>Ga0137365_10005424_pt1 | contig 10234 bp, 8 predicted proteins | sample SagtaG_9_FD_104799 | JGI IMG/M metagenome (GOLD analysis project Ga0137365, IMG submission 104799) | Vadose zone soil microbial communities from Sagehorn Ranch, Mendocino, California, USA - Sage1_L_40_16 metaG | ecosystem: Environmental > Terrestrial > Soil > Vadose zone | place: USA: California... | reverse complement strand
TCGGTCATTCTCCGCTGGCTCAAGGAAAATTATCAGGCCGAAATCATTACGTTTTGCGCGGACATTGGGCAGGAGGAGGAACTCGACGGGCTTGAACAAAAAGCGCTCAAGACCGGTGCATCGAAATGTTTCGTCGAAGATCTGCGCGAGGAATTCGCGCGCGACTTCATCTTCCCCATGATCCAGGCGGCTGCGATCTACGAAGGCCAGTATTTTCTCGGCACCAGCATCGCGCGTCCGCTCATCGCCAAACGACTGGTTGAGATCGCACGCGCCGAAAAAGCCGGTGCCATTGCGCATGGCGCAACCGGGAAGGGGAATGACCAGGTTCGCTTTGAATTAACGGCCGCAGCGCTCGCGCCAGAGCTCCGCGTCATTGCGCCCTGGCGCGAAGAGCGGTTTCGAAAACAATTTCCCGGGCGCAGGGAGATGATCGCGTTCGCGAAGAAAAACAAAATTCCGATCGAAGCGAGCGTGGAGAAACCGTACTCGACCGACCGCAATCTTTTCCACATCAGCTTCGAAAGCGGCGTCCTGGAGGATCCATGGTTCGACGCCAGCTCAAAGGAAATGCGGGACATGTACAGACTGAGCGTCGCGCCTGAAGATGCGCCTGATAAAGCCGAACATGTCGATCTTGCATTCGAGCACGGTAATTGCGTCCAAGTGGACAAAAAGAAACTGTCGCCGCTCGGCGTTATGCAAAACTTGAACAAACTCGGTGGCAAACATGGCATCGGTCGTGTCGATATTGTCGAAAATCGATTCGTTGGAATGAAAGGCCGCGGCGTTTACGAAACTCCCGGTGGCGCGATTTTGCATTTCGCGCATCGCCAAATGGAAACGGTGACCATGGACCGGGAAGTGATGCATCTACGCGACAGCCTCATTCCGAAATATTCTTCGCTCGTTTACAACGGCTTTTGGTTCGCGCCCGAGCGCGAGGCTCTGCAGGCACTCGTCACCGAAACTCAACGCGATGTCACCGGCGTTGTGCGACTGAAGCTTTACAAGGGAAATATTATCGTCGCCGGTCGCAAAAGCCCGAAGAGTCTTTACGATCCAAAAATCGGCACGATGGAAGGCGAAAAATCAACATACGACCAAAGCGACGCCACTGGCTTTATCCGGCTGAACGCATTGCGATTAAAGCTTCGCGCGTTACGTGATCGCATTGGTTAAACACGCTCGTGGTGCACGGCTTATTGAAGCTTTGGAGTATTAATTTAGCCTCGCGACGGTCGGCAGACTCGCATATTCTCATGCGATGGACCCCCTTCTCGAACAGCAGTTACGGACCGAGGCTCAACGGTTGAACTTGAGAATAGACGAGTCTTTCATCCATCATTTGGACTCATACGTTGACAAGTTTTTTCCTGGGCATCCGACAAAAGATCAACTGGTGATGCAAACGTATTTGGCTGAAGCTGGATTGCGCATCGCTAAAACGGAGGGCAAACAAGTCCTGCAAATGGACGACGCGAAGGCCGCGATTTATTATTTTCATTTGCCCGACGACCCGGACTCCACGTGCGTAGCAGCTGGAAACAAGGCGCTTTCCGAGGAGCGAATACGATCACCATATACGAGGGGACTACTGCTAAACGAAAACCTCCGCAGACTTCTCGACCAAATAAAATAAGGAATTCGTCATGGCCAAAAGCGCGACGAAAGCGAAAAACAGCGGTACCGAAGAAACCGAGAAACAACTCGCGGAGCGCAATCTCAATTCGCTTGGGAGTGAGTTCGCAGTCGCTCAGGAATGGGGATTATTTCCGCAAAAGGATGGCGCGGAAAACAAAACGGCTGCCGAAATTTTGGCGTCCCTCAAAGCAGCCGGCGATGCGATTAAAGCTAGCGATTTGATCGCCGCGAACGCGTCATTGCTCCAAGGCCGGGCCGCGTTAAACGGTGTACAATCGCAACGGTGGTACGTCGCGAACAACCGTTTCGGAATTGTCCCGATCCTTTTCACCGCGTGCGGCAGCGTTTTCCTTTATTGGTTTGTGTTTATCTACGTTCTTAATCTGTCTTTTTCTCAGGTAACGCATCATCCAGTTTTCTGGGGACTAGCCGGCGCTGTCCTCAAGTCCCTTTATTGGCTGCAACAGAAGACGAACAGAGGACTGCTGCGGCCGCGTTGGTTTACCTATTTCATTGTTGCGCCATTTGTTGGGGTTATTCTCGGCGCGATTGCTACCTTGTTAGTCCGGGTAGGCGTCAGACTCGCAAATAAAAGCTCAGCCTCAAGTCCCGATTGGGAGACGGTCGCGTTGGTGGCAGCATTCGCCGCATTCAACTGGGAATGGGCGCTCGCAAAGTTTCAGATCGGGGTGGAATCGATTTACTCCAAGTTTGCCGACAGAAAAAAGCCCAGTTCATAACATTTCGGTCTGTTTCTCGCGCGCAGACTCGCGCGCGGCCATTGCGAACGGATTTAATTGTGGCGGAGCATCGATGCGCTCGGTGCCGCTGAGCAGACCTTCAACGGTTAGAATTTGGATACGCGGATAATCTTTGTCGTGCCAAAGCTTCGATGTATAGCGGCCGGCGTCTGCGGCTTCGGTGCGCATTTGTTTGCTTGGCTTTTCGAGGGTCATAAGCACGCCGCCAGCCGCCTTCTGATTTTCTACATCGCCGAGTAGCGTGGCCACATCGCAGCGATTCACTCCGCCGCCCTTTACTTGCACGATGATCTTTTCTCGATGGACGGGTTCGCTGCGTGGAAGAGCCTCTTCTTTGACGCGCCCGGGAAAATCTTTGCGCTCCGTCTCGTAATAGTAGAGCAGACCATCAACGCCGCGATCTGCGCCTTTGCCGTCACCTTCTTTCAACGGCCGGGCGCCGATGAGAGACAGCGTCCAATGCTGGAATTGGAATTTGTCTAGCTCAGCCAGTCGCTTAGCGCTTTCGAAATCGGTCGGCTGACCTTTCTCTTCAAACTCAATCTCTTCGCCGAAGGCATCCTTCAATCGGCGCTTGATCAAATTGATCGCAAGATAGGTAATGTCGATCCCGATCCATTGTCGATCTAACTTTTGCGCGGCGTGAATGGTCGTGCCGCATCCACAAAATGGATCGAGCACGATATCGCCGGGATTGCTCGACGCAGTGATGATTCGTTCGAGTAACGCTAGGGGTTTTTGGGTTTGGTAACCCAAACGTTCTGCGGCTGCCGCGTTTAATGTGTCAATATCCGTCCAGACGTCTTGGAGGGGTGAACCTCTAGTTTCCTCGACAGGTCGTAGCACTCTTGGCATGCCCGTTCTTGAATATATAATCTTGCCTTCGGCTTCGAGTTGGTCTGCCATCTCGCGCGTGAACCGCCAATGCTGGACATGTCCGTTCCATTCGAATTTAGGTCCACGATTGCCCGGCGCGCGGCAATCTCCTTTGCGATAAAGTCTCCCGTCTGAATGACGATAAAGATCATGCGTCTTCGGAGCACTCTCCGCTCTTTCCGTGACGATTCTGTTGAACACCCGTTCGTCGCTTTTCGCGTAAAAGAGAAGCACGTCATGAATTGACCCGAATCGAGTCAGCTTCGCATCATTATGCGCTCGCGTTCGTCGCCAAATCACCTCGTTCCGAAAATTCTCTGCACCGAATGTTTCGTCTAGAATCAAACGTAGATAATGACTCGCGGTCGGATCGCAATGCAGATAAAGACTGCCAGTTGATTTGAGGACGCGATGAAGTTCGACAAGGCGCGGCGCCATCATCGCGAGATACGCCATCATCGGTGAATGTTTCAGAAAACTGTGCAGTGCTTCCATCAGCTCGACCACGGCGACGTTCGCGCAATTGTCGATGAACTGGTGATAGGTGTCGGCCGCGTCGGCCCAGCTCCAGGTATCCGTGAAGGCGTGGAACTGCGCCTGGCTTACCTTTCCGCTCGGCTCGCGAAACAGGACGTTGTAATCGGCGTTCGAATTAAACGGCGGGTCGAGGTAGACAAGATCGACGCCTGCATCAGGAAACTCTTTCCGGTCGGAAAGCCATTTCAGATTGTCACCGAAATATAAACGGTTCATTCAGAGAACAGTGAGAGATTTCTCCACTTCGGTCGAAATGACAAGTGGAAGGCGTGCGCCGCCAACAAAACTCGCGCCTGTGCAACCTTGCGGGGCGCGGTTGTCGATCTTATACTTAGAGTACTTAATTAGGAGGATCGAATCCTATGCCAACGACAATTGCAGCTCCGAAAAGGACTCCGGCAGTAGAAAAAGATTTTCTGCCGCTCCAAGGCACTGATTACATCGAGTTCTACGTCGGCAACGCCAAGCAAGCCGCACATTTTTATAAGACGATCTTTGGTTTTCAAAGCCTGGCCTATTCCGGACCGGAAACAGGAATAAGAGAAAAGGCCAGCTACGCCATTCGTCAAAACAAGCTCACATTTGTCCTGACCACGCCAATGCATCCGGACAATCCGATCGCCGATCACATTGCCAAACATGGCGACGGCGTGAAAGCGATTGCATTGAAGGTGGAAGACGCGACTTCGGCCTGGGAGGAGACGACCAAGCGCGGCGGCAAAAGTTTCATGGAACCGAAGACGCTCACCGATGATGACGGCGAAGTAGTGATGAGCGGGATCCATACTTACGGCGACGTCGTCCATCTCTTCATCGAGCGCGAAAATTATCGCGGCCCATTCATGCCCGGTTTCCGCAAATGGGAATCATCTTACAAGCCGAAAGAGACCGGTTTGCTTTATTGCGATCATTGCGTCGGGAATGTCGGTTGGAACCAGATGAATCCGTGGGTGAAATTTTATGAGGACGTGATGGGATTCCGCAACATCCTCTCCTTCGACGACAAGGACATCTCGACCGAATACTCCGCGCTCATGAGCAAGGTGATGAGCAACGGCAACGGTTTCGTGAAGTTCCCGATCAACGAGCCGGCGGAGGGGAAAAAGAAATCGCAGGTGGAGGAATATCTCGAATTTTATCACGGCGAAGGCGTCCAGCATGTCGCCATCGCTACGAAAGATATCGTCAAAACGGTGACGGAACTGCAGAAACGCGGCCTTGAGTTTTTGAACATTCCATCGACATATTACGACACGCTGCCCGATCGGGTCGGGCACATCGATGAAGATCTCGAGCCATTGAAGCGACTCGGCATTTTGGTTGATCGCGATAACGAAGGTTATCTGCTCCAGATATTTACCAAGCCAGTGGAAGACAGGCCCACGCTCTTTTTCGAAATCATCCAGCGCAAAGGGGCCAAGAGTTTCGGCAAAGGCAATTTCAAAGCGTTGTTTGAAGCGCTGGAAAAGGAACAGGACGCGCGAGGCAATTTGTAAAGAGAGGAAAGATCAACATGTCGTTTTATCAAAAACTCGGAGAGATCCCGCGGAAACATCACATCTGGTTTCATCGCAACGGCGCGGCGCCGACGTTCAAGAACGAAGGCATCGCTTATGAGCACGTCATTACGACGGAGGGATTCAATGAAGCCTATTCGATCATGTATCATCTGCGGCCGCCGACGCGTGTGCGCAGCGTCAAACTCCTGAAATGCGAGGAGCTGAAGAAGGCGGCAGACAGTCCACTGCGTCATCATCATTTGCGCACGGCGAACATTGCGCGCCGGGGAGATCTCTACAGCGGCCGTATCCCGATTCTTTTCAATCAGGACATGACCGCATGGCGCGCGCGCCCAGAGAAACCGTACGGCAAGTTTGAGTATTACAAGAACGGCGGTGCCGACGAAATCATCTTTGTCTTTAAAGGTGGCGGTACGGTCGAGACGTTTTTCGGGAAACAGCGGTATCGGGCGGAAGATTATATCGTGATCCCGCGCGGCATCACTTACCGGCTCGTGCCGGATAAAGTGGAAGAGGAAGATTATCTCATCCTCGAGTCAGCCGGTCCGGTGCGTATTCCGAAACGTTATTTGAATCAAGAGGGCCAAATCAAAATGGGTTCGCCTTATTCCGAGCGCGATTTTCATGGCCCGACTGAGCTGAACCCGATCGACAAGGAAGAGGACACGGAAATTCTAGTCAAGGACGGTCCGCGCTGGACCTGTGTGACGATGGCCCATCATCCGTTCGATGTCGTCGGCTGGGACGGTTACGTTTACCCCTTTACCTTTAACGCCCAGGATTTCGAGCCGATCACCGGCACAGTCCATCAACCACCGCCAATCCATCAGACCTTCGAGATTCGCGGCTACGTTGTCTGCACGTTCGCGCCGCGATTTTTGGATACGCATCCGGAAGCGGTAAAAATTCCGTGGGTGCATGACAACGTCGAAGCGGACGAAGTTTTATTTTACGTGCGCGGAAATTTCGGCTCTCGCCGCGGGATTGAACCGGCCTCGATCACGTTGCATCCGCGCGGTATTCCGCACGGGCCGCATCCGGGGACGATCATGGCGAGCAAAAACGCGACGCGGACGGAAGAGCTTGCAGTCATGTTCGATACCCAACACACGCTCGAGCTGACCGAAGCTGCGGTCGCGCTCGACGACGAGAAATATCCGTTGAGCTGGCTTGATTAAACCGATTGTCGATATTGCGAACATACGATTCCGAAATTGAAACTGAAGACCGCCTCGCGCGCCGGGCCGAGCCGCTGCCGCCGGGTCAGATTGGGCGATTAACTAAAATCTACAGCGATTTACTCGACGCCATCGGGGAGGATTCTTCCCGTCAAGGGTTGGCGAAGACCCCCGCACGTGCGGCGCGGGCGATGGAATTTCTCACTCAGGGTTATCGCCAAAGCGTGGAAGAGATCGTCAACAACGCGATTTTCGATTCCGACGCGAGCGAGATTATTCTGGTCAAAGACATCGAGCTTTACTCGATGTGCGAGCATCATCTGCTCCCGTTCATCGGCCGCGCCCACGTTGCCTACATTCCAAACGGCAAAGTCATCGGGCTCTCCAAAGTTGCGCGAATTGTCGATGTTTTCGCGCGCCGCTTGCAGATTCAGGAAAACCTCACGACGCAGATCGCGGAGTCGCTCATGAATTGTCTCGAGCCGAATGGCGTCGCCGTGGTAGTGGAAGCCAAGCATCTTTGCATGATGATGCGCGGCGTGGAAAAGCAGAACTCTATCATGAAAACTTCCTGCCTGCTCGGTGCTTTCAAAGACGACGCGCGCACGCGCTCGGAATTCCTCTCGTTGCTCAAGGAATAAATCTGGAGGGACACGCGCTGCCTGCCTCGCCGAAGCATGCGAAGGCGGGTCGTGTCCCAAGTATTAGGGCGCCGACGGCGCGGACGCCCTCCAAGAGAAAATCGGGCGCCATAAAAGCCATTGTAGTATGTTTGCTGCGTCATGCTGTTGACGGTCAGCAAACGCCTCGAATTCTCCGCTTCGCGCCGTTTGTTTGTCCCGCGCTGGACTGAAAGCGAGAACCTGGTCGCGTTCGGACCGGAAGCCGGGGCGCGCTACGGCACCGGCCGCAATTACATAGTTTATTTTGGCTTTACCGGCCCGATCGATCAAGTCACCGGAATGCTGATCAATATCAGCGAAATCAAGGAGCGCGCCGGGAAAGTTGTTGACGAAAAATTCGATCACAAATTTCTCAATGAGGACAATCCTTCATTCCGCGAGCTGCCGCCAACCGCAGAAAACGTTGCCCGACAACTTTATCTCGAGGTTGCGCCCCTCTTTTCTAATGCCGACGCCAAACTGGCGGCCATCCACTTGATCGAATCGCCCGACCGCAGCGCTACATTTTATTCCGACGGCGGCTGCGACGCGAATTACTGGTTCGAGTTTTCGGCCGCTCGCCAAACGATGTCGCCGAATTTGAGTGAAGAAGAAAACAAGAAGCTCTTCGGTAAAGCTATCGCACTGCATGGGCACAATTATCGCGCTCGACTCACCTTTCACACCGATCAGCTCGCCGGAGAAACTCCGCTCGCGCGCCACGACAAGATCGATAATTGCATTCACTCGCTTCGCGCCGAGCTCGACCATCGTCATTTGAACAAGAAAGTGACCGGCTTGAAAGACCGGCCAATCACAACTGAAAGCTTGACCGAATACATTTACCAACGCGTCAACGCCGTGCTTCCATTGCATCGCGTCCGATTACACGAGCGGGACGATTTTTTTGCGGAGGTTTGGGACGACGAAAGCGTTTTTCTCGGAATGCGAATGAACTTCAGCGCCGCCCATCGATTGCATATTCGTTCCTTTTCTGAGGAGAAAAACGCGGCGCTCTTTGGCAGATGCAATAACCCACGCGGTCACGGTCATCTTTATGTTGCTGAAGCGACGGTAGGTGGAGCGTATGCCGAACGAACGGGAATACTTTACGATTTCAAAGCTCTGCACGACGCGATGGATGAGTCCCTTCGCTCCTGGCGAGATCGACATCTTGATTTGGAGACGGATGATTTTCGCGAAACGCCGTCGACCGGCGAAAATATTGTGCGCGCACTTTGGCCGAAGATCGACAATCGTCTTAATCACCAATTGGTACGGCTGCGTCTGTGGGAGACAGCAAACAATCGATTTACATTGCGAAGGCTGTAGCGGCGCTCTATGAGCGCCGAAACTAGAAAGGTCGGCGGTCGTAGACCGCCGCTACAGGACAAACATGAAACGCTACTTGATCACTGGTGCGAGCCGCGGGATTGGCCGCGCCATTGCAGAAAAATTGGCCGCGCCCGATGTCACGCTGCTTTTACATGGTCGGGATACCGTCGCCCTGGCTGAGACTTGTAAATCGGTGAAGTCCCGCTGCGCGCGCGTCATTTCACTCATTCATGATCTGGCTCTGGGAAAAGGCGTCTCCGATTTGATCACTGAAGTTGGCGACGAACCTCTCGATCTTCTGGTCAACAACGCCGGCGTTGCTGTGGTAAAACCATTCGGTGAAATCACGCAGGTCGAATGGGAACAAACACTGGGCGTGAATGTGACCGCGCCTTTTCTTTTGATGCAGCGCTTCGCGCCGGACATGCCACCGGGTTCGAGCATTGTTAATGTTCTCTCGATCGCGGCCAAAACCGGTTTCGCCGGCTGGAGCGCCTATTGCATGAGCAAATTTGCGCTCGAAGGATTTTCGCAATCGGTGCGGGCCGAGCTGCGCGATCACAAAATTCGCGTGATCAACATTTATCCTGCCGCGACCGATACAAATATCTGGAAGGCAGTGGAGGGCGATTGGCCGCGCGACCAAATGATCTCCCCGGAAGATGTCGCCACCGCGGTCGCCTTTGCTCTGGCCCAACGGTCCGAGGTCCTGGTCGAAAATATCACGCTCGGCAATTTAGGCGGCGATTTGTAAAGTTCGCGTTAGGCAGCACCCATGATCAAAGGCAGTGACATTACCATCAATGTAATCGCGTCGATCATCGCGTCGCTCTTTCTGTTCGCGATCGGTTTTCTCTGGGGAAAATACAAAGAGCGCCGCAAATTCGGGCGCAACCTCGAGGAGTATGATTTCTATCCGTTCACCGTTACCCGCGAGAATTTCGGCGAGTTTAGTCTGAAAGATTTCCGGCTGGGAATGCATTATTTTCTGAAGAACCACGATTATACGGCAGCGCGTCAGCTCATTTTCATCGGCGAGCAGAACAACGTCCGCAATCAACTCGAGCCGGCCGAACAGAAAGTATACGCGCAGCTTTTCGAAAAATACGACGGAAGGAGAGTTGTCGACGACACGAACGAGTATCTCGAGAACTACGTGCGTTTGGTCCGCCTCATCGGCAAATCATTTCCAAATACCGGCATTGAAATTTTGCTTCACAACCTGGCTGATCCGGCGCATTCACTCGTCGTTTTGGAGAATAATGTGACCGGCAGACATCTGCGCGATGGCACGACGAATCTGCTCATCGATTTGAAGAAGCGCCAGCTTCAGAACGAAGATAAACTCAATTACGAGCTCAATATTGGCGCGCGGAAATTTAAGTGCACCACCATCCCGGTCATTCGCAAGGAGTTCGGCGTGGTCGGCGCGATCTGCATCAACATTGATGCAAATTACCTGACCGAGGAAGTAATGAAGGATCAACAGCGAATAGAAGCGTGGTTCAAAAACTTTTGTCGCATCGAAATGCAGGTCGACGAAAATATCCTAAGCAGAGACGAGTTTGCCAAAGCGCAGAAGGGCAAACGCCATTTTAAAGACGAAGCGTTTTGACACGACCGATGCCCTCACCTCAGTCCTCTCCTTCAGGGAGGGGCGGAGGCAAAGCGCCAGGTGAGGGCGCAGGTAGAAAACGCGGTGTGGTTCCTACCTATTTCGG
>Ga0137365_10005421_pt1 | contig 10236 bp, 7 predicted proteins | sample SagtaG_9_FD_104799 | JGI IMG/M metagenome (GOLD analysis project Ga0137365, IMG submission 104799) | Vadose zone soil microbial communities from Sagehorn Ranch, Mendocino, California, USA - Sage1_L_40_16 metaG | ecosystem: Environmental > Terrestrial > Soil > Vadose zone | place: USA: California... | reverse complement strand
GAGAACTGTGGGCACAGTGATCATGCACAACGTGGTGTCGGTGGACGGCTTCATCGCCGACGAGAACGACGACGTCGGGCCACTTCACGATTGGTACTTCAGCGGGGACACCCCGATCACCGAAGGCGGCGGGCGGCAGTACGACCATTCCGGAGGTGGAAGCAGCTTCAAGGTCTCGCGTGCATCGGCGGACTACGTCCGGCCGATGTGGGAGGCGATCGGCACGATCGTGATGGGCCGCAACCTGTTCGACCTGGTGAACGGCTGGGAGGGTCAGCCGCCCGCGGGCGACCACGTGGTGGTGGTGTCCCACCGGTCCAAGCCCGAGGGCTGGCACCCCGAGGCGTCGTACCATTTCGTCGATGGCGTGACGGCTGCGATTGACAAGGCCCGGGAACTCGCCGGGGAGCGAACCATCGCTGTGAACGCTGGCGACGTGGGCAGCCAGATCTTCGCGGCCGGCCTCGTGGATGAGGTGGCGATGGACGTGGTGCCGGCACCGCCGCGTGCTGGCGGTCCTCATGTACATCCGCAACGCGTGAGCGGAAGCCGCAAACTCGCTAACGCTTGCCTATCGTCCGCAGTAGGGACACACACCGTTGACCGGACCAAGGTTCACTCTCTTGGCCACACGGCCCGATTGGCTGTCGTTGATCAGCCGCTGCCTTCTCCGTGAGTCAGTATTGAAGTACTCTTTTAGCGTCTGAATGGCCTCGTCTTGCTGTTTCGTGCTCAGGCTGTCGAAAATGCGAATTACGCCAGCAACTTCTGGTTCCATGGTCATCCATTCCACTGGGAGGTCCGATAGCGACATTCTCTATGTACACCACAGTTCCCGGATGTCATCGTGCCAGGTGCCCGCGGCATCCCGTGCAGGATCGCTTGAAATTGCGAAACGCTGCTCACGTACCCTCGCGCTTCTCGGTGTCTTTATTTCCCTTGGTAGCCCTGTTGCCTGGGACATCTGATCTTGACCTGCAGTTCATCGTACTCGGGTTGAAACTCTTGCAGGCCCAATAGAGGATTTGCAGCCTCGTGGGTGACGCTGATGCCGAGCACGAGGCCCACGATGAGCCCGCCCACTAGCGCGAACTCGAGCCCGACCGCAAGGGACGAGCGGCTGAACAGCTGACGCCACCGCAACGCCGCGGCGGGCAGAACCCTGTCGAGCAGATAGTCCTCGATGCTCTCCCGCGAAGCGCCGTGATCGGCGGCATCGCAGAAGCCGAGAAGCTCGCCAACATCGTCGCCGCCACGGTAGCTGTCCCGGACCAGGGGATGACATTTGTCATGGGCAACTCGCGCCGAACCTCATTGGAGTACCCGCGGAGCCTCCGCCACGCTGGTCACATGACGACAACTGACCCCGTACGGGGACCAGGTCCGCGGCTGGATGGCGGATCGCCACCCGCGGTTCACCTCCGTCAGCTCAGTAAGAACTTCGGCCATGTACAGGCAGTGCGCAGCGTCGACCTGACCATCGACCAGGGAGAGGTCGTCGCGTTCCTGGGCCCAAACGGCGCGGGCAAGACCTCGACCATCGACATGATCCTTGGCCTGTCCAGTCCCAGCAGCGGTGAGGTCTCGGTCCTCGGCATGACGCCGCCGCAGGCCATCCGGCGAGGCCTGGTTTCTGCGGTCATGCAGACCGGGGGGTTGCTCAAGGACCTCACGGTCGGTGAGACCGCCCTGTACACGGCCAGCCTGTTCGCGGAGAAATCGGACGTGCCCGCGGCGCTGCGGCGGGCCGGCATCGCCGGGATCGCCGACCGGCGGGTGGGCAGGTGCTCCGGCGGCGAGCAGCAACGGCTGCGGTTCGCGATGGCGCTGCTGTCCGACCCGGAACTGCTCATCCTGGACGAGCCGACTGCCGGCATGGATGTGGAGGGCCGCCGCGAGTTCTGGGGCTCGATCCGTCATGACGCCGACCGGGGCCGCACGGTGCTGTTCGCGACGCACTACCTGGAGGAGGCCGACGCCTATGCCGACCGGATCGTGCTCATCCGCAAGGGCGAGATCGTCGCCGACGGCACCAGCGCGCAGGTGAAGAGCCTCGCCTCCGGCCGGACCGTGCGGGCCACGCTGCCCGGCGCCACCGAGCAGGCGCTGCGCTCCGTCCCCGGCGCGGACAGCATCGAGATCCGGGGCGAGACCGTGCTCATCCACTCCGGCGACGCCGACAAGGTCGCCCGTTACCTGCTGACCGAGACCGGCGCGCACGACCTGGAGATCACCTCACGAGGGCTGGAGGAGGCGTTCCTCGCCCTCACCGGCGACGACGACAACACCACTGGAGGGAACCGGTGACCACCACAGCAACCGCGGCCGAGCTCAGCAGCCGGCCGGTCCCGCCGATGGGCGGGTTCAGCTTCACGGTGCTGAAGCTGGAAATCCGCCGCCTGCTCCGCAACCGGCGCACCGTGATCTTCGCCCTGGTGACGCCCTCGATCTTCTTCCTGCTGTTCGGGCTCAACGCCGCGTACGCGAACCAGTCGGCCGGGAAGGGCAACGTCTCGGCCTTCATCCTGATCAGCATGGCGCTGTACGGCTCGGTGCTGGCGACCACCAGCGGCGGGGCGATGATCTCCATCGAGCGTGCCCAGGGCTGGACCAGGCAGCTGCGGCTGACCCCGCTGTCCCCACCGGCCTACGTGGTGACCAAGATGCTCACCTCGATGGTGCTCGGGTTCGTCTCGGTGCTCGCGGTCTACATCGTCGGGTTCGCCACCCACAAGCCGTCCATGCCGGGGTACCTGTGGATCGTCACCGCCCTGTGCGTGTGGATCGGCTCGCTGGTGTTCGCGCCCTTCGGGCTGTTCCTGGGCTACCTGCTGCCGACGGAGAACGTCATGCAGTTCATGGGCTTCATCATGATGCTGCTGGCCTTCGGCGGCGGGCTGTTCATCCCGCTGAGCACCTACCCGCACGCGCTGCAGGTGCTGGCCAAGTTCACCCCCCTGTACGGCCTCAACCAGCTGGTGCACTGGCCACTGACCGGAGGGTCGATGGATATGTGGTGGGTGGTCAACGCCATCGCCTGGCTGGCCATCTTCACCGCCGGCGCGGTCTGGCGGTTCCGCATGGACACCGCCCGGGTCTGACGTCCGCGGCCCGTCATAGCGCGGGGCGGGCCGACCCGGATCTTCATCGGCAGGAAGCTCGTTCTGGGCGCGCGCGGTGGCCGCGAATCCCAGCGCCAGCCGGCGCAGCTCCCGGTGGGGCTCAGGCGCGCCAGCCGGGCCGGACCAGGCCCGACTCGTAGGCGATGACCACGAGCTGGGCCCGGTCCCTGGCCCCGAGCTTGATCATGGCCCGGCTGACGTGGGTCTTGGCCGTGGCGGGGCTGACGTACAGCCGCCTGGCGATCTCGTGATTCGATAGCCCGTCCGCGACGAGCGCCAGCACCTCCTGTTCCCGATCGGTCAGCTCGTCAAGGCCACCGACGTCGTGCGGCTCCTTGGCCCGCGCGGCGAACTCCCCGATCAGCCGGCGGGTGACGCCGGGAGACAGCAGGGCGTCGCCGCCGGCCACCACCCGGACCGCCTGCACCAGCTCATCCGGCTCGGTGTCCTTGACCAGGAACCCGCTGGCGCCGGACCGGATGGCCTCGAACACGTACTCGTCGAGCTCGAACGTGGTGAGAATCACCACCCGGACATCCGCCAGGTCCCCGTCGGCGGAGATCCGCCGGGTGGCGGCCAGGCCGTCGGTGCCCGGCATCCGGATGTCCATGAGCACAACGTCGGGCGTGAGCTCGGCGGCCAGGCCCACCGCCTGCTCCCCGTCGCCGGCCTCGCCCACCACCTCGATGTCATCCTGCGCGTCGAGCAGGGCGCGGAACCCGGCCCGGACCAGGACCTGATCGTCGGCCAGCACGACCCGGATCATCTGGCGCCGTTCAGCGGAAATCGGGCCCGGACCCGGAAACCGCCTTCCGGGCGGGGGCCGGCGTCAAGCTCGCCGCCGAGCGCGGCCACGCGCTCCCGCATGCCGGCGATTCCGTTGCCGCTGGCCGGCTGCTGAGCGACGCCGGGCCGCCCACCGCCGTCGTCGTCGACCTGCACGGTGACATCGTCCTCGCCGTAGACGACGCGCACGGTGGCGGTGGCCGGCCCGGCGTGGCGCGCCACATTGGTCAGCGCCTCCTGCACGATCCGGTAGGCCGCGACGTCGACCCCGAACGGCAGCGGCCGGACGCTGCCCTCGGTCTCCGCCCGCACCTCCAGCCCGGGCGCGGCCGCCTGCGAGACCAGGTCGCTGAGCCGCGTCAGGGTTGCGGTCGGGGAGCGTGGGGCGCGCTCGCCGTCCTGGCGCAGGATGTCCAGTACCGAGCGGAGCTCGGTGAGGGCTTCCTTGCTGGCCTGCCTGACCGTGGTCAACGAGGCCCGGACCTGCTCGGGCAGCTGCTGGTTGAGGTTCAGGGCCACTCCCGACTGCACGCTGATCAAAGACAGGTAGTGGCCCAGGGAATCGTGGAGTTCACGGGCCATCCGCAGCCGTTCCTCGCTGGCCTGCCGGCGCTCCTCCTCTTCCTGGATCCGGGCGGCCGCGGCCGCTCGCTCCCGCCGGATGCGCACGGCCTCGCCCGCGCCCAGCACCACCAGCAGCCAGGCGGCCAGCGCGGCCAGCCCGGCCAGCGACGGCGCCGGCCCGTCCCGGAGCAGGTAGCCCAGCCAGGGGAAGATGGCGAACCCGGCCACCGCCACGACAACGGCAGCCAGCCGGTGACCGCAGGCGGTGGCGGTGTAGTAGGCGACGATCAGCGCCAGCCAGATCGGCCCGCTGGCGTATCCGAGCACGAAGTAGATCAGAGTGGTCCCGAACACCAGGGCCAGAACCGCCACCGGATACCGCCGCCTCAGCGCCAGCGCCCCGGCCGACGCGATGACCAGGGCGATGGCCCCGGCGTCGACGGGCCGATGGCCGGGCTGATGCCATGCGGCGAAGTAGGTGCCCACCGACAGCACGGCGGCCAGCGCCGCCGCCAGAGCGCCGTCGGCGACCAGGCTCGTCCGGCGGGCCGGTGCCCGCTCGGTGCTGCCGTTCACCGCGCTCATAACAACGAGCGTAGGTCAGCGCCGCCCATCCGCCGTCGGCTGCAGGATGCAGCGGCGGATACTCCCCCGGTGGTAGGCGGCCGCGCCGTGCCGGGCAGCCGTCCGCCTTCCGGGGCAGGGTGAAAGCCTCCGCCGGCCAGACGACACGCCACACTGCCGGTCCCTAGCGTCGAGGGCGAACCACCAGGCCGACCCACCGGGAGAAACCATGACCTCGACCTCACAGGCGCGGCTGTCCACCCGGCGCCGCACGCCCAGCAGGAGGATCGGGATGGCGATGGCGGCCGAAGCCGCCACCTTCGCGATCGCCTCAGCCATCCACTTCGGCACGGGCTTCACCCAGGCCGCGATCCCGGAACTGGTGATCGCGGCCGTGCTGGCCGCCGGCGGCTCGACGGTCCTCACCCAGCGCGCGCACGCCTGGGGAGTCGCGGTGGGCACCACCGCCTTCGCCACGTTCGGCACCATGGTGGGCCTGGCCATCATCGCGTCCGGCCGCCAGGACCTGCCCGACCTCGTGTACCACGCGTCGATCCTGACGGCGCTCGTCATCACGCTGGCCGGCCTGGCCCGGACGCGGCCGGAAACGTGAGCCCCGGCGCCCCGGCCGCCACAGGACTGCGTGGGCCGCGGGCCCGGTTGGGGCCAGCGGTGAACGGCACCCCAGGACCGGGGCCCCGGCACCGGCCGGCGGGCGGCAGCGTGGCCAGCGGCTGGATCAGACCGCCCCGGGTGCCGCCCCCGCCGCCCCGCATTCGCCATGCACGTGCCTCCGCCTGGGTCCGGGGTCACGACCTCGCCCGTGGGCACGACGACGCCGCCGGTCGAGGTCCACACCGTCGTCGGCCGGCCCGTAGGTCGTGATCCCGGGGATGGCACTGAGCCGTCGAGGGCGCAGGCGGTCAGCCGCGGGGCCTCCAACCGTGAGATCACCACCGAGCCCGCGGATCTGGGACGCTGACACCGTGCCTGAACATGTGCGCGTCGCCATCATCGGCGCTGGCTTCGGCGGGCTCGGCGCGGGCGTCCGGCTGCGCCAGGCGGGCATGACCGGCTTCGTCATCCTGGAACGGGCGGCCTCGGTGGGCGGCACCTGGCGGGACAACACCTACCCCGGGTGCGCCTGCGACATCCCGTCGCACCTGTACTCGTTCTCGTTCGCGCCGAACCCCGGCTGGGCGCATAGCTTCAGCCGACAGCCAGAGATCTGGGACTACCTGGAAGAGATCACCGACCGCCACGGCCTGCGCGGCCATCTGCGGCTGGGGGCGGAGGTCACCGAGGCCCGCTGGGACGCTGGCCTGGCACGCTGGCGGCTGCGGATCGCCCGCACCGAGCCGACGGACTCCCATGCCGGGCCAGACCCCCACACCGGCCCGGCTGCCCACACCGGCCTGACCGCCGACGTCCTCATCTCGGCCGCGGGCCCGCTCTCCGAGCCGCGCCTTCCCGACATACCCGGGCTCGCGGAATTCCCCGGGGAGGTGTTCCACTCCGCACGCTGGGACCACGGCGCCCGTCTCGACGGCAAGCGGGTCGCGGTGGTCGGCACCGGGGCATCCGCGATCCAGATCGTGCCCGAGATCCAGCCCACAGCGGCCCGCCTGGTGCTGTTCCAGCGCACCCCGGCCTGGGTACTGCCGCGCCGTGACCGGGTCATCACCGGGCCAGAAAAGTGGGTCTACCGTCACTTTCCACCGGCCCAGCGCCTGGCCCGCCTGGGGAACTATCTGGCCCGGGAGCCCGCGTTCGCCGCCTTCGTCGCACGACCGGGGATGCTCAAGGCCGCACAGCGTATCGCGGAGCGCCACCTGGCGAAGTCCGTGGCCGACCCCGTGCTGCGCGCCAAGCTGACGCCGCGCTACGTGATGGGCTGCAAGCGGATCCTGCTGTCCAGCGACTTCTATCCGGCGCTGACGCGGCCGAACGTCGAGGTGATCGACGCCGGCCTCGCCCGGGTGGACGGCCATACCGCGATCGCCGGGGACGGCACCACCCGCGATGTGGACGTGATCATTCTGGCCACCGGGTTCCGCGCGGTGGACATGCCCATCGCCGGGCGCATCACCCGGGCCGATGGCGTGACCCTGGCGCAGGCCTGGGGCGATGACATGCGGGCGCTGCGGGGCACCACCGTGCCGGGCTTCCCCAATCTGTGCCTGGTCATCGGGCCCAACACCGGGCTCGGCCACAGCTCAATGATCCACATCATCGAGTCCCAGCTCCGCTACATCCTGGACTACCTCGCGACGCTGGACCGGACCGGGGCCGCCGCCCTCGACGCGCGGCGGGGCGCCCAGGAGCGCTGGTGCGCCGGCATCGAGCGGCGGATGGCGTCCTCGGTCTGGGCCACCGGCGGCTGCATGAGCTGGTACCTCAACGCCGCCGGGCGCAACACGACGCTGTGGCCCGGCTCCACGCTCGGGTTCCGGCGCGCCACCCGTCGCCTGGACGTCGCGGAGTACCACGTCATCACGGCGTGAGGCAGCGAGCCCATGCTCAAAGGTTGGTTATGGTCGCGCTGGTGCCATCCACTCTGGTGAGCGAGATACGGAATCGCTCGTTGTAGGTGTGGGCGTGGTCCCGCAGATGGCTCAGCGCGACCGCCTCGCCCAGCTGGATCGACGTATCGGTATCGCTGCGCCAGTGGATCCCGGCATGGATGCCATGACCAAAGCTGATGTTGTGGGCGAGCTTGTGCAGCTCGCCGTTCACGGTAAGCGGCGCCTCGCCCGAGGGGGCCGTGTAGGCGGCGGTGGCCGTTCCGTCGCTGGACGGCACGAGTGGGTTCTCGATTGCGAAGGTGCCATCGAAGAAGAACTTCAGTGCGGTGATGCAGGCTCCCGCCACTGCGCCATGCCCGGTTGGATACGCCGGATGGGTTGGTGAACCTTCGGGGAAGGCTTGTGGCAGAAAGTAGCTATTGTTTGCCTTGAAGCTGACCCGCACCGCCTGCGAATTGAGAACTGTATCGCTCACGTGGCCCTCGATGGTTCCGCCCTGCCCGGTTTTCCGCAGGTAGACGATCGCGCCGCCGGATTCCGGCCGGTGGCGCAGGTGCACCCACCATTTCTGGTACCACACTTCCCTGATCGCTTTGCCCGCCACCGCTACCAGCGTCGCAGCAATGTCCGGCTGGCCAAAGGTGCCGAAACCATTCTGGGTTTTGGAGCCGATATAGGGGTTGCCCGGGTTCAGGGGCGCCGGGATGCCGTTGTTGATCGTGCTCAGCACGAGGTACGCGATGAGATATGCCTGATACAGGACGTCATCATGCGTGTAGGCGGCCAGGCCGCGCCCGTTGTGCAGATAAAGCACCGCGGCCGGGGTAAGGCTTTTCCCGGTGGGGATGCCGTTCTGCACATTCAGGAACTCGGCGGGCCCGGTCATGAAGTCTTCGCCCGCCTTGTTGGTGATGTACTTCTGGGTGATCGGCAGCGATCCCAGTGCCGTCGGCTGGAGCAGGAACTGTGATACATAAGGCCCAACCGTCTCGCCAGCGAGGCCGCCACGGAACAACAGCTCCGGTGTGACCTGATTGGCGGCGTCACGGGGGCCCGCGTACGTCGGCATGGACGATAACTCGGCCGCCGCCTGCTGGGCCTCACCGCTCGCCGGATAGGCGGTGAACGCGACATCCCTCAGCAGTGAGGCCCAGTACAGCTCCACGAGTTCCGTCGCGTAGGCCTCGCTCGCCAGCGCGGGAGCGGGCGGGACGGCGTACTGGCTGCCATCCAGGCTGTCCAGGTAGAACGCCAGCCCGGCCTGCGGCCCATTGAGGGTGCGCGATCCGCCCACGACGATCTTCTCGAAGTCAGCCGGGTCGCCACTGCTCAGCGCGGCTTTGAACGACTGGTATGCAGCGGAATCGGCCACGCCGACGTTTGATTGCAGCACATCCTTTGTATAGGTTCCTGATTTATCGCTGTAGCGTGCCTCGTCGCCATTATCGACCTGGGCCGGTGCGGTGGCGAAGGCGTCGTGCCCTGCCGTTCGCGTACGCAATGCCCAGGATCGCCAAACCCGGCCACTGGTCGCCGGTTTCAGCTCTGCATTAAGCGTCTTCCTGGTTCCATCTGATGTTCCGGGCCCGGGGGCGACAGCGTCGCCTGACCCTGGCCCAGCCATCGTTTCTACATCTGGATTCTGTGCCATGGTCGGCCTCCTGGATTTCTCATCTCAAGGCCGGCGCTGTGTTGACCAGCCCCGTCGGTGCATAGAACGCCCCGCATGAATCCTGATACAGCTGTGTCTTTGCCCTCTCGGATAGTGGCATGGGCAAATTGAGTCTCGCTTGAGTCACGGTTAAGCTGACGCCGTGGTCGTGAAGGACCTTGCCGCAGAGGTCCCATCGGCCCAGACGACGGGGCAGTCCCGGACACATGACCAGGATGACCTGCGAGCGTGATGCCGTTGCCCTCCAAGCCCACTGGCTGGCACGCGAGCAGTGGCAGCAACGTTAACCGGCCACCGCGAGCCGGGTTCACACAACGGGGACATTGCGAAACGGAGCGTGACGGCCTCCCATCGCCCCCTCGCCTCGGCTGATTCAGCCAGAACGTGGTCATCTGGCCCGGCCGGCGAACGGCGCTGGCTGCCCGGCAGTGGCTCGCGCCGCCGTAGCGGCGAAAGCCCGGGAGCGGTTCAGAAAAAAACCGTTTTACTTTCACATGAATCGCTCTAGAGTTAGCGCGTGGACGGAAAGTCCCTTTCGGGGGGGACCGCGCCGCTTCTAGTACGGACCCAGGGATCTGACCGGAGCCTGCCGGCCGGCCCTTCGTATGTGATCGGCCGCGATCCAGAGTGCGACATCGTGATCGCCGACATCCGCGTGTCCTGGCACCATGCCGTGCTCCAGCTGGAAAACGGCCGCTGGGTGCTGGCGGACAACGGCAGCACCAATGGCACCTATGCCGGAGGCCAGCGGGCAGACCGGATCGAGATCGACGGGGAATGCCAGGTCCGGCTCGGCAATCCCGCTGACGGGCCGGTGCTGAGCTGCACCGTCAACGGGGACGGCCCGGGCGCGCCAGGCCGGCCCCCGACCCGCGGGGTGGTCAGCCCGGCGGACGGGGAGGGCACGGCCGCCCCGCCCGGGCCGCAGCCAGAGCCGGACGGCGAGCCGAGCGCGGCGCGGCCACGGTCCGCCACGACGGTACGCATCGGCCGGGCACCGGAG
>Ga0137365_10005416_pt1 | contig 10240 bp, 8 predicted proteins | sample SagtaG_9_FD_104799 | JGI IMG/M metagenome (GOLD analysis project Ga0137365, IMG submission 104799) | Vadose zone soil microbial communities from Sagehorn Ranch, Mendocino, California, USA - Sage1_L_40_16 metaG | ecosystem: Environmental > Terrestrial > Soil > Vadose zone | place: USA: California... | reverse complement strand
TCAGGCCGTCGGCGTCGATGACGACAGCGCGGACGTCGTCCTGTGTGAGCATCGGCAGGAGGGCGCGCACGAATGCGACGACGTAGCTTTGCTGCGCGAGGCCGGGGCCGACGAGGAGCGCTTCGTAGCCACGTGAGAGGGCGCGTCGCACCGAGTAGGCCTCCTCGGCCGACAGGAAGCCATCTTTATCGTCCAAAGGTTCGAAGGTGGTCTCTGTGAGCTTGCTCGCGAGCATTGGGTAGACGGAGCGGGCGCAGGCGAGCGTGACTATGCCCGGGCCGACGCGCAGGGCGCCGGTGCAGGAGAGGGCGGCGGCGCCGATGTACTGTGGGGAGCCGGCGACGACGAGCGCGCTACCGAAAGTGCCCTTGTGCGCGCCGGGCGGGCGCTCGGGGAGGGTGGAGCGGGCCCAGGACGCCGTCATCAGCTCCGTCTGTATCGACGATCCGAACTCCGGCGAGATGCCGATATCGACAACCTCGACGCGGCCTGCGTACTGTGCCCCGGGCAGTGTGTGCAGGCCCACCTTGCTCCAGCCGAGGGCGACCGTCTGGTCGGCGGCGACGGTGTGCGGGTCGATCGCGCCGGTGTCGGCGTCGAGGCCCGTGGGGAGATCGACAGCCAGCAGGCGCGGTGGCAAGCGGCGAGAGCGTGTGTCACGAAGCTTATCGAGCACGCCGGCGAGCGGGCCCTCGATGGGGCGGGCGCGGCCGGTACCCAGGAGGGCGTCGATCATTAGCTCAGCCCCTGTGAGCGCTTCGTCGAGCTTCGCGACATCGTCATCGATCACGACAACCGGTACATCGCGCTCGACGAGGGCCTTCAGGTTCGCGTCGTCCTCGCCGCGTGGCTTGAGCAGGACGCCTGTCACGTCGGCGCCCCAGTCCTTGAGGTGGCGGGCGGCGACGAGGCCGTCGCCGCCGTTGTTGCCGGGGCCGGCGAGCACGACGATTTTGCGGTCAGCAAGCTCGCCGAGCATAAGCCAGGCCTCCTGGGCGACGGCGAGGCCGGCGTTCTCCATCAGCTGCTCGACCGGGACGCCGCATTCGCGCTCGGCGTGCTGCATTTCGGCGACGGTGGCAAGCTTCATGTGGAAGGACCTTCTTCCTCGGGTGACAAGCGGGGCGCTGTGCTTCCCACCCGCCCGCCCGAGGTGTTTTTGAATTCAGGGGGACACCCCCTGAAACCCCCGGCAAGGGGCTCTGCCCCCTGCACCCCCGTGTGAACATCGCGTTCGGCGAGCTGCATTTCGGCGACGGTGGCGAGTTTCATGGCGAAGGGGTAGGAACGACGGAGGAAGGGGGAAGGAGGCTGAAGGAATGCGCGGCCGCAACCGGACGAGCTGCGTTCGGATGTTTGCCCCGCCCCGGATCCCTTCGCGAGACTGCGCTGTTCTGCGCGCGTGAGTGGTCGTCGCTCAGGATGACGGGGCGGGTGGCATTAGCCACCGTACGCCTCCGGCGAGGCGACGAATTTGCGGAGGCAAGCTTCGGAGCAGAATGCGCGCTCGACGCCTTCGAGTGAGAGGCGGGCGGTGAGCTCCTCGGGGCCGAGCTCCATGCCGCATACGGGATCGACCGCTTTTTCGGCGGCCGGAGCCAGGCGTGAACGCACCACGAAGAGGTCGAGCTTGCCGCTGATACCCTTGAGTTGTCGTTTTCCAAGCCTTATGAACTCGATTTCCTGAAGGTCGCGCGCTTCCTTGCGGACCTCTGCCGTCACGAGTATTTGGTGGCGGCTGGCCTCGTTGGTGATGCGGGAGGCGACATTCACGTTCGAGCCGACGTAGTCGCCCTCGCGGTAGAGGACTGTGCCGTAGTGGATGCCCGCCCGCACGGCGGGGAACTGCGGCTCTTTGGCTGCGCGTGCCTCGATCTCGAGCGCGCAGGCAACTGCCGACTGGGCGTCAGGAAAGACCAGCATGAAGGCGTCCCCGATCTGCTTGACGATGCGACCGCTCCAGGCTCCGACGGAAATGCGTACGATTTGGGAGAAGCGTTCGAGAACGCCGGCAGCAGCGACGTCGCCCATGGCCTCGGCCAGTGGCGTGAAGCTGGAAAGATCGATAAAGACGACGGCCATTAGCAGGTCCGCCGGTGTTGCGGCCCTCTTTACCAGTCCCTGCTGTTCGGCAAGGGTCATCACCATGTCCTCACGAATGGCCCGCTGGAGACCACGTCGATGGAAGTAGAGGATGATCGGCTCGACCAGGGGGTTAAGCTGGTCCGCGGCCGCCTGACTTCGCGCGAGTAACTCTTGCGGAGGCAAATCCTCTGCGTTCAACCTCTGCTGTACATAAAAGCGGAACAATCGCTGCTCAGCTTCACCCACACGATCGAGGTTATCTGCGTAGACACGAATCATCTCGAACTGGGCTTCGTCCGGGATGCCGAAATTCGCGGCCAGCGTCCAGCCGCGCATCAAAGCAAGCTCTTCCTCGCCGACGAAGTCGTCAGGCCCGAGCGAGCCCATCACCTCGCGGAACCGTTGCATTACCTCGACCTTGACTCCGGTCAACTCGGCCGCTTCCTCGAGCGAGTAGATTTGGCCCTCAGGGGCGCGCCAGGGGAAGTTGTAGAACCAATCGAACGAGTTGGAGCGCATCGTCTCGACGATGGCCTCAAGGTTGATGCCGCGGCGCAGGAAGAGCTGGACGAGCCGGACGCGCTCGACGTCGTCGAGGGACAGGTCATCGCGTGCGTCGTCGCCGATGATCCCGCGCGAGCGCCAATCGCGAAGGCGCTCCTCCGGCTCGCCGGTGTAGCGCGCGAGCTGCTCGATGGTCAGTCCGTCAGCCACGGTCGGCGCCCACGTACGCCTGCGGTGAGGATACGAACTTGCGGAGGCACTCTTCAGAGCAGAAAGCACGTTCGGCGCCCTCGAGCTGGAGCCGCGCCGCCACCTCTGCGGCGCCAAGCTCTGTCCCGCAGACGGGGTCGACTGCACGTTCCGCCTCCGGCGCGCCCTCCGCGCGCGCCTCGAACAATTCGAAGGAGCCGCTGAGCCCCTTGAGCTTGCGCTTGCCGAGCCTTACGAATTCCACATCAGGCAAGTCGCGCGCCTCTCGGCGGACTTCCGGCGTGACGAGGACCTGATGCCGCTCCGCCTCGTTCGCGAGCCGGGAGGCGATGTTAACGTTCGAGCCGACGTAATCTCCGTCCCTGTAGAGTAGGCTGCCACAGTGGATACCGGCACGCACTGCGGGGAACTGTGGCTCTCGCGCCACGCGTGACTTGATCTCGAGGGCGCAGGCAACGGCAGAGCGCGCGTCCGGAAAGACGAGCATGAAGGCGTCGCCGATCTGCTTCACCAGGCGACCGTCCCAGGCGTTAGTAGCCTCCCTGACAATCATCGAAAAACGGTCCAGGACATGTGCCGCCTGGATGTCCCCCATCGCTTCGGTCATAGGCGTGAAGCTGGCGAGGTCGATGAACACGACGGCGCGCTGGAGCTGCCCTGGGAGCTCGCTCGCGTCGAGCAGCCCGGCCTCTTCCGCCATATGCATCACCAGATCCTCCCGAATGGCCTTTTCCCACGCCTTACGGTGGAACCAGAGAATGGTCGGTTCGAGCAAAGGCCGGGACATTTCGAACGCTTCGTCGGTTACTCTTATCAGCTCGTCCCCGGACAAGCCCTGGGCCTTCAGACGCCCGTGCACGTAGAAGTGGAATAGCTTTGACTCCATCTCTGCGACCCGCGAAAGGGAGTCAGCGAAGACCCGCGAGCCCTCGGCGAGCGCCTCCAGCGGGAAGCCCGCGTCGGAATAGGTCTTGAACGCCCGCATGGCATCGATGTCCTCATCTCGCACCTCTTCGCCCTGCTGGGAGGCGAGGCCGGCATTCTTCCACATGACCCGCGCGACGTCGAGGTCGAGTCCGGCAATCTCGGCGGCCTCCGCGAGCGAGTACGTGCGTTCCGACGGGCCCGGGAGCATCTCGACGTAGCGGTCGATCAGCCGCTGGGCGCGGTTGGCTTCCACCATCGTGTCCAGGTTGATGCCATGACGGAGGCAGAGCTGGACCAGACGTACGCCGTCGAGGTCTCTCGGCGTTAGGCGGTCTCCGTCGGTGCCGATCAGTCCCTGTAATCGCCATTCGCGGAGACGCTCCACGGGCTCTCCGGTGTAGCGCGAGAGCTGCTCGAGGGTCAGCTCGTCAGGCATCGAGCAGGCCTCGTTCGCGAAGGATACCCGCGAACTTGTCGCGCCAGGCCGCGCGGTCCGGCTCGAGGTCGCGCGAGCGGCCGACGACGAAGGCTACGGCGAAAGCGCGACTGTGGCTCATGCTGATGTCGAGGTCGTCCAGGCCGATGCGCTCGGCCCGCTCCTTAGCGCGCCCGTGCAAGTAGACGAGTGGCTTACCGCGATGGTTGGGAAGCACCTCGATCTCGCGCCAGGCGACGCCACGAGCGCCGGTGCCGAGCGCCTTCATGACCGCCTCTTTGGCGGCGAAGCGGGCCGCCAGCTCGCTCGATCGGCCGCGGCAAAAGGCGGCTTCGAGCTGCGTGTACACGCGCCGCAGGAAGCGCGGCCCGAACTTCGCCAGGGCGCGTTCGATGCGCTCGATCTCGATGATGTCGACGCCGACGGCGCTGGTGTTCATCGTGGGGACATTGTATGACAGCGGTAGATCGCGGAGGCTCGCCGGATCGGAGGATTGTCTGCAGCAGATTCGGCAAGCGGATAAGCGGATGGGCTACATCGCTAATACAGTTCCCATTTGTTGTGAAGGACGAGTTTGATAGCGGTATCAACAAATGGGTGCTACCGACGGGAATCGTACCGGTGCTGTCTATGCGACAATTGGCTTTGAGGAGGTTCTGATGGACCAAACGACGACGAAGCAGCCCGCGACCAACGGACAGCCCGAAGGACCGATTGCCCCCGAGCCGAAGGTCATCCGAGAGCCGGAGATCTACATCGTCGGGCGGCAAACGATGGACCAGGAAGCCATCGACCAGTTTCTCGAAGATGAGGGGCTGACCTGGGAGACCGACACTGAGGTCGGCGGCGAGCAGATGGTGGAGGCGGGCGGGCGCATCTGCTACATGTCGTTCGGGAAGGGCCGCAAGACCAACCGCGAGTACATCCAGAACCTCGTCTCGATGAAGCACGGGTCGGTGCTGGAGCACGCGACTTGGGACTTTATCATCACCGGCGTCTCACGCTCTTTCTCGCACGAGCTGGTGCGGCACCGAGCGGGCTGGGCCTACTCGCAGCTATCGCAGCGCTACGTGGACGAATCGACGGCGAACTTCGTTGAGCCGGAGGTGATAGCGCGCGACGAGCGGATGCACGCTCTGTGGCTGAACGCCGTGCGAACCGCCCACCAGGCGTACCTCGGCCTTGTCGAGGGGCTGATGGAAACGATGCCCAACGTGGAGAACAAGACGGAGCGCCGCAAACGGGTACGAGAGGCGGCCCGCAGCGTGCTACCCAACGCGACGGAGACGATGATCTTCTGCTCAGCGAACGCGCGCGCCCTCCGCCACTTCATCGAGCTGCGCGGCGCGGAGGGCGCGGAGGCGGAGATACGCCGCGTCGCGCTCAAGCTGCTGCGCCTGATGCAGCAGGAGGCGCCCACGCTCTTCGGCGACTACGAGATCGTGCGTTTGGAAGACGGGACGGAGGTAGTGCGGACGGCGTGGGTGAAGGTTTGAAGGCGGCCGTCCCCATCATGTGATCATGGTTAAGCGAGAGATTGTTGGTCGCTTTGAGGTCGTCCTCGAACCGGATGAGGACGGTGGATATCACGTATTTACCCCCTGCCCTAAAGGGCTGTCATTCCTGGGGAGAAAACCGAGTTGAGGCGAGGGAACACATTCGCGAGGCGATTTTGCTCTGGCTTGAGACGGCGGAGGAAGATGGTATTCGAATCAATCAAGCCTGATCCAAGCCTTCACCCACGTACCTCACTTTCCCTGACCAGAAGTCCTTCAATGCCCACCACCACTTGAGGGATACCGGCTTGAGAAATGGGACGAACACCTCGTCGTCCATCCGCTGGTGGCCAGCATTGTTCTGCAAAGATTCCAATAGTCCGATCGTCGCCGCTTCTTGTACCCAGGCGTCCCCGCGAACGTGAAGTCGTTCAATGGCCTCGAATACTGCCTCGAATTCGTTGGTGGCTCCCTCGGCGTACAGGTCGATAAGGTGACGGGCGAAGTCTCCTAGGTCCATATAGACCAGGTGCTCACCAACGCTGGTTATATTTGGTTCGTATGTTTGCTTAAATGATGGGCATGACTCCAGCAAGAGAGGCATAACCCCATCCTTTTCGACGACATCTCCGCCCAACTACTCCACGACCCTGACCGCATCTCCCCGCCGCACCAACCCCGGCTGCACTACCATGGCGTAGACGCCCACGTTGGCGTCGTTGTGCTGGGCGGCGGCGCGCAGGATGCCGTGGTCTTGAGGTAGGTCGCCCTGGGGAAGGGTCGTCATAACGCATCGAGGGCAGGGACTGAAGATGCGCAACAGCACTTCGTGGCCAATCGCCGCTGTCCGGTTCAGCCAGGCGTTCTCGACGAAGCCGGTCTCGCCGGCCGTCTCGACGACGATATTTGGCCGAAAGCGGCGCACCTCGAAGCGGCCCTGCGGGTACAGTTCACGCAGGTGGTTGATTGTAGAGGTGGTGAGGATGTGCAACGGCCCGAGGTCGAAGAAGGTGTCCTGCGGCATCCCTTCGTCCGTCACCGTCTCTCGATGCGTCAGTCCCTCGATGTCCGGCCAGTACTCCTCCAGTGTGGGCTTTTCGGGCGGCGTGAGCGTCAAGCTCGCTGTCCGACCCAGCGCTGATGAAAGGACTGCCTGAACATCTGGCTGCTCGCTCAGGCAGATCGTCCCGTCGGGCAGCGTTATGCGCACCGGCGGCAACTTCTCGCCCTTTCGCGGCGGCTCGGTGTAGGCGGCGCGGAAGTCGAAGAGGCGCGGCCAGCGGCGGGGGTTCTTGGCGGAGGCGACTTTGCCCGTCTCGGCGTCCACAAGTGCGTAGGCACGGTCCCCGAGAAGCCCTCGTTGCGTGACTTCAGACGAGTTCAGCTCCTCGCCCATCATCGACTTGACGGGATACCGCCAGAGTGCGACCACGGAGCCGGCCTGTGAGTTTTGCATGACGAACCTCCAGGGCCACGATTATAACGCCGATGAGGCCGGAGGGCGCAGCGCGTGCCGCGAGCTTAGACACGCAGCGAAGCGAGATTCATGGGCAGCAAGCTGGGGAAGGGTCAGCGTGTGCGCTGCGCCGCTAGGAGGAGGCGTCGATGAACCCGGTGATGGCCGCGACGTACTCCTGCGGGTGGGTGACGTGCGGGATGTGGCCGGCGCCGGCGAACGTCTTGCGGGTGGCGTTTGGCAGGACGGCGGCGAGCTTGTCGAGCACCATCGTGAAGAAGGGTGGGGTCTCGGAGCCATCGCTGAGCAGTACCGGACCACGAAAGCCGGAAAGGGCTGCAGTGTCGATGCCGAGAATATCGGGGTCGCGGGTCTCGTCGAGGAACGTCGGCGCGTTGTTGATCAGCATGCGTTTCACGTCGTCCGGGAGCATCGTGTCCCAGGTTCCCGGGCCGATCACCATCTCGACAAATTTGCGCGCTCCGCCTTCCATATCCCCGGAGGCGAGAGAGTCGGCCACGACCAGGAAGCGCTCATTCAGCTCCTCCGTGATCGGCCTTGTGCTCGCGTCCTCGAGCAACAGGTCGAAAAGTGGCGGCTCGTGCACATTTAGTGTCCGGATGAGGTGCGGTCGTTCAGAGGCGAGCCGAAGCGAGATCGAGGCGCCCATTGAGATGCCCAGCACGTGGGCAGGTGCGCCCGAGCGCTCGATGATGGCGGCGAGGTCGGCGACGTCCTCGCGGATGCTGCCCTGAGTGGGCAGACGCTGGCTCTGGCTGTGGCCGCGGCGGTCGTAGACCGTGACGCGAAAGCGCGGTGCAAGAAGCGGCACGACGAACGGCCACTCCATATGGTCGACCCACGAACCGTGCACGAGCACGAGAGGGCTGCCGGAGCCGAACTCCTGGAGGAAGATACTGACGCCGTTGATGTTCTCGATTGGCATATCGTGATCTCCGAATGCAGATTATACCGGCCAACGGCCCGCGTAGGGGCGCAGCGCGCGGCGCTATACGTTGCCTCTGTAAGGGCGCAGCACACGACGATTCCAGTGGTGGTTCCTCGGCCCTGGTGGCTTCGATTGAGTCGAGTGATTCTCAGGCGGCGTGTGCTGCGCTCCTACACCCGGAGCTGCCGCCGTTACGGGTGTATCATTTTACGCGCCATGGCCGACCGCTTCGATAAGTTCACCGAGCCCGCGCGGCGCGTGCTTGCACTGGCGCAGGAAGAGGCTCTGCGATTTAACCATAACTACATTGGGACGGAGCACTTCCTGCTTGGGCTGATTCGTGAGGGCGAAGGGGTGGCTGCACAAACCTTGGCTCACATGGGCGTCGAATTAAACAAGGCGCGAGCCGCAGTCGAGTTCATCATAGGCCGCGGCGACCGGCCAGTTATGGGCGAGATAAGGCTGACGGAACGTGCGAAAAAGGTTATCGAGCTCTCCGTCGATGAAGCGCGTCGACTGCAACACGAATACATTGGGACCGAACATATTCTTCTCGGTCTTGTCCGAGAAGGCGAAGGAATAGCAGCAGGTGTTCTTGAGAGCATGGGCGTCTCCCTGGATCGCGCGCGAGCGGAAGTGATTCGAATCGCTACTCATCGCGAGCCCGCCACAATCATCGACGGCAAGGCGATCGCCGCGCAGTTGCGGGAGGAGGCGAAGCAGCGGGCCGATAAGCTGCACGAGTGGGGGATTACACCCGGGCTGGCGCTGGTTCTCGTCGGCGAGAACCCATCGTCGCTCTCGTACGTGCGCTCGAAGGGGGACGCGGCGGAGCAGGCGGGCATTTACTCCGACATGTTCCACCTACCGGAGAACACGGACCAGCAGATGCTCCTGTCGCGCATCCTCGACCTCAACGAGGACGGGCGCTTCCACGGCATCTTGGTGCAGCTCCCCCTGCCGAAGCAGCTCGACGAGAACGCGATCATCAACGCGATCGACCCGCAGAAGGACGCCGACGGCGTGACGCCGATGAGCCTCGGCCGCTTGCTGCGAGGCGAGCCGGGCCCGTGGCCCGCCACGCCGGCCGGGATCGTGGAACTGCTGCACCGCAGCGGCCACCCGCCGAATGGCAAGCACGTCGTTATCTGCGGGCGCTCGAATATCGTGGGCAAGCCGCTCGCGGCGATCCTGATGCAGAAAAACGCGCGCGCGGACGCCACGGTGACGCTCTGCCACACAGGGACGCCCGATCTCGCCTACTTCACGCGTCAGGCGGACATCCTCATCGCAGCGATGGGATCGCCGAACGCTATCACGGCCGGGATGGTGAAGCCCGGCGCCGTCGTCATCGACGTGGGCAACAACTGGATCGAGGACGAGAGCCGCGGGTCGGGCCGCCGCCTCGTGGGCGACGTGGACTTCGAGGGCGTGCGGCAGGTAGCAGCGGCCATCACGCCGGTCCCCGGCGGCGTGGGCCCGATGACGGTGGCGATGCTGCTCTCGAATACGGTGATGCTGGCGGAGCAGCAGGCGGGGCGGCACTAGTCGATGGTCGAACCTGACAACGGATTGGCTGTCAACGGATTCGTTTAGCGGATAAAGGGATTCGCTACATCTGCTAATCCGCTCGGCAATTCACTGACAGCCAATCCGTTCCGATTCGACGGTCGGGAACCGATCTACTTGCATCGGTGTATCTCTTCCGAAAACACTGAGAGGAGGTACGCACAATGCATCGAATAGCAGCGATGATCTTGGCCGTGGCAGTGAGCGTTCTCGCGGTAGCCGGAGGGGCGCCCGCCGAGGCCGGTGGCGGCTGCCATAATGGCGTGTTCTCAGACAGGACCGGCGCGCAGGTTGAGCTGAGCAAGAACTGCTTCGAGCCGACGGTCGTCCGGATCCAGCAGGGACAGCAAGTGACGTGGACCAACAACGACCCCGATGCGCATGCCGTAACAGGTGCCGCTAACTCCTGGGGAATGACGGGCAGAGTGGGAAAGGGAGGAGAAGAGATCGACCCGGGGCAGTCAGTATCGTACCAGTTCGATAACCCGGGCGTCTTCCCTTATTTCTGCATCTTCCATCCGAGTATGACGGGCGCGGTCGTCGTCGGCGACGGCCGGGCGGTGAGCAGCGGGACGTCGGCGGGCGTCGGCGTGAGCGCGGTCTCGGCG
>Ga0137365_10005415_pt1 | contig 10241 bp, 8 predicted proteins | sample SagtaG_9_FD_104799 | JGI IMG/M metagenome (GOLD analysis project Ga0137365, IMG submission 104799) | Vadose zone soil microbial communities from Sagehorn Ranch, Mendocino, California, USA - Sage1_L_40_16 metaG | ecosystem: Environmental > Terrestrial > Soil > Vadose zone | place: USA: California... | reverse complement strand
CAAACATCAACCTTCGGTCAGGTGGATTAAGCATGCCAAGGATCTCGAATGATATTTATTCCATGGCAGAGAAGGCGGTGGACATGCTCCATCGTGCTATGACAACGTTTGCTGATGATGATATACAGACCGCGACGACCATTATCCGTGAAGATGATGTGATTGATGAGTGTTACACCAAGTTATATTATGAGGCGGTGAATAACGTTTTGGGAGATGCTCGAAACATCGAGCGCGCGAACTATGTCATATGGGTGGCTCATAACTTGGAACGATTGGGAGACCGCGTGACAAACATATGTGAACGAGTGATCTACATTGTCACTGGGGAGATTCCTCAGGAATCTCCTGCGCCAACGGAATTCGGACTCTCGCTTCATAAGGGCTAATGTTGAAAATCGCTGCGATTGACGCGGGATCAAATGCCATGCGCATGGTGGTTGGTGAGGTAGATAAATCATGGCATGTAAACGCACTTGAGAATATTCGCCTGCCTGTGCGTTTGGGTCAGGATGTTTTTAGCAAAGGGTATCTTGAGGAAAATACGATCCAGCAGACTGAAGAAGCTTTTCTTCGTTTTAAGCATATGGCAGAGCGTTTCGATGTTCATCATTTGCGCGCAGTCGCTACCAGCGCAGCCAGAGAGGCTAGAAATAATGATCTCCTGCTCGAACGGGTTTTTCGAACCAGTGGAATAGAAATTGAAATTATCAATGGGGAGGAAGAGGCGCGCCTTATCCATTCGGCGGTGGCGCATACACTTGATCTGAAGAATAAGCGCACTTTATTAATTGATATTGGTGGTGGCAGTGTTGAGGTGACCCTCTCTACAGGGCGAAGCATTATTTCCACGGACAGTTATGACATGGGAACGGTACGCTTGCTGAAAAAGCTGAATAGCGAATCGAAACATTCCTTTGGGAAATTGGTAAGCGCGTACGCGGAAGCCGCGCGGGATCGTATCGACCAGGACCTCGGGGATCAGAAAATCCAAATTTGTGCGGGAACAGGTGGGAACGTGGAAGAGATCGGTCGTCTCCGCCAAAAACTATTTAAAGCGGAAAGCAATCGCTGCATCACACTGGAAGAACTGGAAAAGTTGATCGTGCTTCTTGATGGCATGACTTATGAAGAGCGTATGCGTAAATTGAAACTTCGCCTTGACCGCGCAGATGTGATCCTGCCTGCCTCCATCGTCCTGCATTTGATTGCCAGCGAGGCGGGAGTAAAACGAATCGCGATCCCCAACGTTGGCTTGAAAGATGGCATCTTGTTAGGTATCGCTGAAGATCTTTCGAAAAATTTGCGTCTGCGACGTGGCGAATATTTCTGGCAAGCGCGATCCGAGGCTCGTAAACTGGGTGTTCGGTACAAATCCGGAAATGGATTGATGAACTGATATGATACCCTCTGAAACCCAAGATATTGACTCAACTTCCCTTGTAAATCAATTCTTGCTTGAAGCACTGGATCAACGTTGGAAGAATTATCGTGCTGAACTCAAACGTTGTCGCATGGAATTTTCCAACGAGGCAGTTCATGATTTGAGGAGCGCGGCACGGCGTATGCTTGCTATTATTCGACTCTTAAATTCTATCTCTCCGCGCCCGCGCCTGGAAAAATTAAACCGTGCTTTTAAAGATCAATTGGATGAATTCGACGATTTGCGGGATACGCAAGTCATTCTTGCTGAAATTTCCGAAACGATACAGGAGCTACCACAACTTCAAGTGTTTCAGAATTATCTGCAAGGTGTTGAAAAAGACCTTCTAAAAACCCTCCGTAAAAAATTAAAAGTCATTGACCTCTTTGATGTTTCCAAACGTATCCGCAGGATGCGCGGATCTCTGAAAACACAATCAAATGACGATCTTGTTTCGCAGATCTTTCAGGCAGTGGATGATGAGTTTCTCATCGTCAAACAACGTCAGAATTGGATTAACCCGGCTCAAGCCAGCACGATCCATCGTGTGTGGATTGCCTTCAAAACATTTCGTTACATGGTGGAAATCATCAACCCCTTATTGCCTGATTTCCCATTCGAGAATCTAAAACGGATGAATGATTATCAATCCTTGATGGGTGAGATCCAGGATGTGGAGATTATTATGCAAGCCCTCGCGGATGCGCCTGTACACGCCTCTGCCTTCGACCCTGAACCTGTTCGCCATTACTATGAGGGTTGCCATGCTGAAGCCATTTCCGCTTATATGGAAGCCATGAATCAACTCGATACCTTTTGGCGCCCTGCGCCAGATCAATCTTTTCCCTGGGAGAAATAACATGAATCTTTATATTATTCGCCATGCCATCGCTGCCGATGAAGCAACGTCTGATTATGAATCCGATAGCGAGCGCCCTCTCACTGACAAGGGGCGCAAAAAAATGCGTCAGATTGCCAAGGGCTTGCGCAATTTGGGTGTAGAATTTGACCTGATCCTTTCCAGCCCCTATGTCCGCGCGCGTGAGACAGCTGAGATCCTGGCAGATGTGTTCAAAATGAAGAAAGAGATTGGCTTTAGCGATAACCTTATGCCCCTGGGAAACCCTGAACTTTTGCTTGGTGAAATCAATGAAAACTATTCGGTGGATAGTATAGCGGTGATAGGTCATGAACCGCATTTGAGTACTCTCATTGGTCTACTTGCAGCGGAGAACGCGAAAATTGACGTCACGCTTAAAAAGGGCGGGGTATGCTATCTCTCAGCCGATGATCTGCATCATCATGATCACCGCGCGACCCTGGAATGGTTGCTGACGCCCGGCATATTATTCTGATTAACGTAAATTGCCTAACAAAATTTCCCTGCTCAAGCCGCCGGGAGCATAAGTTTGTAAGGGAATTATGGTTAACCTGAATAGTAGAAATTGGCGATAAATAAGAAAAACAGAATGCCTGAATCCATTGATCTTTCTTCACCATCCCTTTATATCAACCGCGAAATCAGTTTGCTTGAATTCCAACGGCGCGTCCTTGAGGAGGCGTTGGACGATCGCAATCCACTTCTTGAGCGAGTGAAGTTTCTCGCCATTTTCGGCTCGAATATGGATGAGTTTTTCATGGTGCGCGTATCTGGCATCCGTAAACAAGCAGAAGCGCACATCATGGAGGTTTTCCCCGACGGTTTGACTCCGCCCGAGGTGCTGGCTGCGATACGCAAACTATCCCTTGAGCTATATGGAAGTGCATTGCATTGCCTTAATAAAAAGATCCTCCCGCAGATGGACAAGGCAGGAATCCATTTAATGGATTATCGCAAACTCACAGAAACTCAGGCGCAAAAAGTTGACGATTACTTTAAAGAAGTAGTGTACCCTGTATTGACTCCCTTGGCGCTTGACCCTGGACATCCTTTCCCGCATATTTCAAATCTGAGTCTGAACCTTGCGATTGTGATCAAGGATAAGAAAGGCAATGAAAAATTCGCACGTCTGAAAGTGCCAGATACTTTGACGCGCCTTGTGCCGATCAAACGTTCTTCCGGTAGCGCGCGCAAAGATGGGACGATCCCTCATCATCACTATTTTGTGTGGCTCGAACAAGTGATCATGGCGAATCTTGCATCGCTCTTCCCTGGACTGGAAGTCGTTGCTGCATATCCCTTCCGTATCATTCGCGATGCAGATATTCAGATCCAGGAAATCGAGGCGGATGATTTGCTCGAAACGATGCAACAAAGCATTCGCAAACGCAGGTTTGCTTCTGTGGTGCAGGTGGAAATTTATGAAAGCATGCCCGATAATATTCGTGAGCTGTTGATTGAAAACCTTGAGATCAGACAAAACGATGTATATATTTTGCCTGCGCCACTCGGTTTGAGTAGTCTATGGCAGGTCTATAACAATGTCGAAAGGCATGACCTGAAGTTTCCCATCTATCATCCCGTTGTGCCAAAGATTTTTAAAAATGCCTCACTGGCAGGCGACATCTTTGAGGTGATTAAGCGGGGAAATATCTTATTACATCAACCCTATGATTCCTTCATTCCAGTCATCGATTTTCTGCGTGCCGCGGCGCGTGACCCCAATGTATTGGCGATCAAGCAAACGGTTTACCGCGTTGGACAAAATGCACCAGTGGTGGAAGCATTGCTCGAAGCAACGGAGCGTGGGAAACAGGTAGCGGTCCTGGTGGAACTTAAAGCGCGCTTTGATGAGGAGAGCAATATCGGCTGGGCGCGCATGCTTGAGCAGGAGGGTGTCCATGTTGTCTATGGCTTGGTAGGTCTCAAGGTCCACTGCAAGGTAATTATGGTGGTGCGCAAAGAAGGAGAGGGCATCCGTCGTTATCTTCATCTTGGTACGGGAAATTACAATGCTGTTACCTCACTAATTTACGAAGATATTGGGCTTTTTACCTGCGACGAAGCGATTGCCTCTGATATCACTGATTTGTTTAATCACCTAACTGGCTACTCTACAAAGCACGATTTCAGAAAATTGCTCGTTGCGCCCTTTAATTTGCGTACGGGATTCGAGAAATTAATTCGGCGCGAGATCGAACAGGCGCGCTCTGGTCACAAGGCACATCTTATCTTCAAAGTCAATGCAATTGTAGACCCATATTTTATTGCGTTGCTCTATGAAGCCTCTCAAGCGGGTGTAAAAGTGGATTTGCTCGTGCGTAGTATGTGTTGCCTGAGACCGGGTATCAAAGGCGTAAGTGATAATATAAAAGTGATTAGTATAGTCGGGCGTTATCTAGAACATAGCCGACTATATTATTTTTACAACGGAGGACAGGAAGAGATTTACATCGGCAGCGCTGATCTGATGCAGCGCAATCTCGATCATCGTGTCGAAGTGATCTTCCCGATTGAAGATCCAAAACACGTTCAACACTTGCGCGCAAATATCCTGGATGCCTATCTACAGGATAATTCAAGAGCACGAATGATGCAATCTGATGGGACATACAGTCGCTTGGCACCCAAGGATAAAGAGACCAAGATGGATGTACAGGAGTGGTTAATGACCCCAGTACCTCAAAAAATTGATATTCGCCCAGTCAAATCCAATTACGAAATATAGAGCACATTTCATATTGAAGATATAAACATTTTCAGCGTGTTTTTGTTACTGATTAAGGTGTTGCAATTGGGATCGTAAAGTAGAACGTGCTGCCTTGTCCCTCGACGCTCTCTGCCCAAATCTTTCCCCCGTGCGCTTCGACAATATGTTTGGCGATAGACAAGCCTAAGCCTGTTCCACTGCCAGTTCTGGATTTATCGACTCGGTAGAATCGCTCGAAGATGCGCGAGACCTCATCTGTAGGGATGCCGACTCCCGTATCGCGAACAGCGAATCGAACGGAGCCGTCAATTGAGTCTGCAAAAAGAACGACTTCACCCCCCGAATGTGTAAATTTAACTGCGTTATGGATAAGGTTCACCAGTACCTGTTCCAGCCGCTGGGAATCAATCTGGATTTTTGGCAGGTCATCCTTACATTCCACGCGTAATGTGAGGTTGGCGCGCTCTGCTTGAAGTTGCATCCGTTGAGAGGCAGAGTTAAGTAGATCGTGAGCCTCGACAGACGCGAAGTCTAGAGAGAAGCGGCCCGATTCGATCTTAGAGAGTTCCAGCAGTTCATTTGCCATTTGAGTCAGCGCATCCACTTCGATTTGAATCTGGTCAACGAATCGATGCGCCGCAGGCGGATCATCTAATGCGCCATCCTGAAGGGTTTCGGCTAATGCTCTTAGGGAAGCGAGCGGTGTACGGAGTTCATGGGAAAGATTGCTGACGAAGTCTCTGCGCACGGTTTCGAGACGGCGCAAGCGGGTGAGGTCCTGAACGAGCAAAAGACTTCCGCTGGTGTGCTTATCTGGAATGACGACAAGCTGCAAATATTGATGACGTGTAGGTAGTTCAACAGACTCGCTTTGCATCTGACGCGTTTGCTGGCAACGTCGCCAGGCCTCCACAAGTTGGTGGTTGCGCACAACTTCTGTGATACTGCGGTTCAGCGGATCAGCGAACTGAAAAAGCCTGCCGGCGGCTGGGTTGGCAAATTGAATCAGTCCTTGCGCATCGGCGATGAGCACGCCGTCGGTGATTTGGTCGAGGACAGTGGCAAGGCGCGAACGTTCGGAATCCAATATCGAATTTCGAAAGTCAAAAGTCGAGATGAGAGAGGTAATCGCACTAGATAGACTTTCGAGTTCTTCTTTTATATCAGTGGGAAGTTGACTGGATTGTTGTCGAATGGCTTTGGCGTATTCATTCAGATTGTGGCGCAAAGTATAGTATCGCCATGCATACCGCCCGGCGATGATAAGAATAAGAATTGTAAAAATGATAATGTAATTCATTAGGAGTTGAAAATGGAGTCCAAAGTCTCCTGACTTTGGAATTCCAACGACAGGAGTCGTTGAGTCCATCATACTAGAAACGAAGTCGCGGAGTTTTTATTTCTGTGTCTTTGCGAAGCATACTCGAAGAGTACCTTGATTCAGTGGTTCAAATCGTAAATCCAAAACTGTAAATCGTTTCATCCCTCAAACCGATATCCACCGCCTCTTACAGTCACGATGCGAGTCGGATTGCTTGAATCATCTTCGATCTTTTGTCGCAGCCAGCGGACATGCACATCAACGGTGCGGCTATCACCAATAAAATCCCAGCCCCAGACCCGCTCAAGGATGAATTCGCGCGAGAGCATTTGTCCTTTATGTTGTGCAAAGAAGACGAGCAAGTCATACTCCTGTGGCTTGAGCGCCAATGGTTCACCCTCGAGAATTACTTCGCGGCGTGTGAGATTGATTATGAGATTCCCGAATGCCAACTTCTCGTGCTGCTTTTCCGTTACATTTGATTTACTAAGTTCTTCTTTTAATAAGCGTGAGCGGCGTAATTGAGCTTTGACACGTGCCATCAACTCGCGCATGGAGAAGGGTTTGGTCAGGTAATCATCCGCGCCCACTTCAAGGCCGACGACGCGGTCAATTTCATCATCACGTGCGGTGAGCATCAGGATGGGAGTGATCATTTCCTTGCGCAGAATACGGCAGACCTCGAAACCATCTATTTCAGGCAGCATCAGGTCAAGGACGATCAGATCAGGCTTGAGTCGCCGCGCCGATTCAAGCGCGGAGCGACCATCGCCGACGGCTTCCACAACAAAGCCGTCCTTTTTCAAGTTGTAGGAAAGGGTATCACGCAGAGCGGGTTCGTCTTCAACGATGAGGATCGATTCAGGCATAATTGTTAACAAACTATACCATAAGATATTTTTGTCAAAGTTAAAGTCTTGTTAATGGGAGTCATACTCGGAATGCAAAATCTTTGCGGAGCACCCCGTGGGGCCCGATTTTGCTCCAAAGTCAGGAGACTTTGGACTCCGCATTTCGCAATGGTATTCTTATGAAATGACTGTAAAATTCAAGGGATCCTCCTCATCTATTATCCAATATGGCTAAAGAATTTTACTTCGACTGGAAATGGGAATTGCAATCCTCTCCTCAAGCGATCTGGCCGTTTGCAGCGGACACGAATCGCTTTAACCGCGATACAGGTCAGCCGGAGATCGAGATGCTGGATAACGTGAAGGGGACCAAACATCTGAGAATGAAACTCCCGATTATCAAGGTGGAATGGGAAGAGGAGCCTTTCGAGTGGACGTATCCATATTCATTTGGGATTCTGCGAACCTATAGCAAGGGACCAATCGAGGAAATGCGCGTGCAGGCGAATTTTGATCCACTCGCTGATGGAGGTACGTGCGTTAGGTATCAAACATGGATTAAGACCAGTAATGTCCTTGTGCAGCTTGTTATTCCATTTGCGATTGGCGTCATCGCGAAAAACAGGTTTCAGAAGGTTTTCCGTTACTATGACCGTATCGCAAACAAACGCGGCGCGGTGCTTGAGGTCTCTCGCCCAGGTGGACTCAACTCAAGAGGCCGGGCCCGCTTCAAGTCCCTGAGTGAAACGGTCATTCAGCAAGGCACAGATCCGTCATTAGTTGCGCGTCTCGAAGATTTTCTAGATCGTGCCGATGAATTATCCATTCAGCGCATTCGACCCTATGCGCTCGCTGACCACTGGGAAGTGAATCGACGTGCAGTGCTTGAGATGTTCCTGCGTGCGACGCGAGCGGGCATTTTCGATATGTCATGGGATTTGCTTTGTCCATCCTGCCGCGGCACAACGGAAGGACATACCAACCTGGGAGATGTGCACAGCCAGTCCCATTGCAATACCTGTCAGATCGATTTCACTGTGAACTTCGATCATAACATCGAGGTAGTCTTCAGACCGAATCCCTCTGTGCGAGCTGTAGAATTCGATGCGGCCTTCTGCGTTGGGAGTCCGCAGTTGCAGCCACATGTAGTATTGTCGCAAAGTATCGCGGCGTTACGTTCATTGCCTCTCCTTGCAAAACTCGAGCCTGGGCGTTATACCTTGCGGGCCTCGAATGTGGCAGGCTCGATCTCTTTGTTTGCGGATGCGGATGGCTTGCCCAAATTGGACATCCGCGTGACTTCGTTTGGATGGCCTCCCGAACAGGGACACATCTCGCTTCTCCCGACCCTCAACCTGATCAATGCAACTGACGCGGATCAAACCTTTCAGCTTGAGCGAACTGCCTGGAGCGATCAGGCTTCGACCGCGGCTGATGTGACTGCATTACAAGTCTTTCGAGATCTCTTCGCGAGCGAAGTGGTGAGGCCCGGTGAAGAGATTTCCATCGGCTCTGTCACGCTGATGTTCACCGATTTACGTGACTCGACGCGTTTATATCGCAGAATCGGGGATGCCTCAGCCTTTGGACGCGTGCGTGAGCACTTCGAAATATTGGAGAAATCGATTGCATCTGAAGGCGGGGCGATCGTCAAAACGATGGGAGATTCAGTCATGGCAACATTTCGCAACCCTGTCGCGGCACTGCGTGCAGTTTGGAACGCGCAAACTCAAATTGCTGAATACGGCGAACCCATGCTCTGGCTTAAAGTAGGCATACACAAGGGACCATGCATCGTTGTCAATTTGAATGATCGTTTGGATTATTTCGGTTCTACAGTTAATATCGCGGCGCGTTTACCTGGTTTCTCGCAGGGCGGTGAATTGATCTTTACTGAAGAGATTTATCATGACCCCGAAATACAGGAATTTCTTGCCCAAGCGATAAAGCCCACTTCACTGGATCATTTTACAGGAAATGTGAAGGGATTCGATGAGCCGTTTACAATGTGGAAGTTGAGAGTATAGCTTAAGAGGTAGGTAATTGTTTTTGTTGTTTATCTAAGACTTTTCCGACTCGCAATGAGATGAGTGCGAATATCACCATTGCAAAAGGAGCAATTCCAAGCAGTATCCAAAACTGTGCCCAGTTCAGCAAGTTTTCATTCAGCGCGCGGCGAAATAGATAAATTGAAAAAGGGAGAGTAATCACGGTTGCAGTAATTACTCCTGGACTATATATGCGGAAGCGGATCGTAGAAATAATGTGAGGGACAAATGCATTAAAAAACAGGACTGTCTGGATTCCCAAGACAATCAAATAGCCGGTGGAATTATGTAGGTATTCCACACCAAGATATGTCGCCAGAAACCCAGCCAAAGTTAAGGACGTCACTGCAATAACAAACTGACGCGTTGAAGCGATCGGGTGGAATTTAAATGGCAGGCGCTTTGACCAACTTTCCATGAGCGGCGCTTCTTCCATGTTATGCAGTGCGAAGAAGATTGGTACCAGCCAGAGCAACCGATCAAATGAAATCGAGTCGAGGAAAAGCATTATTTTCGAGAAGACAAATGAAATGTTTCTGTTCCTGAGAAATGATTTGTCAATCCTTCCGAATCCAGAGCCATCACACGGCTGGGAGCAAAGAAGGCAAAATCGAAATTTGTTTCCTCGCCCGCTTTCTTTTTAGGAATTGGCATAAGACGTGCTGTAAGAGGCTTGTCAAGCCGCAAAGCCAATGCACACAAGTCCAGTAGCAGGGGAACCAACTGTCCTGACGTTGTGTCCCCCGGGAGTGGAATCGTGTCTAATCCCGTCCCGCAGACTGCCGAATAAAGCAATACAGCTTTGATAGTAAGAGTTCCTTCTGCAGCGCGTTTGGCGAGAGTCGCATCTTCCAGTACCGGCATCATCAAGCCGCTGAAACCAGTGTGCGGAAAGTCTGCCCGGTCAATAGACTCAGTCAAGATGGCAGCCGCGGCTAATGATCCATGTAGTCCAATTTTTGAAATACCAAGTCGCTCAAAGGCAGTTCCCAATGATTGTGTTTCAGT
>Ga0137365_10005409_pt1 | contig 10248 bp, 8 predicted proteins | sample SagtaG_9_FD_104799 | JGI IMG/M metagenome (GOLD analysis project Ga0137365, IMG submission 104799) | Vadose zone soil microbial communities from Sagehorn Ranch, Mendocino, California, USA - Sage1_L_40_16 metaG | ecosystem: Environmental > Terrestrial > Soil > Vadose zone | place: USA: California... | reverse complement strand
TGCATCCCGTAGCTGTCCACGTAATACGGCAGCCGGGATGAGCAGCCGATCCCGGAGATGATGACCAGGTTCTCGCGTGGGATTTCCAGCTCGGGCAGGAAGGCCTGGAAGGCGGCCAGGATCGCGTAGTCACCGCAGCCGGGGCACCAGCGCACCTCCTGGTCGGACTTGAAGTCCTTGGTGGTGAGCTTTTCGTCAGCGACCGGCACCAGCGTGAGCGAGGCCGGGCGGTGAGCGGCGTCGGCGGCACCGTCGTTGGCCATGCTGTCAGACATCGGTGATCACATCCTGGATGACCCCGGCCAGCTCGGACGCCCGGAAGGGAAGGCCGCGGACCCGGTTGTACGAGATCACGTCTACGTGGTAGCGCCCGCGCAGCAGCAGCGCGAGCTGCCCCAGGTTGATCTCGGGGACCAGCACCTTCTCGTAGGCGGCGAGCACCTCGCCCAGGTTGGCCGGGAAGGGGTTCAGGTACCGCAGGTGCGCCTGGGCGACCGACCCGCCGGACATCCGTACCTGGCGCACCGCCGCGCCGATCGTGCCGTAGGTGGAGCCCCAGCCGAGCACGAGCACCCGCGCCGTGCCGTCGGGGTCGTCCGCCTCCAGCGGGCTGATGTCGCGCGCGATGCCGTCGACCTTGGCCTGGCGCAGCCGGACCATCTTGTCGTGGTTGTCCGGGTCGTAGGAGATCGTGCCGGCCCCGTCGGCCTTCTCGATGCCGCCGATCCGGTGCTCCAGGCCCGGCATGCCCGGGATGGCCCACGGCCGGGCGAGCGTCTCCGGGTCCCGCCGGAACGGCAGGAACTCGACCTTGCCGTCGTCGCCGCGCCACTCCTGGGGCTTGGAGTAGGAGAACTCGTCCCGGAGCCGGGGCAGGTCGGGGACCTCGGGGATGCGCCAGGGCTCGGACCCGTTGGCCAGGTAGCCGTCGGACAAGATGATCACGGGCGTCCGGTACTTGGTGGCGATCCGGACGGCCTCCAGCGCGATGTCGAAGCAGTCCGACGGCGTGGAGGGGGCCAGCACCGGGACCGGCGACTCGCCGTTCCGGCCGTACAGGACCATCAGCAGGTCGGCCTGCTCGGTCTTGGTCGGCATGCCGGTGGACGGGCCGGCCCGCTGGATGTCGCAGATGATCAGCGGCAGCTCGACCGAGACGGCCAGCCCGATCGTCTCCATCTTGAGGGTCATGCCGGGACCGGAGGTGGTGCTGACGCCGAGCGCACCGCCGAACGCGGCGCCCAGGGCGGCGCCCACGCCCGCGATCTCGTCCTCCGCCTGGAAGGTGCGGACCCCGAACCGCTTGAGCTTGGACAGCTCGTGCAGGATGTCGGAGGCGGGCGTGATCGGGTAAGAGCCGAGGAACAGCGGCAGCCCGGACCGCCGCGACGCGGCCACCAGCCCGTACGCCAGGGCGAGGTTGCCGGTGATGTTGCGGTAGGTGCCCGGTTCGACGCTGGCCGGCTTGACCTCGTACTGGACCGAGAACGCCTCGGTGGTCTCGCCGTAGTTCCAGCCGGCCTGGAAGGCCGCGATGTTCGCCCTCATGATCTCGGGCTTGCCGGCGAACTTGGACTCCAGGAACTTGACAGTTCCCTCCAGCGGCCGGTTGTAGAGCCAGGAGAGCAGGCCGAGGGCGAACATGTTCTTGGCCCGCTCGGCCTCCTTGCGGCTGATCTTGAAGTCCTCGAGGGCCTTCACGGTCATCGAGGTGATCGGCACCGCGTGGATGTTGTAGGCGGTGAGCGAGCCGTCCTCCAGCGGGCTCTCGCCATAGCCGACCCGGCTCAGGTTGCGCTTGCTGAACTCGTCGGTGTTGGCGATGATGTCAGCCCCGCGCGGCAGGTCGCCGACGTTGGCCTTGAGGGCTGCCGGGTTCATCGCCACCAGGACATCCGGCGCGTCGCCGGGGGTCAGGATGTCGTGGTCGGCGAAGTGGAGCTGGAAGCTGGACACGCCGGGCAGGGTGCCGGCCGGGGCGCGGATCTCGGCGGGGAAGTTCGGCAGCGTGGAAAGATCGTTGCCGAAAGCCGCCGTCTCCTGCGTGAACCGGTCTCCCGCCAATTGCATGCCATCGCCGGAGTCGCCTGCGAAACGGATAATGACACGGTCGAGCTGCTGGACCTGCTTGGCCACAGTTAGAGGACCTCCTCGACGGCCCGCGGGCGGGCGCCGGTCTCGGCGTGGGTCCGTGAGCGCTTCCCCGGCCCCGGTGGCCTGGGGCTCATGAAATCGTCATTCAAGATGTGCTTCAGGTCGTTCAGGCTACTCGCGACACCGGACCGCGGTGGACCGTACTCAGGTGCTCGTGCGGAACTGTGACGCCGATCACACTGACCTCCGGCGCCGGGCCCCGTAACCCCCCACGGACGTTGCCGCATCACAATTATATGTTCGATCATAGTCCCCCCGTCATAGAGACGGCTGGTGGCGACGCGCGGTTCGCATGCCAGCTCACCAAAGTTTCTGTCCCGTGCGCAATCGTGTTGACCGGGCGGCCCACGGGGCCCACGCGTCCCGGCTGGCGCAGACCGCGATCGCCCGGCGGCCGCTCGGTAGGCTGGCTGAATGGCCGCCGTGGACCTTCCGCCGCCGGGCGTCGCGGGCAGGCCCGGGCCCGGCTCCGGCCCGGGCGTCATCACCGTCGACGCCGGCGGTGGCTGCTCGCTGCGCGTCTTCGACGCCGGGCTGGCATGCTGCGGGGTCGAGGTCGCGGCCGCGCTCCGGCGGAGCGGCGCCCTGGCGACGGCCACGACAGGCAAGCAGCTCAACGTGTTTGTCGTGGCCGGCACCGTGACCGACAAACTGGCCCCGTATGTGCTGGAAGCCTTCCAGGACACCCCGCTGCCGCGGCGGGTGCTCTCGTTCGGTGCCTGCGCCAACAGCGGCGGCCCCTACTGGGACTCGTACTGCGTCACCAAGGGTGTGGACCAGTTCATCCCGGTGGACGTCTACGTTCCCGGCTGCCCGCCGCGGCCGGAAGCTCTGCTGGCGGGCCTGGCGCTGGTGCTGTGCGCGGAGGGGTGACGGTGGCGCCGGAGGAGATCATCGCCGTGGTCAGCGGCGGCCTGCCGTCCGGGGTGCGGTGCGAGGCGGATCACCGCGGCGTCATGCTGCGGGTCCCGCCCGGGCACTGGCTCGCGGCGCTGGCCTTCGCCCGTGAGCGCCTGGACTGTGACTTCTTCGACTGGCTGACCGCGGTCGACGAGGCGGATGAGGGCTTTTCCGTGGTGGTGCACGTCTATTCGCTGGCTGGCCGGCACCACGTGCTGCTGGCCGCACCGCTGCCGCGGTCCTCACCGCGGCTGCCGACCGCCACCGGGATCTACCGGGGCGCGGCGTGGCACGAGCGGGAGACACACGAGATGTTCGGCATCGGCTTCGACGGCCACCCGCATCTGGCGCCGCTACTGCTCCCCGACGGGTTCGAGGGGCACCCGCTGCGCAAGGACTTCGTGCTCGCGGCCCGGGCCGCGAAGGAGTGGCCGGGCGTGAAAGAGCCGGGTGAGCGGCCCGGGCCGCGGGCGCGCCGCCGGGGGCCGCCTCACGTGCCCGACGGGTGGGGGCCAGCATGACCGGCGGGACGCCCGCCGATGGCCTGCCCGCCCGCAGCCGGGGCGTGATCGCCCTGCTGGAGGAGAACTGCACGGTGTGCATGCTGTGCGCGCGGGAGTGCCCGGACTGGTGCATCTACATCGAATCGCACACCGAGCCCGTGCCGGGGGCAGAGTACGGCGGCGATGATCCCGCCCGCGCCCCGGCGGGGCGCGGGCGGCAGCGGGTGCGCAACGTCCTCGACCGCTTCGCGATCGACTTCTCGCTGTGCATGTACTGCGGGATCTGCGTCGAGGCCTGCCCGTACGACGCGCTGTTCTGGTCGCCCGAGTTCTCCTACGCCGAGACCGACATCGCGGCCCTCACCCAGGAGCAGGGCCGGCTGCGCGAATGGATGTGGACCGTGCAACCGCCGCCCCCGCAGGACGAGGGGGCCACACCACCCGGGGGAGGCGCTGGCGGCGGGCACCCGCGGCCTGGTGGCAGCTGACGAGCCGCCGCACGTGCCGAGGCAACCGGGTGCGGGCTCATTCCGGCTGCTTCTGTACGGGAGGAGGCGTGGGCAGCTGCTGATCTGCGCTGTGATCCCCGCGTGCTGCCGCCGCACCGCATTCGCGGGTCATCGGTAGCTGCGCTTTGACCACTAGATCAGCTGTGACCTGGGTTTTGGCTCTCGGCCCATGACTGCGATCCCCGGCCAGCCGGGCCTACGACGGACTGGGCTGGTTTCCTTGCCGGGCGCACAGCGCGTCAAGCCGCTCTAGCGTCTTGGCCATGGCCTCGATCCAGACGCTGCCGTTGTCCATCCCGGCACGCTCCTCTTCCGGCGCACGTGAGCAGTCGTAGATTTCCGTCACGACGGTCGCATCCGGGCCATCGGGGGTGAGCTGGTAGCTCCACCGGTGTCCCCAGCGGGCCGGCTCCGAACTGCCCCGGGCGGCGGCCGGATGCCCGCGCCCGGCTTCGGGCTCCCAGCCGATCCGCCGGTCCGGCTCGTACTCGACCACGTGGTTGTTCATCTCATAGTCGCCAATATGGGAGAAGTACATCTTCATCACGAAGACGTCTCCCACGCCCGAGATCACCGCGGTGGAATCCGCTCCCCGCAACGCCTCCGAGCCGTCGAACTCCAGATGCCGCATAGGACTGGCAAGGACCTGGAAGATGTCGTGCGCTGGAGCACAGATCCGCCGCGATACGGCAACAGGCTGGTACTCATCGTCAGCCATGAGACCTGGTTCCCTTCCCTGGGGCAGCCGCCGCCTGGCGTCCGCACCGATGCCTGACGACAGCTAAGACGCACCATCGCTCAGCAATTCATCGCCCGGGGGGGGCCTGCCCGCCCAGCCGAGCCTACGCCGCGCCTTGCGGGCCTCAACGTCGTTCGTCCCCGCGCTGGCGCGCTCCGGGCGCTGCACGCTGACCCCACCGCGGCACCGGCGTTGACCGGCACCTATCCGGGGACCCAGGCCGGCCCGCACAATGGGATCCGTGCCAGATGCACACCTGGTGGGCTACTGGTCGGACGAGCCTCTCTACCAGGGCGCCATGGATGCCGCTGACATCGCGTTCCGCGCCGACGGGACCGGCTGGACCTACTGGTCCAGAATCGGCGGGACGTTCTTCGTCCGCCGCTTCACCTGGCACACTACCGCCGGCCGCCAGCTCACCCTCGACCTGCACCGGGAGCTATCGGGCACCTGGGATCTGCAAGGCCACACGACCACGCACCGCGTCACCCGCCAGGCCGCATGTGACCGGCGGATCGTCCTGGCCTACCAGATCCGCGCAGGACAAGACATCCTCGGCAGGCCAGCCACGCTGCTCGAAGTCGACCAGCCGATTAGCCTGGGCACCATCGGCGACCGGTTCGCCCTCAGCCGCGAACTCGCAGAAGACGAACACGACCCGACGACCCGCAGCAAACCCTGGAAACCGTCAAGCATCACCAGAAGCCAAACCGGGCGCCCCGTCAACGATCAGCCTGGGTGCAGCTAAGCCAAAGTTCCAGCCGAGCGGCGACCGTGCGCGTCTTCACCGATCCAGCCCTGCACCCGTTCTGCCTGGTGCGGCCCCGTCAGCATTATGGCTGGACTCGTCCATGCGACAGCGAGCGGCGAGTGGCCCGACACCGACGACCATGCACGGACGATCGTGGACTCAGCGCTTGGCGATGTGCCCTGTACGTGCCCTGCCCGACGCACTGTCCAGTAAAGACGTTGGTCAGCGACTTGCGCTGGCCGTGTTTCAGCGGTAGTTGACGAACTGCAGTGCCAGGCCGAAGTCCTCGCCCTTCACCAGGGAGATGACCGACTGCAGGTCATCCTTCTTCTTGGACGAGACGCGCAGTTCCTCGCCCTGCACCTGGGCCCGGACTCCCTTCGGCCCCTCGTCCCTGATGAGCTTGGAGATCTTCCTAGCGTCGTCGGAGGAGATGCCTTCCTTGAGACCGACCCCGAGCCGGTACTCCTTACCGGAGGGCTTCGGGTCGCCGGGATCCAGGGCCTTGAGCGAGACCCCGCGCTTGACCAGCTTCTCCTTGAACACGTCGAGTACCGCCTTGGCCCGCTCCTCGCTGTTGGCGCGGATGTCGATGGCCTGGTCCCCGGACCAGGCGATGGATGCGCCCACGCCGCGGAAGTCGAACCGGGTGCCTATCTCCTTGGCGGCCTGGTTGAGGGCGTTGTCGACTTCCTGCCGATCGATACGGCTGACGATGTCGAAAGAAGACTCGGCGGGCATCGTTGCTCCTTCTCCGGTCGGGCACTCACCGACGGTCAAGAGGTTACTGCGCTCCGGCGGGGGGCCTGGCCGGGGCGCCGCGTTGCGCAGGTTGACAGCGGCCGATGTCACCGTGTCAACCGACTGCGCCACTGGGGCGTCCGTCTGAAGGGGGCCTCACAGGCTCGCCCGACGCCGGGCGCTGTTCAGCCAAGGCCGCGCCGTCTCCGCCTTCCCGGAGACGCCGGCGGCGGCGATTTCCAGCGCCCGGCTGTCCGCCCCGTCCCGCCGTCCTCCGGGCCGCGGGACGGGGCGGTATTGTCCTCACCACCCGCCAGGCGCGCGGGAGGCGCCGGCGCCGGTCGTAGCCGCATCCGGCGGACCGGGCAGGCCAAGGTCCTGGCGGTGACATGCACGTGCCGCAAGCAGCCCGAGGGTCCGCTATCCTTCACTGTGCCGTCCTGCGGAGCGGCACAAGGCAGGTTGCCCGAGCGGCCAAAGGGAGCGGTCTGTAAAACCGTCGGCTTAGCCTACGTTGGTTCGAACCCAACACCTGCCACTACCTGCGGAAATAGCCCGTAAGCTGCGTGTTCGCGGCCTCGCGGGCTGTTCTTTTGGGCGGCGTGAAGTCCCGCTGCGTCCATGTGAGTCCGGCTGTTTCCAGCTGTGCACGGACATATAGCGGACAGCGTCCGGGCCGGACCAACGGCCCGCTGAACCGCTTGTCCCCGGTTGCTCCGCTTATCCGTGGACCGTTTGGCGGCTGCACCTGCCCGCTTAAAGATCATCGGTGGCTCTCGTTCTGGCCCACGCATAGCCCGCAGAATCCGTCGGCGGGCGCGGCGTCTCCCCGCGGTACCGGGATCCGCGTCGGAATGGCCGAGTTGTTGCCGCCCTGGGGAGCGCTGCGATGATCAGTGCTTCGCCGGACTGTGCGGCTTGTCGCCCTGGTCCGCGATGCAGTGGTCCCCGCCCGGGCGCCCCTCGGGCGCATCCGCTTGCCGCCACGCCGGGTCACGCTGTGTGTGTGGACCTTTGATGGACCTGCCGTCGGCCTGCGGTGGACCTGGCATGTACCCGGCGATCTGGCACCGATGCTGGCGCGAGGTCAAATATCAGCGTCATCTGCGCATTGACACCGCCGAAGATCGGCGATGCCGAGAGCCTGGCCTGGGGACTGGGGAAAGATGCACTAAACGCGATCCATCCGTGCGCCTACGACCAGGATGCCCCAGGCTCATGACCTCTAGGTCGCAACCGCCTCGGCCAGCGCATTGAGTACCTTGTCGGGCAAGGATGCGCGGAGCCGGGCGTCCGGAGGTGACTCCATCAGGCGCGCGAGTGCCGTGGCCTGCTCGGGGATGCCCAGGGGCACGGGCTCAACCCGCCGCCAGCCGCGTGCCGACGCGGCCTTCACGGCTGTGAGGTAGTTGCCCTCGGTCATGCGGCCGAGGGTTTTTGCGCGCATCAGCAGCGCGCCGAGTGACACTTGCCATTTTCGCTTCAGCTCGAATAGCCGTGGCCAGTCGGTTCGCTCGGGGAGATCAGCGTAAATGTCGTCACGTGGCATCAGGAACGCAGCAGCAAAATTGTGCGCCTGTTTCTCCACCTGGGGCAGGCCCCACAGCTGCTCACCGTGCATGACCAGATGCCCCAGCTCATGTGCCGCGTCGAACCGGGACCTCGCCCGGTCGTTCTTGTCCGATCCCAGGACCACGACGGGCCGGTCGGCGAACGGCAGGGAGAATGCATCCACGTCCGCGGAGTCAAGGGGCAGTCGCATGACGACCACTCCGTGGGATTCAAGAAGCGCAACGAGATCGGGGACCGGGCCAGGAGGGAGCCCCCATGCTTTGCGGACCTCTGCGGCTATGCGCTCCGCTTCGCCCCGCTCCGCGGCCACGGATGCGACCGGGAACCGGGGAACGGCCATCGGCGGTAGCCGACTACCGGCGCCGCCTTGTGTCGCCACGTCGTGTGCGACATGAGCGATCGCCCGGGCCCTGCGGCGGTCGGCGACGCTGGTTCTGCGGAGCGCTCGGAAAAAGCCATCGTGCGTATCGACCAGGGGCAGCTCGAAGAATGCAGCCGGCACTCCCAGGACCGAACCCAGCCGCTCCTGCGTCTCCGCTCCGGGCCGGGCGGCACCCGACTCGAACTGGCTGAGCGCCGAGGGCGTGATGTCGAGCCGACGGGCGAGTTCTGCCTGACTCTGCCTCGCGAGATCGCGGGCCAGCCGCAGGCGGCCCGGCTCGAACACGCGCTCGCTCATCGTGCCCGGCTCGCCGCACGCAACGCCGTGACGGGCCGCCTGGCGTAGCCACAGCGGGCCGAATAGCGCTCGGTTGACATCACCGCAAACTTACGCTAGACCGGATGCGGAAGTCTAGTCCGAAGATCATGTTCTGAAATTAAGCAACGTGGCTTCTCTGCCGCGCCGACCTCTCGGACCTTCTCGTTGGAGGCGTCATGACGCATGCGACCTTGCCCGGCCAGGGCGTGGTCTTCTGGCCGGTCGGGACCGGGGACTCGACGACCATCGTGGCCGGTGACCGGCTGGTCATGCAGGTCGACCTGCGGGACATGGCGTCGGCCGATGAGGGCGATGCCGGGGTCGCCCCGGTCATCGACCGGCTGGCCGCCACGCTGCCCGCGCTGGCCGACGGCGCGCCCTACCTTGCGGTGTTCGCCCTGACCCACGGCGATCTCGACCACTGCTGCGGATTCGGCGACCTGCTCGACAGCGACATCCTGATCGGCGAGCTATGGGCCACGCCCCGGCTCTGGCGGGAGCTGGCCGACGGCCAGGAGCCGTGCCCGGACGCCCAACGGTTCCACGACGAGGCCAAGAGGCGCGTCACCGCGACGCTGAAGGCGGTCGCCACCGGGCGGGTGCCGGCCAGCGGCGACCGGATCCGGATCATCGGCTACGACGAGGACCGCGATGACCAGCCCTACGCCGACCTGCCCGACGAATACTTCACCTATCCCGGCGAAGCGATCACCTCGCTCGACGGGCAGGACGTCAGCGACAGGTTCGAGGCATTCGTTCACGCGCCGTTCCGCGGCGACTGCGCTGGTGAGCGCAACGAGACCTCGCTGGCGATGCAGGTGACCCTCCGCGCCGACGACGGCACCACCGGGCACCTCCTGCTGCTGGGCGACCTGTCCTATGTCACCCTGAAGAAGATCTTCGACTACAGCGAGTACCACGACCGGCCCGAGCGGCTGGCCTGGGATGTCATGCTCGCCGCGCATCACTGCTCGAAGAAGGTCATGTACGCGCCGGACGACGCTGGCGACGAGGAGCTCAAGCAGGACCTGCTCGACCAGCTCGAGCAGCACGCTGGCGAGAACGCCTACGTCATTGCCAGTTCCCGCCCGTTCCGGGATGCCGACCAGCCAGGTGACAATCCGCCGCACCTCGTGGCGCGGGACCGGTATGAGGAGATCGTGCCGAACCCGCTGGTGTGCACCGGCGAGTACCCGGACGCCGAAGAGCCACGGCCGGTCGTCTTCGGGCTCGAGCCAGGCGCCGGGCTGGTCCTGCTTGACCCCGATGACCTTGAGGAAGGAGAACGGGACGCTGAGGCCGCGAAGTCGGCTCCCGGGTCCGGCGGCGCCCTGCTGGCTGCGTTCGGCGGTGTGGCGCTCGTGGCGGGCGCGGCGTGGGCGGCACGGCGCAGGCAACAAGGTGGCACGGCCGCCGTGCGTGAGGCGGTCGAGCAGGAGCGGGGAACAGACGCAGCGCCGGCGACCACGGTCGGCTTCGGCCGCCAGTGACGTTCGCGCTCCAGCTCACGAGCGGCCAGCAGCAAGGACTGGACGAGCTGCAGCGCGTCGCGTCGCATGCCGCGGCGCTCCAGATCGTCCGCACGTGGCAGGAACCGGGGTATCTGCTCGCCGACGTATCGGTCGACTGCTCCAACCTGCGGCCGGCCGCAGGCGGGGTGCGGATGCGTCCGCGGGAAC
>Ga0137365_10005401_pt1 | contig 10257 bp, 9 predicted proteins | sample SagtaG_9_FD_104799 | JGI IMG/M metagenome (GOLD analysis project Ga0137365, IMG submission 104799) | Vadose zone soil microbial communities from Sagehorn Ranch, Mendocino, California, USA - Sage1_L_40_16 metaG | ecosystem: Environmental > Terrestrial > Soil > Vadose zone | place: USA: California... | reverse complement strand
CAGAAACTCAAGGCGGATTTGTTATCAAAGATATAAGCTATAAGCTGCAGCTAGAGAAGCTGTCAATCTTTTAGGAATAATTGGTTAGATCCACCAAATTGTAGAATTGAATCATTAAACACCAGATTTTTTAGATCTAGTTTGAAAATTCATTAGTTGAGCTCTGTTGATATAGCTCTCGCTATCCTCATTTTATCAAATTTAGTTCCGCTGCTACGCTCTAAACCAATTCCCATAGCCGTTTGCGAACATTTCGAAGATTGCATGATCCTAGTTTTAAGCTTAAGTTTGGATAATAACCATCGAAAAAGATTAGTTGGGCCTATAGGGATCATGTTCGACAAAGATAAGGCTGAGATCCATTCTAGATATGTCTAAATATTTTGCCTGAATTGATAGGGACTGTTAATCCGGTGACGATAATATCTGCAGTGGATGTGTAGTGATATTAGACGAGTTGATCCTAAAATGTCAATCCAATATAAATAGAACTCTAGTAGCTTTGAACCCATTAATCACTGGATCAATACAGACATATCAGCTATAGTCCATGCCTCCTTAATTTTGTCTCCCTCAAAATGAAGGATTTCAACTCCTTGAGTCTCAATCTTCTTATGAGTGGCTGGAAAGTCAGCAAAGTCCTTTTCATGCGTAGCTTTTAAGCTCCATCTAATGGCAACTTTGTCTTGTTCCGCAATGTCATCTACTATTGTTACCTGCATATCTGGAAAGGCGGAGAGATCTTCGGATACCCAACGTTTGAATTCCTCAAGACCCTTAACCTCTTCAGCCATCCCGTGGTAAATTATATCAGGGGTAACGAACTTCTTTGCCATCTCTGGTTTCCTCGCATTAAATATCTCTTCGACAAACGTTCGAGCTATAGTCTTGTTTTTTGTATCTGACATGTCCTATTAACAATCAGATGTATCCATTAAGCTTTGCTATTTATTTATTGAAAATTCGGCCTAAAACTGGAAGAGCGATACAAAGGCAATGATAGAAATGAATAAGACTAGAGCTAGAAAACAAGAGAAGTTGATATACCATTTCCTACCATTATAGGAAGTGCAGGCAAAATTATTTACTCAGGTCAGCGTCTTTTTCGACCGATAGGCTAGCTCTATTCTCCAACGGCAACAGATTAGATATACCGTAAATGTGTACCTGAGTTCATCTAGTACCGCTTCGCATTGCAGAGTGCATAAACCGTAACAAGAGGACTCCTCAGATTGTCTTAGACGTAATCGTAGTTGTTGGTATCATCTCAAAATCGCCCGCCATATCACGATTCCCACGATTATGGCCACTGCCAATCCCACTATTCCTACGATTATGAGCAAATTCGAGCCTTTATTGTACTTCCCCATATTCTTTACTAAGATTCACTTTCTATTAAAGCTCCTGCCCAGGTTGTATTGGGAATAATAGAAACTAGACTTGCAGATCGAGTTTCCATCTTATGTCAAATAGAGGGAATATTCGCACTTATAGCTTTACCGCAAATATAATACAGCCTACTGGGGTTCCGTAATGCCGTAATATTTATAATTTTGGGATGCTGCGGAAATCATATTATCAGAAAATGGAAATCACACCTAAGATTAGCGATTTCGAACGCAGGGTCTATTTAAATAAAATTTCTAAGTCAATAAGAGATCTAAATTCTATGACTTATACGCCACTTTTCGTACAGCAGATGGTGTCTTTAAGTGCATTATTAAGCAGCTTTGACCAGAGTATAGATAATTCAATTCGTGCCATTGATGAAAATGCACAGGATCCTACCTACTTTATAGCTGCATACTTCGACACAAAAAATATAGTCGTGGCATTATGGGTATATAGGATAGTAAGGTCATTAACTAGATACGTTCTTCTTTCAGATAGATTCTATGAGACTGGGAATAAGAGATACGCTCTGCTCGCAAAACGAGTGCTTAAATCAGTAAATGATTTTCTAAAGTCCGAACGTGATGCGCAACATCTCATTTACTCCATAGATTATTCGTTAGGGCAGTTTTCGGCGTTCTGGAAATTTGAGCAGATTATAAAACGTCGAATCCTTAAAAACTACAGCTTCTCGTATACTGAAATAAGACACTTTAATCTGTCAAAATCATCAGACGCTTCACTAGTCTATGCAAAGGTTTTGGATGCGAAGCTTCCAAGCTTTAACGAAAATGTCGCATTAGTTCTTCATTATAATCAGGCGCTGCTTGATATACAGGATGACTGGGAGGATATAGAGGATGACGTTCAGGAAGATCTGCCCAATATCTTTGTTATGGCTGCTGTTGAGAATATTCCATACAACAGAATAAAAAAATCTAAGCGTGACATAATTAGGAACGTTGTATTGAGTAGAACCAACTCATCAGAAGGACCTGTTAGTAGGTTAATAAACGAGCTTCAGGCCTCAAGCAAGAGCGTTTCTATTCCTGAGGAGTTCGCCTTCCTTAAATTCCTATCAGATCGTTACGCCGATACACTGAGAAGAAATGCATCTTCAATGAATTCTTGATAAACATATTGCTGATCGAAATGAAGTTAGGTTGCCGATAATTCCCGTTGCCAATGCAAGCTATGGGCCTCACAATGCCAGGTATAAAAATGGTGACATCATAGGTAGTATGAGATAGACTCGGGTCTACGATTAAGAGTCTTAGATGTAATAGGATCCCGTTTGGATTAAGAAAGATTGTTGGAATCTCGAATTTCGTCAAATACTAGGATGATATGGAGAATACTTATGATATAAGATTTTGACCTTGATCTTGATATGCTCACCCTTAACGCCAAAATAAGAAGCTACAAAATCCAATAATTATTTTCAGAAGTATGCAGGCCGAGGCCCTAGCTTTGGCTCTTCAAACTTTGGAGCTTGGATCACTTAGTTAGTAGATGGAATCATAAATGTTCTAAATACTGAGGAGTATCCTAGACGCGATATTGATCAAATGATAAATAGAACTATCAAACCATCAGAACAATACGGTACAAGGTTTGATAGTCGTTGTAGTATATTCGTAGACGATGCTATTCCGTTATTCATTAGAGCATTGAATGATAAGGTAGACGCGTAACCTGATTAGGAGCATCGCATAGCAGAATACAATAAGTATCATCCCTCAGTATTAGATTTGCGGTTCTTTCAAATGATTATGTTGCAGCATTGCAAGGCTTTTATCCATTATACTGACAAGAGGATAGCAACATGCGGACTGGACAGTCTAATCTTTACTATCAAGAAATATATGAGCACATGACACCACCCATTTTCGGATATAAGTTTGGAAAGAGTGATAAAATGTCTGATGACGTTAATGATTTGTCTTCTTTACCTTATTTATGCAATGCCTCTTGGAACTGACGTAAGGGCGCAAGAGAATTCCAATGCAACTTTAGAAAAAATGCTAAGCGTTATGCGTGATGAAAGAAAGAGCATCTCAGAAATCAAAAACCTTACGTCTGCTGAGCTTGGGTTGCTTGAACATCTGGCTGTCTCCTCCGGACGGACATCTACCCAGGCAGCGTTTACTGCACTAAGTGTATTCTTTCTTGGTATTGCCTTAGTTCTTTTTGGGCTTAGGTTGACTACTAGAGCAGCAAAGGCAGTAGGCAGGTACTTCAATTTAATGATGTGGGCATTGACGCTACCTGTGGTTATTATGGTTGCTGTTTATCAAATAGGAGTTGTGACCGGAGCTCCTATAGCAATATACAGCCAAGATGAACCATACTTTTTTATCTCAGCCCTTCTGCTCGTTCCAATCGCAATAGTCCTGTTCCTATTGGCTGCTCAAAGAAGGATAATAGCTCACTTAGAAAAAGGTACAGATGGGATTGGAAAACGTTGAGATCTTAAAGGCTGAAAATTAGGTACACAGATTAGGTTCCTTGAGGTAGTCTAATGGATCTCTCATATTGCTCTTTTGTTATTTCTACGCGAGCTAATCTTCAGCTTTATCATTTTGTCTAGTAGCAGTTAACAGTTTATTATTAAATTATCCATTGCAGCATGTGTGATTTCGTCAACTATCGATCTAACAGTTGGATTCACAACAAAATTGATCGAAATTAATGAAAATTTCAACGTAACAACTACATTTGTACACATTTGCAATGGATTGTATACGCGTTCTTTAAGAGTGCATCTTGCATAACATAGTTTGGAATGTAAAGCAATTGAGTAATAAAGTCAATAATAACGGTAAACAGCTTTTGTTTTATAGTATAATGTGGATGGCCATCTACATAGGAATTTCCTTTGCCATATCTTTGATACTGCCATTCCCAATCTCTTTGATTGCGTTTTTAGGTCTTTTTATATTGATTAATATTTTAAGAGCAAGAAATGTTCTGAAGAAAATGAGTATTGATATGAAAGGATTGATTAATCCATCTCAAATGCAAGACTACAGTCCAATCAAGTACTATTGTATGAGCTGTGGAAAAGAGCATAAAGAAATTGAATGTCCTAACTGCGGTTCAAAGATGAAAAGGGTTGGATAATAACAAATAGCAGTTTGATGAGAAAGGGACATTAGAAGGATTAATTGAATTTTATGATTATTTATCTAATGAAGTAATCAGTTAATAGGTATTTTCTCAATGAATTGAAGAGGCTCCCTCTCCAAAAGCAACTATATCACTATGGCTGATCTTCTTGCATTAAGAATGTAAGTAACTTTTCATGTAACAACGCTGTTTTCTCAACAAATGGTGCGTGACCTGCATCTGCTATCTTTTCATATTTTGCCTTTGGGAGCTTCTGTCTGAACATATCATAATATTTGATTGGGATAAGATTGTCCTTTTCACCCCATATAATAAAACAAGGAATATCTTCAATTTGCTTGAATCCTTCTGGTTCAATCTGTGTTGTTGTACTGTTATTGAAGGCTAACTCAAATGCATGTTTTGCACCTTGTTGTCCAATTGTTCCAATAAAAATATCGACCGCCACTGGAAGCAGCCTTGAACGATCTGCATACAAGTCCTCAAGCACTCTTTGCACTTTCTTATATCTTAATATTGGATCCGATTCCATTGCAGCATTCAGATACTGTTGCAGCAACGGAGTTGGCCCCTCGAGCATTCCTGAAGAATCTATCAATACAAGCTTTTCTATCATCTCTTTATTTCCTATAGCAACTTCTGCAGCAATATAGCCACCCAATGAGTGACCCACAATACTTATCTTTTTATGCTCTCTCCTCTAACTCAATTCTTTCTCTAAGAAAATCCACAATGAATTTTCGGAATCCGATAATTTATAATCTGCTGTCTCTGGCTTATTACTTAATCCAAAACCAATCAAATCGACAGTTATCGTATGAAAATATTTTGATAATGCATCTGGAATATCTCTCCAAGCTAGAGATGAGGCTCCAAGGCCATGTATAAATAAAACATGCTTATTTTTAGGATCTCCATACTCTCAGTAAAATGTATCAAGTCCTTTCTCATCTGGAATGGGCATTTATGTTGAACTTCAATATTATTGTGATACACCTAATATAATTGTCTATTACACTCTTTGCTATAGTAGAATTTCCGTCACAACTTTCTAAATGACTTTTCAAGGTCATTATTATTTTGATGGTGTTGTGTAGACCTTATCTTCATACTATTGCTGTTGCAATTGCGGTGCCGTAATAGACAGATAAAAAGAAAAATGCGGCATTATTTAGAATGCTAAAGTTTTGAAGGTCCTACTGCAAGCGTTAATAATTTAGAAAGGTTATTGCTTCCAACTGGCTTTTCATTTTTGGTATTATAGTCTTCCACCATTAACAGTCGAAGGAGCTAAATGATACTCTTATCTTTATTTTTATTGCAAGTTCTAATTGATGTGATATGATTATTAGATTATACAATTCCTTGAAATAGTATCGCACTGCATACTACAGTAGAGCTTAATACATATGTCGAAACCCCGTCCTTCAATTTTCTTTTAGTTGTTTTTGCATGACTTTTATTATATTCTTCGAATTCTATTTGTTCTGTCAAATCCAATGCTAAGAATTCATCATATACATCAGATTCAATTTCGTCATTTTTAGCAGCTCGCATATTATTATAGATGCCGAGAATTTATATACGCACATACAATTTAAGGAATAGATCGAGAATCTATACAATAATAATACTCATCGTAATATCTTGACTTGTTCTCGACAGTGATTATCAAAAAATTATCAGGAGAGCCAATCTGTATACTGGACCATCTGTGTTATTTACTTCATATTTTATAGCAGTCCTTAGGATCTCACTTAGATGTGGATTGTCGATTCGACATTACAAATGTGATAGTATCATCAACCGTAGTAGGATTACAGTAGGATTAGTAATTAAGTCTAACTTCACTTTACGTAGCATTCTCTTGCCTAAGATAACAGCTGCTTGTATCTTTTTGGTTTTATCTTCAGTATTTGTAGTACTCAAGCCTCTCTTTTATTGATTTAAGACTACTTGACATTTTCCAACTCTTCTGGTAATCTCTCCCGAAAACATTCTCTTATGTTTCTCTCATTGTTGTATAGTGCAGCCCATCAGCTATCTTTGAGCTCTTTGTTACACTTTACCAAAATACGCTTTAACATGAGGCCTGTATAGATAATATACTATCACCACATCAATTGCAATGCCTATTATACCACCAATAATTCCTGAAATAACTGAATTGGTTGCATCGTTGCTGCTACCGCTAAGAGATGCATTAAACACTGCTCCAGTAGTAGTCGAAATCATTTGAATTGCAATTCCTATCAGAAGCAATATTATTGTTATAGTCCATGCCCAACCTCTTCCTTTTAATAAGCCTAAAAACATGACAAGATAACCGATACCTATTGCTAACAATACACTCCCTATTGCAGCAGAAATTACACCAAAGAACTGGGCGATGGGTTGAGAATTAGTAGCAGTAGCACTAGTATCAACATGAGTAACTGAGATTAAAGCCCCTATTGCAATCAGAGAGACTCCGCCTAAGAGTAAAAGGATTCCACTAATTATCGTGAGTATTGCTATTATTGTAACGCCTAAAGGCCTGTGCATCTTTTCCATGTATGCTTGATTCATTAGTAATCAAAATTACTTGGAATATAATATAATTAGATGAATTTATTATATTAATTATTAAATAAAATTAACTCTAATTACTGACTTTGTTGTTACTTCTAATCTTCTCTTACTTATCTGAAATCTATGTGATAGTAGATGTCATGTCGATACCATTATTATTATCATCATTATTACTACTGTTCATTCTCTCAATCTTGAGTATCACTTTAACTATATTATGGTAATGATCATGATTGAACAAATGTAGGATGAAATAAATTCAATTATAATTTGATGGCTACAGCTACTAATACTATTTGTTGTTATTTCGTCGTTTATCGTCCTTCTATAATAGATAGTATATGAAATGCATTTAACTTTATTTAAAAAACTAGACAAATGCGAGTTTTAAATAAAACATACGCCAATAGGATATATATGCCTCGAAAAGATGATAGAATGAACCATACTATAATAAGAAACAAAAGAATTATCCTAAGTGTCATTGCATTGTCCTTGTCTGGACTGATTGTTCTTGTAACAGGATTAGCATCTAATATAGCTTCTGCACAATTCCCACCACCATCTTCCGAGCTATCCGCAACTCAAATCAGCTCGTCAACAAACAAAACATGCTCACTGCCGCCCTCGTTAATCAAGATCAAAGGTACACCGCAACAAACCGAAGGTCCATACTTCGTAGAGGGTATGCCTAAGCGCTCTGACATCAGGTCTGACCCCTCAGACGGTTTAGTGCAGCAAGGCATTCCATTGCGTCTAATACTTCATGTCTATGACGTAGATAATGGTTCATGTATCCCTCTTAATGGATCACGAGTAGACATTTGGCATGCCAATTCTCAGGGCGTGTACTCGGGTGTTAATGACCAGAGCACTTCTGGAAAGAAGTTCCTTCGTGGATATCAAGTGACAGACGAGAATGGGACTGTTCGATTTATTACAATCTATCCGGGATGGTACCAGGGTAGAGCTATTCACATACACGTCAAAGTCCACACGATTGAGGGATTGGAGAAAACTTTGGAATGGACATCGCAGTTTTACTTTAACAATTCTATCAACGCACAGGTGCACACTCAACCCCCTTACAGTAACCATGGACCTCCCAACATGACTAATGAACAGGACGGCATTTACACAGGAGCATCGATCGATGGGCTGGTGCATAGCAATAGTGGAAAGTATCTGATGCTCAATCTGACTAAAGATGGGCAATCATATCTTGGGACATTTAATATTGTGCTAAACTCAGCTCAATCTAGTCGGTAGAACTACAATGTTTTTCCTCGCTCGAAATTACTTTTTTCTGAGATAAAGTGAAAGCTTTGACAAAAATTATTGCCCTGAATAGAGTATGGATCCAGTTCTTGAATGAATTAGACAAGGGCATTAAAGGAACTAATATCTTTTTTCATATCTGAAGTGTTCTTGTTTTTTCTCATATTTCTTTATCAAAAAAAGTCTTGAGTGTTGCGCAAATATGATTTCAAAAAAATTAATTGAGTAGCATTGTATGAATCTTGATCAGGAAAGCTTAGTTCACGATCAGATCTGTATATCATGTGATCGGTCACGAACCTAATAGGATCCACTTAACTGTAGAATTAGTTAGCAACTCTAGCATAAATAACAACTCTAACGATGATGTTAAATAGATAGATGAATTGAAAAATTATTTGTCTTTCTGTCTAAAATGAATAGGCTATTATTATATTAATAGTCTATTATTGTCGCATTGCTAAGTAATTTTGATAGTATTTCTGGTTTGCCTATAATCGCTCCATCAATTATATTGGTGTTGTTATAGCCGGCTATTCTTAAACAGACTTCACAGATAATGACTTTTCCACCATCAACTATGAAATTTGATACATTTCCAGTTAGTGCATCAAGCCCCAAATAATGATGTGGATGCTTTACTCCCATTTGCACTCCCTCTATACTAAGTAACAGAGTTACATTGTGTCCATGCTTTAACATAGTCGTAGCATCTGAAATTGCTACAGTAGCTCTCCAGGGTTCATCGCTGCTAAGATGATAAACTAATGGATTACCAATTTCCTTTCCATATGCGTAAGAAGAGGAGACTGATGTTAGAGTAACTATTCCAACAACTATCGTGAATAGTCCTATGATTGGAACATCTAAATGATTATGCTTATTTTCCATTATGATAGATCTCAGTATTAATTAATTTGGGAATATAATACAATTAGATGAATTCCTTACATCGATGATTAAACAAAATTAACTCTAATTGCAAATCATTCTGATATATATAACAAAGCATTATTCATAAATAAATAAAATTTCCATGCCAATCACCGATGACGATATTTACAAAATTAATTATGATCCTAAGAATACCTTACTTTCTATAGTTATTGCGTTCCTAGACTAGGTGTAAAATCAAGACAAGGGCACTCTACATGAGAACATGGCCTTCTCTTATCATTGCTCAATATGGGATTGAAATGAATTCGTTTTGCATGACCACAAATACAGATATGAGAATCAGATGACGGTAAGTTAATCTCTGACAAGCATAATCTTCCAACTAATATACGAGAATCAATCCTTTAAGCTTACTTATTTTAAGGATTGGAGGCTTGCCAAAAGGTATGTTTAACTTGATTCTCAAACACTCGAAATCTACCTCAGACTATATTCTTCTTCCTACACGCAAAAAACTGGAGCTATCACTCCTATCAGTATTCTGATTTGCTATTAGTTGAAGGTAAATAAGAAATATGTGAGTTCTATCAGCTTGCAGTATTACCGCAAACGCATTTATTGCACACCGAAACAAATACGGATCTTTGACAATGAGAAAGCATCAATAGAATTGATTTTTGCTAATTTCAGAATTCAATTTTAGAATATGCAATATATGTTCAGTACATATTTCTCACTCCCAACGACATATGAACTTAAAGAGCCATTTTGTTCCGTTTGAACTATAGTTTTTGCAGTTTCCGGAGGAAGGTATGAAGATCTTTTACCATAGTAAATTGTTTGTCTGCATTTTTAAGATATTTTTGTAACGGTTGAACTGTACTTTCTATCCTGGCTATCTGCATTGTTTGCTTCTCAAGCTGATTTGAAATTTCCCTTAAGTTTAGTACTTTCTTCTCATTACTTTTTATTTTTCTCTCTAACCTCTTT
>Ga0137365_10005400_pt1 | contig 10257 bp, 11 predicted proteins | sample SagtaG_9_FD_104799 | JGI IMG/M metagenome (GOLD analysis project Ga0137365, IMG submission 104799) | Vadose zone soil microbial communities from Sagehorn Ranch, Mendocino, California, USA - Sage1_L_40_16 metaG | ecosystem: Environmental > Terrestrial > Soil > Vadose zone | place: USA... | reverse complement strand
GCGCCGGTTGGATCGACATAACCGCAGGCCGGCGTGATCACAACCAGCCCCGCGACTGCGCCGGAGCAAAATCCGAGCACGCTCGATTTCCCGCGCAAAGTGTATTCGATCATCGCCCAGGTGAACGATGCCACAGCGGTCGCGAGCGTTGTGGTTGTGAACGCGTTCGCGGCAATGCCATCGGCGCCGAGAGCACTGCCGGCGTTAAATCCATACCAACCGACCCAAAGCATTCCGGTCCCGACCATGCAAAGCACCATCGAGTGCGGCGCCATGATCTCCTTGCGAAAACCGAGGCGATGTCCGAGCAAAAGGCAAAGCACGAGCGCCGACCAACCCGACGACATGTGGACGACGGTACCGCCGGCAAAATCAATCGCCGTTATTTTCGCGGCTGGATTCCAAACCCCGTTCATCCAGCCATCGATCCCCCAAACCATGTGCGCGATTGGGAAATAAACGGCGAACACCCAGATCGCCACGAAAACCATGACCGCCGCAAATCTTATTCGCTCCGCCACGGCGCCGATGATTAATGCCGGCGTAATGATGGCAAACATAAGCTGAAACATGGCGAAGACATTTTGTGAAATCCAGTAGGAATAATCGGTGTTCGGCTGCGAATTTACTCCGCGCAGAAACGCGAATTTCAACCCGCCGAGAAACGGCGAGCCGCGCGAAAACACGAGAGAATATCCGACCGCCCACCACAAAATCGCGACCAGCCCGGCGATGCCGAGACATTGCGCCAGGATCGACAACACGTTCTTCGCGCGGACCAGCCCGCCATAGAAAAGTGCGAGACCCGGCAAAGTCATGAAAAGAACGAGCGCCGTCGCCGTCATCATCCATGCGTTGTGACCGGGACCGGAGCTGCCAACGTTGGAACCGATCCGCGCGTCAGTCGTATCGGCGCCGCGCGCGGAATTGTTGATGTAGGCTTCGAGATCGGCAACGCGTTGCTCGAGAGAAGGCGCGCTGGTCGCCGAAGAAGCCCGAGCCGGATCGGCCCTGGTTTGGGCAGAAAGTGGGGAGCAAATCGCCACGGCGGCGATTACAAACAAAAGAATTCGCATTATCACAAAACTATTCCTCCGTTCCGGGCGAAAGGAAGGGTCCCTCTGGAACAACGCTTACTATTGACAGTTTATCTCGCGTTTGGTCAATGTTGATAAACAGTTTCGACTATTGCTCTTCGCAGATTTCCTATGAACGAATCCATCACTCAACTCAAGGATACCACCGGCAATCCCGCTCCGCTCGGATTGCTCGGCTTTGGCATGACCACCGTGTTGCTTAACCTGCACAACGCCGGCTTTTACGAACTCAACAGCATGATTCTGGCGATGGGCATTTGCTATGGCGGCGCTGCGCAAATCGTCGCCGGGATCATGGAATGGAGAAAGGGGAACACTTTCGCCACGACCGCTTTCCTTTCCTACGGCTTGTTCTGGTTGTCGCTGGTGACCTTGATCATTCTCGCGAAACTGGGATGGGGCGCGCCGTCCAACGACACGGCGATGGCAGCTTATCTCGCCATTTGGGGATTGTTCACCGCCGTTATGTTCGTCGGCACGTTGCGGCTAAATCGGGCGCTGCAAATTGTTTTCGCCACACTCACTATTCTGTTCTTCCTCCTCGCCATTGGTGATTTCACCGCGGCCAGCGCAGGGTTCAAACACGCCACCGGTTATGAAGGAATTCTCTGCGGATTTTCTGCGATTTACGCCGGCCTTGCCCAGGTGCTCAACGAATTGTTCGGCAAAGTTGTGCTCCCGCTCGGCCCGGTGACAAAATAACCGCCATCCCGCGCGAACTCAGCGGCGGCCTAAGATCGACAAAGGAAAGTGAGATCGCGACCGACCTCATTTCTCCTTTATCCAAAACGGTGAGTTCGTTAGTCTAGTTTGTCGTGACCAACGAGAATGCTGGCAGCGGACTGGATGTGACCTTCCGCGAGTTTGCTGCCGGCCAGAAGCTCTTTAATCGCTATTCCCTGATCAAGACACTCGGACGCGGCGGAATGGGCGTGGTCTGGTTGGCACGCGATGACGAACTGGAGCGGGATGTCGCGCTGAAGTTCTTGCCCGACCTGATCATTCACGATCGTGCCGTGCTCGGTGATTTGAAACGCGAGACGCGGCGCAGCCTTGAGCTGACGCATAAGAACATCGTGCGCATTTACGATTTCATTCACGATCAAACATCGGGCTGCATCTCGATGGAGTACATCGATGGCGATACGCTTTCCAATTTGAGGGCAGACAAGCCGCGCAAAGTCTTTGAGCCCGATGAACTGACGGATTGGACGAGCCAGCTTTGTGACGCGCTGGATTATGCCCACACTCATGCGCGCATTGTGCATCGCGATCTGAAACCAGCGAATTTGATGGTAAACCAACGCGGCGATCTGAAAGTCGCCGATTTCGGCATCGCACGCAGCTTGAGCGACTCGGTGAGCAAGTTGACGATGGAACACGGCAAGAGCGGCACCCTGGTTTACATGAGCCCGCAACAACTTGAGGGCGAGCGCGGTAATCATCTCGACGATGTCTATTCACTCGGGGCCAGCGTTTACGAACTGCTGACGAGCAAACCGCCTTTCTATTCCGGCAACGTCGATCGGCAGATTCGCGAAAAAATTCCACCGACCATGACGCAACGGCGCAAAGAACTCGAGATCGAGGGCGATTCGATTGACCCGGCCTGGGAAGAAGTTGTCGCGAAGTGTTTAGCAAAAAATCCTGATCGGCGTCCGCAAAGTGTCGCGGAAATCGCAAAGCGGTTGGAGGTGCCGTCGCCGAAGACGCGACGGGCCGCGCGAGCCGCTAGACGATCAAACAAACGGGTCGGGCTGGTCGTTGCGATCGGCGTATTGATCGCAGCAGCCGCACTTAGTGGCTGGTATTTCCGGGTCTTTGAAAACTTCGGTAAAGCGCCGAGTGTTGTGACAGTTCAACCGACAGTCGAGCCCAAGCCTTCTCCGAAAGCTTCTGCTCCGATCGAAACGCCTGCGCCACCGACGCCTCCACCAACGGCCACCCCGATGCCAGTTGCCAGTGCGCCCGAGAAGCCCATCGTGCCGGCAGGACCTAAAGTCATCGCCGATGCCGTCTACGAAGGCGCGATCCATGTAAAAAACGAAACTTCGACGAATGTGCCGCTTATGCTCACGATCGGATCCGATCTCAAGTCCGGAACAATGACGCAAAGCGGCCGACGTGGCGACGTCGTGGTCAAGTTTACCGGAGTATGGGATGGAGCCACTTTGCATGCCGTAACAGACGAGGTCATTTCCACACCAAAGGGGATTAGTTGGGAGCCGGAATCTTTCACGCTTCATTTTGCTGATGACAGCAAGAGCGCAACTTACGAATGTGTCGCTGACGGCAAAACGTACATTGCCGATTTGTCAGCCCAATCTGCGCCCGCTGTAAAAGCTGGTCCGATTTATAAGGGCGCAATTCGGGCCAAAGGTGAAAGCGGTTCCGGAACTCCGCTGACAATTAATCTCGCAGCCGATCGCAAATCGGGCACGATGACGCAAACCAGCAGGTCCGGAGACACGGTCGTCAGATTCAATGGCATCTGGGATGGCGACATCCTGCGTGCCGTGACCAACGAAGTGGTTTCAAAGCCAAATAAAGTTCAGTGGAAACCGGAATCTTTCACCCTGCGCTTTTTCGAGGACGGGAAACGTGGGACCTACGAGTGCAACAGCGAAGGCCGCATCTACAGCGCCGAATTATCTCCGCCATAAGATGCCGATCTTGCAACGAACGTTTCGTTTCTTGCTCGTTGTCGCATTGCTGTTGGTTACCGCACAACGACTGCCCGCGCCAATTCAAGAAGTTTCCGAAAGTCCCACGCCTGCGCCCGAGCAACCCGCCGAACCGAAAGCAAAACGAACGACCCGATCGAAAGTGAACGCAGCAGAGTCGGAATCCTCCACGCCCTCAAGGTCGCGCGCGACGCCCGTGCCGACTCCAAGTAAAAGATTTCCAGGAACCTGGCGGGGAACGCTGGCATTCGGGATGTTTGGTGACCTGCACTTAACTTTAGTCGTGAACAACGAGGGAAACGCGGTCACCGAGTCCGGTGGCCTGGTAGGGACAATTACGTTTAAGGCCACAAATGACGGGAATACTGTGACGTGGCGCAGCGGCAGCTTTGACTCGATTCACTGGACACTAACGCCAAATACGGACGGAAAGACTGCTATCCTCGACGTCAAAGCCGGTTTGTTAATTGGAAATCATACGGCGATCTTTCAGAAGACGTCCCAATGAAGCGAACGCTTGCTTTGCTTCTCACTGCTGTGCTGCTTTTGATTACGGCGCACCGATTACCCGCTCCGATTCAGGAAGTTCCGGAAAGTCCGACGCCGGCTCCCGCAGAACAGGCGAAAGCGAAGAAGACACAATCGAAATCAAAAACGATTGAATCGGAACCAAAAACCAAATCCGCATCGAAGCCATCCGCTGCGCCGGCGCCGCAAGGTCCGGCACGTTTTGCTGGAACGTGGACTGGCACAATCAATCAAGGCATGCTCGGCAACCCTCAGGTCACAATCGTTGTTAATGCCAATGCGACATCGGTAACTCATAGCTCCAATCTGAGCGGAGCAATGGGTACACATGCGGCAACAATCAACGGTGACACACTCAAATGGCACACCAGCTGGGGATGGGCGAACGGACTCCTATGGACGCTCAGGCCCAATCCCGACGGACAAACCGCGATCACAACTTCAAAATCACTAGTTAGCGCGCACGGACCCGCCACGTTTAGCAGAAATTCAGAATGAGGGTCAGATGATGAAACGAACGCTCAGAGCACTATTCGCAATCCTGCTATTTTTGATGAGCGCCAATCGAGTCCCCGCGCCGATTCAAGAAGAGTCAACTCCGACTCCTCCGCCAGAGCAATCGGCGAAGTCGAAACCAAAGCCGTTGTCCAAGCCCAAACCGAAAGCCGAAGCGAACGACTCGGCCACGACTACGGCCAAGCAACAACCGCGCCCGCAACAAAGCCGCTTCGCCGGCAATTGGGTGGGCACCATGCCGACGATTCCATGGGGAAATCTTGAAAGCGTGGTCACGGTCGATTCGACCGAAACGGCCATGGCAGTGTCGTGGTATGAGGCCACCGAGCAGGGTGGTGCGAAAATACATACTCAATTCAAGCCGGCTCCAGCGAGCGCGCGCGGGTATGCTGCCGCCAATCCGGCTTTTGTGCAGGCGCGGCTTAATGGCGAGACATTGACAGCGATCTTTCCCGCACCTCTACTCGGCTCGAGCACATGGTCGATAACGCCCCAACCCGACGGCACCACCGCACGCGTGCGCATGCAGGCGTTTATGAACAGCTTTACGGCGATTTTTCATCGGACAGTTGCCGAATCTAGTGCAGCGAAAACAGCGAGATGAATCGACGCTCGGTATTGCTGATTTTGTGTACTCTAGCCTTGCTTCTGTTGACAACCTATCGATTGCCGGCGCCGATCGTCGAAACTGAAGAAAAGGCGACGCCTGCGGCGGAGGAGTCTGAGGCGCCGAAGCGAAAACATTCCCCTAAGCCGACGACAACCTCTTCCGACACCGAACAAGTCAAGGCCGAGCCTAGTCCCAGCGCTGCCCCGGCTCGTTCCCTTCCCTCTGGTCCGGCGAAGTTTGCCGGGACATGGAGTGGACAAATCAAGCAAGGAGTTCTCGGTAACACCGGGATTAGATTGGTCATTAACTCAGACGCGACAACAGTTACTGATAGCTCCAATAACAACTTTGGCGGAGCTAACCATGCCGCGAAGCTTAACGGCAACACCCTTGAATGGCGCGCGGGATGGTTAAAGGAAGTCATTTGGACACTTACCCCAAATGCCAATGGACAGACCGCGGCGGTAACGTCCAAATCTCCATTGGGCGTCAATGGTTCGGCAACGTTCAGTAGATCGGAAGGAGTAGAATCGAAAAGCACAGGCGGCGTTCAAACACGAACTGAAACACAGCCAACGCCGACTCCCGTGAGCACTGCTTCCAACGCGCCGCAGCAGGCTGAACTCCCCACCGCTAAACCGGTGCCAGCGAAACCAGGTTTCGTCTTCAATCCGTACGACCCAAAGTCCAAGGCCTATCTCGATGTGCGAGGTATGGCGCCAGGCACGAAAGTAAAAATCCTTACCACCGGTAAGTTTTTCATCGTCCCTTGATTGCTGATGCGATTTCATCGGCTTTTAATTACGCTGGCGCTGCTCTGGATAACTGCGCATCGCGTCCCCGCGCCGATTGTAGAGGAGGCAACGCCGCAACCGACTCCGGCAACAAAACCAAAGGTGGCAGTAAAGTCCTCCGCAGCTACAAAATCCGCTCCCGTAGCCGAAAGCGGCATGAGCAGTCGTTCGGTGCAGGTTGTTCTAACCGATAACACCAGAGCTGCGATCCTTTACCTCAAGAACTATGAGGGCAAGCCGTTTAGCGACGTGCGGCCCGACGAAATTTTGCAGCAATTGCGACAAGCTTTGTCGACTCGATTCAGCAACGTGTCGATCTTGGAGAGTAGTTCGCCGTCTCGAAGCGGCGGTTTAACCATGCTCTTTGACCTTCAGGCACACGTCGGTTCGATCTCATTTACCACCAGCACCGTTTCCTTCATCGGCACTTTTAAGAACAGTGCTGGGCGAACGATTCAGACGATCTCGGCCTCCGGAAAATCGACGGTCCCCTATCCGGCGTTCAGTAACCAATTTTCGAAAGCCGTTCAACGGGCGTTCGCAGATTTTTCGCAAAAACTAAACGCCCTTCGATGAATCGACTCCGGCATCTCTTATTAGCGACGTGCCTTTTGTTAATCACGCCACACCGATTGCCCGCGCCGATTCAAGAAGTTCCGGAGCCGGCGACGCCGCTGCCTGAAAAATCCAAGCCGAAGCCTAAATCGACCGAACCTGAATCGGATCACATTTCTAAATCGGCCCGGAGTTTTGAGGGGACATGGCGATCAACCACTTCAAGCAAGAATGAAGTCGGAAGTAGCTTAAATTATTCTTACACGCTCGTCATTAGAAACGGAGCTGCGCAATGGACAGCGGAGGCAACGATCAATTTGGCTGCGGGCACGACCTGGTCCGATTTTCCGGAACCTTACAATGCAGTCTCTCCGATCTATAGAAAGTGGATAGCAAAATCGACTGATCTGAAGCTAGAGGGCGCCAGTTTAACGATCCGATGGCCCGGGGCCACGCTGGCTGATTGGGCGCCAAAGAGTATTCCTTACGGTGTGCTTAACACTTCTAGTCAGCCTGGAGGTAACTGGGTATATTTTTTAAAGCAAAACCAAATGATTAGCAGCGATGGGAAAACTTCGGGCACTTGGACCCGTGCGCAATAACTGCACAGCCCAACGCGACGTGCCGCGCTCAGCAGCTGAAGAACTCGTGCTTTCCTTCGAAGCCTTTGAGCTCATGAGCACCGGCGGGCTCAGTCTTAACGAGTAAGCCGAGTTTGTCTTTTCCCGCCGCGCTTGTGAGCACCGAAATTTTCAACGATCCGGCGAGTTTTTCCATTCGGAAAACAAAGTTTACATCTTTGCCCATCAAGCTTTCTTCGCCCATCGACGGCACACCACCGATCGCAACCAGGCCAAAGTGCAAGGCCAGTCGGAAGCGCGGTTCGTTTTTCGCTTGTGCCTGTTTCAGTTGATCAAGAGCGGCCGCGACATGCTTCGCTGCATTTTCGTCTTCGCGCCAGTAAGCAAAAAATCCGTCGCCCAGGTACTTGTCGATCATACCCTCATGCGCCTCGATGATCTCTTTGCAGGTAGCGACCCAACCGCCGATCAGGGTCGCCAATTTGTCGCTCGTCAAGCTTCGACTGAGCGGCGTGAAATTTTCAATGTCGGCCACGAGCAGCCAGCACGGGACGTTCTCGATCTCGCGAATGGTCCGTTCGATGAACGTGGTTTGATATTCGCCTGTTACCTCGATGGGTTGCCGAAACGTAAACACATAGTCGCCGATGATGATTTGATCTTGATCGGAGAGCCGGACCGGCTGGTGCACGCGGCGCTTGTTCAAGAACGTTCCATTGCTGCTTCCCAAATCGATCAACCAGAATTCGCCGACGTTCTGCACATTGATAATGGCGTGCCGACGCGAAATCTTCGGTGAATCAAGAATCAGCAAAGTTTTCGGCGAACGTCCGATCGAGAGATTGCCTTGGATCGGAAGCCGTTTTCCATCAGTCGCTTCCAGCCACGCTCCTTGCTCGCTGCCGGATTCACCCTCAATCCGCTGGTCTTCACCTATCTCGCGTTCGTCCCCCGCCATCGCGCCAACTTAAAGAGCGACGCGTCAAAGATCGAGAAGGAAAACTCCGCCGAGCCGGCGCGGCTGCGGCCCACGCCAGGTTAAGCAGCTCGGCGGAGTCTCTGCCTAAAATTTAGAAATGTGCGCATCCGATCACGGACAAAATTGATCTGTGGTCGCGGCGGCGACCGCCATCACCCAAATCAACAGCACACAAGATCGACATGTTGCAAAAATACCGTGACTTAGACTTGTTGGAGCGAGCCTTGAATTTCGTCCTCATTGTCATTTTCATCTGCGGAATCATTGCCTTCATTGACATCCGTTGGCGGCGCAACTGCCGGCAAATCGTTCTCCTTTAACTTGTCGTACCTCTGTCGAACCTCCGCCGGAACCTTGTCGAGATCTTCCTTGGTCTCGACCGGGCCGCTGAAGAGCAGTTTGCCTTGCGGATCTTTCGCGGTGAGCAATTTCTTGCCGTCAACCGTTTCCAATTTCATCTCGCCTTTGTTATCGGAGAAAACAATCTGCGCTTTGCCAAGGTCGATCGTGGTGGCTTTAATCGCGTCGCCGTCCTTAGACAATATGTAAAGCTGGTTTCCAAAACGCCGGACTTGCCCGCGCGCTCGCATCGCCTCTTTGCGCGCGTTTATGACGGTGTCGTGAATCATGCCGCGTTGGTCGTCGCCGAGGCTGTCTTTCAAATGCTGCATCCCCTCTTTGAGATCGTTCATGCCGAACTCCCCGAAATCCTGATCGTTCGAACGAAAAAAGAAATGCCGATGATGACCCGGACCGAAGTCGTGCCGCTGTGGCACTTCTTTTTTAATTAATTTCGCCGTGACTTTCTGTTCCTTTCCTTTGCGCAAGAGCGTAAGCGTCACGCTCGTTCCTTCCGAATAACTGCGGACAAGTTTGGCCAGTTGATCGGGTTCGGTCAGGATCTGGTCGTTTAACATCTTGATGATGTCATTCTGCTGAACGCCGGCGGCGGCGGCCGGGCCGTCTGGGACAACATAATCGACAACGAGGCCAAAGCCTTTTGCGAGCCCGAGCTGCTCACTCACGACACTTGGAACCTCCGATGTCTCAAGGCCGAGAAATGTCACCGGAACCTTCTTTTCGTGTCGCTCCGGCGGGACCGAGCCGGGCGGCGGATTCGGCGGATTAGGCGGGCTTGGCGGTGCCTGGGTAAATCCCGCCACCGGCAGGAAGACGATGGCCGCGATGATTGCGATCAGTTTTGTTTTCATATCTTTTGATGTTGGAGGGCGCGCCGCTCTAACAATTTGAAGAGGTTCGTGTTCATTGGCCGGAAACTGGAATAAGAAAAACTTCTTCGCTGGGATAAGAAACGCGAAGCGATGCGCCGGTGCTGGGGTTGCGCCATTGCAACGTCTCGCGTGTTTGTGAGCGCATTCGACGCACGGGTTGCTCCGCGGTGTCGGCAAAAAGCAATCCTTCGTCCCGCGTGTTGTAGACGACCTGGGTAAGATTTGAGACAACGAGCTGACCACCTTCTTTGGCGGGATTTCTGGATGTTATGGGCGAGGCAGAAGCAATTGCTGGCGCTTGTTTGACCGAACGATCGTCATCGATACGCGCCAGAATTAAGAATGTGGCGGCGGCGGCGATCCCCAGCCCAAGAGTAAGCCAGTTCCACTGGAGGCCCTGCCTTCGGGGCAAAACACCGGCGGTTGCAGTCGCTGCCGGCGCCTCAGCCAACGCGCACTCGATTCGCGCCGCCAGATCTTCGGATAGTTGCGCTGGCCGCAGCTTTTTCAGCTCAATCTCCAATTCGGAAAAATCATTCATGGGTTACCAAACGCTTTTTCAAGGCGGCGAGGGCGTAACGATAACGAGAGGCCGCGGTATTCTGGGAAATGCCAAGGACGCTTGCGATCTCCGCGAAAGTGAGATCGTTCCAAATTTTCATGACCAGCACTTCGCGTTGC
>Ga0137365_10005399_pt1 | contig 10257 bp, 10 predicted proteins | sample SagtaG_9_FD_104799 | JGI IMG/M metagenome (GOLD analysis project Ga0137365, IMG submission 104799) | Vadose zone soil microbial communities from Sagehorn Ranch, Mendocino, California, USA - Sage1_L_40_16 metaG | ecosystem: Environmental > Terrestrial > Soil > Vadose zone | place: USA... | reverse complement strand
TGCCCGCCGCGCAGGAACGAAGCCCGCCAGGCCGCGGCCGGGTCGCTGTCCCCGCCGCTCTGCCCCCCACAGGCCTCGCCGCGATGGTTGGCGCAGATCTCAAGCGCCCGGGCCAGCCACGGCCCCAGCTCGTGGTCCGCGGACTCGAAGCCGAGCACGAGAATCGAGTGCGATCCGTCGCCGCTGCCCGACATCAGCGCCTCGTCGTGGCCGAGCAGGCGGCAGTTGGCCGGGTTGAGCCCGGACTGCGCGAGCTCCCGGGACGCCTGCACCGCGTCGGAAAAGCCGGCGAAGAGCACCGAGGCGCCCGCCCGGAACCGCGGCCGCGGCTGCACCCGCATCCACGCCTCGGTGATCACGCCCAGCGTGCCCTCGGAACCACAGAACAGCCGCTCCGCCGATGGGCCCGCACCGGAGGCCGGCAGCCGCCTGGTCTGCAGCACGCCGCGCGGCGTCACCACGCGGACGGCCTCCACGAACTCGTCGATATGGGTGTGCAGCGTCGCGTAGTGACCGCCCGAGCGCGTGGCGATCCACCCGCCCAGCGTCGACCACTCGAACGACTGCGGGAAATGCCGCAAGGTCAGGCCATGCGGCTTCAGCTGCGCCTCCAGTGCCGGGCCCAGCGTGCCCGCCGCGATCCGCGCGGCCCGCGAGGTACCGTCGACCTCCAGCACCCCCGCCAGGTAGCGAAGGTCGACGCTGAGCACGCCGCGATAGCCGTCCCCGACATCGGGCTCGACCCCGCCGACCACGCTGGAGCCGCCGCCGAACGGGATCGCCGCGACGCCGGCGTCGCAGCACCAGTCCAGCACCGAGACCAGCTCGTCCTCGCCGCGGGGGAACGCCACAAGATCAGGCGCATGCGCGTAGTCCCGGCGGAAGGCACGCACCAGATCGCGGAACGACCGGCCGTATGTGTGGGCGGCCCGGTCGTACGGGTCCGTGCTGAAGACCGGCTCGAGCGACGCCGGCGGCGCCAGCCGCGGCGCATGCAAGTCCAGCTCCTGTACTCGAGGTGGTGCCTGCACGCGCACGCTATCGATCCTCAGGCGTTCGGTGAAGACGGCCCCGAGTTGCCCGATCTCGCCTGCCGCCAGCCCTTCGCCTTCCAGGCCCCAGCCCCAGAACTTGCGCCTCGCGGCTGGCTGCTGCAACGCCGCAGACACCCCGTCGCCCGTTCCGTTAGCCCTCATTACCACGCCTCCTAGCAAACCCCGCCCGCACGCCCCGGCCCCAGTTCACCTGAACAGGCGTGGCCATGCTCAGGTGAGCTCGGCACTATGCCGTGGCCTGCACCTTCGGCGTGACCACCCCAGAAGCATCCCTCTGACGGTCGGCGACGCGCTAGGGGCTGACCAGAATTCCAGGTAGATCAAGCGCGGCAAGACGCTGGGTGATATGCGCGCGGCGCGAACATCTAGCCAGCGGCTCGGTGGACGACCACACCAACGCCGCCTCCCGGTACCGATGAGTCAGCGAGTGTGAGCAGCGGACTGTTGACGTGAATGCTTCAGTTACCTAAAGTACTAGATATCTAAGACACTAGATCGGTGGAACATGATCAGCTTCAGGGTGGACGGGCGGTCAGGGGTGGCGCCGTACCTGCAGATCGTGCGGCAGGTGCGGCAGGCGCTGCGGATGGGCGTCCTCGACGTGGGTGACCAGCTCCCGAGCGTGCGGGAGGTCGTGACCGCGGTGGCGGTGAACCCGAACACCGTGCTCAAGGCCTACCGGGACCTGGAGCGCGAGGGCCTGGTCGAGGCGCGCGCCGGGCAGGGCACGTTCGTCCGGGCGCGCCCGCCGGGGCCGCCGCCCGGTACCCATTCCCGGCTCGGCCGCAGCCTGGCCCGCTGGGTCCGCGAGGCCCGTGAGGCCGGGCTGGACGAGGAGTCGATGGAGTCGCTGCTGCGGGTCACGCTGCGGGCGGCGGACGCAGCGGATTCCGAATCGGAGGAGATCGCATGATCGCCATCGAGACGCACGAGCTGTCCAAGCGCTACCGGCGGGTCAGCGCGCTGACCGAGTGCTCGGTGACCGTGCCCGAGGGACGGGTTTGCGCGCTGGTGGGGCCGAACGGGGCGGGCAAGACCACGCTGCTGCGGCTGCTCGCCGGGCTGGCCAGGCCGACCGGCGGCACGGCTTCGGTTCTGGGCGGTGCGCCGCGGCCGGACCCGGCGTTCCTGGCCGGGATCGGGTTCCTGGCCCAGGAGATCCCGCTGTACCGGCGGTTCACCGCCGGGGACCACATCAGGATCGGGGCGCATCTGAACCTACGCTGGGACGCCGGGCTGGCGCGCACCCGGCTGGAGGAGTTGCGCATTCCGCTCGACCAGCGCGTGGGCACGCTGTCCGGCGGCCAGCGTGCCCAGGTGGCGCTGGCGCTGACGCTGGCCAAGCGGCCGCGGGTGCTGCTGCTCGACGAGCCATTCGCGGCACTGGACCCGCTGGCGCGGCGGAACTTCCTCGCCACGCTGGCCTCGGCCATGGCCGAGGCCGCGGTCGACCTCACCGTCGTGCTGTCCTCGCACCTGGTCACCGACCTGGAGCGGGTGTGCGACCACATCATCCTGCTGGCCGGGTCACGGGTCCAGCTCTGCGGTGACATCGACACGCTGCTGGCAGAGCACAAGGTCCTGGTCGGGCCGCGCAAGGACACCGCGCCGATCGAGCGGACGCACAAGGTCGTGCAGAAGGTGGCGACGGCCCGTCAGTCCACCCTGTTTGTCCACCTCAACGGCCCGGTCATCGACCCCGCCTACCAGGCCGAGGACGTAACCCTCGAAGAGCTGGTGCTGGCTTACATGGGCGCGGATGAGGCGTCCGCGGGCAAGCACCTCACCACGGTTGGAGAAGGCTCATGACCTGGCTTGTCTGGCGCCAGTACCGCGCCCAGGCCGCGATCGCGGCCGCGCTGCTCACCGTGGCCGCCGCGGTGATACTCGCGGACGGCTTCCAGATCGCGTCGCACTGGCACTCGATTCTCGTCAGGTGCTCGGGGAACAGCACGTGCCTGCAACAGCAGTCGGCGCTGGTCAACGGCGTGGTGAGCGACCTGCCCTATATCAGCCTGATAGTGCCGGCCGTGCTCGGCATGCTCTGGGGCGCGCCGCTCGTGGCGCACGAACTCGAGGCCCGCACCAGCGATTTCGCGTGGACGCAGAGCGTCACCCGGACGCATTGGCTGACCGTCAAGGCAGGCTGGCTGCTGCTCGCCGCCGCCGCCTGCGGCGGCACGATCACCGCCCTGACCACCTGGTGGTCCGGGCCGGACAACGCGCGGTTTGCCAGCGCGTTCGAGCCCGGCCATTTCGACACCCAGGGCATCGTTCCCGTCGGGTACACGGTGTTCGCCATGGCGCTCGGCATCGCCGCTGGCACCGTCGCGCGCCGGACCCTCCCCGCGATCGCCGTCGTGCTCGGCGGGTTCATCGTGCTGCGCCTGGTGATCTCCGATTTCCTCCGGCAGCACTACATGGCGGCGGTCACGACCTACTACAACGTGACGGGCGCGTTCACGCCGCCCGGGCAGGCCTGGGTGCTCGCCCAGGGCGCCGTCAGCCAGACCGGGCGGGTGGTGCCGACGGGATGGGGCGACCTGTATCCCGCGCTCCCGGCCTCCTGCCGGCAACTGCTTCCCGGGACCCCAGGGGCGAAGGCCGGCGCTTCGCTGAACGCCGTGCTTTCCTGCATGCAAGCTCACGGCTGGCGCGGGTTCGCCACCTATCAGCCCGCCGGCCGCTACTGGCCGTTCCAGGGCATCGAGACAGGGATCTACGCCCTGCTGGCCGCGGCACTGATCGCGGCCACGTTCGTCATCATCCGCAGAAGGGATGCGTAGTCCGGCTCCTCACGGGTTATCACGCTGCGTCAGAGCCGCTGGCTGGCGGGGCGGGGACGGCTCGTTCAGCCGTGTGGGGTGCTCACGTTCAGCTGGACCTGACGGCTGGCCGGGCACCGTGCGGATGTCGCGCAGCTGGTACCCGGCGGCCAGGGCTATGACGAGCACGCCGATGAGGACGTAGACCGCGCTGCATGCCACAGCGGCCGCGGGCATGGCGAGCCAGCCCGAGGCGGGAGTGCCCTGCGCCAGCCGGGTCCATCCGATGACCGCGACCGCCGCGATCCCGGCCGCACCGAGGCGGGACGCCGCCGCCTTCCCGGCTCGCCAGGCGCGGTAGACCGCCGTCCCGGCCACTAGCAGTGCCGGGATGGCGATGACCCAGTGGTGAGTCCACGAGATCGGCGAGACGAGCAGCCCGGTAACCGCGCACAGGCTGAAGCCGAGCGCGTCGTCGCCGCGGCGGCCGGCGGCGGCCGCCAGCGCCAGCCCGGTGACCGTCACCGCCGCGGCCAGCGGCAGCCACAGCGGCAGCACGTTCACGGTGTGCAGCGTCCGTGACAGGACGCCGAGCAGGCTCTGGTTCTCCGGATCCTGCACCGGGCTGACATGTCCGGGGTTGGCGAACTCGCCCGCCCAGTACCATGCCGAACTCGCCGGGATCACCGCGAACCCGGCCGCGACCGTCGCGGCGAACACGGCGGCCGCGGTGGCAGCGGCCCGGTAGCGCCGGGTCATCAGCAGGTATGCCACGAAGATCGCCGGGGTGAGCTTGATGCCCGCGGCCAGTCCGATCGCCGCGCCCTTCCGCCGGGAGGTGCCCGGCAGCGTCAGGTCGTACAGCACCGCCGCGGCCAGGAGAATGTCCACCTGGCCGTAGCCGAGCGTGGCCCTGGCAGGATCCAGCCAGATAGCCGCCGCCCCCGCGGCCAGCGCCACCGCCGGAGCCGATCCGCCGCCCGGCGGACCAGGCTCGCCGGACCGGGATAGCCGCAGTGCCAGGTACAGCGTCACCGGCAGGGCGGCCACGCTCGCCCCGGTCAGCAACACCACGGCCGCACCGGACGGGACGGCGGCAAGTGCGGTGAGCACGACCGCCGCGAATGGCGGATAGGTAAACGGCAGCACGCCCAGTCTGAGCCGGTAGAGATCCTCGCCGTGCAGCACGGCGGCGCCGCCCATCCGGTAGACCTGGATGTCGACGAAATGGGCTGAACTGCGCGCGGCCAGCACGCAGCACGCCGCGGCTGACACCAGGTAGACAGCCGCCGCAACCCAGGCCACGCCCGTTCGGACGCCCACCCTTGCAGGCTAACCGGGTGCGGTGACGGGCACGTCCCAGCTGAATGACTACCCGCTCACGATCGCGGCCGCTGCTTGATCCCCGCCGCGAGCAGGTCTACCACCTCGGCAATGCGAGCCGCGCCATCACCTTCTCCTGCGTGGCGATGAGTCACGGGCCAGCAACGCGATCAAGGTGCGCTGCACGGGTTGCGGCGGCGAAAGAAGGACTGTCTCGCCGCGATAGCGCTCAAGGAAGTTGGCGGCCCAGCGTGCTCCGCCCAAGCCGTGGGGTAGTCCCCGGGCGGTGAACAGGCCTTCCCGTGCGGCAGCGGCGCTTTCTTCCAGGAAGGCCTGGAGACGCAGAGCTGGCTCCACCCGGCAGCGCAGGTGGGCCTCGCGGCCGCTTACGTTGGCAAGCCCGTGGTCGGTGTCGGGCGTCACGACCATCTCACCGTCCACAGAGCCGATGAGGCGCTCCTGGCTGCCGAGGCGAAACCGGACTTGGCCGTCGAGAACCGACCAGCGCTCTACCTGACGCGGGTGCCGGTGAGCGGGCAGCGAGCCGCCCGAATCGACCAGGCAGTCCACGATCAGGTTGTCGCCGTCGGGCTGGAACGCGTAGCGGACCCGGTTGACCGGGTCATGGACGAGTTCAGCCATCGACTTGCTCCTCTCGGATCATGCGGGCCTGCGCCAGAGGCTAATCCTGCGGCCGGGCCCAGCGCTTGAACAAAATGCACCTCCTGCTCGAACTCCGCTGTTGTGAACCAGCGGTGAGCTGCCCGGGGCGCTCCGGTCACGCAGCAGGTCGATGACCGCCCAGTGCACCTGCTGACGGATGCGGGCTGACCGGCCCTGCGGCCGTTGCATCGTCTGCGGTCGGTTCACCACCCGGGCACTATAACGCGAAAAAACTTGCATTAGCGAGTGCTCAGGGCTACGCTGCCTCTTGTCGCGAAGATATTCGCATTAGAGGGCGGGCGTGGCGTCACTCGGAGGGAGACTAACCCGGTGAGCCCCACGACGCTGGCTAGCAAGGTCGGTCCGCAGGGCCGACCCGTCGACGACGTGTCCGGCATGACCGCTGCCGCACCGGAGCGAGCCAGATGGCCCCGCCTGGCCGCCGCACCGCATCCGCTGCTGAGACCCCTGCTCCCCAGGGGGTATGTGGGCTTCACCCAGGCGACCACCCCGCGGCACCTGGTCCTTCCGGCCACCACCTCGGTCCCGCTGGTCGTGAAGATCCTTGACTCGGCGCACCGCCCCCCGGCCTTCGTCATGAGTCCGCATGCCTCGTCATGGCCGGTAGAGGGCGACTGCGCCCCCTCCTACCTGGAGGTATGGCTGGACCCGCTGGGCGCCTACCGGCTGCTGGGCCTGCCGGTGAACGAGCTCAGCGGCCAGCTCACCGACCTGGCCGACGTGCTCGGCGGCGCCGCCGGGCGGCTGGCCGAGCAACTGCGCGAGACGCCGGGCTGGCGGCAGCGGTTTGCGCTGATGGACCAGTTCCTGCTGCGGCGAATGGCCTGCGGACCTCGGCCCTCGCCACAGGTCGGCTGGGCGTGGCGGCGGCTGGTCACAACCGGGGGCACGGTGCCGATCGGCCAGGTCGCAGACGAGGTGGGCTGGAGCCATAAGCACCTGATCGTCCAGTTCCGGCGGCAGGCCGGGCTGCGGCCTAAGACCGCGGCCCGGCTGATCCGCTTCGACCGGGTATGGCGGCACGTCGACCAGCGCCGCCCGCTGGACTGGGGACAGGTCGCAGCCGACACCGGATACGCCGACCAGGCCCATCTGATCCGCGATTTCCGCCAGTTCACCGGGATCACCCCCACCGGCTACCAGGCACTCACGCTCCGCCCACCCAGGACCGCGCCGGCAGGCAAGTAGCCCGCCAAACCTTTTTGAGCCGAAGATCAGGCCGGCATAGCGTGGGTGGGCATGAGTGTCGTGTTCCGGGCCGACGGGCTCCCCCTGGCGTCGCGCGTCGACTACTGGCGGGAGATCATCAGCAACGTCTTCATGCCGCTTGACCTCCGCGGAGGCGCGGGAACGCACGCTGCTGCACCGCATCTACGCATTCGTCGAGCAGCAGCTCACCGACCCCGGGCTCTCGCCGCGCAGCATCGCCGCCGCGCACCACGTCTCGCTGCGCTACCTGTACAAGCTGTTCGCGATCGGCGGGCACTGGGGCTTCTCGAGCGCCGCGCATTTCAGCCGCGCGTTCCGCGACGAGTACGGGGTCCCGCCAGCAGAGTTCCGGGCGCGTTCGGCGATACCGGCCGCGCTGTGCACAGACCGGCAACGAGGGTGCACGGACCGGTGACGGCGGGTTCCGGCTAGAGGCCGTGCTGCCGGCGTACGTCCCGACGGCTGAGCCAGCCGAGTACACCGAACGGGCCGCGGAGCAGCCCACCCCGGCCGCGCGACCAGCATGATCCGGGTAGTCGTCGTCGACGACGAGCCGATGGTCTGCGCGCACCTGCGCACGATTCTCGGCCCGTCTGGTGACATCGAGGTCGTGGACGGGGCTCACGACGGAGCGGCCGGGGTCGAGGCCGTCGTCCGCAGCCGACCCGATCTGGTGCTTATGGACCTGCGCATGCCCGGCGTGGACGGCCTCACCGCGATCGAGCGGATCGGCAAGCTCGCCGACCCGCCCGTCGTGGTCGTGCTGACCACCTTCGACGCAGACCAGTATGTGCTCCGCGCGCTGCGCGCCGGAGCGGCCGGGTTCCTCGTCAAGTCGACGCCGCCGACTGACCTGATCGGGCTGGTGCGAGTAGCGGCGGACGGGCATACCGTGCTGTCCCCGGCTGCTGCCCGGCGCCTGATCGCTGCGTCCACCGACAGCCAGCCGGCCCGCAAGCTCGTCGGCACGCTGACCGAACGGGAGGCGGAGGTGCTCGGCTGCCTCGGTGAGGGATTGTCGAATGCCCAGATAGCGAGCCGGCTGTACCTGTCGGAGGCCACGGTCAAGGGATACGTGTCGCGCATGCTCGTCAAGCTCGGCTGCGCCAACCGGACGCAGGCAGGGCGGCTCGCGCACGACGCCGGGATCGTGAGGCAGTGACGCACATCGGGCCGTCCGTACGGGGTGGGGGTGAGCCGATGGGCAGGTCGGTGAACTGGGGCTGCATGTCGCATGTCGTGCCAGGGTCATCGTGGTTGCTGGCCCATGACACGAGCATTGTGCCCGGGGGAGCCGGGCTGGCCGGGTGGGTTTCGGCCGAGTAGGTCCATGCGCATCCGGGTGCGGGCCTGGCCTGCCATTGCTGGGTGGCGACGTGCCAGGGTCCGGTGACGTGCCACGCGTTGAGCCGCTCCAGGGTGCTGCCGGTGATGTCGTTGCGCTTGGTGTAGGCGACCCAGCCGTGACCGCTGACGTGGCTCATGCTCACGACCGTTCCCAGGTCGTAACCCTCGCCAGAGAGCAGCACGCCGAGCTGAACGTGCCAGGCTGAGGGATGCGTCATGGCGTTGAGCGGGACAAAGGCGGTGTCCATGGTCTTGCAGTCCGCCACGCAGCCGGTGCCGCCGGTGTTGCGGGTGCCGGTCAGCCACCACCCGCGGCCGTGGGGGTCAGGCGTGGCTGACCCCCACTGGGAATCGCCCGCCGCGCCGGTGAGCGCGGTGATGCCCTGGTAGGTGAGGGCGTCGCCGGCGCCGACCGCAAATCTAGCCGTGTACTCGCCCTCGACCTCGCCGGCCGACGGGCTTATGCGCTCCCCGATGACGTACAGGCTGGTGCCTTCCACGGCGGGCGCGGCCATCCAGAAGTAGCTGCCATCCGGCCAGTTCGGCACCCACTGCCATCCGTAGGGGCATCCGGCGGCGGCGCAAGACTGCATCTGGAACGTGGCCGTGCCGGGTCGCTGGATCGCTATCGAATCGTGCGGATAGCCGTACGGGCAGCGGGACGGGCTGCAGATGACCTGGCCGTTGACCGCGAGCGTGTCCCCGAAGACGTAGACCTGGCCGCCGTCGGGGAGCCGGACGCTCGCGGTGAGATCAGACCTGACCGCCGCTGCGACGCCCAGGTTATACGCGGCCAGGTCCGGCTGTTGCCTGCTCTGGTCGGACGCCAGTCCGGCCCCGGCATCGCCGGACAGGATGGCCGCGACCGTGGCGACGGCTGCGATCAGCCCTCGGCAGCTCATCGGCGATTCCTCCGATCAGGGCACTGGCAGTGCGGGCGGCCGGCCGCCTGGTCCTCCGCAGGCGCGCCACATCGCGAGCGCACCGCAACCTTGAAATGAGATCCGGCGGCGGACTGGCGCGGCCGCTACTGGCCGCGGCCCTAAAGGCGCGCAGGCGCGGCGGGCCGTCCCCGGGCACGGCCGTCACCCGGTCCGGCCGCGGGGGCTACCGGTCCACCTCGCGTGCCGGCATCGCTCGCAACGCGCGCATGCCGGCAGCGGCGTCGCCTACGCCTGCTTCCCTGGCAGGCAAGCTGTGTTCCTCACCGCGGCAGGCCAGGATGCCAGCGGGGGATTTTCGCGAAGAGCTAGCGGCTGCGGTTACCAGCCCGGATGCGCACCGTCCCGCTCAACAGAACGGCCCGTCCGGGCACCGCCCCGGTCGCCGTCGGCATCGTCGCGATCATGCTGTTCCTGCTCATGCCTGCGGTCCAGCCCGGGCCTGCGGGAGATGGGTACGGCCCCGGCACCGGGGCCGGGACCCGGGGACGGTAGCCATCCGGCTTGCCCCGGTCTCAAGGTCATGCACCTGCGCCTCCACGGGATCGCCCTGGTCTGCATTCCATGGTGGCTACCGTCCTGGCCGGTGTCGTCAGCCTGGCGAACCGGGTTTCCCTCCAGCCTGCGCGTCAGCGGCCGCGACAAGCTGCATCCCGGGATGTACTCCCCGCACCGGCCGGCCGGGCATCACAGATCGTGCCCTACCGCCTGATCCGCAAGTCACCCCAGCAATGGCGTCGCCGATCGGCCACGACTAGGCTCAGCGATGATGGGTGGCGAGGAAGGTCTCCATTACGCCCGGGACGGTGTCCCTGGGCCGGATGACCTCGGCCTGGCCTGGGATGCCGCGGAGAGGTACGCCGTTACGCTGCTCCGGGAAGCCCTTCCGGAAGCACAGGCCGCGCCGGTACCCGCCGGGGAACTCGCCGCGGA
>Ga0137365_10005397_pt1 | contig 10259 bp, 7 predicted proteins | sample SagtaG_9_FD_104799 | JGI IMG/M metagenome (GOLD analysis project Ga0137365, IMG submission 104799) | Vadose zone soil microbial communities from Sagehorn Ranch, Mendocino, California, USA - Sage1_L_40_16 metaG | ecosystem: Environmental > Terrestrial > Soil > Vadose zone | place: USA: California... | reverse complement strand
GGCTTATCGACAGCCCCACGATGAGATGTGGTAGATATCGCCTGATAGGAGACTGCATTTTCAAAACCGCGCTTAGCCGTTCCCGTAGATTTAACACTTGCCGAGCTGGACGCGATTTTCGACCGTCGGCAGCCTACTCTGGATATCAGACATTGGCTTGAGCGAGCGAAAGCTATTTTCACTCTTCGAGAGTATGAGACATGGGCCGGAACGCACACTTCTACTAGTTACAATCGCCAGCCACGCGCTTCATGGGACACTGGCGGTCCGAAACAATGCTAGGTGGCTATTTCATCTACTCCGTGTCTCATTCGCGCACGGATCAACAATAGCATCAGAATTGAGGTTGGGAACAGCCAACCTAGAAGAATTAGAGTCAGCAGGTCCAGCATTAATCTCCTCTCCACCCGACAATTCGGTTGCGTGAGATCTGGCGCTATGAAATATTTTCAAGAATACAGTGCGGCTTTGCATAGAGAAGCTTCCGGGTCAGGTCACAGTTACTGTTATGACAATCTTCTGATTAGCCGGTATGTCCCTGTAATTGTCGGGCTGGCGTATCTGGACCAGCCCCTGGTATGATCCCCTGCAGAGCGTTGCTGAGACGAGACAGTGGGCGGTCAACATGACCGTGTCGGGCGTTGAGCTGCAGGAGCTGAAGCTGGACGGGGTGGCTGTGAGGCTCATTCTCATAGGATTGCTGACGAGGATTCGGAGGGTGATGCCTGAGATGCTAGGGCTGCAGGTGAACGAGCCCGGCCCGCTGCCAGTGCCGGTGGCTGCTGGGAATGTTATGGTGAGAGGACCGGACGCCCATGTGGCCTTGGGAGAGGTTGCGTAGGCGAACCCGGCTGACGCGTAGGCTATGAGCATGATGCCGGTTATCGTGAGCCCTACCAGGATCTGTGGTAGGAAGCGTCTGACGAGATGTAGCAACTGAGAAAGGCGGGGATCGTCTGGAAATTAAGCATATCGGAAAAACAGGCTCAACTACTATAGCCTAAGCTTTCCTAGGCTATTCTTTTATCACTTTTTCATCCACCACGACAAACAGACTCGCGTCGGGCACGAAATAAAGCGAAGAGCCGGATAACGACCCACCTAGCATAATAGGAGTTAATCGAAGCTTGAAATTGAGTCGCCCGATGACGCTCCGCGAGGCCATTCTAACAGGCCCAGTCCTCAGCCTCCTCGCCTTCCAATCTCTGGTCCTAGTAATACTCGTATTCTTCCCCTACCTCCCCGACCCTGGATTCTCCAACCTCAACAATAACATCTACCTTCTCCTCACTCCGCTCTCGACCATTCTCCTGCTAGGTGTCCTTTACGCCTGGCTGATCAGGCTCGGGACCAGATTGACCCGCACCCGGTCGGCCAGGTTCGACTCTTTTGTCCGATTTCTCTCAGAACCCTTCATCAAGATAGTGGCATCAGTCAAGACAACGTCTCTGTCTGAGTCGGCCGGTAGCTTCAAGATTCTGTCCCGTCCCAGGCTGATGCTCACTATCAGCCTCGTCGTAAGCATCCTACTCGTCCTTATTCCGTATCGACCCGACCTCAACCCGACGGGCAGCTTGGTCGGAATCGATAGCCCTCTCTATATCGGCTGGATCAGCCAGATGCTGGCTCGACCCTTACCGCAGGCGATGCAGTACTCTTTCGTCGAGGGACTTGAAGGATCCAGGCCGTTCCTGTTAATCCCGTTGTACTTGGTTGCGTCGGCAGGGGTCTCGCCCACAGGGATCATCGAGTATCTGCCAATGCTCCTCGCTCCGTTGCTGTCAATGTCAACGTACATCTTCGTACGGTATGGCCATAGTAATTCAAGCCTCGCCGGTCTAACTGCTATCTTCTCCTCAGTCTCGTTCTACCCAACGGTTGGTCTCTGGGGAGGCTACTACGCTAACTGGCTAGCCCTCATCCTCGCGTATCTCTTCATGACAAGCATGCTAATCGTCACTAGAACGCCCTCCACTCCAAAACATGCGGTGACCTACGCTCTCTCAATCGCCCTCTTTCTGACCCATCCATGGACATGGGTCCTGATCGTAACGGTCGGCCTCGTCTTCGCGATCTCTCTCTACAGGGAGACCCGCCGACTCGTCCACGTAGAGTTCATCATCGGAGTCATCGCAGCCGGAGTCGTCCTCGACATGGTCAAGAGCTTGGCCTTCTCAACGCGAGCAGTTGGCGTAGATGTTACAGGAACCTTCCAGTTGGCAGGAATAACCCAACTGGCCAACTTCTGGCCCAACCTAGTCGACGCACTACTCTATACTCACGGAGGACTACTAGGAAACTGGGTCATCCTATTACTAGGACTACTGGCGGCGTTCGCACTACGGTTCAAAGACCGCTTCGAAAGACTCCTCATGCTGTGGGTTGCTGTAGCATCGATACCCTTCGCCGTACTGGACAGCTATCACCAAGCACGTCTCGTCTACGACCTCCCTATTCCAGTACTAATGTCGGTCGCAATGCTCTTCCTCCTCCCTCAGATTGGAGCAAGAAGCCTTCGATGGCCTGGACTAGTAATCGTCCTACTACTAGTCACCATTGCCAACTGCGCCATACAGGGTATACTACTACTCTGACAGAATATTGATCCAGTCTGGAATCGAGAAAATTCTCTGAAATCTAGATTCCAGGTCGGCCAGGATGTCCCTGCACCTTTCAGCTGGCGTATCTGTACTAGTTCGTGATAGACTCCCTTGCAGAGTGCCGCCGAGACGAGCCAGTGGGAGCTGACCACGACCGTGGCCAGTGCTGAGTTGAACGAGGAGAAGCTGGGCATCAAAACTCAACACGCCCGTTGTGGTTCTGGGCCTACTGGCAACCCTGATCTAGGGACTCTTTTGGCATCGATCCTACGATCGCTTCAGTTGTCTACAGTATTCCGGAGAAATCCTCGATAGGAGATAATAATAAAGCCAGCAATCGTCCTTGCGTCGCGGTCATCAGGGTATGCGTTTAGCCATCCTTCAGCAGTCGTACGGACGCTTCGGGGGAGCAGAGCGACTCTTCTTTTCGCACTACGCCCAGCTAAAGAGGATGAAAAAGGACGTCACTGCCTTCTATACCGGTCGGATTCCCATCGGCTGGGCTGATAGGCTCAATGGGGAGCAGATTCATCAGATCCCAAGTGGAATCTCGTCAAGTTTTCGAGAGTTCCGCAATCTCATGCGCTTCCTATCGAGGCTGCGAGACTTCGACAAGATACTGATCCATCATCACGTGGAGCCGATGCTTGCCTACTACACTTCCAAGCTATTCGGGCCTAGGTCGATCTGGTATTCCGGGTCGATGTTCGAGCTGCCATGGGAGAAGGTTATCACCGGAATAGACTATAGGCGCCTGAGCCCCACAGTGGGCCGAACTGCCTCAGACTTCTATGGACCAATAGCATCAAAACTCCTCCTCTCCAGCCCCCTCTATGGCTTCGCAACCGAAGCCGCTAGAGCTATCGACATCGAGACTGTCCGGGGATACGGGAAGGTCCTAGCAAACAGCCTCTTCTTGTCACGTTTTCTTGCGCGAGTTTACAGACTCAAAACTGACCCCGGCGTTGTGTACCCAGGGGTGGATCCGGCCTTTGAGCAATTATCTTTGGGACGACAGCCTCCAGAGGAAGACTACATTCTCGCCGTTGGCTCTCTCATCCCTTTGAAGAACCCTGAGACGATTATTCGAGCAGCGGCCACGTTCCGCTCTTCAAAGATCGTCTTTGTGGGAGATGGGCAGGAAAAGAGCAGGCTGAAGAACGTGGCGGCCGAGCTTGATGTTCCAATTGAGTTCTGGGGAAAATCGGAACAAGAATCGGAACTGGCAGATGCTTATTCACGATGCAAGTTCCTCGTACTGCTTTCCCTTTACGAGACGTTCGGGCTTACACCTGTCGAAGCTGGTCTCTTCTCAAAACCATCCATCGTTACCGATCATGGGGGTCCCCCTGAGGTCGTAATGGACGGAGTCTCAGGCTTTGTTGTGAGCCCTATGGATCATCATTCCATCGGAGCCAGGATGAGTCTCCTACTAGGAAATGAATCACTGAGGAGGGCAATGGGACAGAGAGCTAGAGACAATGTTCTGGAGAAATTCACGCTGGAGAGGTCAACCACCAGGCTAGTCGAGGAAATTGAGGCTTAGAACCCGCCCATACCCCTTACTGCTAGCCTTTGTCCTGATCGTTTCTGTGCTAGTGATCGGCCTTCGAGGCAGTCTGTCCAATAGTGGAGCAGTCCAATTGGACGCCACTAACAACATGTCTTCAGTTCAAGGAGTCGGTGTTGGAAACCTCATCTGGAGAGACAACTTCACAGATAACGCGTGGCATTTGACAGCACCAAACACAACCACGGCCCAATTACACGTGAACGGCACACTCGATCTGAACGTGGTTTTTAACAGCGAGGCAAATGCACAATCGGTCACGGTCTACCGGAGTGTGAACATTTCTCTCGACGTGGACTCACTCGTAGTTGTTGAACTAACAACCAGTACTGGATCCCACTATGGGATCCGATTTTCTGGCGTGGATCCATCGGGGACAGCATTCAACGCATGGCGGGAATCTTCCAAACTACAACACAGGCCAGGTCTTGGAATCCCAGAGGATATCACAGCAGACCTCGTGGCAGAAACGTATCTCGCAAATGGCCAGCTTCCGGTCGCGGGCTCTAGGGTAACCAAGGTATGGTTCTATCTCGAAACGCCTGCGAATGCGGGTGGAAGCTTCCAGCTTCAGGTAGACTCGCTCCAGGCTTCCTTTCTAAATCGGACGACTTCTGGTTCAACAGAAATTTCTGGTGACTTTAGCAACATCTTGGTCAACTTTAATCTCCCATCAGTGAACCAGAGTCTATTCCAGGCGTACGCCAGTTTCGATATTCGAGGCACCCCAAGTCTCAAGTATACGCCATTCTTCTTCAGCGGTCTGTCCGTCGCCGCGCAAGGATACACATACACGCAGAGCGTTATCACAACCCACCAGGTTGCGGTTCTGCTTCCTTCCCTAGCGGCAGGGTTTCCTTCGATTCTTCCGGGTGTGAACTCTTCCTCGCTTATCATTGGGGCAGTCAGTGGTTCGATCACATACTTCAGGATCGATGATTTCACGCTGAAATTTACTGCGACCTATGATCCCCTTCAGGGGACCGTAGACCCGACCACAGCGCAAGCTTTCATTGTCTATTACTTACTTTTCCTCTTCATCACGCCGATCACAGCTGTAATACTGCTGACTAAGGTGTTCAAGACTGAGAAGTAGCTTGTGGGCTATCCTTGCCCTCGGCCTCGTTGTTCGGATAGCCATTGCACCCATAACTGGGCACGCATACGACCTGGCTTTATGGGCCAACTATCAGAGACTCTTCTTCGGTTCAGGAATCGTAGATCTTAGGTACTTCCCCACGCTGCCCATGCTCTACTACCTCCAGCTCCCGGTCTACTCTTTCTACGCGCTAATCAGAAATTTGGGCTTTCAGGACCCGCTCCTATTCTATCATCCGACGTACGCAATCGAAGCAGTCTTTCTCAAACTCCCGATGATTCTCGCCGATGTGGGAGTCTTCCTGCTCCTCGCACGCACTGGAAAATTACTGGCGGGAGTGCTTTACTATCTCAATCCCTTCATCATTTACCTTTCATCCGCTTGGGGAATATATGATTCTCTGATGATCGTATTCCTTGTCGCTGGATTTACAGCATTAGAACGAGATAGCAAGAGACTGGCGGTTGTCTCCTTCACTCTATCAGGACTCCTGAAGCTTTTTGGATTTATCCCACTGGCACTTCTAATCCTCGATAGTCTGTTAAAGCGACAAGTCAAGAGTCTACTGGTCCAGATAGCAATCCTTTCTTCGTTCCTCGTGATCACTTTCGCGCCCGTAATAGTGGCAGGAGGATTTGAAACATTTTACACAGCATTTCCACGTTTTGTCGGTATCAGCACTGCCCAAGGAAAGAGTTGGAGCGTCATTTCGGCGCTCACGAGTTCCTCGAATCAGCCTATCGTTCCATACGCAGCCTCTCCGATGGTATGGATCGCCTATGCATCGGTACCTGTCGCGTTTATCTTGCTATCTCGACGGAAATCTTCTCTCTTCATGTCCATTCTTCAGGCGACGTTGATAGGGGCCGTGCTACTGAATATTTTTTCGCAAGCTGAGCCACAGTGGTTGTCTTGGCCAATACCCCTCGCGTTGATTTTTGCGTCCGTTACTAGCAGAGATGGTCTGGGGTATTTTGCATACTCTTTCGGGGCTATCGCGACGTTCCTGGTAATGACTCTTACCGGGACTGGGTATCTCCTTTTCGGGCTCCTTGGTACGTCATACCTAGCGCCCCTAGAAGGCTTTGTTGGAGGGGTTAGAGTCTATGCGATAACAACGGTTTCTTTGCTACTTCTCTTACTCGCCTACTCGTTTGCAAAGCCGGTTAAGTTCAAGCTAGAGGTGTTATTGTTAATCCTCATTATCTACGCGCAAGCTTACTTTTGGTTCTCGATCGTGGGCATTCAGAACCTTTAACAGATACATGGGGAATACATGTGATAGAGAAGAATATTCGTTCTGTTTCTGATACGAAAAAGAGCTACGACTCTCACGCATCGGAGTACGATAAGGTTCGATTTGGAACTCCTGGAGGAAAGCATGTCTATGATCTTGAGAGAAGGTTCGCTACGCAATCAGTTAAGGGCCATAACATCCTCGAAGTGGGCACAGCGACGGGTAGATTTGCCACCCTTTTCTCGACGAACGGCATTGAATATACTGGCGTGGATATTTCAAATAGAATGCTGAAAATCACGTCTGATAGGGTAAAGTCACTCGGCGGCGATCTACAGGTCGCCCAGATGGACGCGGGGAGGCTGGGCTTTCACCAATATTTCGATCATGTTGTATGCATACGCACCTTCCATTTTCTCCCAGAGCCATTGAACGCTCTTCAGGGCATGCATGAGGCTCTCGCTGAGGAAGGAAAGTGTTTGGTGAGCTTTGAAAGCGATAACATAATTCGCCGTTTGGCGATATTCTTCGGCGTTGGCAGTGCAAACCAACGCTACTATAAAATCCAAGACGTAGAAGACTTGTTTCTCAAAACTGGATTCAAAGTGGTTCAGACGGGGTCTGTGATGCGGATACCTGTGACTCTCTACAGGAGATGTCCGAGGCTGCTTCTACCAATTTTGAAACGTCTAGAACGACTCTGGCCCTGGCCGATGCATGAATATGTTTTGGGGTCAAACTAAAACCTAAAGCACTCAAGATCCTCAGACAAGACCCGGCGGTCGGTCAAATAGCCCTGGTGGAATTTCGTGGCCAAGAGAGATGAACGTTCAGTCTGGGAAAATGTTGGGTTGCGCGACCCACTTTGCGGCACATCACGCCACCGATACGCTGTTCCGAAATCTGGCCTGGTGAGTAAACCAGATTCAGTCTTGCTCTCTATCAAGAATCGCACGATTCTCGATGTCGGTTGTGGTTATGGTCGAAACTGCGTGCCGCTGGCGACTAAAAATCGGGTGGTGGCATGCGATGTATCGCAACACATGACAGACAGGGTTAGAAACGCCCGCATTCCATTCGTACAATGCGACCTTCGGTATCTCCCCTTTAGAATGCGCTCATTCGATTATCTACTCAACAGTGTTGTTCTCGTTCACCTTCCACGAAAAGACGTGGTGAAAGCAATTGCGGAGTTGAAGCGCGTCGGAAAGAGATGCCTCTTAATAATGCCCAATCCTATTGGTACGGGCTCCTTCTTCGGGTTGTTACACGTAGCCGCGGCTCTTCTAGTGGCCATGAGACATGGCAATCTCCCTCCTCTCGTTGACGTGCCGACATTTCGTGGATACATTGTCAATTACTATTTTCCATGGAGATTTAGAACCTTATTGACGCAGATGTTTGGCAGTGTTGTCACCAGGGCGTGTACGGATGGAGTCTTGCATCCTCTGTGGACTGATAGAATACTTTACATTTGCAGTTAGCGGTCACGCAGTCCTCGCTCCATCGCCGATGCGCGCCTCTACTACCTAAATCGAGATCGATGCTCGTTCATGTGGGGCTCGCAGAGCTTGGATCCACATTTCTTGCACCGCTTCAGAAAAGCCATCTTCAGTGCATCCCTTGATCTCACAATGGATTACGATTGCAGTCATTCGGAAATTGAAGAGCAAGGCCGACGGTTAATGTGGATATTGCAAATATCCCATCTCTACAACATCTCGATTAGAAGACGATCTTAGGGCTTTCTTTTGGGTATGTCCCAATAAGGTGACTTACACTTTGGACATATCGTAGGTTTCTTGTCCGTACGTGGGACCCAAATGTGGCCGCATCGAGTGCACCTCCATCCTCTCTGTTTGACCTCGACTTCCGGCACAGGGGCCCAAGCTAGCATCTCGTTTATGAGGTAATAAGAGCTAATATCGAAGGTCCCGCTCACGACAAACTTAATACCGTGGTACACTATACCGGGCTAAGTATAGGTTAACACGGTTGGCATATCTAAACTGGCGCGAACGGCTCTTTGCGAATCCCAGCCGCATGGAGCGCGAACTAGCGATGAAGCTAGAATCTTCCAGAATCGAGTACCAAACGCAGGTTGAAGTTCCTATTACGGCAGCCGATTTCTATTTTGCAACAGAGCCACGACCAACACTCGTTTTCGTCGATGGGAAACCGCATCTCAGAACTGCTCAGATGATCAAGGACGAAGAGTTGCGATCCCTCCTCAGGAAGCGCGGATACAAAGTAGTCGAACTAGCATACGGTAACTACTCCGATAAGAAACGAGATGACCTATACCAACAACTTCTTAGCAATCTGGGCAAGGAATAGACCTATTCGCGGCAAGCCAGCCACCTGCTGGTCGTTTAGCCTATGTTACTGGTACGAGCTGAGGTGTGAATGTCGGGTCAAGAATGGCGGTTTTCAAATCGTAGACTTCTCGGCTGATGATGGCGTTCTCACCCATCTGTAGCAAGGCATTGCTGAGTCTCCAGAGGTCCAGTGGTTGGCTGTTGGTGAAGTCATCGCTGAGTTGGAACTCCGACAGCATCCCTTGCGGGCTGAACCGGTGGATGATCGAAGTAGCCCGGAGGTAGGTGTTATTGTAGTTCGCGCTGGGCGTGGTGACCTGGACTTGTTGTTCGGGACACGCATCTCCGAGGAGGGGAGTTGTGGCTGTCCCTCGTAGTAGTCCGTTGCGTAGGCGTTTGACTTCAGCGATCGCGAAGTTGGTTAGAGCCGTGTCGTCCTTGGATACGGGATCGTAGAACTGGATCTCCCTCATGTCAGGGTATCTAGGAGGGCTTGATCGATTATCGTAGGCGAGAAGATATCGGCCCCCGATGATTCTCCATCCATTGTGCCAGAAGGGGGCACTACCACTCGGGTTTCCACAACCCCCGCTGTCTTCCCAATAAACGCCGACATAGTTGATGTTACTCCAGGAGGGACTTCCCACATTGGTGCGCTGGTACTGGCTCGCTCCAGTGTAGATCGTGGGTGCCACAGTGTTGGCCACAGGCGTCGAGTTGAACAGGACCCCCCCGTTTGGTCCGATCGGAAGCAGGACGTGATACCAGAAGTTGTCGGTGACGTTGTTGATGCCCTGGATCCCCAGGACTGATTGGAGGGCGGCTGTGTTGCCATCGCTGACGAAATTGTATTCGAACCGGTTGGTAGCATCTGTTGCGAAGAAGATCGTGGGCGGCGAGCCGAGTGCCGTCGTCTTGCAATTAGCTCCCTGGGTCACTCGAAAGTAGAAATCGAAGAGGGGAGGGGCATACACACTTCCAAGGCTGGTGATATTGAGTCCAAGATTCTTGCTTGCAGGATAAAACATAGCCCCCCCATAGTGAGCGCTTCCAGCGTTTGCGAGAATGCATTTGACAGAAGACGTTCCAGTCGCGCGTATGCTGGTATCATCCGAGAACGTGGCCGTGGTTCCACCGAACAATCGTTCGCTGCCCCAGCTGCTGGCAGCTGATTCTGTCCAAGCACCATACTTGCCCGGGTTCTGGCTCACACCGAAGTAGTGGACCCGGTTGCGGAGGCTCTTCGCGTCCCGGGGAAAACGGTATGTGACAAGGTTGACACCCGTGGACAGACCCGTACCGTAGTTGGCTGGTATGGGATCCGTTCCCCAATTCGCGCTTCCTTGCGCGCCGAGTGGAACCAGATGGAGGTTTTCGGCGGGGTCCACGAAGAATATTGCGGGGTTGCCCTGGGCGACGGAGAGGTCTGTTAGCT
>Ga0137365_10005393_pt1 | contig 10263 bp, 12 predicted proteins | sample SagtaG_9_FD_104799 | JGI IMG/M metagenome (GOLD analysis project Ga0137365, IMG submission 104799) | Vadose zone soil microbial communities from Sagehorn Ranch, Mendocino, California, USA - Sage1_L_40_16 metaG | ecosystem: Environmental > Terrestrial > Soil > Vadose zone | place: USA... | reverse complement strand
CCGGGTGAACGGACATGCTCAGGATAGGCGGGCATGTCTCAAAGGTGCCAACAACGGAAGTCGTGTCCTATTCGATCACCTCGTCGGCGAGGGCGAGCAGCGACGTCGGCACCGTGAAGCCGAGCGTCCGGGCGGTATGGTGTTTGATGACAAGCCCGCGCGACTTCTTCTTCAAGCGCCGGCTCTTGTCATCGCGGTCCATCCGTCGGTGCCGGCTCATACCTCAATGTTGCGGCGCCCTTGGAGGCCGGGAGCAATCCCGGCCCCGTAGGTTGGTGCAGGCTGCCGTCTATTACAGCAACAAGTCCAAGTATTGATGCTCGAACACATGGAATGCGCCGTGCAAGCTCTTGGCTTCGGCCGGCGCTTCGGCGAGCCCTGCCTCAAGATTTACCACGGCCTCGTGAGTAGCCTGGCCTATTAAGAGTTGGTCGGAAAGGGGGAGATGTTGCAATACGCCGCCGGCCGCAAGCCCAGCGACGGTGCCAAGGGTGGCAAACCCCTCAAACAGACCGGCCTCGGGGTCGTAATGAGCGTCGCCGGGATCTGTATACGTTAATGCGTGCATGCTCTCCACAAGCTGAACGTCTGCTGCTGCTCGTACCAATGGGTCAGTAGAACTTTGGTACACGAAGTCGTGCTGATAAAACAACGCATCGAGCGGGTCTACTGGAGGTGGGTCGGCCGAGGTCTCCGTAATCTTTCCACCCACCTCGCCAGCAGAATAATTCGGACCACCATAGTTCCCATAAGTGGGAAGTGGGATGCCGTGCGTCGCAAAGGGGTCTAGCGAGTTGAAGTCAAAGTAGGAGCGTGTTTCCCAGTTGATGTACATGGTCTCCTCCTTTCAGTGGGGACGCCGTAGGATCGCGCCCCGCGGTGGCTGCCCCATACCCAACCTACCACAGACCGTTCAAAGAGTGTTTGGGCAGTTGTGAGCCGAGGACAAACCCGATGGCCAACTTGTACTTTGAAGACGTGGAAGTCGGCGATTGTTGCATGGCCGGACCCTATCTCGTCACCAAGAGCGAAATTATTCAGTTCGCTAAGCAGTATACGCAATTAGGACATCGAAGTTTAGTTGTCTGGGACATTCGACAAAGATAGCGCCGTCAAACTCGCTTTGGACATAGGAACAGATCGGGCAGAGTCGGACTTCCGAATTGGGTCAGACCACTGCGACTTCCAGTCTAGCCTGGTGAACGGACATTCTCAGGATAGGCGGGCATGTCTCAAAGGTGCCACAAGCGGTCATTCGCCAACCTGATCGCAATGCTTCTTCGGTCACATCGTGCCCCCGATGCGAACAGGGAATCATGCTTCGCCGACCAAGCGAATCACAAATATCAAATTGCAAGGTTCCGCCGCAGCAGCCCGCAAAACTTTGCAATTCCAAACCCACTTCCGAACCGATGAACGACTCTCAACCAAGCATTTCCCAGTTAATCACGGGCGACTCACTACTGTCCTGACAATTTGTCACTGGGGGCATTTTAGTGCGACAAGATTCTTGGTCCGCACTGCGCGAGGAAGCACGAGCGTTCTTTGACGACCTGTGTGCTCGACCGCGTGAGGTAGCGCGGGTCTCGACGTGCTTGGACCCCTCCTCAAGAGCTCCGCCGACTGGAGCCAACAGCTGCGGCGATCCCTTCTCACCAGACGTTGCGACAAGAGTCTTCGCAATCACGAGAACACGGTCGGCGCCTCCGCTTATTTCAGGCCTGTGGGCGACGCTGATGCGGGTGATATTCAACCGCTTTAGACTCTCGTTGATGAGCCTTTCGTTCTCAATGTCGAGATGTGCAGTGCCCTCGTCGAGGAAGAGGATTTGCGGGTCGCGATAGAGGGCGCGTGCCAGCAGCACGCGCTGCTTCTGACCTCCCGAAAGTGAGCTGCCCATATCGCCGATAAGGCTATTATACGTCATCGGCATCGCCATGATTTCGTCGTGGATGCCTGCCAGCTGCGCGCACCCGACCATGCGCGCCGCATCGAATTCCGGGTCAAAGAAGCAGATGTTATCGGCAATCGAACCGGACAGAAGGTGGTCGTCCTGCATGACGGCGCCGATCTGCTCGCGGCATGTCCGTGCGCCCAGCACGGACATAGAAACGCCATCAATCAGGATCTCGCCGGTGGTTGGGGAGAGCAGACCCAGCATGATCTTTACAAGCGTCGTCTTGCCTCCGCCAGATGGTCCCATAATCGTAACGAATTGGCCGGCTTCTATGGTGAAGCTGACGTTCTCGAGGACGTACGGCTCCGTTTCGGCATAGCGGAAGGAAACGTCCCGCACCTCAATCTTGCCTTTGATCTTCCCGACATAGGCCAAGGGAACGTCATGTCCGGGCTCAAGCGGGCTGAGCGCGATGTCCGCCAATCGCTCGAGATGCAGCTCGAGAATACGAAAATCGAGCATCTTCTCGATCAGCATGACGGCCTTTTCTGAGAAATGCTGCTTGTAGCTCATGAACGCAAACACCATTCCGATGGACATACTGTTGGCGAGAGCCAATTGGGCGGCGAGATAGATGATGAAAACGTTCTCCAGCCCAGCAATGACGTCGTTAATCGTCGAAAATGCAACCCTCGTGCGGCCGAGACGCACGTTCGCGCTCACGACGTCGGAATAGCGGTTGAGCCATTGGGATTCGCGCTCATTCTCGCGATTGAACAGCTTCAGACTCTGAATGGCCCGGAGCGTCTCCAAGAACAGGGTATTCTCCTGCGCTCGCGCCTGAATCAGGACTTCACTGCGCTGCCGGAAAATCCGATAGAGGCCCAGCCGCAGGCCGGCATAGAGCGCGAACGCTCCAACAACGATCAGCGCGAGCTGTGGCGCGTAAATGAACATCATCACCAGCGTGGCAATGCCCATCAGCCCGTCGATGACCGCGGCGATCATGCCCTCGGCAAGTGCGTTGCGGATGGGTTCGATCGAGCCGAAACGGGAAAGAATGTCACCGACGTGCCGCTTCTCGAAATAGGCGAGCGGCAGACGCACAAGATGCCTGAAAAGCTGGGCACCGATCTGGAAGGCAAGCACGTTCTGAACGGTCACGAGGATGAGCGACCGGAGCGATGCCGCAACGACTTTCATCGCCATCAGCAGGCCGAAGCCAAGCGCCAACACCAGGAGCAGGTCGATATCCCCTCGTGCGATAACCTCGTCGACCGTGAGCTGTAGGTAAAACGGCGAAGCAATCACGAAGGCTTCGAGCAGCAACGAAAGAATGAAGATCTGCACCAGGGCGTGCGTGCTGCCTTGTATTCGAGCCCAGAAGACCGAGAGCGGCAGCCGGGCCCGCTCGTCCTTGCGCGAGAAACCTTCTGCAGGCAACAGCTCGAGCGCGACCCCTGTCAGATGCTTGGAGGCCTCGGCCATCTTGTAGAATCTCTCGCCCGTCGCAGGATCGTGTATTTGAATCCCGCGCGACGTAGTGGACTTGAGGACCACGAAATGGCTCATGTCCCAATGGACGATGGCCGGAAGCCGGAGCTGCTTAAGCTGATCCATCTCGAAGCGCACTGGGCGGGACGTGAGGTGAAGGTGGCTTGCGACCTGGATCAATCCGCGCAGCGTGACGCCCTTCAGCGAAACTGGGTGTCGGCGCCGCAACGTGTTCAGGTCAACGCGATGGCCGAAGTACGAGGCCACCATTGCCAGACATGCAAGCCCGCATTCGGCGGCTTCCGTTTGCCGAATCACGGGGAGCCGGGCTGTCCCGTTTAAGTTCAGCATCAATCACATCCGCACACTGAGCAACGGCTCGATCAACCATTGAATGAGCGGACGTTCTTCCAAAATGATATCCGCTCTCAGGAGCATATCGGGTTGCAACGGGAGTCTTCTGCCCTTGGCCTCGATCTCGGGCTGGTCGATCGTAGCCGTGACGCGATAGGCTGGTTCCTTCAGGAGCAGCGGTCCTGCGGCGTCGGCTGCCGTTACGACGGTCTGAGAAACTTTTGTGATGCGGCCTGAATACGTGCCGTAATGCTGATATGGAAAGGCCTCATACATGATCCTGATTTTCTGCCCCGGTTCGACGAACCCAATAGCCCGTGTAGGGACGAACAGTTCAGCTCGCAGGATGGCTTTAGCAGGGACGATTTCCATCTGCAGACGGCGCGGCTCGGCATACTGGCCAACGGTAACCTGAAGCGTCGACACGCGTCCGCTGATCGGCGCTCGGAGCACGTAAGCGCGCCGGCCATCGAGCTCTGCAATCCTCACGTCCAACGCGGAGAGATCATCGCGAATGGACCGGATTTTCTCGGCCAGCAAGATCGGCAGCTGCTTCAAGGCGTAGCGGGTCTCGGTCAACTGGTTCTCACGCGCGGCGAGTTGCTGCTCCAGTGAGCTTAGCAACTGCTTTTGCTCAAGCGCCGCCGAGCGGCGCCTGTTGACTTCGACATCAGCCATGAACCCCTTGCCGCGGAGTTCGCCACCAGCCTGAGCGGCTTCTTCCGACAGTCGGGCGCGTTCACGCTGGGCTAGGATCTGCGTCTGCAGCTGCGAAAGCTCTACTTCGGCGCCCTGAGCCAACGAGGTCAGTCGCTCCTGTTCGGAAGCCGCACGTTCCTGCTGGGCCGCAATCTGCTGAGTGAGGAGGTCTTTTCGGGTCGCCAAAGCCTCCAGCATTGTCGAGTTCACGTCTGCTCCATCGTTGGCGATTTGGCTCGTATCGATGGTCAGAAGCGGCTGGCCCTGCTCGACGCCTTGCCCCTCACTGACGTAAACCGCCCTGATCGTGCCCTGCTGCGAGGCGAAGACCTTTGAGGTTCCCGCAACCGGGGTGAGATATCCACTCGCGATTTCCTTGCGCGCGTACTGTCCCTTAAAAAGGAATATGCAAAGTGACACAGCGGCCGCCGCCATGAACCAGGTCAACATTTTTGTAGACAGCGGCTGCAGCAGTGCGACGTCACCCCATTGGCGCCGGTACTGCTGAAATTCGATTGCTTCCTGACGGAACAGGTTCGAACGGACGGCGCAAGCCGGGCGCGGCACAGCCGCTTCGGCGCAAGCCCCCGGGGCCGGCACAGCCGCTTCACGGATGGACAGGGCGGCGAGGTCGTCAGCGAGGCGGCCCGTCAACTCCGCCGTCAGCGCATCGCCTCTACTGCCTGAAACCGCAGGCGAGCCGCTTGCGAACAAATCCTCATAGGAGAACGGGGTCCGTGGTTCCGCTGGCGCGTCCACGTCAGCACCCCCGGCTCCAATTGCAGCCGGCTTGGCACTGCAAGGAGCAGCCTCGCTGTCAACGGCTCCGTTCTTGCGCGGCTCGGCGCCGAAACCTGATTCTGCCGTCACGGTGCCACCTATCTTGTAGACGCCGGCGGCTGTGCCTCCTCGCATGAGGCACAGCGATCAGAGATATCCCTTCCATGGAAACTTTCGCTTCCCGGGGGAGTCCCTCCACCGGCGCCGCTCTCGGTTACTTGGCGTTCGCGCCCGGGCGGTCGTGCGGATTCCCTGCGAAGACGTCGACCTTATTGCCGCTCGGATTCTTACCGCTTCCCTGGTCCGGTGGTGCGCCACCGTGGACATGTTTCAGCTCGGCGTCCGACAGAACGCGTAGCTCGGTTTCGTTTCGTAGCTCGGTTTTCTTTTCCATTTGTGTCTCCTTTCATTGTTGTGGTTTGGGTTGGAGGGTGGCCGCACCCCGATGCGGCCTCGAAAGGACCAAGGCGCATCCGCATCATCGCCGCCCACGTCGTGCAGGCGGCCCCACGGATGGCGGACGTAACTACCACTGGGGACCGCTCTGCTGCGTTTATTTTGGGACTTACGTCTGCTGACCGGGAGGTTGGTGGCCGGCTGGATTCTCACTCACGGTCGGAACCCCATTGGCTTCCCCATTGGGTGTATTCCCGCCTCCGTTTGTTTGAGAGGTTGTAATCTTTCCGCCACTCACGGAGTCAATCTCAGTGTCGGTAAGTTCTCTGATGTCACTCATAACAGTCCTCCTGTGGTTGGATTTAGCCTGATGCACACCACCCGCGGCGACATGGCTTCCATGCAGCCGGCACACAATCCAGCTGCATCGGACGAATTCCTGGCCGGCGTTCGATCACGCGGCCAAGCGCCCACTGTCGCGCAACCACAGAGCTGCGAGCAATTCATCTTCGGATTAAGTCGAGCCAATCTGTCGATGGTGATCGAAAGATATCCCGTGGGCTCGTTGGATTAACGACATCGGAACAAAGCCTGCCCCACAACACGGGCAGCCTGTGCCGACATTTTGGGAGGGCGAGCAGGTGCAGAGCGCTGACTTAAGGTCCTCGGCTCGCGCTTGGCGAGGACCATTGCCGGAGCAGCCGAATCAGGCCGGACCGATTCGACCGCAGCGCAGACATCAAGTGACGGATACTTTCCGTGCGCCGACTGAGGCCATCGACAGCGCCAACTGCGTTCTGCCGCTAAGCTGAAGCTTCTCGTAGATGTGATGCAAGTGCATCTTCACCGTAGCTTCGGACAAATGAAGTTCGCGGGCGATTTGCTTGTTGTGCAAACCTTTCGATGTGAGGTGTGCGACATCAGCTTCGCGCGACGTTAGGCTGCTCGTAATTTCGGAGTACCGTTCCGCGATCGCGAGCTGGCACAATAAGTCTGGGTCAATCCAATTCCGGCCGAGATGTACGCTCCTCACACAGTCGATGAAGCTTGCGGCGCAAGCCCCGCTCAACAGAATCCCCTGCACGTCAAGGTCGAGCAGATCCGAGGCTGTAATCGCATCGCGCGCCTCCAGGAGGAAGATTATCGAGACAGAGCCGTTGCGCGCGCGGAGTCGCGAGACCGTTCTCGTGGCCTCCCGCCCAACAATGCTTTCCGCCAGGATAATTATATCCGGACGGTAGGCATCCAAGGCGCGCACAAGGTCAGCTTCGCACGAACTGCGCGCCGCTACAGTATGACCGGCCGTGTGCAAAACGGTCTCAATTCCAGCTGCTGTGATCTCGTGTCGAGTGCCGATGACAAGCCTCGCCCCGGCTTTTGCCGACTTACTCGCAGCAAGCTCGGCATCCGCTTCAATGTCGATGAGGGGTTTGCTGAGTCGAAACGTACGATCGGCTCCGACCACATTGGGATGAGATGCGTCGGCAGCGAACAAGCTGATCGAATCGCCGTCGATGTCGGAGAAGCCGGTGGAAATGCCGACCCCCGACGTCGGGAACGGGGTCCCGGCGGTATCGGCTACCAGCGCCAGCGTAGCTCCGCTGGCGGTGTCGTCGCGTTCGGCATATTGCGGAAATCCCGTGTCGGGAGAGGAATTGAGGCCATTGAGGAAAGCAAGCAGCGTTGCATCCGCTGAGAGCGTGGTGACCTCGTTGTCAGCGCTGCCGGTCGAAGGAGTGCGAAACTCCCGATCGATGATGAGGTTGCCGGAAATGCTGAGAGCCATCGGTTTCTCCTATCCATCCTTGCTTCTATGGGGCGAAGATTCTCAGTCTGAATTTCCTTTCGGTGAGAGCCTTCCGACCGCCGTTGAACCACGCGCCAACGAGGTCCGCGAACGCGAGGCTCCCGGACGACAACAATTCGGCGATGGCGGTGTCGAACGACTGACCGGTCGTCTCAAATATACTGACCGGCTACAAGATTCCTATTCGTATGCGATCATGAGTTACCTCCGGGGTCTGCCGCAAGGTAAGGCCTCTGCAAACGCATCTGGGTCCAAACGGACGCATTTATCCTTAATCTATTGCTCTGATTTATCTATTGTTCTGAGGACGTTGCGCGATTGCCTCCCCTTGCATTGCTGTTGGCTGAAAAACAAAAACCGGAGACGCTGCTGCTCAGCGTTCCGGCCCGGTCGAACCTTGTGGTGTGCAATTCATACACATGGCACCACCACACTCATTTGGACTTACTGAGGTTACTATCTTCTAGAGAGTTGTAAATAACTTTTTACGACAAAGAACGCCGCGCGCATTTCTTCCGGTGTCAACATGCCTTCAAGCCGTACTGCAATCAAACCTCTGCCACCGACGACCAGATCGGCGCAAAATGGGGGGTTGATCGGATTGATCGATCAACCATTTCGATGCTGGAGATCGAGGGTTTGTCTGGGAGAGCGAAAAGTTGACTCGTCTCGATTGCAGCCTTTGCCGCATGTCTCGCGTGACCGTTGCGATCTAGCCGCACGCGCCAGGCCCGCATCGGATCAGCGATGTTCTTCAAGCTTTGCGAACCCATATGCCCACGTCCAAAACATCGCTGTCGCACAGTTCTCGTCGATCATATAGGCGAGCGGCAGCGTCACATATTGCGAGCGCTGCGACTTCCGTTGTGGGTCATTCGCGTCGGTTTGGCCGGTCCACCGCGACTTCCGATTTACCCCGGTGAACGGACATTCTCATGACAGGCGGGCGTGTCTCAAAGGTGCCATAGGCAGACATGAACCGATGCCTGCGCGGATATCCGCTTATCGCTCAGGTCCCTTTAGGCAGCAAGGACTGATAAGCAAGCCGGTGCGATGGACGATTATTCAGCGCGCGTCAAACTGGCGCGAGGCGTATTTGTATCATCAACTTGATGAGTGCCGCCGAAGCGCTTCGCGTGTGAAGCAGATGCCACGCGCGAGCTATTGCAGGGCGCAACAATGGCGGCGAGATCACGACCGCGTAGGTACATCATTTTTGGGGTCAACCCGCCGTGCTGTGCGATCCAGGCGCGCACAGCAGCTGGATAGGTCTGCATTAGATCTTCCGTCCCGGATGCGCTAACGACACGTTTGCCGGAGCTATCGAACATCCATGCCGCATGGAAACCAAGCACCGCGTCAGGGGTGGCGCAGATTCGGTCGCTCGGCACCAATCCGAGCACCATGGTGCAGGCGGAAACGCATTTGCCAGCAATGACGACGGGCTCGCCGGAGTCGCGCACCTGTCGGAAGCGCGTCGTGTAGTCCTGCATCTTACCGCCGATGTCGGCGCTGATAATTACGGTCGCGGAAGCCGATGTAACGCTTAGTGCCGTCGATACAACGGCAGCAATCAGGCACGCTCGCATGTCCATTTCCCCGGCAGTGTCGGATCAATCCTGCGCCACGCTTCGCAAATCGCGTGCCACCAGCCGAGGCGGTCAGCTAAGGAGCTGATTTGAAGGCGGTTTTAGTTCGAGGACCACGCGGCGCCACGGCTCTCGCCTGGCAGCCCGATCCTGCCGAAGTCTAAAAATGAGGCATTCTCACGCCTCTTTGATGAAGATCGATGCAACAAGAGCTGTAACCTGCCAGTTCCACTTTCGAGTAGATTGTCGGAGAAAAGCCATGACTATCAAATACATCATTGCCGTCGCACTCATCACGCCATTCCTAACTGTGCCCACCATGGCTCAGCAGTACCAGGGCGGCCCTAAGGGGTCTGCTGCGCTTAGGACGCCGCAAATCAGCAGCGGAGGCGATATTTACGCGCAGGAAGTCGATGTGTATGCGCGGGGAGTCAAAGCCAAAAAATCCCACGCTTATCGCGGTGGCCCGAAGACTGCCCTTCCGTACGGTAGGTGAGAGGACGTGCGCTTCGGATTATTTGCGTCGATTTGATCGTCCGCCAATTCCTTTAAGCGGACGTCTGGTGCGTCTCTGAATGCCCAGTAGATATCTTGAAAAAGCGGTGCAGTTGGCAACCGTCATCCAAAGCGGCACGGCAACCCGGCTTAGTTCGAATTTTCGGAGCTTAGAGTGACTTGCAGCCTTTCCGCCACTAGCGCCTGGAGTTGCCATAGCGCTTCATCGTGAATGCCCAGTTCTTCTAATCGGAACACAGTTTCTCTGAGGTATTCTGCGCAGGAGCCCCAATGTCCCGCAGCTGATGCCAGAATGTTGGCGGCCTCTTCTAACGGCAACGTCCCAGAGTAGTGCGGGCTTTCGCGGTTTACCACCATACCGAGAGCCCGGATCGGACCTTCATCCGTTTCAGCTGTCACCCAACGCGGTACGTTCACCGCTGGTTTGACCGTCATCTCGCGCCGAAATAGGGCATTCAGGCTCGACGAGACCTGATCGGGAGGGAGCTTAAAGATCATGCCTTTGCACCTGCCGCCGCGATCAAGCGCGAGCATCAACCCCGGCTTATCGCGAGTGCCGCGAAAGCGGGCCACCCGATAGCAAAACGCCCGATGCCACCCCCGAACAGTAGCTATCCGGCTTTCGGTAAATTCACATGCCGGCTTCCAAAGAAGCGAGCCATACCCAAAGAGCCAGATGTCACCACCTGGAGCCTGGCCGAGAACGTCGGCTATGGCCACGTCGTAATCTT
>Ga0137365_10005382_pt1 | contig 10272 bp, 10 predicted proteins | sample SagtaG_9_FD_104799 | JGI IMG/M metagenome (GOLD analysis project Ga0137365, IMG submission 104799) | Vadose zone soil microbial communities from Sagehorn Ranch, Mendocino, California, USA - Sage1_L_40_16 metaG | ecosystem: Environmental > Terrestrial > Soil > Vadose zone | place: USA... | reverse complement strand
GCCTGCCGCTGGCACGCCGGGCGCCGCCGCGCGCACACCGACCTCCCCGGCCGCCCGCGCGCCCACCACCCCGGCCGCCCGCAGCGTCGAGGTCAATGCCGACGCCCTGGCCGGCCAGCAGGCCAGTGTGGTGAGCCAGCAGTTGCGCCAGATGGGCCTGAGGCCCCGCGTCGTGGGGACCGTCAGGGGCGGGCAGGCGCCGGGCACGGTCCTCTCGGTGCAGCCCAGCGGCCAGGTGCCGGCCGGCAGCATCGTCACGGTGACCGCGGCGCTCGCCCCGCCCGGGCAGGGGAACGGCGACGGCAACGGCCAGGGCAACGACAACGGCGACTGATGCAGCCACCCATCGCGAGCGGGACCATTACCGGCCTTCTCCCGGCGGTCAGCAGGCCAGGCCGCGCTCACCGAGGCCCGCCGGGCTCACAAAGGCCCGCCGACCGCGGCCGGTCACCCGGATCCTGAGCCTTGCCCGCGAGCATCTGTTACCGGCGACGCACCGAGGGTAGGGCAGGTGGTGCCCTACCCGCCTACGGGGGCGAAGGATCATGAGCACGTCACGTATTTCCGCACCGCCCGCCCGGATGCCGGCCTACTGCGAGCACGCCCGCTCCTACGAGCGGGATACCGGCGAGTTCCAGCCCTACCGCCAGGCGATCGTGGAGGCCTTACCGGTCCATCCCGGCCAGGTCGTCCTCGACGTGGGATGCGGGACGGGGCTGTGCTTCGGCCTGCTGCGGGACAAGGTGACCGCGCGGGGCGGTGTCGTCGGCATCGAGGAGTCGCCCGAGATGGCGACGGTGGCGCGCGAGCACATCGCGGCGGAAGGCTGGCTCAACGTCATGGTGGTGGAGTCGCGGGCCGAGGATGCGGAGATGGCGTTCACCGCGGATGCCGCTCTCTTCTGTGCCGTCCACGACATCCTGCAGTCCCCGGACGCGCTGCGGACCGTCCTGGGCCATCTACGTCCCGGGGCCTGGGTGGCCGCGGGCGGCGGCAAGTGGGCAACGCCGCTCATGGTGGCCGTGAACATGCAGGTGAGAATGCTCCATGCCCCGTATGTGCGGAGCTTCGACGGGTTCGACCGGCCGTGGAACTACCTCGAGCAGCTGACCGAGGGCGTCCACGTCGATGAGGTGGCGTTCGGGGGCGGGTACATCGCGACCGGCAGGGTGCCGCCGCGGGCCCCCGCCTAGCGGCCGGCCCGGCCGGGCCCCCCGGGCGGCGTCACGCAGGCTGGTCGCTTCGGTCCGCCGCGAGCGTGCCGCCGCGGCGCCCCGGCGCCACCGACCAGCATGCCTCGAGCAGCGCCGGGGCGAACAGCTGCGGCGCGTTGATGCACACCCCGTGGTCGGCGTGCACCTTGTGAACCGATGCGCCCGGGATCGCCCGGGCCAGCCTGAGCTGGCGGCTCGCCGGCACGATGCGGTCCTGGGTGGTAACGACCACCGCGGCCGGGACATCGACCTGGCTGATCCACCCGTCCGAGCTGAACTCACAGACGGCCTGGATGGCCGAGACGGCGGTGACGAGCCGGGTCCGGCTCAGCTCGGCGCGTGCCCAGCTGGCGGTCGCCGGGTCGTCAACCCGGCCCAGCAGCGCCATCCCGACATACTCCGCGCCCACCAGTTGCAGCAGTGGATTCCAGCGCAGGGCGGCGGCCGCCGTCGGCAGCCCCAGCGCCGCCAGTCTCTCCGCCGGTGACTCCCGGACGTTGCCCGCCGTGGAGCACAGCACCAGGCCGGACAGCAGCGAGGCGTGCTGCCTGGCCAGCAGCTGAGCGACCATGCCGCCCATGGAATAACCCGCGGCGACAAACTTGCGGATGCCGAGCACCGCTGCCAGCGCGGCGACATCATCGGCGCAGTCCTCAAGCCGGAATCGCGAGCCGGCCCGGATCCCGTCGCCATGGCCCCGCAGGTCGGCGGCGATTACCCGGAAATGGCGGGCGAGCGGCGCGAGGACCTTCCCCCAGTTCAGCTCGGCGGTGACCGCCACCCCGTGGATGAGCATCAGGGTCTCGGCGCGGCGCGGGCCCGGGCACTCCCACACCCGCGTGGCGCCACGGCCGGGCAGTTCCACCAGGCGTGTCAGGGGGGTCGCAGCCTCCCCAAGCACCCGCCGCACCACTGTCACGCTCCCGCGGTACCAGTCAGCGAGAGCCAGCGATCGGCGCCCAGCCGACGAGATACCTGAATTATGAGGCATGAGTGCGTCTTCGGCCAGCATTTGACCCAGGCGAACTGCCCGGACCGCTGATGCTGGTGGTGAGGATGTTCAAGCCAGGGCAGCATGCGCCCGCAGGCCAGCAGGGCGCGGAGGGCTGGTCCCCCGGGCATACCGGACCTAGGGTGACATTCAAGGTCATCATCGGACTGCGCCGGTCCGGGTGACTGTGGCCGTATCCCGCCCGTCGCGTCTCTCGGCCCGGGCCGCGCCCACAGCCGACCGCCGGGCCGGGAATCAGGAGGGATCAATGAAGACCAGGGCTGCAGTGCTGCGCGGGGTGGGCCAGGACTTCGAGGTCACCGAGCTCGACCTCGATCCCCCCAAGGCCGGCGAGGTGCTCATCCGTTATGTAGCCGCGGGCTTGTGCCATTCCGACGAGCATCTGCGGCACGGCGACATCGTGCCGCGCTTCCCCCTGGTGGGCGGCCACGAGGGTGCCGGGATCATCGAGGAGGTCGGCGAGGGCGTCACCCAGCTGAAGCCCGGCGACCACGTGATCTGCTCGTTCCTGCCGGTGTGCGGCCACTGCCGGTGGTGCTCGACCGGCAAGTCGAACCTGTGCGACCTGGGCGCCACCATCCTGGATGGCTGCCTGCCGGACGGGACCTACCGGTTCCACGGCGGCGGCGAGGACCTCGGCGGCATGTGCATGCTCGGCACGTTCTCCGAGCGCGCGGTCATCTCCGTGAACTCCGCCATCAAGGTGGACCCGGACCTGCCGCTGGACAAGGTGGTGCTGATCGGCTGCGGGGTGCCCACCGGCTTCGGCTCCGCGGTGCACGCCGCGGCCACCGAGCCGGGCGACACCATCGCCATCTACGGGATCGGCGGCATTGGCATCAACGCCGTCCAGGGGGCCGCGCTGGCCGGCGCCAGGAACGTGGTGGCGATCGACCCGCTGGCCAACAAGCGGGAGATCGCGGAGCAGCTCGGCGCCACGCACAGCTGCGAGACCGCCGAGCAGGCGCAGGAGCTGATCACCGAGCTGACCCGCGGGGTGGGCGCCGACAAGGCGATCGTCACGGTGGGCATCGTGACCTCCGAGGTCGTCACGAACGCCTTCAACGCGATCCGCAAGGGCGGCACGGTGGTGGTGACCGGCCTGGCCGACCCGACCAAGAACACGATCGAGCTGCCCGGCGCGCTGCTGACCCTGTTCGAGAAGCGCATCCAGGGCAGCCTGTTCGGTTCCGGTGACCCGTTCCACGACATCCCGCGGATGGTGGAGCTCTACCGGTCCGGCGACCTCAAGCTGGACGAGCTGATCACCACCACCTACACCCTCGACCAGGTCAACCAGGGCTACCAGGACCTGCTGGACGGCAAGAACGTCCGCGGCGTGATCGTGTATGGCGGCTCCTGAGCCCGGCCCACCCGCCGCGCCGCCGGGCGAGGCGGGCCGCCCGGCCCGCGCGGGCCGGGCGCCGCGCATCGTGGGGCTGCGGCGGGAGCGCGAGGTGCTCACCGTCGCGCTGGAGGCCGGCCGGCACGTGGTGATCGAGGGCCCGCCGGGCACCGGCAAGTCCACCCTGCTGCGCGACATCGCCCGCCAGGCGGGCCAGGCCGTGGTCTTCGCCGAGGGCAACGCCGAGCTCACGCCGGCCAGGCTGATCGGGCAGTACGACCCCGCGCAGGTGCTTAACGAAGGGTACGTGCCGGCCAGCTTCACCGACGGACCGCTGCTGCGGGCGATGAGGTCCGGCGCGCTGCTGTACCTGGAGGAGTTCAACCGGGTCCCGGAGGAGACGCTCAACGTCCTGATCACGGTGCTCACCGAGGACGAGATCGCGGTGCCCCGGCTCGGCGCGGTGCGGGCCGGCGACGGGTTCCGGCTGGTGGCCGCCATGAACCCGTTCGACGCGATCGGGACGGCGCGGGTCAGCCACGCCATCGCCGACCGGATCTGCCGGGTTGTGCTCGGCTACCAGACAGCCGCCGCGGAACGGGAGATCACGATCGCCGTCACCGGCCGCGGCGGCCAGGTGGTGGACTTCGCGGTGACGCTCACCCGGGCCACCCGCGAGCACCACGACGTGCGGATGGGCGCGTCCGTGCGGGGCGCGATCGACCTCGTGCTGCTGCTGACCGGCCTGGCCAGGCTGCGCGGCGAGAACGGCATGGCGCGGGCGAGCGCCCGCGACGCCGCGCACGCCGCCCTGTCCGGCCGGATCCGGATCGCCGACGGGTGCGACCGCACCCCGGAGTCGGTGCTGGATGAGCTGCTGGGCCTGCTCTGGCCGCCGGACTCGCCGCTCCCCCTCCCCGCCGGGGACGGTTCTCCCGGCGCCGCCCGCGACGGTGACGCGCCGGACGGCCGGGGAAAAGCTGACCGCCTGCCGCCGGCCGCGGCAGGCACCGGCCAGCGCCGCGTATCCGCCTCGGCCGTGCGCCGCGACCGCAGCCAGGGCGCCGCCCGGCGGACCATCAGCCGCGCCGAACTGGCGGCCAGGCACCCGTCCTTCGCCGCCGTGTCGCACGAGGTCGGGCAGCTCGACCGGGACGAGTTCGCCCAGCTGCTGGCGGCCGACCCGGACGCCGCGGTGGCGCTGCTGGCCGACCTCGCGCGGGCAACCGACAAGGATCTGCGCGCCGCCGCGCGGCGGCTGGCCGCGCGGGTCTTCTTCCGGCTGGGCCGGGCCGGCCAGAAACCGGCCCGGGGTACCCGGCGGCTCGGGGCCGGCCGCGCCGAGGGGGATCTCGACCTGGAGCTGACCCTCGACCGCTGGTCGGGGCCCTGGCCCCCGGCCACCCACGAGCTGGTGACCCGGTCCTGGCACGCTCACCGCCGTGCGTTGTGCCTGCTCATCGACAGCAGCGGCTCGATGTCGGGCGCGGCGGTCGCGATGGCCGCCGTGGCCGCGGCCAGCGTGGTCTTCGCGGCCGACGGGCGGCTGGCCCCCGGGATCATCGCGTTCAGCGGCGGCGTCACCGTGCTGCAGGCGCAGGGCACCCGGCGCGCGTCCGGGGAGCTCGTTGACGACCTGGTGGCGCTGCGCGGGCACGGGGTGACCGACCTGGCGGCCGCGCTCCGCGCCGCGGCCGCCCAGCTGGGCGGCGCCGCCGCCGACGAGCGGGTGGCGGTGCTGCTCTCCGACTGCCTGCCGACCACCGGCGGCGACCCGGCGCTGGCGCTGGCCGGGATCAGCCGGCTGCACGTGCTCTGCCCGCTGCCCACGGGGGAATCGGAGCTGGCCGCCGCCGCCCTGGCCCGCCGGGGCGGCGGCGTCAGCCAGCCGGTCAGGAGGCTCGCGGACGTGCCGCCGGCGCTGACCCGCGTGCTCTCCTGACGCGCCGCCCGCGCCGGCGCCGCGGCCTGCCTGCGTTCCGGCCGGCTGCCGCGTCCTGACAGGCTGATGCGGAGGCGGCCGACGCGGCAGCCCAGGAGCCTGGCCGCTGGGAGGCACGGTGCAGCACATCCTCACCCTTTCGGGCGTTGCCGTGGTGGTGCGGCACTGGTTCGAGATCGACCTCGAGGACGCGTCCATGGAGCATGGCGCGCGCATCGAGCTGCGGGAGCTGGCAACGCATCCGCGCCGCGGCAGCGAATCGGCGGCCCAGCTCATCACGCTGGACCGCCCCTTGTGGCGGGCCGACCTCTTTGACCGGCTGACGGATGAGCCGGGGACGTTCGGCGTGGCGCACTATCATCCGGAGTTTTCCGGCCACGAGCCCTGCGCCCGCGTCTGGGACCCGGAACTGACAACCAGGCCCTGGCGGTGGCTCCACGCTCAGTTCGTCCGCCTGGGCGCGGCCCAGCCGAAGGGGCCGTGGGAGCTGGATCCGGCGGACGCGGCGGAACTCAGTGGCCTGGCCGACGCCGTCGTGACCCTGGCCCGGCAGGTGTCGCCCGATCGCTGCCACTCGGCGGCCGAGTGCTTCCGGCTGACCCGGGACGCGCGTGAGTCGGTCCAGCTCATGATCGGGACGGTCCGCCAGCGGGACCGGCTCGACGTGGACTGGGTCAAGCCCTGGCGGGTAGGTCATTGACGCGCTCCCGGCGCACTGGCGGCCACATTGGTAGCGGCCCGGGACGCCCGTGGGCCGGGTCACTCCCGGAGTTTGCGGAGGATGCGGGCGAGGTGGGAGCGGTCCGTCTGGCTGAGCCGGCCGAAGACCCGTTCGGCCTCGGTGCCGCGGACCGCGTCGAGGACGCCGCTGCCGTCATCGGTCACCTCGACCAGCGTGGCCCGCCGGTCACCCGGGTCGGGCCGCCGCCGGACCAGGCCCCGGGCCTCGAGGGCGTCCACCACCTCGGTGGCCGAGCGCGGCGCGATGCGCAGCCGGTCCGACAGCTCCGACAGGCGCATGGTCCCGTGGCGCCTGAGGACGCGCAGGGCCCGCAGCTGAGCGGGGGTGATGTCCCAGGGGGCCAGGGTCTCCTGGGACGTGTCGCGCAGCCGGCGCGCGACGGCCCAGAAGGCCTCCCCCAGCGTCTCGTCGCCGGCTGGTTCGCGCCCCGCCGCGCCGCGGTCCTGGGTCACCGGAATAGCGTACCAGCCTATGGTGTTGTAGCCTCATAATGAGGTAACCTCAGCAATAGACTTCCCGTGTCAGCTCCGGGCGCGGGACCCTGCGACAGAGCCGGGCGCAGGACCATACGACAGAATCGAGCAGCTTTTGGAATCCCCTCGCACGCATCGAGACACCAGCAGCGCAGGCCGGGGCCGCGGCCTGCGCTCCGTCACGGCCGTGGAAAAGGCACAGGCACGCGAGGTGTCCCTGCGCCGCATCGGCCGCCTGTTCACCCCCTACCGCTGGCAGCTGGCGGTCGTCACCGCCATCATCGCCGCCTCCTCCATCGTCGGGCTGGCCTCCCCGTTCCTGCTCCGCGCGGTCATCGACAACGCCCTGCCGGCCAGGAACGTGCAGCTGCTGGCCTGGCTGGTCATCGGCATGGTCGCGGTGGCCGCCATCACCTCGGCCTTCGGAGTGATCCAGACCTGGATCAGCACCAAGGTCGGCCAGCACGTCATGCACGAACTGCGCACGAGCGTCTTCAGCCACCTGCAGCGGCAGTCGATCGCGTTCTTCACCCGCACCCGCACCGGCGAGGTCCAGTCCCGCATCACCAACGACATCGGCGGCATGGAATCCGTCGTGACCTCGACCGCGACCTCCATCGCCTCCAACCTGACCACCGCGGTCGCCACCGCGGTCGCCATGGTGGCCCTGTCGTGGCAGCTCTCCCTCATCTCGCTGGTCGTCATGCCGCCGGCGATCTACCTGACCCGCAGGGTCGCTGGCATGCGCCGCGCCATCACCGCGCAGCAGCAGCGCGAGCTGGCCGACCTCAACGTCACCATCGAGGAAGGCCTGTCGATCAACGGCGTGCAGCTGGCCAAGACGATGGGCACCGGCCCGTCGCTGGTCCGGCGGTTCACCGCCTCCTCGGCCCGGCTGATCGACCTGGAACTGCGCTCGCAGCTGGCCGGGCGGTGGCGGATGGCCTCGTTGAGCCTTATCTTCGCCGCGATCCCCGCGGTCATCTACCTCGCCGCTGGCCTGCCGGTCGCCGCCGGCGCGGTCACCATCGGCACCCTGATCGCCTTCACCACCTTGCAGAACACCCTGTTCCGGCCGGTGACCGGGCTGCTCAATACCGGCGTCTCGGTGGTCAGCTCGCTGGCGCTGTTCGCGCGGATCTTCGAGTACCTCGACCTGCCGGTCGAGGTCGACGACCCCGCCCACCCGGTCGAGATCGACCCGGCCCGGATCACCGGGCACGTCCGGTTCTCCGGCGTCAGCTTCGCCTACCCCGGCGCCGACCGGCCCGCCGTTTCCGGCATCGACCTGGACGTTCCGGCGGGCAGCACGCTGGCCCTGGTCGGCGAGACCGGATCGGGCAAGACCACCCTCGCCTCGCTGGCCGCCCGGCTCTACGACCCCAGCAGCGGCAGCGTCAGCATCGACGGCATCGACATCCGCGACATCAGGCTGGCCGACCTCGCCGCCATCGTGGGCGTGGTCAGCCAGGAGACCTACCTGCTGCACACCACGGTGCGGGAGAACCTCCGCTACGCCAGGCCCGGGGCCACCGACGCCGAGATCGAGGACGCGGCCCGCGCCGCCCAGATCCACGACCTGATCGCCGGGCTGCCCGACGGCTACGACACCATGGTCGGCTCCCGCGGGCACCGTTTCTCCGGCGGCGAGAAGCAGCGCCTCGCCATCGCCCGGACCCTGCTGCGCGACCCGCGCGTGCTCGTGCTGGACGAGGCCACCAGCGCACTGGACACCGAGACCGAGCGCGCGGTCCAGCAGGCGTTCGACGCCCTCGCCCGGGGCCGCACCACCATCACCATCGCCCACCGGCTGTCCACCGTGCGGGGTGCCGACCAGATCGTCGTCCTGGACCACGGCCGTGTAACCGAGGCCGGCACCCACACCAGCCTGCTGTCCGTGGACGGCCGCTATGCCGCCCTCGCCGCCTAGGGCACCGTCGGTGCCCTAGATCCGGCTGTGCCTACTTGAGACGGTGGCCGGCCTTCGCACTGCTCTTGCCAAGGCGCACCCGGGTGTGAAGTGTTGGACGGTACAGGCCCGCCCGAGGGTGCCGCCACGCCCGGTGCTGATGTCCGCGGAGGTCGCCGTGAAGCCACCACCATTCGCCTACGCCGCACCCACGACGGTGGACGAGGCCGTCCGCTTACTCGCCGAGAACGCCGGGGCCGAGCCGCGGGTGCTGGCCGGCGGGCAGAGCCTGATACCGCTGATGAACTTCCGGCTGGCCAAGCCGGGCTATCTGGTCGACCTGCGCAACGTCGCCGGGCTGAGCGGCATCCGGCGCGACGGCGGCGTCCTGGTTGTGGGGGCGATGACCCGGCTGGCCGAGATGGAGCGCTCCCCCGAGGTGGCGATGGCCGCCCCGCTGGTGGCCGAGGCGGTCGGGCTTGTCTCGCACACGCCCATCCGCAACATCGGGACGGTCGGCGGCAGCCTGGCCCACGCCGACCCCGCGGCCGAGCTGCCCGCCGTGGCGCTCGTGCTCGATGCCGAGCTGGTCGCTACCGGCCCGGCCGGGACCCGCAGCATCCCGGCCGCGGACTTCCTGCAGGGCCCGTTCACCACCGCGCTGGAGCCGGACGAGATCCTGACCGAGATCCGGCTGCCGGCGTGGGACGGCGGGCACGCGTTCGTGGAATACGCCCGGATCCACGCCAACTTCGCCATCGTCACGGCGGCCGCGCTGATCGCGCTGGACAGCGGGCGGATCGCCCGCGCCGCGCTGGCGCTGACCGGGGTCGCCCCGACCGCGATCCGCGCCGCCGCGGCGGAGCAGGTCCTGACCGCTGCCGCCGCCGACGACGCCACGGCCGCCGCGGCCGCCGACGCCGCCGTCGAGGGGCTCACGCCCGCCGGTGACCTGCACGCGGGCCCGGCGACCCGGCTCGCGCTGGCCCGTGCCTACGCCCGGCGCGCGATCGGCCTGGCGATCTCCCGCGCGCAGAACGAGAGGTGAGAACCGTGACATCGCAGACGTGCACCATCCGGCTGACCGTCAACGGCGGCCCCCGGGTCGCCGAGGTCGAGCCGCGCCGGCTGCTCGTTGACTTCCTGCGCGAGGACCTCGGTTTAACCGGTACCAACATCGGCTGCGAGCAGGGCGTCTGCGGCACCTGCACGGTGCTGCTGAACGGGGCCAGCATCCGCTCCTGCATCACCCTTGCCGTGCAGGCCGACGGCGCCGAGGTGAGCACGGTCGAGGGCCTGGCCGAGGGCGGCGAACTGCACCCGCTGCAGGACGAGTTCTCGGCCAAGCAGGGCCTGCAGTGCGGGTACTGCACCCCCGGCATGCTGATGCGGGCCCGGGAGATTCTGGCGCAGAACCCGGATCCGACGCCCGAGCAGGTGCGTGCGGGCATCGCGAGCAACCTGTGCCGCTGCACCGGCTACCAGTTCATCACCGAGGCCGTGCTCGACGCGGCGGCACGCATGCGCAGGGCAAAGGAGACGGCCTCATGACCACCGCCAACCGCGCCGCCGCGCCCCCGGTCCGTGACCACTCCGCCAAGCGGCGCTGGGTCGGCCAGTCGATCCGCCGCGTCG
>Ga0137365_10005373_pt1 | contig 10280 bp, 7 predicted proteins | sample SagtaG_9_FD_104799 | JGI IMG/M metagenome (GOLD analysis project Ga0137365, IMG submission 104799) | Vadose zone soil microbial communities from Sagehorn Ranch, Mendocino, California, USA - Sage1_L_40_16 metaG | ecosystem: Environmental > Terrestrial > Soil > Vadose zone | place: USA: California... | reverse complement strand
GAATAATCAGTTTCTTGGTATGGTGCGTCAGTGGCAGCAATTGTTTCATGATAAAAGATATTCTTTTGTTGATATAACCAGTCCTGATTTTGTGCTGGTAGCTAAAGGATATTATATAAATGGTCGCCGTGTTGAGAAAAGGGAAGAATTAAAAGATTCCTTGAAAGAAATGCTGGATCATAAAGGGGCCTATTTATTGGAAGTGATGGTAGGAAAAGAAAATAACGTATTTCCGATGGTACCACAGGGATGCAGTGTGGCGGAGATCAGGCTGAAATGAAAATTTACCTAACAATGAAAGACAATATTTTTTTAGATGTGCCGGTGCAATATGAAAAAATTGCGCAAGCGACAAAAGAAATGAAATTCAATATGGCTTCCGATCTGCACACAGGAAGTCTGTTGAAAACATTGGTTGCTTCAAAGCCATCGGGAAGAATATTGGAATTAGGCACAGGAACTGGTCTGGCAACATCATGGATCATTGCTGGCATGGATGATGGAACAAGATTGATCACTGTAGAAAATAATGAGTTGCTTCTTGATACTGCTCGTCAGACTCTTCGTGATTCGCGGGTTGAATTTATAAGGGATGATGGATACGAATGGATTCAAAATTATTCGGGGGAAAAGTTCGATTTGATCTTTGCCGATGCAATGCCCGGAAAATATGATCTGTTTCAAGAAACAATTTCGCTTGTTAAGGAAGGCGGATTCTATGTCATTGATGACATGTTGTCTCAGCCGAATTGGCCGGAGGGTCATTCAGAAAAAGTAAAAAGATTTATAACCAATCTGGAGAAGCAAAAAGATATAACATTTACGAAGTTGAAATGGTCCACAGGAATTATTGTTGTAACCAGGATTAAAAAATAATTAATAAAATAAAAATGAGCAAGCAGGAATACACAATTACGGTTTATACAGAGAATCAAATCGGTTTGCTGAATCGTATTGCAATTATTTTTTCAAGAAGAAAAATAAATATAGAGAGCCTGAATACTTCTCCTTCTGAGATCGACAGCGTTCATCGATTTACCATTGTGATCAATGAGGCAGAAGATGTGGTGCGCAAACTTTGCCGCCAGATTGAAAAACAGGTTGAAGTATTAAAAGCCTATTATAATACGAACGAAGAAATTGTTTGGCAGGAGTTGGCCATGTATAAAGTGCCGACCGATGTGATTGCCGAAAAAGTAAAAGTAGAACGATTGCTCCGTGAATATGGAGCCAGGGCTGTTGCTATCCGCACTGATTATATCGTGTTTGAAACGAGTGGTCATCGTGAAGAAATTGACGGGTTGATAAAAGCATTAGAACCTTACGGGCTTATAGAGTTTGTTCGCAGTGCCAGAGTGGCCATTATTAAATCAAGTCATGGATTTCATGAAAAATTGAAAGAGTTTGAGGAACATCAACCAAGCGAGGATGTGGTCGAAAATGAATTCTTAAATGAAAATGAGCAAATTTTCAGTATGTAACATATGGAGCTATCATTTTCTGAAATATTGAAATCAGGTAATTCACGGAATGAAAAGGCAAGATTGATTGCCGATAAGATGCGCTTGGCAAAAGGATATTCCTGGGTAGGGATTTATGATGTAAAAGAAAATGAAATTAAATTCATTTCATGTGCCGGAAGATCTGAACCAGCCATTCCATCATTTCCGAAAGACAAAGGGTTGAATGGAAGAGCAGTGGCACAGGGCAACACAGTTATTGTAAATGATATTGATAAAGATGAGGATTATTTATTAACGTTTACAAATACAAAATCAGAAATAGTTGTGCCGGTGTTTGATAAAAACAGTAAGCAAATAGTTGGAACAATAGATGTGGAAGATGAAACAACAAATGCTTTTTCCAGTGAAGATGCAAACTTTTTGGAAGAATGTGCAAGGCAAATTTCAGAGTTGTGGAGATAGGCCGGGTAGTGAATAGGAAGTGCAGGAGTGCAAGAAAAGATGGAAAGAATTGTCAAAGTTTGGTAACAAAAAGTAAAACCATAAACTAAAAACAATACAACATGGCAAAATTAAATTTCGGCGGTGTGGAAGAAAATGTAGTAACTCGTGAAGAGTTTCCGCTCGCCAAAGCACAAGAAGTTTTGAAAAATGAAATAGTAGCCGTGATTGGTTACGGTGTGCAGGGACCAGGACAGGCTTTGAACCAGCGTGATAATGGCATCAGCGTGATCGTTGGTCAAAGAAAAAATTCAAAAAGCTGGGACAAAGCCGTTCGGGATGGTTTTATTCCCGGTGTAAGTCTTTTTGAAATTGAAGAGGCATTGGAAAGAGGAACTATTATTTGTTACCTGCTAAGCGATGCGGCTCAAATTAAACTGTGGCCAACAGTTGAAAAACATTTGACTGCGGGCAAGGCTCTGTATTTTTCGCATGGCTTTGGAATTACGTTCAATCATCAAACCAGTATTATACCGCCGAAAGAAGTGGATGTATTTTTGGTAGCGCCAAAGGGATCAGGGACTTCATTACGCAGAATGTTTTTACAAGGTCGTGGATTGAACAGTTCGTATGCGATTTTCCAGGATGCAACGGGACGAGCATTTGAAAGAGTGGTTGCATTGGGTATTGCGATCGGCAGTGGTTATTTGTTTGAAACTGATTTTAAGAAAGAAGTATATTCTGATCTTACAGGTGAAAGAGGAACGCTGATGGGAGCCATACAGGGAATTTTTGCTGCGCAATATGAAGTTCTTCGTTCAAAAGGGCACACGCCTTCTGAAGCCTTTAATGAAACAGTTGAGGAATTAACGCAATCATTGATGCCATTGGTTGCAGAGAATGGGATGGATTGGATGTATGCCAATTGCTCAACAACGGCGCAGCGGGGTGCACTGGATTGGTGGAAGAAATTCCGTGATGTGACATTGCCTGTTTTTAATGAACTCTATGACAGCGTTGCTGCTGGAAAGGAATCACAACGTTCAATTGATTCTAACTCACAAGCAGATTACCGGGAAAAGCTGGAAGCTGAGTTGAAAGAAATGCGTGAAAGTGAATTATGGCAGGCAGGAAAAACGGTAAGGAGTTTAAGACCGGAAAACCAACCTAAAGAAACACCAGTTCATACAACATTAGCCGGTTCGTCTACGAAGGAAACATTCAGGAAGCAGGCACTAAAAAATGAAGCAGAATAAGAAAAATTTTATGGAACAAAAATTTATAAATAGTGAATCATTGATTTCAGAAAAGGCTGAGATGCCATTTCATTTTCATGATGCTGCTTTGCGATTGAAAGATATTGTAAACCGGACGCCACTTCAATTCAATCATAATCTTTCCCGCAAGTATGCATGCCATATTTTTCTGAAGAGAGAAGACCTGCAGATTGTTCGTTCATATAAATTGCGGGGAGCTTACAATATGATGAGCAGTCTTACCCGTGAGCAATTGGAAAAAGGTGTTGTTTGTGCCAGTGCAGGTAATCATGCACAGGGTTTTGCATACAGCTGTAAAAAATTAAATGCAAAGGGAGTCGTGTTCATGCCGAATATAACCCCGGGACAAAAAGTAAGTCAAACAAAAATGTTTGGCGAAAAATATGTGGAGGTGAGGTTAGTAGGGGATACGTATGACGATTGTGCAGTCGCGGCTAAAAAGTTTACGGAAAAAAACGGTATGACCTTCATTCCCCCTTTTGATGATTATCGGATTATCGAAGGGCAGGGAACAGTAGCCGTAGAAATTTTGGAAGATAAAACTGATATTGATTATTTATTTATACCAGTTGGCGGCGGTGGATTAAGTGCGGGAGTGGGTTCTTATTTTAAGACTTACTCTCCGAGAACAAAAATTATTGGTCTTGAGCCGGAAGGTGCTCCATCCATGTACGAAGCCATGAAAGCCGGCCATCCTGTTACATTGGAAAGTATTGATCGCTTTGTAGATGGTGCATCAGTAAAAAGAGTAGGGGACATTAGTTTTTCTGTTTGTAAGGAAGTACTGGATGATATGCATCTTGTTCCCGAGGGAAAAGTATGTTCAACTATTTTGCAACTATATAATGAAGATGCCATTGTCGTTGAGCCCGCCGGAGCATTATCAATTGCAGCTTTGGATGATTACGCAGAAGAAATAAAAGGAAAGAATGTTGTTTGTATTTTAAGCGGCAGTAACAATGATATTGATCGCATGCCGGAAATCAAAGAGCGCAGTTTGCAGTACGAAGGGTTGAAACATTATTTCCTGGTAAATTTTGCACAAAGGCCGGGTGCATTGAAAGAATTTGTGAATCATGTATTAGGACCAAATGATGACATTACAAGATTTGAATACATGCAAAAAACAAATAAAGAAAGGGGCCCGGCATTGATCGGAATTGAATTAAAATATAAAAAAGACTACATACAGCTAATGGAAAAGATGAGAAGTCATCATATTGATTTCTCTGAGATCAATAAAGACGATAAAATGTTTGGTTATTTGGTATAAAAGAGGGTAAGATTTGTGGATAAGTATTGACAAGTTTTTCTATCCTATAAAAAACGTTTAGTATTTTCAAACGGATTGCTTGCTGTATGACCGGAGTGATCCTGGTATGATTATATATTCATTCTAAAAAAGTACATTCTGCATGGCGAGCAATGGCGGTTTATATCATCCTTCATTTGAACATGATTCCTGTGGTATTGGTTTTGTTGCCAATATAAAAGGTCACAAATCGCATCAGCATGTGGCTGATGCATTGACTATTCTTGAAAATATGGAGCATCGGGGTGCCTGCGGCTGTGAAGTCAACACAGGCGATGGCGCTGGCATTTTGATTCAGATACCACATGAATTTTTCTTTGATGAATCTATACGGATAGGATTTCATTTGCCTTCGTACGGGAGATATGGTGTGGGTACCATTTTCTTTCCCCGCGAAATAAGACTTCGTGAGGAATGCCGCGATATATTTAATCGCGCTGCAGAAAAATTAAGACTTGAAATACTTGGGTATCGTAGGGTTCCTGTGAATGCAGAAGGAATTGGACCCACGGCTTTATCCGTTGAGCCGGAAATTGAGCAGGTTTTTATTGCCTGCCCGGATCATATTTCAAATCCTGATGATTTTGAAAGAAAATTATTTGTACTTCGCAATTATGCAACTCACACTATTCGTAATACGGTGAGGCAGGATGCGATCGGTTTTTATATTACATCACTTTCATATAAAACGATTGTTTATAAAGGCCAGCTTACCAGTTTGCAATTGCGTCAGTATTTTCCTGATCTGAGTAATAAAAGAGTGGTCAGTGCATTTGGTCTAATTCATTCAAGATTTGCAACCAATACATTTCCATCATGGAAACTGGCGCAACCTTTTCGTTTTATTGCACACAACGGGGAGATAAACACGTTACAGGGAAATTTGAATTGGCTGCGAACAAGCGAACAGGGATTTACTTCTCCTTATTTCTCGAGGCAGGAAATGGAAATGTTGCTCCCAATCATTAGTGGCGATCAAAGTGATTCTGCATGTTTGGATAATATGATAGAATTGCTAATGCTCACAGGTCGTTCCTTGCCCATGGTAATGATGATGCTGATACCTGAAGCATGGGACGGCAATGAAAATATGGACCCTGCCAAGAAGGCTTTTTATGAATTTCACGCTTCGATGATGGAACCGTGGGATGGACCTGCTTCCATTTCTTTTACAGACGGTAAAATTATTGGGGCTACATTGGATAGAAATGGTTTGCGTCCTTCCCGATATTGCGTAACTACTGACGATCGTGTTATAATGGCTTCTGAGACCGGTGTACTTCCCATTGATCCTTCAATGATCAAAGAGAAAGGAAGATTGCAATCCGGAAAAATGTTTGTTGTAGATCTTGAACAAGGTCGCATTATCAGCGATGATGAATTGAAACAAAAAATTTGTTCTCAAAAACCATATGCTGAATGGTTGAATAAATACAAGATACGCCTTGATGAATTACCTGAGCCAAGAGTGATGTTCACTCATCTTGAACATGAACAGGTTTTCAAATATCAAAAAGCATTTGGCTATTCAAAAGAAGATATTGAAACCATCATTGCGCCGATGGCTCTTGAGGGCAAAGAACCAGTTGGTTCAATGGGAAGTGATACGCCACTGGCTGTATTGAGTGATCAACCGCAGCATTTAAGTTCTTATTTCAAACAATTATTTGCCCAGGTTACAAATCCTCCCATAGACCCTATTCGTGAAAGATTGGTGATGAGTTTAGCAACATTTGTGGGGAATGTCGGCAACATGCTGGAAGAAGATGAATTGACTTGCCACACAGTGGCATTGAAACATCCTGTTTTAAATAATCATGAATTAGAAAAGATAAGAAGTATTGATACCGGAATTTTCCAGGCAAAAACCCTGCAATGTTATTTCCGTGCCGATGGAAAACCAGGCTCATTAGGTGCCGGAGTTGATCGTTTGTGTCGTTATGCAACCGATGCAGTAGAAGATGGCTTTGAAGTTTTGATCTTGCAGGACCGGGCAATTGATTCTGACCATGCACCCATTCCTTCATTATTAGCCACAGCAGCCGTGCATCATCATCTTATCCGAAAAGGAATGCGTGGGAAAGTAGGCATTATTGTAGAAGCAGGTGATGTATGGGAAGTGCATCATTTTGCCTGTTTAATTGGTTTTGGTGCAACTGCTATTAACCCTTACCTCGCTCTTTCTTCTATCCGTGATATGAAAGAAAGTGGAAGACTGCAAACAGAATTGAGTGATGAAGAATTGAAGAAAAATTATATCAAAGCAATCAATGAAGGATTGCTGAAAGTTTTTTCCAAGATGGGAATTTCCACTTTACAATCATACCAGGGCGCACAGATATTTGAGATCATTGGGTTAAATAGAGAGGTGGTGGATAAATATTTTACGGGAACTACTTCACGAATCCGGGGAATGGGACTGGATGAGATTGCCCGGGAAATCCTGGCGAAACATTTTGTTGCATTCAGTAAGAAAGAGTCTGCTATTGATCGATTGACTGTTGGTGGTATTTATCAATGGAGGAAAAATGGGGAGTTTCATTTATTCAATCCTCAAACTATTCACCTGTTGCAGTACTCAACGAGGATGAATGATTACAACACTTTTAAAAAATATTCTAAGCTGGTAAATGAGCAAAGTGAAAAAGCATGTACACTTCGCAGCTTGCTTGATTTCAAAAAAAATCGTCCTTCCATTTCCCTTGATGAAGTAGAGGCGGCAGAAAATATTTACAAACGCTTTGCGACAGGAGCTATGAGCTTTGGTTCCATTTCATGGGAAGCACATACAACTTTAGCCATTGCTATGAATCGCCTCGGTGGGAAAAGCAACACGGGTGAGGGTGGTGAAGATGAGAGAAGATATGATCCATTGCCAAACGGAGATTACATGCGCAGTGCCATTAAACAAATAGCCAGTGCAAGATTTGGGGTAACCAGTTTATACCTTACTGAAGCTGACGAGCTGCAAATTAAAATGGCACAAGGGGCCAAGCCGGGTGAAGGCGGACAATTGCCCGGACATAAAGTAGATGAATGGATTGGCAAGACAAGACATTCTACACCAGGTGTTGGATTAATTTCTCCACCCCCGCATCATGATATTTATTCCATTGAAGATCTGGCACAATTGATCTATGATTTGAAAAATTCAAATCGCCATGCAAGGATCAATGTGAAATTGGTAAGCAAGGCCGGTGTAGGAACCATTGCTGCGGGTGTAACAAAAGCAAAAGCAGATGTAGTTTTAATCTCTGGCCATGATGGAGGGACAGGTGCATCGCCCATTAGTTCCATTCGTCATGCAGGTTTACCCTGGGAATTAGGATTAGCAGAAACACATCAAACTCTTGTAAAAAACAAATTGCGGAGCAGGGTAGTGGTTCAGGCAGATGGACAAATGAAAACGGGAAGAGATATTGCTATCGCTACATTACTTGGCGCAGAAGAATGGGGAATCGCAACGGCCGCATTGGTTGTTGAAGGGTGCATTCTTATGCGCAAATGTCATTTGAACACTTGCCCTGTAGGTGTGGCCACACAGGATCCTGAATTGAGAAAAAGATTTACTGGTAATGCAGATCATGTGGTAAACTTTTTCAAATTTATTGTACAGGAATTGCGTGAGATCATGGCAGAACTTGGATTTAGGACGGTGAATGAAATGGTCGGTCATGTTGATAGCTTGCAGCAAAGAGAGGATGTTTGGCATTGGAAATACAGGAGACTCGATCTTTCACCCATACTCTATAAAGAGCCAGCCTCACTATATACAGGGTTGCATTGTTCAGAATCACAGGATCATGGACTTGAAGAAGTGCTGGATTGGAGACTATTGGATGCCGCGAAGCCGGCATTGGAAAATAAACAAAAAGTTTACAAAGAGTTCAATATTAATAATACGGACAGAACAGTAGGAACAATTCTTTCCAATGAGATCACTAAGAAATATCGTGGCGAGGGATTGCCGCCTGATACTCTCCATTTCAAATTCAAAGGCACAGCCGGGCAAAGTTTTGCTGCGTTCAACACAAGAGGAATTACTCTTGAATTGGAGGGGGATGCCAATGATTATTTTGGAAAAGGATTGAGTGGTGCACGGCTCATCATTTATCCGCCAAAGCAGGCAAGCTACAAACCCGAAGAAAATATTATCATAGGAAATGTTGCTTTTTATGGGGCCACTTCCGGCGAGGCGTTTATTCGCGGTAAGGCCGGTGAACGTTTTTGTGTTCGAAACTCAGGCGTTAATGCAGTTGTTGAAAGCGTAGGGGATCATGGTTGTGAATACATGACTGGCGGAAGAGTAGTTGTTCTTGGAGATACCGGGAGAAATTTTGCAGCCGGAATGAGCGGCGGCATTGCTTATGTCTACGATGTAAAAGGAAAATTTGCGGACAACTGTAATAAGGAAATGGTTGACCTGGATCCGCTCAATGAAGAGGATGTTCAAATATTACAGCAAATGATTTCTAAGCATTACAGTTATACAGAAAGCACCGTAGCAAAATTTATTTTAGATGATTTTGAAAACCAGTTGAAGAATTTCATAAAAATATTTCCGAAGGATTATAAAAAAGCTTTACAGTCTCATAGGTTAAAAGCACAGGTAAAACAATAATTAGAAATTAAAAACGAAAAGTGAAAATGTGGCTGGTTATGAGCATTTTTGAATTTTTACTTTTAAATTTTGACTTTAATATCAATGGGAAAGACAACAGGCTTTTTAGAATTTACAAGAGAACTTCCAGGCAAAAAACCGGTTGAGGAAAGGCTTAAGCATTTTAAAGAATTCATTGAACCATATTCTGATGAAAAGCTTAACCAGCAGGCGGCTCGTTGCATGAATTGCGGTATTCCTTTTTGCCATCATGGCTGCCCATTGGGAAATATCATTCCTGAATTCAATGATGCTGTTTATCGCAAAGATTGGAAAGACGCTTACGAAATTTTAAACTCAACAAATAATTTTCCTGAATTCACGGGGCGCATTTGCCCGGCACCTTGTGAGAGCGCCTGTGTATTGGCAATTAATCAGCCTGCCGTTGCGATTGAAGAGATCGAAAAACATATCATTGAAATTGCTTTCGAAAAAGGATTTGTAAAATCCCGCCGGCCAAATATGAGAACTGAAAAAAAAGTCGCAGTAATTGGTTCGGGACCGGCTGGCTTAGCTGTAGCAGCCCAATTAAATCAGGCTGGTCATCATGTCACCGTTTTTGAAAGAGATGATGCACCGGGTGGTTTGTTACGCTATGGTATTCCGGATTTTAAATTGGAGAAATGGGTTCTTGACAGAAGATTGAAATTACTTGAAGAGGAAGGAATTGTTTTCAAATGCAATGCAAATGTGGGAGTAAATATTTCTATTAATGATTTGCTTAGGGAGTACCATGCCATTGTATTAGCCGGCGGATCTACATTCCCAAGAGATCTGGAAATTCCAGGCAGAGAATTAAAGGGAGTTTATTTTGCTATGCAATTTTTAAAGCAACAGAATAAACGCCTGGCATCAAAAGATCCATTTGCTAATCCAAATATAGAAAGCAATATTTTTCATGAAGACATTTTAGCAAAAGGAAAAAATATAGTTGTCATTGGTGGAGGCGATACGGGAAGCGATTGTGTGGGCACCTCAAACAGGCAGGCAGCGAAATCAGTAACACAATTTGAATTATTGCCAAAACCTCCGAAATCAAGAACAGAATTCATGCCCTGGCCAACTTATCCAATGGTTTTAAAAACTTCAACTTCGCATGAAGAAGGCGTGGACAGAAAATGGGCTAT
>Ga0137365_10005371_pt1 | contig 10281 bp, 8 predicted proteins | sample SagtaG_9_FD_104799 | JGI IMG/M metagenome (GOLD analysis project Ga0137365, IMG submission 104799) | Vadose zone soil microbial communities from Sagehorn Ranch, Mendocino, California, USA - Sage1_L_40_16 metaG | ecosystem: Environmental > Terrestrial > Soil > Vadose zone | place: USA: California... | reverse complement strand
GCGCCGACATCAAGTTCATGCAAGGCATGATCGGCCACCACGCGCAGGCGTTGGAGATGGTCGAGCTGCTGAAAACCCGCAGCGCCAGTCAGGACATGAAGAAGCTTGCCCTGCGCATCGAACTGTCGCAAGACGATGAGATCAAGATGATGCAGGGCTGGCTGCAAGTGAGAGGTCAGCAGGTGCCGAACCGCAACGCGATGCACGCCCACGGTGCCACGCTGATGCCCGGCATGCTCACCCCGGACGAAATGAAACAGCTTGCCGACGCGAAGGGCGCCGAATTCGACCGGCTCTTCCTGCAGGGTATGATCAAACACCACGGCGGCGCGCTGTCGATGGTGTCGGATCTGCTCGCCAGTCCCGGCGCGGCCCAGGAGTCAGAAGTGTTCGCGTTCGTCTCCGACGTGGAAGCCGATCAGCGCATGGAGATCGACCGGATGGGCGCCATGCTCGCCAACATCAAGGAGCTTCGGTAATGAGATCCGTCATCAAGGTGGGATGTGTGTCTGCGGCGGTGATCGCCGCGGTGATTGGCGTCGTCGCGCAGTCGAAGGACCCGCGCGTCGGTCTCAAGGCGGGTCTTCGCGATGCGGGCGAAGCCGCCAAAGGCATGGAGAAGATCGCGAGCCTGTTCAAACCGGACGGATTCTTCGATCCCAAGGTGCCCGGCGGCACCGCGACGCCGCCGGAACGGGATCCGAGTCTTCCGCCGCCCGATCCGGACGCCCCGCCGGATCCGAAGTTCGCGAGCATGCTCGCCTTCGCGAACTCCGACCTCGCGTTCAGCGGCACGCATCTGTTCATGGGCAGCTTCCACGGCTTCAACACCTACGACATCGAGCGGCCGGGAAAGCCGAAGCTGAGCGCGTCGATCGTCTGCCCGGGCGGCCAGGGTGACATGTCGGTGCATGGCAACCTGCTGTTCATGTCGGTGGAGCAGACGCGCGGCCGCCTCGACTGCGGCACCGAGGGGATTCAGGCCAAGGTCAGCGCCGAGCGGTTCCGCGGTGTTCGCATCTTCGACATCAGCGATCTGAAGAAGCCGAAGCAGGTGGCGGCGATCCAGACCTGCCGCGGATCGCACACCCACACGCTCGTGACCGACCCGAAGGATCCGGCGAATCTCTACGTGTACGGATCTGGAACCGGTTCGGTGCGGTCGGCCGAGGAGCTCGCCGGCTGCTCAGGGCTCAAGCCTGACGAGGATCCGAACACCGCACTCTTCAGCATCGACGTGATCAAAGTGCCGATCGTCGCGCCTCAGACGGCGGCCATCGTCAACCGTCCGCGTATCTTCGCGGATCCGAAAAGCGGCGCGATCTCCGGCCTCTGGCAGGGCGGCGATCACGGTGAGGGGACGCAGAAGACGTCGGTCACCAATCAGTGCCACGACATCACGGTGTTTCCGGAGATCGGATTGGCGGCTGGCGCATGCTCCGGCAACGGCATCCTGCTCGACATTCGTGATCCCGTGCACCCCGTCCGGCTGGACGATGTGAGCGACAAGAATTTCGCGTACTGGCACTCGGCCACCTTCAACAACGACGGGACGAAGGTGATTTTCACCGACGAGTGGGGCGGCGGCACGCGGCCGCGGTGCCGCGCGACCGATCTGCCGAACTGGGGCGCCGACGCCATCTTCGACGTCGTCGACACCAAGGACGGGAAAAAGCTGAAGTTCGGCGGCTACTTCAAGATGCCGGCGGCGCAGAGCGACACGGAGAACTGCGTCGCGCACAACGGCGCGCTGATTCCCGTGCCGGGCCGCGACATCATGGCGCAGGCGTGGTATCAGGGCGGCGTCTCGGTGTTCGACTTCACCGATTCGGCGCATCCGGTCGAGATCGCGTTCTTCGATCGCGGCCCGATCGACGCCAAGGTCCTGATCACCGGCGGCTACTGGTCCACCTACTGGTACAACGGGCAGATCTACGGCTCGGAGATCGCCAGGGGGATCGACGTCTTCAAGCTGCTGCCGACCGAGCATCTGTCGCAGAACGAAATCGATGCGGCCACGCAGGTGCGCATCGAGGAGCTGAACACGCAGCAGCAGATGAAGATCACCTGGCCGGCGAGCTCCGCGGTGGCGATGGCGTACGTGGATCAATTGGCGCGCAACAAGGGAATCCAGCCGGAGCGTGCGCGCGCGGTGAAGGCTGCGCTCGATCGGGCCGACGGGTTGCGCGGCAGTCAGGACAAGAACGCCGCCGCAGTGCTGGAACAGCTCGACGCAGCGGCGAAGCAGGTCGAGACCGACGCGGGATCTGCGATCGGTCGCGACGCAACGCGGCTGGGCTCGCTGGCGGCAACGCTCAAAGCCCGCGCAGCGAAGCTTCGCTAGCGGTGAATGTCTTTTGCGATCGACCCGCCCGTCGAGCCGATGCTCGCGAAGCTCGCCGAGGCGCTGCCGACCGGCCCGTTTCTGTACGAGCCCAAATGGGACGGGTTTCGGGCGATCGTCTTTCGCGGCGGCTCGGAACTGTTCATTCAAAGCCGCGATCTCAGACCGCTCGATCGCTATTTTCCTGAGCTCCACGACGCGCTCTTCGCGCGGCTGCCTGACGGCTGCGTGCTCGACGGCGAGATCGTGATCGCGACGCCACGCGGCCTCGACTTCGAGGCCCTGCAGCTTCGCCTGCATCCGGCGGCGTCGCGCGCCGCGAAGCTCGCGAAGGAGACGCCGGCGTCCTTCATCGCGTTCGACGCGCTGGCCCTCGGCGGCCGCGACCTTCGCGCCGTGGCTCAGGCCGAGCGCCGCGCCTTCCTCGAACAGGCGCTTGCCGGCGTCGAGCGGCCGGTTCATCTCACGCCGATGACGCGCGACCCCGCCGTGGCGACCGAATGGCTCGCGCGATTCGAGGGCGCCGGCCTCGACGGCGTCATTGCGAAGCCGGAGCAAGGCCCCTACGAGGCGGGCAAGCGCGCGATGATCAAGATCAAGCATGCGCGGACCGCCGATTGTGTGGTCGCCGGGTTCCGCTGGCACAAAGAGGGCAAGGGCGAACGGGTCGGCTCGTTGCTGCTCGGTCTCTTCGACCGAAAGGGCGCGCTCCACCACGTCGGCGTCACCTCCTCGTTCACGATGGCTGTGCGCAGGCAGCTCGTTGAGGAGCTCGCGCCGCTTCGCGAGCGTGCGTTGGAGCATCACCCGTGGCGCGAGTGGGCCGAGGGCGCCGGCGAAGAGATGCAGCGGATGCCCGGCGGCCAGAGCCGATGGAGCGCCGGCAAGGACCTGTCGTGGGAACCCCTGCGCATCGAGCGCGTCTGCGAGGTCAAGTACGATCACATGCAGGGACAGCGCTTCCGCCACGCGGCGGTCTTCCAGCGCTGGCGCCCGGACAAACAACCAGGCGATTGCCGGTACGATCAGCTCGAGGTCACGACGCCGTACGAGCTCGAGAAGGTCTTCGGCGCGTCAAGCCCTGAGCGCTGACGCCGACGGTCGATGCAAGGGGCTGCAGTCGGAATCATCCAGTGGAGGACAGGATGCGTACGCGATTCCTGGTTGCCGGAATGCTGGCAGGAGGCATGGTCCTCAGCCTGCTCGGCTGGCTCACCGCAGCGATTCTCCCGCCCCGCTACAAACAGTTCAGCGATCCGCGAGCAGTCGTGGCGACGATACGAGCAAATGTATCGTCGAACGACGTGTACACCGCCCCTCAGGGATTGTTCGTCTCGGTCTCGTTGGAGCCGGATCTGTCTAACCGGCTCCAGAACATCGGTCCGCATCTCGCGGGTCAGTTCATCATCGAGTTCGCGGTCGCGCTCGGTCTCTCACTCCTTTTGCTGGCGACGCCCATCCGCTCACCCGTTCGCGCCGCGGTATGGCTCGGGCTGATGGGGCTCGTCGCCGGCACCGAGGTGCATTTCCCTCAGTGGAGCTGGGCGGGCTTTCCAACGGCCCACTTGCTGGCGGGAATCGGGTACCTCGGCGCCAATTGGTTCATCACCGGCCTGGTGCTGGGAACGCTGCGCCGCAGGCTCGATCCCTAGGGTTTCGGCGACCGCGCTCAAGCGGAGCATCATCGCAGGCCAAACGTCAGCAGAAGACGTTGGCCGCGTGGCACAGGCGGCCGGCGTCAAGACTCTGGTGTTCTGCGATCCGTGACTTCCACCTCAATTCACTCTACTCGTGTGTATCGTGGCCGGAGTGTCACTCGATCGCGCTTCCTCCGTGACCACGCGCCGCCACGGCTGCGTCGTGAGCATCGGCTCCACGGCAGCGGCCTCGAGCGGCTTCGAAAAATAGAATCCTTGCGCGTAGTCGCATCCGAGCCGGCGCACGCAGGCCAGCTGTTCCGCGGTCTCGACTCCCTCCGCCACGACCTCCATGCCGAAGTTGTGAGCCAGTCCGACGATGGCGCTGACCATCTCGGCGCCTCGTTCCTGATGGCCGAGACGGCTCACGAACGAGCGATCGATCTTCACCGTCCCGGCCTGCAGCCGGTGGAGGTAGCTCAAGGACGAATACCCGGTGCCGAAATCGTCGATGCTCCATTCAATGCCGAGTGATTGAAGCTGGTTCAGGGTCGTGTGCGCCGATCGCACGTCGCCCATGAACGCACTCTCGGTGATCTCGAGATGCAGACAGGAGCTCGCGAGCCCCGTGTCGCTCAGAATCGATTGGATCTCGTCGATCAGATCGGTCTGTGCGAATTGCCGGCACGAGACATTGACACACATGACACGCGGTGCATCGGTCCCGAATCGATGTTGCCACCGAGCCATCTGCTGGCACGACTCCGTGAGCACGAGGCGTCCGATCTCCAGGAGCATCCCCGTATCTTCGGCAAGAGGAATGAACTCCACGGGGCTGACCATTCCACGCGTCGGATGGCGCCAGCGTACCAGCGCCTCCACGCCCGCGATCCCGCCGGTTCGAAGGGACACGATAGGTTGGTAGTGGACGGCGAACGCCCGTTCCGCGATTGCGGCTCGCAAGTCGGTTTCCAGTTCGAGTTGCGACACGGCCCGGGCGCGCATCGCCGGGTCGAAGAGCTCAAAAGCCGTGCTGCCCTGCGACTTGGCGCGATGGAGGGCGGTGGCGGCATCGCGCAGGATCTCTTCCGGCTCCACATACGCGGGGCCGCTCAGCGCGATCCCCATGGTCGCCCTCGTGTACACCTGATGTCCGTCCAGCTCGAACGGTTCTTCCAGGGCCTGCCGAAGTCGTTCTGCCACGCGCACAGCGGCGCTGGCGTCCGTCATGTCGTCGATGAGGACGGTAAACTCGTCACCCCCCAGGCGCGCCAGCGTGGACCCGGGCCGCTCCGGCGCGACGGCGTCGGTGGCGCGCATGGTGGCCTGCAGGCGATGAGCGACGGCTACCAAGAGACGGTCCGCCGTGAGCGATCCCAGGCTGTCCTTGACCACCGTGAAACGGTCGAGACCGAGCACCAGCAAGGCGAAGCCGTAGTCGCTTCGCCGCCGCGTTCGCTTGAGGGCCCGGTCCAACAGCTCCACGAACAGCAGACGGTTCGGCAGCCCGGTCAGCGCGTCGGCCACCTTGGCGTCGGTGATGTCCGTGAGCGATCCGACAAGGCGTGTGGCGCGGCCCTGGTGCCGAACCGCCGCGCCTCGGCACAGCACCCACCGATAGGTCCCATCGCGATGGAGCATGCGGTGCTCGCTCTCGTAGTGGGCGCTGCGATCGGCGAGATGCGCCATCAGGGCGACTTTGACCCGCTCGATGTCTTCAGGATGCACACGCGTCAGCCACTCGTCGGGACTGACGCCGATGTCTTCTTCGTCGTAGCCGAGCATCGATTTCCAGCGGCTGGACCAATGGACATCGTCGGTGAGGAGATTCCAGTCCCACAGGCCGTCGTTGGCGCCGCGCATGGCCAGCGCGTAGCGCTCCTCGCTGTCGCGGAGATCGGCGACGGCCCACTTGTGCGCCAGGTGCGTGCCGATTCGGGCGAGCGCGACGGGGAAATCGACCGGTTTCGTGACGTAGTCGTTCGCGCCGAGGCGGAACGCCTCGACAATGTCAGCGCCTTGCGTGCGGGCCGTCACCATGATGACGGGAAGCTGCGTCTGCGTATAGGTCTCGCGCAGGCGGCCGAGCACCTCGAGCCCGCTCATGATGGGCATTTCCACATCGAGCAGCACGAGATCGAACGGAGCGCCGGCCACTTTGGCCAGGGCCTCGGGGCCGTCGGCGGCCATCGTCACGGCATATCCCTTTTGCCCCAGGCGCCGCGAGAGCACGTCTCGATTCAGCTCGTTGTCGTCGACGATCAGGAGAGAGCCCTGACGAGTCACGCAAGCACCTTTCTTGAGAGGAGCGCTTCGATCTTTTCCAGAAGCTGATGGAATCGCACCGGCTTGGTGTCGAAGTCGTCACCGCCGGCGGCGAGGGCCATGTCGCGGTCGTTGGTCATCGCGTGTGCACTCAGCACGATGATCGGAATCTGCGACGTCGCGGCATCGCTCTTCAGCTGCCGCGTGGCTTCCCAGCCGTCAATACCGGGGAGGCCGAGGTCCATCAGAATGAGATCGGGTCGGGCCGAGCGTCCGAGCGAAACGGCTTCGTGCCCGTCGACCGCCAGGACGATCTGATAGCCTCGCCGCGCGAGGCGGCGAGCGAGCGCGTCGCGACTGGCGTCGTTGTCTTCAACGACCATGATGGTCGTGCTGCGTCCGGCGTCGGTGGGATTCATGCGACCCTGGCCGCCGTGGCAGACTCGAGAGGAACGTCGTTCGCGTTGAGGGGCAGGCAGACGACGAACCGCGCTCCTTCTCCCGGCCGACTTTCGACCGACACCGTGCCCCCCATCAGTTGACAGAACCGCGCCACGAGCGCGAGTCCGAGGCCGGTGCCGCCATATTTTCTCGTCGTGGTCACGTCAGCCTGTGTGAACGCCTCGAAGATTGTCTCGGTCTGTGCCTGTGTCATCCCGACGCCGGTGTCGGTGACGGCGAACTCGACCGACGCTCGTCCGGCGACCGTGCAATGCCGCGCTTCGAGCGTGATCGTGCCGTCCCGAGTGAACTTGCCTGCATTACTGAGGAGGTTGAGCAGAATCTGTCGCGTCTTCGTGAGGTCCGCTTCCATCGCGCCGATTCCGTCGGCGCATCGGACGTTCAGCGTGTTGTGGTTCTTCTGGATCAGCGGAGCGGCGGTATCCAGCAACTCGTCGAACATCATCCTGATCTCGAAGGTGTCAACGGCCAGCGACATCTTGCCGGCCTCAATCTTCGAGAGATCCAGGATGTCGTTGATCAGCTCGAGCAAGTGCTTGCCGGAGGACTGAATCTTCTGCAGGTCCGTAATCGAGGCCTGCTGTCCCCGATCCGCCGCTTCCTCCTGCAGCAATTCGCTGTAGAGAATGATCGCATTCAGGGGCGTGCGCAGCTCGTGGCTCATGCTGGCGAGGAAATCGCTCTTCGCCCGCGTCGCGGCTTCGGCCTGGCGCTGCGTCACGCGAAGCTGATCGACCAGGGCGCTCAGCTGTAGCCCGTTCGTCCGCTGCGTCTCGTGCGCTTCCTCGAGATCCTTCGTGTAGCGCTCGAGCTCCGCCTCCGCCCGTTTGCGTTCAATGCCGACGGCCACGCCGTCCGCGACGGCGGCCATCGCGTCCTGAACGGACGCCGAGAATTCGCGCCGCGCGAAGATCGTCATCACGCCAATCAGCTTCGAGTCAACGAGGAGTGGGTACCCGGCAAAGGCCACAATGCCTTCTCGCCGCGCCCAGTTGGCATCATCGAGATGCGGGTCGACCCGATCGGCCGAAATCAGTTGCGGAACCCGTTCCCTCGCGATCGTGCCCACCTCGAGAATGCCGACCGGAACCCGTGCCTGCGGACCGTCGAGCTGTGTGTGCGTGCCCGCGCTCGCTTGGAGCTCGAGCATCCGATCGGGTTCGTTCAGCGTCCAGATCCGCGCGAGGCCGCCATTCAGGTGTTGCACCATCGCTTCCGCGCACCGTTGCAGCATGGTCTGCAGTTCGGTCCCCCGAGTCAGCGCCAGACCCACCGCGGAGGTCAACGAGGCGAGAGACCGCGCATCGTTTTCCGCCTGTTGCCGCGTCCGCACCTCCTGCTCGAGCGCGGCCGTCCGGTCGGCCGTCTGCCGCATCTCAGCCAGCCCGCGCACGCAGGACATCACGAGGAATACGTCCTCGAACACCACCCAGGCGGCGTGCTCCAGCCAGCGCCACTGGCTCGCGACGAAGACACCGTAGACAGACTGGGGCCAGAAGTAACCGCGCAGCATGTGATCGAGCGCGACGACGATGGTGGCCGGAACCAGAACCCGCCAATCACGATAAAAGGCAAGGAACGCCAGCGAGCCGAAGACGTGAAAGTGTGTCTCGATCCGTCCGCCGGTGAGATGGATCAGGAGGGCGCCCATCAGCATCTGCGCGACGGCGATCGTGTACCGTGTGGACAGTCGCCCGGATCGCAGCATACCGAGCGCAGCGGGAAAGAGGCTGATGACGCCACCCAGGAGAATCGCGGCCCACACGTGCAGGTGCGTGCGACTCACGGAGCCGGACCACGCCAGCGGGGAGATCCAGAGCGCGAACAGGATGCCGGCGATCCACTGGAACCCCAGCAGTCCGGCGAACAACCGGTCCGTGCGCCGATTCAGATCGGACTGGTATTCGTCGAAGAGCTCGGTGGCGCGGGTTTTGGTGAACAGGGCTGAGTGCTGCATCGATTGATCAACCTGCTGTGAATTCTGGCGTTCAGCTGCCCGTCGCAAACAGCGGACATCCAAAGACGCTCGTCGCGGAATGCGCGCGCGGCCCGCTGTTCAGCAGAGCGACCACGGACTGTCGGCCCGCGTTGTCCCCCTGATGCGCCCGTGCGCCGGTGATCCCGCCGCTGAACAACAAGGCGCCCCGTTTGTCATACAAGAAGGTTTGGCCGGAGGTGGCAGCGCCGAACGATCGCGCTTCAACCCCGTCGTCGTCTCTCACGACCGACACATTCGGGAGTCGAGCCGCCATCCGCCACAACTCGGTCTGTTCCCACCCGTCACCGAACGTTGAGGGTTTCAGAAACACCACGATCGTTTTTGGACGGACCTCAGCGCGAGCCAGAACTTCCGCGAGCTCACCGAGGCTGGCGCGCGTGCATGAACACTGGGGATGGGCCAGCATGATGAGCGTCGAGGTCTCCGTCGCTCGGGTGAGATGGCTTCCTGAAGGCCACGACGAGGGTGGAAGTGCCGTCTCGCCCGGCGCGTTGTCGTAATTCCAGAGAACCGCCAATCCCGCCGCCGCGGAACACAACCACACGACGGCGACGGCGCCGAACCAATATCGGGTCATCGGGCACTCTCGCGAGCGAGGACGCCGGCGTAGAAGCGCATAACGGGACTTGATAGAGCAATAGGACCGCCAACCCTGCAGGTGCGGATCGATCCGATGAACTCATTCTTTTGCAACAATTTAGACTTGACTGCGGCTTGGCTGAGCGTCGCACTGCGTGTGCCAATAAGAGACAAATGGCGCTGAAAACGTTAGATGATGCGCCTTTTTGAGGCAGTTGCGCCCCGCGTATATTGAAGGCCGGGTGCTCCTTGCAGAATGAACCACGCTCGACGCGTGTCCTCTCGATGATCGTCGCGGTCGCAGCATTGAGCGTCGACGCGTGTAGCGACAACAGGCTGCCGACCGCCCCTTCCGAGCTGACGACCGGAGTCGTGATCTATCAGCACGCCAACTTCCTTGGCGACTCCGCGCACATTACGGCCGACATCAAGAATCTCGCGGAAGTACGCGGACCGTGCGTGCGAACCGATACGGATGCGAATGACAACTCCTCGTCGACTGACAGCTGGGACGATTGCGCCTCGTCGATCCGCGTGGCGCCAGGCTGGAGGGCCACGCTCTATGAGGACCCGAACTACAAGGGTTGGGCGGCGGATGTTGGCGAAGAGAACGTCGCGAACTATCAGCTCGTGCGAGGACCGTGCTCGCGCGACACGTTCAACGATTGCGCGTCGTCGATACGGGTCTTTCGCGTGCCGTGAGGCGGATGCACGGGCCCATTCGCGCTAGAATCCTGCCCGGTTGCTGACGCCCGGCACACGCCTTGGCCCCTACGAGATCCTTGCTGCCCTTGGAGCGGGCGGGATGGGCGAGGTCTATCGGGCGCGCGACAGCAAGCTGGGTCGCGACGTGGCGATCAAGATTCTGCCCGAGCAATTCGTTGCGGATGGCGAGCGCGTGGCGCGCTTCGAGCGCGAGGCGCAGCTGCTCGCCGCGCTGAATCATCCGCACATCGGGACGATCTACGGGCTCGAGCAGTCAGAGGCGACCCGAT
>Ga0137365_10005370_pt1 | contig 10282 bp, 7 predicted proteins | sample SagtaG_9_FD_104799 | JGI IMG/M metagenome (GOLD analysis project Ga0137365, IMG submission 104799) | Vadose zone soil microbial communities from Sagehorn Ranch, Mendocino, California, USA - Sage1_L_40_16 metaG | ecosystem: Environmental > Terrestrial > Soil > Vadose zone | place: USA: California... | reverse complement strand
CGTCCATTATGCTTCTCCTGTTGGTCCGAATCGTTAGGTCTTGATGCGTCCTGGTTCGTATCCCAATGTGACCAGGCTCGCGGCAGCCGTCTCGACGAATGGGGTGGGACCACAGGTGAACATCAGGGGATGTTGATCAAGCGGCCACGCCACTTCACGCAGCATCTGGGTATCGATGCGGCGGGAATAGCCTGTCCATCCGGGCGGTTGTACGCGCGTCAGCGTCTGCACCACCTCGAGCATCGTACTGCTCTTGACCAGGTCCTCGAGTTCGTCACGGTAGATCACCTCCTCGTATGAGCGCGACGAATACAGCAAGCGGGTCGCAACGGCGCTCCCTACGGCAGCACGGTGGCGGAGCATCGCCATCAAGGGCACAATACCCGACCCCCCGGCGACAAGCAAGAGCGGACCGCCCATCTGCGCCTCCCAGACGAAGTAGCCACCAATTGGACCGCGCAGTTCCAGTTTGTCACCGACGCGCAGTTCATCTGTGAGGTAGGGTGACACCTCTCCGTCATCGAGCCGTTCGACGGTCAGCGTTACGCGCGGTGCCTCCTCGGGTGGCGAGGCGATCGAATAGCTGCGTTCGGCCTGGTAGCCATCCTCGGCAGTCAGGCGCACATCCACGTGCTGCCCTGGTCGATGCCCCATCCAGGTGGGGACAGCAAGCCGGATGCTCTTCGTCCGCGCTGTTTCTCCCTGCGTGGCAACCACCTCACCGAATTGCCAGTTCAGTCGCCCCAATACCGTTCTTCTTTCCATGGATCACCATGATTGTTATAGCCAAGCGACTCCCAGAAGCCTGGCTCATCATGATCGACCAGGCGCAGACCCCGCACCCACTTGGCGCTCTTCCAGAAGTAGAGGTGGGGAACCAGTAATCGTGCTGGGCCACCATGTTGGGGCGGCAGAGGCTGCCCTTCATAGGTGTTGACCACCCACGCCTTCCCGTCCAGCACCTCTTCCAGGGGCAGGTTGGTGGTATAGCCCCCATCGCTGAAGGCGATCACGTAGTTGGCGTCGTAGGTGACCTGCGAGAGCAGGGTATCGAGGGAGACGCCTTCCCAGTGCGTATCTAGTTTCGACCACTTGGTCACGCAGTGGATGTCCCTGGTCAGCGCCTCGCGCGGCAGGGCTTGAAATTCATCCCAGGTCCAACGTTTCGGTTGATCGACCTCTCCTACAATGGAGAAATCCCAGGTCGCCAGAGGTGTATGCGGCGTCGGCCCTGCCGAGAGCACAGGAAAGCCGCGCTCGAGATATTGTCCAGGCGGGATTCGTGCGCTCGTGTCGCTTTTCTGGCGACGACCTCTGAACCCGCGCGAGAAGAATCCTTCACTCATTTTCTCACCTCCTGATCTCCTTTCGCTTTGCTCATGCTGTTCCTCATTGTACCATACGCCTGCGTGAAGGCCTATCAGGATACGCAGGGCAAGATGAGCCATGCTGTGTACATGAAGCCCAGAGCTGAATTTTCCATGCTCATCCTCCTAACGCGCTACTGTGAGGACGACGAGAGCCTAGCCTTTCTGAAGGTGTTGCGCGATGAAGACAAGCGCGGTCTCGGCCACGTCATGCCATCCATGGTCGATGGTGAGTGAGTGTCCGCGGTCGGGTATTTCGTGGATCTCCGTCACGCCGGGATTCTTCTCCTGTTGCTTGTAGGAGGCATGGGCGATCGCCCACGGCACGGTATGGTCGTACTCGCCGGAGATGATCAGCAGTGGTCCACGCTCGGGATTCTTCGTGTCGACCTGGGCTTCGGTCCACGGGTTGAGATTGGCAGTGGCCGCCTGGAAGATCGGCACACCGGAGCCGGGCACCGAATATTTCTCGTACAGCTCGTGCGCTTCGCTCTCGTCGACGGCGTTGGCGAAGGCGTACCGGAACTGCTCGTAGGTGAGCGGGACGGCGCGAGTGTAGTTAAGGGGGTTGCCAAGGACCGCCGAGGAGGACTTGAGCGCCGAGAGCGGCAAGGGCAGCACGCCGCGGAACGGGGCGGGATCGATGGCGACCGTCACGGCGGCCACGCCCTCCCCGGCCACCTTTTGCGCGATGAGTCCGCCGAAGGAATGGCCGATGACGGCGGGCTTCGTCTTGAGCTGGCGGATGGCGTCGACGTAGTGATCCGTGACCTGCTTGATCCGCTTGTGGGCAAAGACCTCTGGGTCTTGCTTGGCTTCCTCAACGGTGTCCGGGTCATCGGGCCAGCCGTGGGCGAGCGTGGTGTAGCCCTGCTCTTCGAACAACTGGCGCCAGTTGTCCCAACTGCTGGCGAGCAGCCACAGGCCGTGTACGAACACGACCGGCTGCAATCCCGAGTTGTTGGCATGGTCGATCTCTTGCTGTTCATGGGTCGTGAGAACTGTCATGTCGTACTCCTTTGGTGTGTTGGTTGGTTCAATCGGTCAGATTATCCCATTCCATGCTTCTGCGAGAACTTAAGATGACCAGAGTCGCTCCATCCCGAGAGAGGCATGCACCTGCCACACCATCAGTCCGACGGGAGTGGCCCCCTGCCGCGCCCTGGTCGTTCGGGTCTGCATTCCTTTTGCAATGATTTCGGAACACTTGAAAACATCCTGATTGTTTGTCAACACATGTGCTATCATAAAGGGATGAAGCCAGAGGAAGCGTCTGGAGTCACTGGTCCATTCCTTAGACCTTCCTCAATCAGCGTGGAGCCGCATGGAGCGCATCCAACATCCGTAAGTATACTGTTGTAACCTGAGGAAGTCAATGTTCATTAGCTTACAGGTCACTTCACATCGCTTCATAGTGTTGCGCTCCATTGGGTCACGCAGAAGGGAGACCGCCCGTGAACAGGTCCTTGTATGGTGAGCGAGACTATGCTTTCGGGCAGTTGATGCTGACGCAAGCAGGACTGGGCGAGAGGCTTCGGGTCCCGGCGAGGTGTGGCGGAGTGGGAGGGAGCGATTGAGGACGTTCCTGTAAAAACCGCCGGTGTATAATGGACGTTTTCTATCTATCCACAATCGTCACCTGAACTGGAGCAGAACTATGCATCTTCGCGGCATTGGATACGCCCTCACAGCCTCTCTCATGTTTGGACTGGGGGTAGTGCGTGCAAAATTTCTGAGCGGAGAGATCGATGCCGCGCTCGTTGCATTCCTGTGTCTCGCTTTTGGAGGTTTGTTACTCAACACGTGCCTCCTATTCACTGGAAATCCGCTCTTCCAGAATCTGTCCGCACTCAAGCGAGGGGATTGGATCAACCTTTTCCTGCTCTCATGCATTGGCACAGCCCTTCCTCTCCTCTTTATCGTCGCCGGTTTCACACGTGCAAGTGCTCTGGAGGGAGGATTCCTTTTACAACTGAATGGCGTGGCTGCATTAATCTTCGCGGTGCTTTTGTTAGGTGAGCGAATTCGTCTGAGACAAAGCCTGGGCATCTTATTGCTGCTGCTTGGCAGTGCGCTAGTTGTCTTCAAAGGAACACTGGGAGGTGTCAGGGAAAGTGGTGGCCTGGGTGATCTTCTCATCCTGGCCGGCGCAATTGGTCTCGGCTTTGGTTTTATCCCTGCTAAACGACTGTCTGAGCGCATCGAGACTTTGCAATTGACTGCGCTTCGCCTCCTGCTGGGAGCAGCCACCCTTTTGCCCGTCGTGGCTTTCCAGCTCATCGTTGAGGCTCACTCATTAGTTTGGCAACCGTCCCTCAACACCTTCTGGGTTCTCTCCTTGTATATACTCACCAGCTTTTGCCTGGGCTACCTCAGCCAGCAAGCAGGGTTCCGTCTGCTCAAAGCCTGGGAAATGGCTGCGATGATGCAAACCGTCCCACTCTTCTCCACGCTGTTCGCACTACTCTTGCTGCATGATACCATAACCCCTTTGCAAGCGATAGGAGGCTTTCTTGCCGTGCTTGGCGGCATTGTCGTCTCATTGAGCGACAAGAAACCGATAATGAGAGAACCGAAAAAGTAGATCAAATGAACAACAGCAGTCTATACCCACGTTTACTGAACGGTTTCCCGAAATTAAGACACTATACAACCCACATGTTTTATGGTATAGATTCTTTTGTAACATCTTACCAGGCTTGATAGCAGCCTCTATACCACAAGTATAGAGAGCCACATTTATTTATATCTGTCTCTTCACGTAGCGCATTCTTGGAGTGCATCCTCAACATCGTAGGGGCGAGGGTGGATGACGTGGGGTTGGGTGGGCCTTTATGGTCGCCCGCCGTTGGTCGCCTGGACACGTTGGCTCGTCGATGGGCCGCATGCCCCCACCCTAATTGTTCCTTACTATTGTCAGCACATCGCTTCGCATCATCACGATCGTAGGGGAGAGGGTAGTCCTTTCAGCACTCGTCACTGCGTCAGACTACGCGACTACCGTCCTTGCAGCACTGCTGAGTGCGTAGCACTAGACGCGTAGCGTCGTTGCAGTGCTGGATACAGAACAAAGTGACGTGGGGTTGGGTGGGCCTTTATGGTCGCCCGCCGTGGGTCGCCTGGACACGTTGGCTCGTCGATGGGCCGCATGCCCCACCCACGGGCGACCATAAAGGCCCACCACCCGTCCACCCAACCACCCTCGCCCCTACGGAGGTTGATGCTTGATAGACCGAAAACGCAGATGAATAGAATACCCCGGCCCTCAGTAGGTGCCGATTTATCGCGCACATCGCCGATTTATCGGCCCCCGCTGACTACCCACTATCACAATGAAATAGTTCATCTGCAATATTTGCTAACACGAGCAAGGGAAAGGATATTTTATGGGCTGTCTTGATATTCCCAATGAAACCGTCTTCACGATGGAGATGACCCCGATAAAGTTCGGGCCGGGCGCCACAGACGAAGTGGCTTATGACCTTAAACGCCTGGGAGTACGACACGCGCTGATCGTAACAGATCACACAATAATGAAGCTTGGACTACCAGAGCGAGTGCGCGCCTTACTTGAGGAAGCTGGCATCAGCGCTGAGATCTACGACGAGGTACATGTCGAACCGACAGATCAATCCTTCGAGGCGATAGCCAGCTTCGTGCGAGGCCGTGACTATGATGGCTTTGTTGCCATCGGCGGTGGTAGCAGTATTGATTCGGCGAAGGCGGCAAACCTGCTCAGTACCTATCCTGCGCCGGTGATGGACTACATAAACAAGCCCATCGGTAAAGGCATACCTGTTCCAGGGCCTCTCAAGACAATGGTGGCGCTTCCCACAACGGCTGGCACTGGCGCTGAAACCACTGCTACGGCCATCATGGATGTGCTCTCCCTGAAGGTGAAGACCGGCATCTCAAACCGTTACCTGCGACCCTCGCTCGCAATCATTGACCCATTGAACACGGTGACACTGCCACCTATGGCAACTGCCTATCCTGGCTTCGATGTGCTGACCCACGCGCTCGAATCCTACACAAGTCGACCATATGATACACGCCCGCGACATAAGCCGGAGGAGCGCCCGGTCTACATCGGCAGCAATCCCGTCAGTGACCTCTGGTGCGAGAAGGCGCTTGAATATACCGGGCACTACCTGCGCAGAGCTGTACTCAACGGCATGGATGTCGAGGCCCGTACCTATATGGCCCTTGCAGCAACCTACGCTGGCATCGGCTTTGGCAACGCAGGTGTACATGTACCACATGCCATCGCCTATCCCATTGCCGGTATGGTGAAAAACTTTTCACCGCCAGACTATCCGAAAGACGAGCCGATGATCCCTCACGGGCTTTCGGTCGTCGTCACCGCGCCATCCACGTTCCGCTGGACATATCCAGTCAGCCCTGAACGGCACCTGCGTGCCGCGCAATTGCTGGGAGCCAACCTGAATGGACTCACAGCCGCTGAGATGCCTGAAGTTCTACCACGCACGCTGCTCTCGCTGATGCGCGACACCGGTATCCCGAATGGGCTGGCTGCATTGGGCTACGGAGAGGCTGACGTGTCGAGCTTGATCGATGGCACGCTCAAACAGCAGCGACTGCTTGTTAACTGTCCGCGAGCTGTTGGCGCTGAAGAACTCCAGCAGATCATCAACAGCAGTTTCGAGTATTGGTAAGGGACAACCATAGTCTTTCAGTGCTAGATTTTGGATTATGAATACTACTATCGACACTGAAGCCCTGGCCGCGAAATTGCGCGCCCAGGTTCGTGGCGAAGTGCGCTTCGACGAAGGGAGCCGGGCGCTGTATGCCACGGACTCTTCTAATTACCGGCAAGTGCCTATAGGCGTCGTCATCCCCAGGGACATGGATGATGTGACGAACGCCGTAGCAGCATGTCGACTCTACGGTGCGCCTCTTCTTGCGCGTGGCGCAGGCACAAGCCTCGCTGGACAATGCTGTAATGTCGCAGTTGTAATCGACATGTCCAAGTATATGAATACGGTTATTGAGATTGATCCCCAGAAAAGGTTGGCACGCATCCAGCCCGGTATCATTCTCGATGATCTGCGCCATGTGGCTGAGCAATTTCACCTCACTTTCGGGCCAGACCCCGCTACACATAATTACTGCACACTAGGTGGCATGATCGGCAACAATTCCTGTGGCACCCACTCTGTGATGGCAGGAAAGACAGTAGATAATATCGAGGAACTGGAGATTCTCACGTATGATGGTCTGCGTATGCGCGTTGGCAGGACGAGCGATGAAGAGCTTGAGCGCATCATTAAGGAAGGTGGACGGCGCGGAGAAATCTATGCCGGTCTCAAAGCCCTGCGTAACAAATATGCTCACCTTATCCGTGAACGTTACCCCAGTATTCCTCGACGTGTTTCCGGCTATAACCTGGATCAACTGCTGCCAGAAAACGGTTTTCATGTCGCACGCGCTTTGGTTGGCACGGAAAACACTTGTGTTACTGTACTGGAGGCAACTGCGCGTCTTGTCGCCAGTCCACCCGCACGCGCTCTCCTGGTACTTGGCTATCCAGATATTTATAGCGCAAGCGACGACATCATGGAGATTCTTCCACACCACCCAATAGCTCTTGAGGGTATGGACGATCTCTTGATAGAAAACGCAAAAAGAAAGAATCTTCTTTCTTCTGATATTGCCTTATTACCGGCAGGAGGGGGCTGGTTTCTCGTCGAATTTGGCAGTGATACCATGCAGGAATCCGTTGTTCGCGCACACAGGCTAATGGAAGCATTGAAACGGAAACAGACCCCGCCAGATATGAAGCTCTTTGATAATCCTCGGGAGTTGAAGAAAATCTGGTCGATCCGCGAGGCCGGGGTGGGAGCCACTGGAAGCGTTCCAGGTGAGAAACCAGTGTGGTCTGGCTGGGAGGATTCAGCAGTTCCCCCTGAGAAAGTAGGTGACTACTTACGGGATCTTCGCTGCTTGCTCAGGCAATACGACTATCGCTGGGCCTTTTATGGACACTTTGGCCAGGGATGCATTCATACACGCATTAGCTTCGACCTTGAAACAAGGGCAGGCATCCAGCAGTTCCGCTCCTTTATGAACGAGGCTGCCGACCTGGTGATCAACTATAATGGCTCACTTTCTGGAGAGCATGGGGATGGTCAGGCCCGCGCGGAATTGCTCCCAAAGATGTTCGGCGTAGAACTCGTCGATGCATTCCGAGAATTTAAAGCTATCTGGGATCCCGACTGGAAAATGAATCCCGGGAAAGTAGTGGATGCATATCCCATGGACGAAAACCTTCGTCTTGGTACTAGCTATCATCCTCCACAGCCAGAGACACATTTTTCCTTTGTTGAGGACGAGGGCAGCCTGACCAGAGCAACATTGCGCTGCATTGGAGTTGGCAAATGTCGCAAGTTGGAAGGCGGCACGATGTGTCCAAGCTTCATGGCTACAAGAGAAGAGCAGCACTCGACACGCGGGCGTGCTCGCCTGCTCTTCGAGATGCTACAAGGGAATCCTCTCAGTGGCAGTTTTCGTAATGAAGCAGTCAAGGATGCTCTCGATCTCTGCCTGGCATGCAAAGGATGTAAAAGCGAGTGCCCTGTCAATGTCGATATGGCTACCTATAAAGCCGAATTTCTCTCTCACTATTACAAAGGAAGATTACGACCCATTACGAGCTATTCAATGGGCTTGATCCACAGGTGGGTGCGTGTTGCTGCACTCATGCCAGCTCTAGCAAATTTCTTCACCCAGACACGGGTGCTTCGGAATATAGCCAAGAGGCTGGCAGGGATTGCGCCTGAGCGCCAGGTACCAGTCTTTGCGTCACAGACCTTTAAGCAGTGGTTCCGAAAACGCGGTGCGCAAAACGAAGGACAGCCAAAGGTTATCCTCTGGCCTGACACCTTTAATAACCACTTTCATCCACAGGCTGCTATTGCGGCAGTTGAAGTGCTCGAAGCTGCCGGGTACCAGGTTGAGGTGCCACAGCAGTCCTTGTGCTGTGGTCGTCCACTCTACGATCGTGGTATGCTTGTTACTGCAAAGCGATTGTTGCAGAATATTCTCGATACACTGCGACCGCAGATCAGGGAGGGTGTGCCTGTGGTAGGCCTGGAACCAAGTTGCGTCGCAGTCTTCCGCGATGAACTGCTCAACCTCTTCCCCAGCGATGAAGATGCGAAGCGACTCAGCCAGCAAGCATTCCTGTTCAGCGAATTCCTTGCAAAGCAAGCAGGGCATTACGAGTTACCACAAATGCATTGCAAGGCAGTGGTACACGGACATTGCCATCATACCGCGATCATGAAGATGACGGATGAAGAGGCTATACTCTCGAAATTGAACCTTGACTACACAGTCCTCGACTCTGGCTGCTGTGGCATGGCAGGAGCTTTTGGTTTTGAGAGAGACCATTACGAGGTATCTATCAAGGTAGGTGAAAGAGTATTGCTTCCCGCTGTACGGAGCGCTGACAACGATACGCTGATCATTGCAGATGGTTTCAGTTGTCGTGAACAGATCACTCAACTGACGGGCCGTCATGCACTACATTTAGCGGAAGTCATACAGATGGCTATTTCTTCTCGTTCATCAGGAGGATCACGATGACAGACGAATCAGCGCTTGAAGCAACTGGTGCTAGAGAAGCATACGAGGCGCGTCCCTGGCTCAAGCTTTATCCCGGTTTTATACAGTCAGAGATAACACCACGATTTGCCAGTGGGCTTGAGATGTTTCTGGAAACAGTGCAGATTGTGCCTGAGCAGGCAGCAATGTACTACTTCGATCGGGCTATAAGCTATGGTGAACTCGACCGCGCGAGTAGCGCATTAGCCGCCGCTCTTAAGGAACGGGATGTCAGGTACGGCGATCGTATAGCATTATACCTGCAGAACATTCCCCAATTTCTGATCGGACTATATGGGGCATGGAAAGTTGGGGCCATCGTAGTGCCATGCAACCCCATGTTTAAGCAGCGGGAGCTTGAATACCACCTTCAAGACTCCGGAGCAAAGGGTCTCATTTGTCTCGAATCCCTGTATGAAACGGTTGCCCGTGATGCCGTTGTTAACACCAAAGTCGAGTTCGTAATCACCACTAATGAACTGGATTATGCCGGCAAAGAACCTGTTCCGGCGCTACTGCGAGCGTCCAGGAAGCAGTGGTTCGACGAAACGCTGGATATGCTTGAACTGCTGGCCGAATTCGATGGGGCATATGTTGAGTTTGCTTCGCTTACACCGCAGGATATCGCCTTTCTGACCTACACCTCCGGCACAACCGGGCGACCTAAGGGGGCAATGAATACGCATGCTAACGTGGTATTTAATGCGACCTGTTACCAGCAGTGGATGCAACTTGACAGCAATGACGTTGTGATCGGTGTAGCGCCTTTCTTCCACATCACCGGCCTGATCGCCCACCTTGCCGTGGCAGCCCTGGCAGGGATGCCCATCATCACGTTTTATCGTTTTGACCCGGCTGAGATGTTACGACTGATCGAGAAGTGGCATGGCAGCTTCACCGTGGCCGCTATCACCGTCTACATTGCCCTACTGAATCATCCTGCGATCAGAGCGCGCAACCTGGCTTCATTCAGAAAGGCATACAGTGGTGGCGCTCCTGTGTCTCCGGCTATTGTCGAAAACTTCGAGAAGGTCACAGGCGCTTATATCCACAACGTCTACGGACTGACAGAAACTACCTCGCCTTCCCATGCAGTACCATTAGGAGTACGCGCCCCTGTCGATCCCGATTCCGGCGCGTTATCGGTGGGCGTGCCGATACCGAATACTATCTGTCGTGTGGTAGATATTGCCAACGGTCAGGACAATCCACCTGGCATGATTGGCGAATTGATTACCAAAGGACCGGAGATCGTAGCTGGTTATTGGGAAAAGCCCGAAGAAACCGCT
>Ga0137365_10005367_pt1 | contig 10283 bp, 11 predicted proteins | sample SagtaG_9_FD_104799 | JGI IMG/M metagenome (GOLD analysis project Ga0137365, IMG submission 104799) | Vadose zone soil microbial communities from Sagehorn Ranch, Mendocino, California, USA - Sage1_L_40_16 metaG | ecosystem: Environmental > Terrestrial > Soil > Vadose zone | place: USA... | reverse complement strand
GAGATTCAGCGCGTTGCCCCGATTATGCAGGCGGTTCATCAGGACCCGCAAGCTGCGCGCGCCACGATTTTAGCGGCCCTCCCGAAAGCGTTACCCAAAGTGTCTGACACTTGCTTCCGCTTCGAATTCCTTGCCTCTCCGGTTCAAATGATCGGAGACGAGAACGGCAAATTGAAACAAGTAGAAATCGAAGACAACATCCTTGTTGAAGCAAATGGAGATACCAAAGCCAGAGGGACCGGGAACAAGCGTCGGCTGGACGTGGAAACGGTCATTTTCGCCATCGGTGATAAGGTAGACGAATCCTTTGGTCTGCCTGTCGAATGGAATGAGTTTGTGAAAAATCAAAATCCGCGTTTCCCAATTGATGGCATTTCCTATGAATCTCCAGCTGAAGATGTTTTCGTTGGGGGCTGGTCACGTCAGGCCAGTACAGGTCTGGTTGGCTACGCGCGCAAGGATGGCACCAACGCCTCGAAAGCAGTCTGGCAGTATCTACAAACCAAACAGCCAATTGAACCGAATCTGAAATCTCTTACCGAAAAAATCAAGAGCCTGACCAAGCCGGTTGTTTCAAAGGATGACATCAAGAAATTAGAAGCCATAGAACTCGCCGAAGCACAAAAGCGGGGAGTGGAAGAGTTCAAGTTTGATAACAACGACGACATGTTGCAAGCCATGGGCTTGACAGTACCAGCGTAAATCATTACCCCTCTTCATTTGAAGAGGGGTAAAATTTTGTTGTGAAACTTTCTGAACTTGAATTCCGTGCAATGGACTCGCAGTGGCGTAGATGGGGACAGCAGCACATTGAAATTCCATTTTTTCAACGAATGGGCTTGAATGTGCGTGATAAGGATGTTTTAGAAATTGGTTGCGGAAATGGCTATGGCGCATATTTGATTAATCAGGAGTCGCCGCGCAGCTATATTGGGTTGGATTTAATGGAAGAGCAGATTGAAAAAGCCCGCCGACGATATTCGCAATATCAATTTTTCGTGCAAGACGCAACAGACCTCAGTCAATTCGCCGATGCGAGCAAGGATGTAGTAATTATCTTTGGCGTTCTCCATCACATTCCTGAATGGCGTAAAGTGATCGATGAGATCAAGCGTGTGTTGAGAACCAATGGTAGTTTCTTTGTCGAAGAACCGCGCGGCATGGATCTCAAACTTTTCGATTTCTTCTTCCGCTGGGGACACCCCGATTCAGATTTCGGTATCAACAGAATGGGAGAATATTTAAAATCAAGTGGATTCGTTATCTATAGAAAACAATGGACTCCATTGATGACCATGGTTCATGCAAATTCTAATTCGCGCTGAGTGCGCAGCTAAAGCGCACACTAAATAATTTGAAAATCCTTGCGAAGCTGCCCGAAGGGCATGAAACCTTCGCAAGGATATAACAATTCAAATCACTCCACGTTCTCTCAAAGCTGCAATTTGCTCTGACGAATATCCAAGTAATTCTTTCAACACATCCTCTGTGTGTTCACCTATTCTCGGCGGCGGAAGTTTGTACTCCACGGGCGTATCACTGAATTTCAGCGGTGAGCCAACTAACGGCAGCCTTCCAATTGTAAGATGATCCATCTCGATCAACATTTCACGCGCGGCCACTTGTGGTTCAGCAAAAACTTTATCCAAGGTATTGATCGGTCCGCATGGAATTCCTACCGTTTCAAACGCGGATAACCATTCGTTTGCAGTCTTCTCTAAGAAAATCGGTTTCAGTAAAGCGATTAACTCATCACGATTTTCAACACGGCTTGCATTTGTGACAAAGCGTGTATCGCTTACTAATTCCCATTTATTGCGAAGCATTCCTGTGGAACTAATTACTCTGCACAGTTTTTCAAATTGCTTGTCATTCCCCACGGCGATAACAAACCACGCGTCGCTGGCTTGGAAACTCTGATACGGGACAATATTCGCGTGTGCATTGCCGTAGCGCTTTGGCAGATTCCCTGAGATCAAATAATTGCTGGCTACATTCGCCAACATCCCTATTTGTGAATCAAACAATGAAATATCAAGATGTTGTCCTTTGCCTGTTTGATTCCGCGCTTGTAACGCGGCAAGGATCGCGATCACGGCATTCTGGCCCGCGAACAAATCGGCCACTGCCACGCCAACTTTCATCGGTTCACTCTCAGGCTCGCCGGTGATGCTCATCAACCCGCCTATGGCTTGAATCATAAAGTCATAGCCGGGTTTATCCCGCAATGGTCCCGTTTGTCCGAAGCCAGTAATCGAGCAATAGATAAGATTCGGATTGATCACGGAAATAGATTCAAAGTCCAGAGAGAAGCGGGATAACGTTCCAGGGCGAAAGTTCTCGACCAAAACATCGCTTTGTTTTGCAAGTTCAAGGATGATGACGCGGCCCTCATCGGTTTTGAAATCCACAGCGATGCCGCGCTTATTCCGATTGATACACAGGTAATAGGCGCTCTCGCCGTTGGCTTCGCCAGCAAATGGCGGACCCCAAGCGCGCGTCTCATCACCTTTGAGGGATTCAACTTTGATTACTTCCGCGCCAAGATCACCGAGAACCATCGTACAATAAGGACCAGCCAGAACGCGGCTGAGATCGAGCACACGGATTCCATTCAAGGGCTGCATAATGACTCCTTTTTCCGCGCTGAGCGGAGCGAGTGGCAGCGAGCGAAGACGAAGCGTAGATATTAAGGAAATGCTGCATGCCAAGAGATTACTACGTCCGCCGCTTCGATTGCGTAGCACTCAGCGCGTTGATATGATGTTATATGAAACGCGATTTATATTTTAGCAAACCACTTATGAACGCAGCGGGATCGTTGGGATTCGCTCCAGACTTCAGAGATTTTGGAAGTCTTGAAGGTCTTGAACTTGGCGCGTTTGTGACAAACCCATTCTCATTACGCCGACGGCTGCCTACCGCGCAACCGGAACTCATTGAATATCCGGGTGGATTCTTGCTGCATACGGGCTTGCCGAATCCCGGATTCAACGCGGGGATAAAGAATTACGCTTCACGCTGGGACAAATCTGATTTGCCTATCATTGTTCATCTCATGGCAGATCGCCCTGAAGAGACGCAACACATGGTAAAGGTATTGGAAGTGCAAGAGAATGTAATGGCCGCTGAACTGGGTTTCGCGCCATTGCTTGCGGATGATATTTTGTTACTCACGCTCGAGATGTGTTTGGGCGAGTTGCCATTGATCTTTTCTTTGCCCGTTGAGCAAGTATTGAGTTTGGGATCTCGATTAATCCGAGAAGGTGCTCAAGCGATCAGCATCGCTGCGCCGCGTGGCGCACTGCCCAATGAGCAAGCCTCATTAATTACTGGAAGACTCTACGGTCCTTCCCTCTTTCCACGCGCACTTGAAACGGTGTATTCCGCTACAAAATTGGGATTACCTATTATCGGCGCAGGCGGAGTCTATTCAAAAGAAAACGCCAACGCAATGTTATCCGTCGGCGCACTAGCTGTGCAATTGGATGCTGCGTTGTGGAATCCAAACTTTAACTTTTCCGCTCCAACACCATAATAGGGATATAGCAATGCGCGGCGCGCACCTTATATTTCTCATATCCGGCATAGTATGAAATGCCCAACTGCCAGTATTTTTCATATTCATCCCCTCTAACCTCACTTGCAATATAAGTTCCTGTTCTCTCATTCCATAACATAACGAATTAATACATCAGTTTTTGGAAAGCATTGAGTTTAATGTTCATTTTTCCAGCCAGATGGTCACAGGTCCATCATTGTGGATCTCCACCAACATATGCGCACCAAATTGACCTGTCTGTGTTGGAACGCCATGTCCGCGCAATAATTCGACGAATCGATTCACTAACGGTTCAGCAACCTCGGGCAACGCAGCATCTGTAAACGATGGACGTCGTCCTTTGCGTGAGTCAGCATACAGTGTGAATTGCGACACCACGATTGCTTCACCTCTCACATCCAAAACAGAAAGATTCGTCTTGCCCTGTTCATCTTCGAAGATACGCAGGCTAGCAACTTTCTCCGCGAGCAACGCGATCTGCTCCTCCCCATCGCCATGACCTACACCCAATAAAATCAACAGACCCTTTCCGATCGCGGAAATGGTCTGCCCATCAACGGTGACACTGGCTTTGGATACTCGTTGCAACAACGCGCGCATAAATAGCTAGTTTCAAGCTGACACTATTTGATCTTATATCCCGTTATTTTGAGGAAATTTTCCTTTTCATCAGGCGTCATGTGTTCGTATGTAAGTCGAATTGTATATCCACCAATGAGATTCCCATCCTTCTCAACGAGCATCCAGTCTACAACATCTTTGAGGGGGATATCGAGAGTAGCATCCAGATGCTGATTAAGATCATATGTTAGACCATCGAGCATTTTTATTGTAAAGACACCATCATAATAGGCTATGGGTTCCGTCCAATTGTCATCTATCGTCCCATCTTGCGTCCTGAATCGGACTTTCAGCCCAACAAAATTATAAGATGATCTTCGGGTAAGCAGAGCCTCCCGCAAAACACTCAATGTAGAGTGTGCTTCCTTTGTAGCCGCGTCAAACTCTTTATCAGTAAGAGGAGGAATAGGAGTAGGCGCATGTGCTCCACATGAAACCGTAAAAAGTATGGAAAAGAGAATAAAGATTCGTAACCAGATTGGCTTATACATTTAAAAATTCTCCAACCGGTGGGAAAATCAAATCACGTTTAACTGTTAGACGTTATGGCAACTGAATTGCTTCCCTCACTTCTTCTATTGTTTTCTCGGCAATGACGCAGGCGCGTTTCGCCCCGTCATTCAATACTTCCTGCACATAATCTGGTTTTGAAGCGAACTCTGCACGCTTGACACGAAACGGTTCGAGATGTTGGTTCAAATTCTTGGCAAGAAGCTTTTTACAATCCACACAACCGATGCCCGCGCGGCGACATTCGACATTGACCATCTCAATATCTGCTTGAGGGGAAAAGATTTTATGCATGGTATACACATTGCACACATCTGGGTTGCCAGGATCAGTGCGTTTGATACGGGCCGGGTCAGTGACCATTTCTCGGACTCGAGCGGTTGTCTCTTCGGGTGTCAAGGCAAGCTCGATGTGATTGTTCAAACTCTTGCTCATCTTCTCCTTGCCGTCAATGCCAAGTACCTTCTTGACTTCCGTATGCTTGACCTGCGGCTCGATCAACACTTTTGTGCCATAGCGATAATTGAATGAACGCACAATCTCGCGCGCAAATTCAAGGTGCGGAGCCTGATCAATACCCACAGGTACAATGTCTGTTTTATAAAGCACAATATCCGCAGTCATCAAAACAGGATAACCTACTAACCCATAGTTCACATTGTCGGGTTGCTGTCGCACCTTTTCTTTAAAGGTCGGCAGCTCAGTCAGTTTACCAAACTGTGTCACCATGGAAAGATAAGTATGTAGTTCCATCACCTGCGGGACATGCGATTGCACAAACACAATTGATTCTTCGGGACGGATGCCAGCCGCGAGCCAGTCGAGCACCATTTCCACAGTATTTTGCCGAAGGTCTTGCGTTGTCTCAACGGTTGTCAACGCGTGGACATCTACAACACAATAAACACAATCATAGTCATTTTGTAATGCAACATAGTTCTGGATCGCACCCAGATAGTTCCCTAGATGTTGACGACCTGTCGGTCGAGCCCCCGAAAACACGCGTCCTTTTTTAGCCATTCATTATCCTCATTCTACTCGACCAACGATATTTATTCACCAACCATTTTCCGTACTAGTCCTAACACTTCCCCGGGCTCGGCATGACGATGTGTTGCTAACTTTGAATACAACAATTGTCCGTTGACGGTCACTTCAAACTTGCCACCATCAGATGGGATCAATTTGACATCTTCAACCAAATGCTCATAATTCTTGAGCAATTCCTCTGTCAAGCTCACGGCCCGACCTGTATAGTGTCAGACCGCGCAATAGATGATCTCGATCTTCAACATGTTCCCTCCGCAATTTTTGAGGGATTATATCATTGAGGCAACTCCTGCAAAAATGCCTTCACGTTTTCATCAGCGGGTTTCGTTTTAATCTGCTTTGCCGTTCCCACCTGCCGCAACACTCCATCCACAATCACCGCGATCCGATGACTCAACTTTGTCGCTTCATTCAGATTGTGCGTAACAAAGACTGCTGTGCGGCTATCTTCTTTCAATAAGACAGATAAGTCTTCAATCAACTTTGCACGTGTAGGTGGATCAAGCGCCGCGAACGGCTCATCAAGCAACATTAATTCTGGTTCCAACACGAACGCCCGCGCTAGGCTGACTCTCTGCGCCTCTCCCCCGGATAATTGACCCGCCCGCCGTTTCAACAGGGACTCAATGTCCAATTGCTTCGCCCATTTTCCTATGCGCGCTTGAATCTCTTCCTTCGGTGTACTGCGGAACTTTAACCCCAGCGCGACATTCTGTTCAACGGTCATGTCCATCAACAGCGGAGCTTGAAACACAAACGAGATTTTTCTTCGATATTCAAGTTCATTCCGCTGCATCAATGACTTCCCATCATAAATAATTTCGCCGCGCGCTGGATTGAGCAAACGCGCCAATGCGAGCAAAAGTGTACTCTTTCCCGCCCCGTTGGGACCAACAACTGCCAGCGTTTCGCCGCGCTGAATATCAAGCGAATCCACTCTCAGTGCATCGCGTCCATTTCTTTGAATAATTAAATCGTGAATTTGAAACATCATTATTTCCGTGGGGCGGATTGCAACATCGTATTCGCAGAATGATCCACCTTACGCCCCCTTTGCTGAATCCACGTCAGTGCAAGATTAATTAAATACGTGAGAACAAGCAGAAGCGTAGAAAGAGCGAGGGCCTGTCCAAACTCGCCTTTGCTCGTCTCAAGAACAATCGCCGTTGTCAAGACGCGTGTCTGCCCTCTGATGTTCCCGCCTACCATCATCGAGGCACCAACCTCCGAGATCACAGAGCCGAACCCAGCCATGAGTGCGGCCAGGAGTGGTAGACGTGCCTCCCGCCACAAATTCCACACCATTTGTCCGCGGGAGGCGCCTAGCCCGAGCAGTTGTTGTTGGAGGCGCGGGTCAAGTGCTTCGAGGGCTGCGGCAGTCAATCCAGTGACGACGGGTGCAGCGATGATCGTCTGCGCAATAATGATCGCAACGGGCGTATAAATCAAACGCAAATTCCCCAGCGGACCGCTGCGCCATAGCATGATTGCCACAACTAGCCCCACCACCACAGGCGGCAATGCCATTCCTGTGTTGATAATACTTAGGATGAATGAACGACCACGAAAATTTCCCAGTGCAAGCCAAGTACCAAAGGGCAAACCGATCAGCAGACTAATGATCGTCGCAATGACAGAAACTTGGATAGAAAGAGCAGTGATTTGCCAGATTTCAGAATCAAACATGAAGCAAGTATACAGGGAAAAGGCTGTTGCTTATGTAGTGTTGGCTATGGCAACCCTAACTCCGCATCGGTTTTATTTGCATCCGGAAAGAATAATGGCTGACCATATTTTTCTACACCGAACTTAGCGATGAGCTTTTGACCTTCAGACGAGGTAATGAAATCTGCAAATGCCTTTGCGCCTGTGAAATTTACTTTTGGCCATTTTGCAGGATTGACTGTAATAACGTGATAAACGTTCAACAAAAAGGGATCACCTTCGACGAGGATTTCTAAATCCACATTGGGCTTATACGCAAGGAATGTACCTCGATCGGTCAGTGCATATCCACCTTTCTCAGAAGCAACTGAAAGTGTCGCACCCTGTCCTTGCCCGGTTTCAAGATACCAATCTGCGCCGGCGCCTTTTGGGTCAAGCCCAGCATTCTTCCATAGAGCCAATTCTTTGACGTTTGTACCTGAATCGTCGCCGCGCGAGACAAATGTCGCGCGTGAAGCGAAAATCTTCTTGAATGCCTCAACTGGAGTCTCGCCTCGAATCCCAGCTGGGTCAGAAGAAGGTCCCACAATCACAAAGTCATTATGCATCACGAGCCGCCGGTCAATGCCAAAACCTTTGGCAACAAATTCTTTTTCCGCAGCCGGCGAATGGAGCAGGATCACATCTGCATTGCCTTGCTCACCTAGTTTCAATGCTTGTCCCGAACCAACTGCAACAAGTTGAACTTTGTATCCGGTCTTTTCAGTAAAGACTGGTAAGAGAACATCCAGCAAGCCGGAGTCTTGTGTGGACGTTGTAGATACGAGCAACAGATCTTTATTTTGTTTTGAAGCGGTATTGCATGATGTTAGGAAAATTGAAATCAATAATAAAGTTGAAAAGAGTTTATTCAAGCTTTTCACTCCGATATACAAAGATATGGCGACTTCACTTGCGAACCTCCCCTTGCATCGAGTCGATTATAAGCCCAGGTCTGCATCAGTTTTGTTGGCATCAGGGATAAACAATTGCTGCCCATATTTGTCCACGCCGAATTTACCAATAGCATCCTGCGTGGAGGGTTCAGTCATAAACTTAAAAAACGCGGTCGCGCCATCATAGTTAACTTTGGGCCATTTATCCGGATTGACTGTGATAATATGATAGACATTCAACAATGATTTATCGCCCTCAACCAAAATCTCCAATTGCAAATTGGCTTTATTCGCAAGGAAGGTCGCGCGGTCTGTAAGAGTATATCCATTCTTTTCTGAGGCAATCGTCAAAGTGGCACCCATGCCCTGCCCAGTTTCAATGTACCAGGCAGGCTGCTCGGTAGCAGGATCAAGTTCGGCATTCTTCCAAATACCAAGTTCTTTTGTGCTAGTGCCAGATTTATCTGCGCGCGCAACTAAGGTTTGCTGAGCAGTGGCAATCGCCTTGAACGCGTCTGTTGCGGAAAGCCCTTTGATCTTCGCAGGATCATCAGTAGGACCCACAATGATAAAGTCATTATGCATGACCAGCGCGCGATCCTTTCCCCAACCATCAGTCATGAATTGTTTTTCGGCGGATGGCGAATGGACAAGTAGGACATCGGCGTTGCCCTGCTGTCCCATCTCCATGGCTTGTCCAGATCCCACCGCAATCGTCTGGACCTTATAACCTGTTTCTGTTTCGAAAAGTGGAATCAGCACATCGAGCAACCCTGAGTCTTGTGTGGACGTGGTCGTTGCAAGAATAAGATTGGGGTTGGAAGGAGCCACAGTTGCCTGATTCGTCATCTCGGTCCCCAAAGGGGATGCTATTGGAGCGGGCGTCACAGGTGCACAAGCACCAAGTACCAATATAAAAACAATCAGCAAGCTGAACAACATCAAGGATCTGGATTTCACTTGTTTCTCCTATAGTGGAATTTGTTCACCGCTATGAGCGGAGTTATAACCCGTCAGCGCGTTGAGTTCATTACGGAAGTTTACGGTCTGTATATAATCAAGCAATGGCAGGAGAGTCGTCTCATGCTCGCGTGGGAGCACAAGATCATAGCGTTCTTCAAATAATGGAATGAAATCGAGGCCCTGCTGATGCGCTGCAGCTTGTAGGCCGAGCGCCGCATCCGCTTGATGATTTGCAATCAATATTGCAGCCTCGCTATGTGTCTTAACGACTTTGTCATAACCGTTGATCTTTTCAGATGGGATTTTGAGTTTTCGTAATTCGGCATCAAACCAGAGACGAGTCCCTGAGCCAGCATTTCGATTGACAAAACGGATATTTGACTTGGCGACATCAGAGACTTTTTTGATTCCTTTGGGGTTGCCACTTGTGAGCATCAATCCTTGCGTGCGATAGGCAAGCGTGATAATTTCCATAGATCGATCAGGAAAGAGATGGCGAATAAAAGGTATGTTGTATTCACCACTCACATCCAAAAGATGTGAGCCTGAAATTTGACATAACCTCTGACGCAGATTCACAAGTCCATCCAATGAGCCAACAGGCAAGCTCAAAAGAGTCACATATTTTTTAAGGCGTTCAGCCATCCCTTCGAGTGCAAGATCGTGACTGCCTGAAAAAATTACGGCAGGCTTTCTCGTTTTCGGAAGTACCATTTCTTGTAGAAGAAGCGCGTCTGCTTTGGCACGGTAGAACTTCTCAGTTACCTTTCCCGACTTGCGGATCTCGCCCACTTCGACAAGGTTCGCGGATTCAAGCGCGAGGATGTGGTGGCGAATCCAGGCCGGGGACTGCTTCATCATCCGCGCGAGATGCGTGAGCGTGGCGGGGGATGCCATGAGGAGTCGCAAAATTTCCATGCGGCGGGAATCTGCCAGGAGCTTGATATCCCCAAACGAATGAACAGTTTCGACTTTTT
>Ga0137365_10005364_pt1 | contig 10288 bp, 6 predicted proteins | sample SagtaG_9_FD_104799 | JGI IMG/M metagenome (GOLD analysis project Ga0137365, IMG submission 104799) | Vadose zone soil microbial communities from Sagehorn Ranch, Mendocino, California, USA - Sage1_L_40_16 metaG | ecosystem: Environmental > Terrestrial > Soil > Vadose zone | place: USA: California... | reverse complement strand
GCTGGAGCTTGCGAGAGAGCAATGACGCGTGATGGCACAGTCGGTCGATCCGACGCAACCGAGAGAAGCCTGCCGTTTCATTGGGACATCGATCCCGCTCGAATGATGAGGCCTCGGTTCGCGGACTCCATCAGGGCCAGCAGTCCATCCGGACTGCGTGAACAGGCCGGACACATGACTGCAAGCGACTTCTGTGCGGCACGCTCGATTTTCTCTTGCCAGACGGGGGCCATCCACACATGACACGCCGCGAGTTCATCACGCTTCTCGGTGGCGCGGCTTTGGCGTGGCCGCTCGTGACAAGATCTCGACCGCCAGCGTGGATGCAGTATTCTCTCCCGCAAACAGGTCGGTTGAACCAGTGCCGCCGCTACGAACGGCTTATCAGGGAGCGACGCTCATGAAGACTTTCGCATCTGCCGCGTGTGTTCTGCTGCTGCTCGGCACTGGCGCCTCGGCGCAGACCCTCGACGACCTCAAGAAAGACGGCAACGGCGGCTCGACCGACAACATCCTCACCTATGGCATGGGCTATCACCAGCAGCGCTATAGCCCGCTCAAACAGATCAACAGGCAGACCGTGAAGCGTCTGGTTCCGGTGTGGAATCTTAGCCTCGACAACAATTGGGGCGAGCAGGCGCAGCCGATCGTCTACAACGGCGTGATGTATGTCACCAACGCCAAGGCGACGGTCGCGATTGATGTCGCTACCGGTAAGCAGATCTGGAAACAGACGCTCGATTGGCCGCCGGAGACACCGCGCGTGGTCTGCTGCGGCGTCTCCAATAAGGGCGCAGCGATCTACAACGGCAAGGTCTTCCGCACTACGCTCGATGCCCACGTCATCGCGTATGACGCCAAAGACGGCAAGGAGCTGTGGAAGTCGAAGGCGGCGGAATGGAAAGAGGGCTACTCGCTCACCGTTGCGCCGCTGATCGCGGACGGCGTGCTGGTTACCGGCATTTCCGGCGCTGAGTTCGGCATTCGTGGCTTCATCGACGGCTGGGACCCCGAGACTGGCAAGCATCTGTGGCGGCGCTACACGATCCCCGCCCGCGGTGAAAAGGGCAATGAGACTTGGCCGCAGGACAACAATGCCTGGGAGATCGGCGGCGGATCGTCCTGGATCACCGGCTCTTACGATCCCGAGCTCGATCTGATGTATTGGGGCATCGGCAATCCGGCACCGTGGGCGTCGCAGAGCCGCGACGGCGATAACCTCTACACCTCATCGGTGCTGGCGATGCGGCCGGCGACCGGCGAGACCGTCTGGTACTACCAGTTCACACCCAATGATGCCTATGACTACGACGCTTGCTGGGAACTGATCAACGCCGACATCGATGATGGCGGCCAGAAGCGCAAGGTGATCATGCAGCTCAATCGCAACGGCTTCCTCTACGTAATCGACCGAACTAATGGCAAGCTGCTGGCCGCAAACGCGTTCGAGAAAGTGAACTGGGCGAGCCACGTCGACAAGGAGACTGGCCGACCGGTAGAGACCGACATCGCCAAGAGCATCCGCGCAGGCAAGGCGACCGAACATTGGCCCTCGACGCGAGGCGGCAAAAACTGGCAGCACGCCGCGTTCAACCCGGAGACCGGACTGCTCTACGCCAACACGTTCCACGAAGGGCGGATGTATAAACACCTGGAGATCAAGCCGCACGTGGTCGGCCAGCGCTACCAATTCATCGAAAACCTCCCGCTCCCGCGGGCGGCAGACCAGCCGGTCGGCCACATGGAGGCCATCGATCCGCTCACGGCGCAGAAGAAGTGGCGTACTCCGCTGATGGATTTCCAGATTTGGTCGGCGATGCTGGCCACCGGCGGCGGCCTGCTGTTCACTGGCAAAGAGACCGGCGAGTTCATTGCAGTCGATGCCGACACCGGCAAGATCGTTTGGCAGTTCCAGACCGGGTCGGGTATCAACGCCATCCCGGTCACTTACACGCACCAGGGTCGACAATACGTCACCGTGCTGTCCGGCATCGGCGGGCTCTACTGGAACATCGCGCGCGAGCGGCTCAAGGACAAGGTGCCGCAAGGCGGATCGGTTTGGACCTTCGCGCTCTTGCCGGAGTGAAGGCCGAAGGCCGACTTTCGTCATTGGCAGCCGGAGCGTTAGGCCAAACCGTCGTGAAGCGCGTTGCGTTATCGATCGCCCTGGCATGTTTCCTCATGACTGCGCCAGCGGCCGCTGAAGACGCGCGAAGTTTTCCTAATGACCAGATCGCAACCGGCGCGGAGCTCTACGCGGTCAACTGCTCGCCATGTCATGGCGCCCGCATGGAGGACCCTGGCGCGGCATTCAACCTAAGGAAATTCCCCTCCGACCAGCGCGAGCGCTTCGTCAATTCGGTGATGCGCGGCAAGAATCAGATGCCGCCATGGGGGGATTTCTTCAAGCCGGATCAGCTCCAGGCCTTGTGGGCCTATGTCGTGGCGGGCGAGCGGTGAAGGGGATCATGCGCTGGGTCCGGCTGCATCCCTACAACATCAGCCAGAAGGTCCTCCGCTTTCGGGGGTAAAGCGGACATCGCCAGCGATAGCAGAACAATCTCGCGCTCAGCTATTGGCTGTCAGAGTGGAGAATGTTGGAACCCAGTTCCTCTCCCTCCGCCAGAAACCTCCAATTTCCTATCCCTCACCGGCATTTTTCAGGTAGGCGCGATCTGCCTAAGATTTGAGCAACACGCTCGCAATTGTATGCACTCCGTTGCGGCGGACCGCTGCAACGGCTTTGGATGTTTCAGATAAGCGCATGCGAATCAATGACTTGCCCAGTATTACAGGGCGCCGTACTGATTCTGGCATGTCCCTTGAGAGCGTAGCCACCGAACGCCCCAAAAGGCATCGGGAGGCTTCCATGAAACGTCGCGACTTCCTCAAATCCACCGCCGCGCTCGCAGGCGCCAGCATGGTATCGGCCCCCGCGGTGTTCTCGCCCGCCAAGGCGCAGTCGCGCCAGGAGACGCTGCTCTTCGTCACCGAGAGTGGGCCCAACAACTTCGACATTCACGGCGTCGGCACCAACCGGCCGGGCTACGAGGTGTCGTGGAACTGCTACGATCGGCTGATGTCGCACAGCGTGAAGACGCTGCCGGACGGCACTGCGTCCTACGATCGCGACAAGTTTACTCCCGAGCTCGCCGAGGAATGGTCGAGCACACCGACGTCGATCACCTTCAAGCTCCGCCGGAACGCGACCTTCCACGACGGCACGCCGATCACTGCGAAAGACGTCAAGTGGTCGTTCGACCGCGCCGTCACCGTCGGCGGCTTTCCGACCTTCCAGATGAAGGCGGGCTCGCTGGAAAAGCCCGAGCAGTTCGTCGCGGTCGACGATCACACCTTCCGGGTCGATTTCATCCGCAAGGACAGGCTCACGACCCCCGACCTCGCGGTCATCGTGCCAGCCGTCTACCACTCCGAGCTGATCAAGAAGCACGCCACCGAGAAGGATCCCTGGGGCCTCGAGTACACCAAGACGACTATTGCCGGCGGCGGCGCTTACAAGGTGCGCAGCTGGCAGGCCGGCAGCGAAGTGGTCTACGAGCGCAACGAAGACTGGAAATCCGGTCCGCTGCCGAAGATCCGGCGCGTGATCTGGCGCATCATTCCATCCGCCGGGAACCGGCGCGCGTTGATCGAGCGCGGCGATGCTGACCTTTCATTCGATCTGCCGAACAAGGACCTCGCTGAGCTAAAGCAAGCTGGAAAGGTCGCCGTCGCCACGACGCCGATCGGCAATGGCATCTGGTATCTCGGCTTGAACTGCAAGAACCCGCCGTTCAACGACGTCAAAGTGCGTCAGGCGGTCGCTTACGCCGTTCCATATCAGAAAATCATGGACGTAGTGATGTATGGGCTCGCGAACCCGATGTTCGGCGCCAAATCGAACTCGGCATCGAGCCTCGTCTGGCCGCAGCCGCATGGCTACTCGACCGACATCGCCAAGGCCAAGGCGCTGCTGGCCGAAGCAAGCTTCCCGAACGGACTGGAAACGACGCTGTCGTTCGATCTCGGCTTTGCCGTCATCGGCGAGCCGATCTGCGTCCTTGTGCAGGAAAGCCTTGCGCAGATCGGGATCAAGGCCACGATCAATAAAATCCCCGGAGCCAACTGGCGGGCTGAGCTCCTCAAGAAGGAGCTGCCGATGATCGTGAACTTCTTCTCCGGCTGGCTGGATTACCCGGAGTACTTCTTCTTCTGGTGCTATCACGGCCAGAACGCCGTGTTCAACACGATGAGCTATCAGGACAAGGAGATGGATGCGCTGATCGACGCCGCGCGCAAGGCGGCTGCAGAGGGTGACAGCGCAGGCTACGACAAGAACGTGCGCGGCTTCATCGGCAAGGCTTTCGATGAGGTCCCGCGCATCCCGTTGTTCCAGCCCTACCTGAATGTCGCCATGCAAAAGAACCTGTCGGGCTACCGCTATTGGTTCCACCGACAGCTCGACTATCGCACCCTCGCGAAGGGATGAGATAGCGCAGCCGACATGGCTGGCGGCAGCCCAGCCATGCCGAACCTAGCGGGGAAGTTCATGCTGCGCATGGGCCTCAAACGACTGCTGATGGCGGTGCCGAGCCTTGTGGGCGTGGTCATCGTCACGTTCCTGCTGACGCGCGCGCTGCCCGGCGACCCCGCTGCTTATTTCGCCGGGCCTGCCGCGACGAAGGAGGCGATCGAGCAGATCAGGGTCAATCTCGGGCTCGACAAGCCGCTGATCGTGCAGTTCGGCCGCTACGTGGGCGACCTCACGCGTGGCGATCTTGGCAACTCGCTGACCACCGGCCAGCCCGTTGGCAAGGAAATCCGAGAACGCCTGCCCGCTTCCGCCGAACTGACCCTGCTCGGTTTGATCCTGTCGATCTCGATCGCAGTGCCGCTTGGCATCTTGGCAGCGACACGGCCTGGCTCGCTCATCGATCATGCCTGTCGCGTGCTGGCGACCGCCGGCGTGTCGCTGCCGGTGTTCTTCACCGGTCTCATCCTGGTTTACGTCTTCTACTATCTGCTCGGTTGGGCGCCGGCACCGCTCGGCCGGCTTGACGTTTTTTACAGCCCGCCACCGCAGGTGACCGGCTTCTATCTGATCGACAGCGCGATTGCCGGCGACGGAGAGGTGTTTCTCGCAAGCCTCAAACAACTGATCCTTCCGGTAGCGACCCTCGGCATCTTCTCGCTCGCACCGATCGCGCGCATGACTCGCGCATCCATGCTGGCGGTGCTCGCCTCCGATTTCGTACGCACCGCACGCGCCAGCGGGCTCGCGCCCTACACGGTGATCGTCACCTACGCGTTTCGCAACGCCATGATCCCGGTCGTGACCACACTTGGCATGGTGTTCTCTTTCTTGCTCGGCGCCAACGTGCTGGTGGAGAAGGTGTTCGCTTGGCCGGGCATCGGTTCGTTCGCGGTCGAAGCGCTGATCGCCTCCGATTTCGCGCCGGTGCAGGGCTTCGTCCTCACCATGGCGGTGATGTATGTCGCCCTCAACCTGCTGATCGACATTCTTTACGGGCTGATCGATCCGCGCGTGAGGATCGAGGCATGACCGATCTCGCCCCACCCTCCCTGCGCGCATCGAGCGCGGTCGGCGCCACACTTCGCCATGCCCGCTATGTCATCTCCGAAAATCCTGTCACGGGCGTTGCTTTCGGGCTGTTCGTGCTGATCGTGCTCGCAGCCCTGCTCGGGCCCTCTCTCGTCCCGTACGATCCGCTCGCAAGCAACACCGACGCGGCGCTGAAGCCCCCGTCGGTCCGGCACTGGTTCGGCACCGACCAACTCGGTCGCGACGTGTTCAGCCGCGTCATCGTCGCGGCACAGCTCGATTTCTTCATTGCCGTCACATCAGTCGCCCTCGTCTTCGTGATGGGCGGGCTTGCTGGAGTCGCCGCCGGTTTCTTCGGCGGCTGGGCCGACCGGATCGTCGGGCGGACTGCCGACACCATCATGGCGTTCCCACTTTTCGTGCTCGCCATGGGCATCGTCGCGGCGCTCGGCAACACGGTGCAGAACATCATCCTCGCCACCGCGATCGTAAATTTTCCGCTTTATGCCCGGGTCGCGCGGGCCGAGGCCAATGTACGCCGCGAGGCCGGATTCGTTCTTGCCGCGCGGCTCTCGGGAAATGGGGAGCTCCGCATCCTGCTGACGCAGATTCTGCCGAACATCATGCCGATCATGATCGTGCAGATGTCGCTGACGATGGGCTCCGCGATCCTCAACGCCGCCGGTCTGTCGTTCATTGGCCTCGGTGTGCGGCCACCGACCGCCGAGTGGGGCATCATGGTCGCGGAGGGCGCGGCCTTCATGGTTTCGGGCGAATGGTGGATTGCGTTCTTTCCCGGCGCCGCGCTGATGACCGCGGTGTTCTGCTTCAATCTTCTGGGCGACGGGCTGCGCGACATCGTCGACCCGCAGCGGCGCACGTAGCATGACCGCGATTCCGCTGCTCGATGTGCGCGATCTGACGGTGGAGTTCACCACCCGCCGCGGCATCGTTCGCGCGGTCGAGCGCATCAACATCACCATCGCCAAGGGCGAAACGGTCGGCATCGTCGGTGAATCCGGCTCCGGGAAGTCGGTCACCTCTTACGCCGTCATGCGCATCCTCGACCGTGCCGGACGCATCGCCGAAGGCTCGGTTGTGTTCAGCAGCATCGATGTAGCCTCGGCCAACGAGGACGCGATGCGGGACCTGCGCGGCCGCGAAATATCGATGATCTTTCAGAATCCACGCGCGGCGCTCAATCCGATCCGCAAAGTCGGCCGCCAGATTGAGGACGTGTTGTTGGAGCACGTCCAGGCGACGCACATGGACGCCACCCAGAAAGCGATCGAGTTGCTTGCTCAGGTTCGAATCGCGCGGCCGCGTGAACGCTATCACGCCTATCCGTTCGAGCTGTCGGGCGGCATGTGCCAGCGCGTCGTCATTGCGCTCGCGCTCGCCTGCCAGCCGCAGCTGCTCATTGCCGACGAGCCGACCACCGGCCTCGACGTGACCACGCAAAAGGTGGTGATGGACTTGATCGCGGAGCTCACGCGCGAACGCGGCATGTCGACGATCCTGATCACGCACGATCTCGGACTTGCGGCAACTTACTGCGACCGCGTCACCGTGATGGAGAAGGGCCGGGTGGTGGAGACCGCAAGCGCCCGCTCCATCTTCACCACGCCTGTGCACCGCTACACGCGCAAGCTGATGCGCGCCACGCCGCGTGCGGGTGTGTCGTTGTGTGATCTCCTGCCCGAGGAGGACGCCGCGCCGGCAACAGCCACCGTCGCCAAACTCGCGCCCAAGGAAAATCGCGCGCCGTTGCTCGTCCTGCAGAAGCTCGTGAAGGAATACCCGCGCAAGGGCTTGGACGGATTTGGCGGCGTGCTGATGAAGTTCGTCCGCCGCGGTCCTGCGCCCGAGTCCGATATGTTCCGGGCCGTGGACGGCGTCAGTCTCACCGTCCGCCGCGGCGAGAGCGTTGGGCTCGTCGGCGAATCCGGATGCGGCAAGTCCACCACCTCGGCCATGGTCATGCGTCTGATGGACAAGAGCGCCGGCACGATCCTGTTCGATGGCGAGGACATCGGCGAAATCCCGCCGAAGGAATTCGCCAAGCTGCCGATGTGCAAACGAATCCAGATGGTGTTCCAGGATCCGACCGACAGCCTAAATCCGCGATTTACTGCCGCACGCGCAATCGCCGATCCGATCTTGCGGCTCAGCGAGATCAAAGGGCGCGATGCAGTGCGCGCGCGTTGCGAGGAGTTGGCGCGCCAGGTCGGGCTGCCACTCGATCTGCTCGATCGCTTTCCGCACCAGCTGTCGGGCGGGCAAAAGGCGCGCGTCGGCATCGCGCGCGCCATCGCGTTGTATCCGGAACTCGTGATCCTCGACGAGCCGACCGCGGCGCTCGACGTGTCGGTGCAGGCGGTCGTGCTCAATCTGTTGCAGGACCTGAAGCAGTCGCTCGGTATGAGTTATTTGTTCGTGTCGCATGATCTCAATGTGGTACGGCTTCTGTGCGAGCGCGTCCTTGTCATGCGCGCGGGCAAGATCGTGGAACAAGGCCCGACCGAACGCGTCCTGGTCGCACCGGAGGCGCAGTACACCCGCGACCTGCTGGCCGCCATCCCGCAACCGAATTTCGGACCAGGGCGCGCTATGCCTGAACGCCTGGCGGCCACGCCATGAAACGCAAGCGCGCGCAGGCGTCCGCGGTGCGGGCGGATCTTGCGACCGTGCGAGCTTTATACCGGTTCGATCAGCTAGGCGGCTGTGGTTTGTGCCTGCGCCAGATAGGCGCGCCAACCGCCGAAGCTCGAAATATCGCGGCAGCCCGTAACCGCTTCCGGCTCGACCAAGAAGCCCTTCACCGAGCGCCCATCAGCCAGCCGCAGCGTGCCGATGGCAAACGGCGGCGGCACGGCGGCGACAAAGCGCCCGAATCCATCCACCGGGAGAGCCCAGATCTCGACCTCGATCGCAGCGCCTGTGCCCTGGCGCACGCGCAGAAGGCCGGGCTTGGCGACACCGTCGCCCACGAGTGCATAGAGCAGGTAGTCGGGCGCGGTCGACACCGTCTCCAGCAGATGCGCCCCGTGCGCACGAAGCTCGCCATTGAGCGGCATGCCGGAAAGATGTGCGCCAGCGACTGCTATCGCGATCTCGCCGCCAGCAGGAATGCGAGGTAGTGGCCTTAGCGGCGGCTGCGCGACGGCAAGCGCGCCGAGCGGCAGCGCGCTATCGGCCTGCAGTACGCGCGCAATCGATGCGGCAAGCGCATCCTGGCCGCCGGGCGCGAGCACGCTGATGCCGAACGGCACGCCGTTGTCATGCATTGCCGATGGCAACGCAATGCCGCACATGTCCAGCAGGTTGACGAAATTCGTATAGGTGCCGAGCCTGCTGTTGAGCTCGACTGGGTCGGCCAGCACCTGCTCGATCGTGTACACGGTCGGTACGGTCGGTAGCAGCAGTGCGTCGACGTAGCGGAAGCATTCATCGCGGACGCGCCGTAGTGCCTCGAGGCGGTAGAACGCGGAGAATGCATCAAGCGCGCTCGACTGCCGACCTTGTTCGATGATGGTGCGCGTGACCGGATGCAGCGCGTCAGGCATCGACTCGATCAGGGCGCGCACTGCGAGATAGCGCTCAGCCACCCATGGCCCTTCGTAAAGGAGACGAGCGGCCTCGTAGAAGGGCGCGATGTCGATTTCGACGATGCGTGCGCCAAGCGCCGAACAACGCTTGAGCGCCTCCCGGTAAGCCTGGGCAGATTGCTCATCGCCAAAGAAAATGCATTGACCCTCAGGGGGCGTGCCGAGCCGCACGTCGGTCGGAAACGCACCGGGCAGACCGAGCGGCCGGTCGCGCAAATAGGGATCAGCTGGATCGGGTCCAGCGATCGCCGACAATGCGGTCCAGGCGTCATCCGTGGTCAACGCAAAGATCGACACACAATCGAGCGACCGGCACGCCGGAACAACGCCGGCGTTCGAGATGAGGCCAAGACTGGGCTTCAAACCGACAATGTTGTTCAGCGCCGCGGGCACGCGGCCGGAGCCAGCAGTGTCGGTGCCAAGCGCGAGTGGCACGAGGCCCGCCGCGACCGCCACCGCCGAGCCCGAGCTTGATCCGCCCGGTACGAGATCGGGCTTCACGGCGTTGCGCGGAACACCGTAAGGCGAGCGCACACCGACAAGGCCGGTCGCAAACTGATCGAGATTGGTCTTGCCAATGACGATCGCGCCGGCACGCCGCAGGCGCGTCACGACGGTGGCGTCACGGTCCGGTGCGTACTTGAAGGTCGGGCAACCCGCGGTCGTCGGCATTCCTTCGACGTCGATATTGTCCTTAATCGCGACCGGCACGCCGTAGAGCGGCCGTCCCTCGAAGCCGCCGCCAGCCGCAAGCGCTTCGGCATCCGCGATGGCGGCGGCCTCGTCCCGCAGGCTGATGAAGATCGCGACGTCACCGCGCTCGCGAATGCGCGCGAAGCTGCGCCTGACCGTGTCGGCCGGACGTGCAACGCCGTTGCGGTGCGCCTTGACGATTTCGGCGATGGTTTCGCTCAAGGAATGCTCCGCGCGCCCGAGCACTTGCGGCCGCGAGAAAAACAAGCCGCCGCCAATTAGGTCGAAATGGCGCGACAAAGCAAGTCGGCTGCCGCAAGAGTCCTGGCGCGGCTCGCGCCCAGTGGGCAGGGCCAAGCGCTCGCTCCGGGCTTCGAGCTGGCCGCGCAGTCCGGCAGCGCACCGCGCGGGAGGCGGCGTAGGT
>Ga0137365_10005358_pt1 | contig 10291 bp, 7 predicted proteins | sample SagtaG_9_FD_104799 | JGI IMG/M metagenome (GOLD analysis project Ga0137365, IMG submission 104799) | Vadose zone soil microbial communities from Sagehorn Ranch, Mendocino, California, USA - Sage1_L_40_16 metaG | ecosystem: Environmental > Terrestrial > Soil > Vadose zone | place: USA: California... | reverse complement strand
CGGCGATCCGTTCAAAGAAAAACTTTTGCTCGAAGCGTGCCTCGAGCTGCTTAGTCATGATGCCGTCGCCGGCATCCAGAACATGGGCGCAGCGGGGCTAGCTTGCTCGACGTGTGAAACCGCCAGCCGCGCGGGAAGCGGTATCGAGATTGACCTTGCGAAAGTTCCAAAGCGCGAGCCTGGCATGACGCCTTATGAGATTTTGCTAAGTGAATCGCAGGAGCGGATGCTGATCATCGCGAAGCGCGGCAAGGAAGACGTGGTCCGCGCAATATTCGAGAAATGGGATGTGCCGTGCGTCGAGATCGGCCGCGTGGCCGATGACGGCATGATGCGTGTGCGTAATAACGGTGAGATTTCCGCAGAGATTCCGGCCAAGGCGCTCGCGGACGAAGCGCCTCTTTATTCGCGGGAAGCGAAACCTGTTGCAGCCGCAATCGGTGATGGAGGTCTGACGAATCTCGCCAAGATCGACAATCTCGAAGCGCTGCGCCAACTATTGCGTGATCCGACCATTGCATCGAAAAACTGGGTGTATCGGCAATACGATCACACCGTGCGAACGGGCACGCTCGTGAAGCCGGGTTCGGACGCGGCCGTGTTCCTTGTGCGTTACGCAAACAAAATCCTGGCTGCCACTACTGATTGCAATTCACTCTATTGCGTGCTGGATCCGCGCGAGGGTGGAAAGATTGCCGTAGCCGAAGCGGCACGAAATCTTACCTGTTCGGGGGCCCGACCGCTTGCGGTCACTGATAACTTAAACTTCGGCAACCCTTACAAGCCGGAGAACTTTTGGCAATTGCACGAAGCAGTCGAAGGCATCGCCGAAGCCTGTCGCGCGTTTGGCACGCCAGTCACCGGCGGAAACGTTTCTTTATATAATGAGAGCCCAGCAGGTGTGGTAGATCCAACGCCGACCATCGGCATGGTCGGTTTGATCGACAAAGAAGAGCACATCACGACACAATGGTTCAAGAACGACGGGGACGCGATTATTCTCGTGGGTGCAATCGTCAGTACTGTAGCGGGCGTCGACCGCGGCGGAGAAAAGACTGGCCACGATAAAGAGGCCGAGGTCAACGCCTTCGGCTACAGCCTCGGTGGCTCACGTTATCTCAAAGTTTGTCATAGCTTAAAACTTGGCCCGCCGCCACGTGTCGATCTGGCGTACGAAATTAAAATCCAAAATGCGGTGCGCGCCCTGATTCCCGAAGGCGTGGTAAAAAGTGCCCACGATTGCAGCGAAGGCGGTCTCGCTGTTGCGCTTGCTGAATGTTGTTTCAATCCTGAAAAATCTTTCGGCGCAGAGATCGATCTGAAAGTAGGCGACGCACCTGCCACCACACTGTTATTTAACGAATCGCAGTCGCGGATCGTGATTTCGGTCGCACCCGAAAATCTCCAAGGTACGATGTCAATTTTGCAGGAGGGACAAATTCCATTTCAACAACTTGGCAGAGTTGGCGGAAACCAACTTCGCATCCGCGTCGGCAACGAAGAATTTTCCTGGCCAACCGCCCGTCTTCATGACGATTGGTGGAACGCCATCCGCCTTGCGCTGGGAAATGATTCGGCTGCCGAGGGCATCCCGAGTTTATGACGCACGATGCCAAGGTCGTCTTTTCCGGCATTTCGAATATCGCCACACATCGAGAACGATTCGTTGAACCGTGCGCGATTTGGTGAATTATTGAGTGTGATCTCTCCAGACAAGATCGACATCACTGAGGCCGAGACCAATCCGTTCCCGCAACACGAATGCGGGGTGTTCGGCGTGTTCGGCCATCCGAACGCGGCGGTCTTGACTTACTACGGTCTGTTCGCCTTACAGCATCGCGGCCAGGAAAGCGCGGGAATCGTCACGAGCAATGGCCCCGGCACGACCTTCCTCCAGCACAAGGACATGGGCCTTGTTTCGCAGGTGTTTGGCCAGGAGGAACTGGCGAAACTGAAGGGGACACGCGCAATCGGGCATACGCGTTACTCGACTACGGGCACCAGCACGATCAAGAACGCGCAACCTTTTGTGGTCGACTGCGTGCGCGGCCAAATGGCAATTGCGCACAATGGTAATTTGATCAATGCCGATCTTCTGCGCGACGAGCTCGAGCGAAGAGGCTCCATTTTCCAAACCACCGCCGACAGCGAAATCATTTTACATCTTCTGGCACAACCCTCGAAGAATGGCGGAAATGTCCTTGCGGCATTGCGTCGGATTCAAGGTGCGTTCTCGCTTATTATCATGAGTGAACGGGAGCTGATCGCCGTGCGCGATCCGTTTGGCTGGCGCCCGCTTGCCCTCGGCAAACTCGATGATGCTTATATCCTGGCATCTGAGACATGCGCTTTTGATCTGATTCATGCGGAGTTCATCCGCGAAATTGAGCCCGGCGAAGTGTTGATCATCGATGAAAACGGTTTGCGCTCCGAAAGGCCATTCCCGGATGAGCGGCCAGCATTTTGCATGTTCGAATACGTCTATTTCGCGCGCCCGGATAGTATCATCGGCGGCGTTAACGTCGGCAAGGTGCGCATGGAAATGGGGCGCGAACTGGCAAGAAAATTTCCGGTCGATGCAGATATCGTTGTACCGGTACCCGACTCGGGAACCTATGCCGCTCTTGGTTTCGCGCAGGAGCTAAAGATTCCCTACGCCCATGCGTTTGTCCGCAATCACTACATTGGCCGCACATTTTTGCAGCCAAGCCAGCTCATCCGCGATTTCGATGTGCGGGTAAAATTGAATTTGATCAAGGAAATGGTGGCTGGAAAACGGGTTGTCGTTGTGGACGACTCAATCGTGCGGGGAACGACCGCGCGAGCGCGCGTAGTGAACTTGCGCGAAGCTGGCGCAAAGGAAGTGCACATGCGCGTCAGCTGTCCGCCGCACCGGTTTGCTTGTCACTACGGCATCGATTTTCCGGATCCAGAAAAGTTGATTGCGAACCAGATGTCGATGGAAGACATCTGCAAATACCTCGGTGTCGACAGCCTCGGTTATCTCGATGTGGCAGGCATGGTACGGGCGACCGGAAAGCCGATGAATAGCTTTTGTCTGGCCTGTTTCAACGGGGATTATCCCCTGCCCGTCGATCCTGCGCTGGACAAATTTATCATGGAAAAACGCGAGCAGCGCGCCAAAGCGCTCGCGGATCAGGAAGCGCATCCGACCTTGTTCACAGATTTGAAATGATTTCTTCATGCGTGTCATCCTGAGCGGAGCGAAGGACCTCACCTACAACATTTGGATCACACGTATTTGGAAGTGTGATCAACGGAGCCGGTGCGGGGTCCCTCATCGTCTCCGCGACTCGGGATGACCGCGCGAAAGAAGGCCTACACTCGCGCTGGCGTTGATGTCGATCTTGGCAATCGACTCAAAGGACAAATTCAATCACTCGTTAGGCAAACGCACGGGCCGCAAGTGTTGAGTAAAATTGGCGGTTTCGGCGGCTTGTTTCGAGCGACCTTCTCCGGAATGCGCGAGCCGGTTTTGGTTGCAAGCATTGATTCCGTCGGAACGAAAGTAAAAATCGCGTTTGCTCTGAACAAGCATGACACCGTCGGCGCCGACCTGGTGAACCACTGTGTGAATGACATCGCGGTCTTGGGCGCCCGTCCACTTTTCTTCCTGGATTACATTGGCTGCGGGAAACTCGAAGCCCGTGTGTTCCGACAGTTGCTGTGCGGCCTTTCGCGCGCCTGTCGATCTACGGGCTGTGCTCTTCTCGGCGGTGAAACAGCGCAGCTGCCCGGAATTTATCGCGAGGGAGAATACGATCTCGCCGGCTGCATTATTGGTGTCGTGGACCGCGGGAATATCATCGACGGCAGGAAAATTCGCGCTGGCGATGTGATTCTCGGCTTGGAGTCGAATGGCCTGCATACTAACGGCTACTCGCTGGCACGAGAAATTCTGTTCCGCAAAATGTCGCTCAAAGTTACTTCGCGCCTGCCCGGTTCGGCGAAAACCGTCGGCCAGGAATTACTGCGTGTGCACAAAAACTATCAGCCGCTTCTGGCAAAACTTCCAAGCGGCATGATTAAGGGTCTGGCTCATATCACAGGCGGCGGTCTCGTTGATAATCTGCCGCGAATTTTGCCTGCAAATTGCGACGCGGTAATTGAAACGAAAAGCTGGCGTGCGCCCGGCATCTTTCAAATCTTGCAGCAAAACGGAAATATCGAGCTCCACGAGATGTATCAGGTTTTCAATATGGGTATCGGAATGACGGCCGTGGTTTCCGAACGCGATGCTCGACGCGCAATGCTAACGTTAAAAGCAAAACGAATCGGCCAAATCGAACGCGGAAGTGGCAGGGTGCGTTTGAACTTCTGACAAAAGTCGAGCGAAGTGTCATAGTGAAGAAGGGCTTGCGCAGCCGTCGAAATCCAAAGTGAGGCTTGGAAAGCTGTCACGCGTTGGCGCGCGCTAGCCAGGTAGGTGCGGCGACGCAGCATCGGTCGCGCTGGCTGCTTCAACTACGGGCGTCGACGTCGGCATCGCGGTTTTGCCTGCACGCATCACCCGCTGCAGACCCGCGCGGTGCGCAGCAAGATCGACAAGTTCTGCTACCCGTGACTTCAGCAAACGCGCTCTCGTCCAGAGGAACACCAGAAAGAGTACGTAGGGAACAAGAACCCAAAGATCCACGTGCGAAATATTGAGCTGCCGATAAATCAACAAACTTAAGGCAATGAGATTGAAAATAATGGTCGTCGTAACGAACCGGTTGCGAAGCCGAACACGGGTCAAACACTTACCGCCGCCGTGATACTCGGTGACGGTCTGAAGCGCGATGCTCCACCAAAAATTCCCGTAGATTTGAATGTCCCACTCGTTCCACCCACTGTCAGTGGAATAGCGCCAGCCTTCTTCATCCAGCAGCTCGAAGATGGCGCCGAGCAAATAATGGCGGTCCCTACCCTGTTCGCTCCAAAAGACTCGGCGACTTAGACTGCTCGCAAAACGGCTGCGCTCCGGTAGATGTTCGTGTGCCCGAATCACGCTTGCGGGTGTGCGCTTGAAATGCAGCCAGGTGAAATAACGGGAGAATCCGCGCACGAGCGGTTGGACAAAGGCTAGAAACATGACAAGCAGCCGTGCGCCCGCCGTATCGAATTTCGGCTCAATAGAAGCTCGCACCATGTAGGAAAGCGCGACGCATAGCGTGCCGCCAAGCATGAGGTACGGAACAATGCGCAACGCCGGGAGAAAAATCCCAAGACCGAACAGGAAAATTGTCAGGGCAAACCACTCAATACTGCTCAGGTACGCGGCCACGTCTGACTGAGGTGCGGGATAAATCGATTGAAAAAAACCTTCACCGAACATTCCGTGATAGATCACCGGCCGATTAACGAACCAGCTGAACCGTGGCGTTCCGTAGATCTGCCCGCGCCATTTTGCGGTGCCTGTTGGTCCGAAAAAGATCAAATGTTTAAAGCGCAGAAGTGACTCTGCTTCGCCATAGCCGTCCTGCTGTCTCAAAAAAGCGCGAAGGGTAAAACGTCGATAGTGCCAGACGATCGCAGTTGGACTGAAAGCAATGACCCAACCAGCCTGCTGAATTCGCCAGCAAAAATCGACGTCATCACCTGCTTTGCGGTATTCGGTGTCAAAGCCGCCCACGCCCTCGAATGCCCACCGATAAAAGGCCATGTTGCAACCGGGAATGTGCTCGGCGACCACATCGGTAAGCAATACATGGCTCGGTCCACCGGGTGCCGCTGCAACGCATGCCTGAATCCAATTTTTGGCTGGCGGCGTGACATTCGGTCCACCCACTCCGGCATAATCACCGCTTACAAGTGTGCCGATGAGATAATACAGCCAATCGGGATCAACCATGCAGTCAGAATCAGTGTAGGCGAAGACTTCACCCTTGGCTGCGGCCGCACCGGTATTCCGAGCGTGGCTCAATCCTTGATTGCCTTGATGAATGTAGCGCACCCATGGGAACTGCGCTGCGATATAAGATGTATCATCGGTCGATCCGTCATCGACCAAGATCACCTCATACTCGGGATAATTAAGTTTACCTAACGAATCAAGGCAGGACGCAAGAGTGGAACCGCCATTGTACGAGCAAACGATTACCGAAACGAACGGCGCCTTCGGCAAGGGACGATGAGGCAAGGTGGAATCGTTTCGGCCCAGTTTCTCCTCCAGTGTGTAGAACGCCTTCTTCGGTCGGCGTTCCCGCGTAACGATCCCAAACGCCCAGTCGGTAACTTCCTGGCCGCCGGTAAACCATTCGTCCGTCCAGGTAAAAAAAATGGTTCCAGCAAGGCCGCATTTTACGACGCTATCGATGTGCCAACCGAGCATCTCGGCTTGCTCATCCTGTGAATGCCGGATCGTATCCATACCGAATTCCCCCAGGATAAGCGGATGCTCGCCCGTGAGATTTTGCAGTCGCAATAGATAACCTTCGAAATCACGCTGACTGTGGAGGTAAACATTGAAACAGCAAAAATCGGCATTCTGCGGCAGCAGATATTCCGTCGGCGGGTACGTGGCGTAGGAAAAGAGGGCATTCGGATCGATAGCACGCCCGATTCGAATCAGTTCCTCTACAAATTCAATCACTCGACGCGCGCCGAGCCAGCGGGCCATTGTGCTGGAGATTTCGTTGCCGACGAGATAACCGAGAATTGCTGGATGCCCGGGGTATTTGCTCACCGTCGTCCGGACTGCTTCAGCAATTTGCTTGCGAATCGATCTTTCGCGTAGGAACTCGATATGTTTTTCCCAGGGAAGTGTCACCAGCACGCGCATCCCTGCGTTAGTGCATCGATCGAGAAACCAAGCCGGCGGCGCATGATAAATGCGCACAACATTCAGTCCGGCTTGGCGCATGAGCGCGAGATCGACATCCACCTGCTCGGGCCGACCGAGATAGTTCCCTTCGGCGTCCGGCTTGAAGGGACCGTACGTGACGCCTTTGACGAAAAACTTTTTGTCATCTTCCAAAAAGAATTTCGCCGCCGGGCGAATTCGCGAGTTTGCCCTCACAGCGAGAGTTCCCTTAGTCCATGCACTGCATTGACGCAAAGGTTTTACCGTAGAGGCAGTCATGTCGGCTGTTGCAAAGGACGATTTCAGCCGACGCCTGCCACTACAGTTGCGCGAATGCTTCGTTCAACACACAGCCTGTGCGCTCCAAATCTTCTGGCAAGTGCGCCGTGGATATGAACCCGGTTTCAAACTGCGATGGCGCGAAGGAGATGCCGCGCCTTAAACAAGCATGAAAAAATCTCGCGAATGTTTTTAAATCGCTCCGCCGCGCGCTTGCGAGATCGAGAACCGGTCCCGGAGCGAAAAACAAACAGAACATCGAACCGACCCTGTGAAAGATGACGTCGGTCTTCGTAGCATTGATGGCTCTCCGCGTGAGCCATTCGAATTGCGCGCCAAGCTCTTGCAGTAATTTCCATCCATTGATGCGTTCGAGCTCACGAAGTTGCGCGAGACCCGCAGCCATGGCCAAAGGATTGCCAGATAACGTGCCCGCCTGATAAACGGGGCCATCTGGCGAAAGCTGGTCCATAACTTCGGCCCGCCCGCCAAATGCGCCGACTGGTAGTCCGCCGCCAATCACTTTCCCCAGCGCCGTAAGATCGGGTTTGACTCCGTAAATTTCTTGGGCGCCGCCGCGCGCCAGCCGGAAACCGGTAATTACTTCGTCGAAGATCAAGAGCGCATCATTGATCGTGCATTCGTTTCGCAAGTTTGCCAAAAAATCGTCGCTCGGGAGATAAAGACCCGCGTTTGCCGGAACAGGCTCCACAATTACCGCCGCGATCTCGCGCTTGTTCTCGGCGAATGCCTTGCGCACAAGGTCGGTATTGTTGAATGGAAGTGAGATGGTGAGATCGGCAAATGCCTGCGGGACGCCCGCGCTGTCAGGCCGCCCGTAAGTGAGTGCGCCACTGCCTGTTTTGACCAAGAGCCCATCAACATGCCCGTGATAACAACCGTCGAACTTGATGATCCTGTCGCGCCTGGTGAACGCACGGGCGAGGCGAATGCACGACATGGTCGCTTCCGTTCCGCTGTTCACCATCCGCACTTTTTCGATTGATGGCATCCAATCGCAGATCAATTCCGCCATCTCCACTTCCAACGGATTCGGGATTCCAAAACTTAAGCCACGCGTTGCGGCCTCTCGCACTGCGTCCACAACGACTTTCGGCGCATGACCAAGGATCGCCGGTCCCCAGCTTCCCACGTAGTCGATGTATTCCTTCCCATCGACATCCCAAATCTTTGCGGCCTTCGCATGCGTCACAAAAAAGGGCGCACTATCCACGTTGCGAAACGCGCGCACGGGAGAGTTGACACCGCCGGGAATATGTTTCCGCGCTACTACAAACAGTCGTGAAGACTGGGAATTCACAGGCCGATGATAATCGCTAAATCACTAAATCGCTAAATCACTAAATGATTAAGCGGTTTTCGAACTGCCGCCGCACATTGACACCGAGTCTCCAAATCGGGATAGTTTGCATCTCTCACCATCGGCGGGGTAGCCAAGTGGTAAGGTCGCGGTCTGCAAAACCGCTATTCGCGGGTTCGATTCCCGCCCCCGCCTCTTTTCATAGGTAGATTCACAAGAAATGGCCTTGAAAGTTAGCGGAGTGAGAACGGAAATGAGAACACTTCTGCCGATTTCTGCCTTCGTTTGTTATTGTTCGCGTAGGTCGTGAAAATACTCGAACCGCGGTCACGTAAAGAAATCTTCGGGACCTTTTGCGAAGACTCGCGCAATCATAGTTAGGCCTCGCGCACAGTATGGAAAACACTATGACTACAGACCATCGGCTGCCGACTCGCGAGCTCGCTTACGACTACATGGTGGCGATGCATTTCGCGCAGCAGCTCGAACTTAATCTTCGCGCCATCCTGTACACTGCGGAATATCATGCTTGCATTGATATCCCACTCATTCCAAAGCAGGAGGAGCGCTACAAGACTCTCGACGGCTCGCTATTCATCTTTTGCGACATTCCTATGGTGTAAGTGATGCACATTTACGACGTCCGTCCGCGAAAAGATCATCGCGGCTTTGATCTCATCTGTGACGGGCTGCCTTTCGGTCGCCTGTGGTACTTGGAAGTCAGCGAAGCAATTGGATATGCGCAAATTTGCAGCCGATCACATGATGCTGTGATCTATGTTTACGATGAAGCGGGCAACGTGATCGAAACACACGAGTACGCGGGCGAGTTCAAAGAGTCGTGAGTACGCTGCAAATTGCTTTTACGGCGCTTGCCACGGTCATCGGCGGTGCTCTGACGCTAGTAGTTGGCCAGATCATCGTTCGCGGTGCTCTTGAACCCGCCTTGGAATTGAAGGGATTAATCGGCACGATTGCGTCAGATATGGACTTTTATGCCAATAAGTTTGAGGCTCAGGAAGAAGAATGGCGTGATCTATTCAGAAAACACTCATGCTCACTCAGGGAGAAACTAAATGTGATGATAGGGTATTCGATTTTCGAGCGCCTGTTTCAATTACCGCCAGAGCAGGACGTTGAGGCCGCTGCTGCTCACCTCATAGGGTACTCGGATCGTCCAACTAAACCATATCCGGGGTACGAGGGTTTGCCAGATACCGAAATCAAAAGATTGCTTCGGATAAAACCTAAGCAGGTCCGCGAATCGCCGCCGCGTCAAGCTCAATAAACAAAGTCAACTTTCATCCGCGCGCATAACCAAACGCTTCCCGTCATCGCCGGTGCGCGTCTGCAATCCAGATTGTTCGCCCGTTGCAATCAATTGCTGAGACACAGCCCCAACTCCATCCGGCTTTGCTGAGGTTGTCAGCGATCAACTCCCAATACTTCACGCGATGGGATTGTGCGTCCTTTGCCCTATACCCCGCAATGACAAAGTGATATGAACAGGCGCAATAACGCGGGCGATAACGTTATCATTGCCGCGAGTGCGTCTCTCTGGGAAAGCTTTTATTGGATCGCCGCGTTCCTGTAAATAGTCATCGGGCTGGCGGTGGTCGGAATCGACCCCACCCTGTCACAAGGCATAGGAATACCGGAGGTTGTAGTGAACGTGTAGCACATTTTTTTTGCGGTCTTCATGACCCGCTGTGGTTGTGCCGGGCGCACTACGCTCTTGCTCGGATCAGCAGAAAATGCCGATGCGCAGAATGCGAGCGTGAGCACGACACTTGCGCATCGAACCGACGAACCGCACAAGCGACTAAACCTGTTTCCTATTCTCACGCTGTAAACGTAATTCCGTTTCGAATTTTGCGCAAGCTTAT
>Ga0137365_10005356_pt1 | contig 10293 bp, 9 predicted proteins | sample SagtaG_9_FD_104799 | JGI IMG/M metagenome (GOLD analysis project Ga0137365, IMG submission 104799) | Vadose zone soil microbial communities from Sagehorn Ranch, Mendocino, California, USA - Sage1_L_40_16 metaG | ecosystem: Environmental > Terrestrial > Soil > Vadose zone | place: USA: California... | reverse complement strand
TCAGGCCTGCGAGATCACGTTCAAGCTGTCGCCGGGACCGGCAGAACGCGATCGTGACGTCGGCGCCTTCGTCGGCGGGCGCGGCATCAGATTTCCTCACGCTCCGCCGAGTGACGGTGGCGGTCGGCGGCAGCGCGGGGATGTGCCAGCCCGCCGGGGCATGCCTGAGCGACACGCGGTGGCCGGGTTTCACGCCAAGTTTCTTGGCCAGCGGAGTGCCGGAGTAGCCGGCGCCCGGCGTGCCGACGCTCTCAGTCATGGAAGCCCAGGCGGCGCAGCTGCTTCGGGTCCCGCTGCCAGTCCTTCGCAATCTTGACCCGCAGATCCAGGTAGACCTGGCTGCCGAGGAGTGCCTCGATCTGCCTGCGGGCCCGGCTGCCGACGTCCTTGAGCCTGGCGCCGTTGGTGCCGATGACGATCCCCTTCTGACTCGGCCGCTCCACGTACATGACCGCGTGCACATCGGTCAGCCCGTCGTGGCCGGGTCGCCGGCCCATTTCCTCGACCACGACGGCGATCGAGTGCGGCAGCTCATCCCTGACCCCCTCGAGCGCCGCCTCGCGGATCAGTTCCGCGACGAGTTCCTGCTCGGGCTCGTCGGTCAGCTCGCCCTCCGGATACAGCGCCCCGCCCTCAGGCAGATGAGAGACGAGCACGTCAGCGAGCACGTCGAGCTGGTCACCCGTGACCGCCGACACCGGCACGATGTCCGCCCAGTCACCCAGGCGGTCGACCGCCATGAGCTGGCTGGCGACCCGCTCCCTCGATGCCTGGTCGGTCTTGGTCACGATCGCGACGACCGGCGTCTTGCCCAGTGCGGCGAGCTCATGCGCGAGGAAACGATCCCCCGGCCCAACCGGCTCGGCCGCTGGCACACAGAACCCGGCGACGTCCACCGCGCTGAGCGCGGAGCGTGCCATGCTGTCCAGCCGTTCGCCGAGCAAGGTCCTTGGCTTGTGCAGGCCGGGGGTGTCCACGATGATGAGCTGTGCGTCTGGCCGGTGAACGATGCCGCGGATCACACGCCTGGTCGTCTGCGGGCGGCTGCTCGTGATCGCCACCTTGCTGCCGACGAGGGCGTTCATGAGGGTCGACTTCCCGACATTGGGGCGACCGGCGAAGCAGGCGAACCCGGACCGGAACGGGATCCCCTCCGGCGGGTGTGGCACGCTCACGACGCGATCATGGGGTCAGCGTGGCACGCAGGGTGCCGTCCGGCGCGGCATGGAACACGACGGCGTCCGGCCCGAGGTCGCGCACGGCGGCCAGGTCACCCGCGTCGGGTTCGTCGGCTTCACTCACTACGGCCGCGGCTTCCAGACTGGTGGCTCCGCTCGACGCTGCCATCGCGACGGCAAGCCGCAGCGCGGAAAGCCGCAACGTGGGCAGTGACACGGCGGCAGCGGCATAGGTGCGGCCGGTTTCATCGCGCACGGCCGCGCCCTCAGCCGCCGAGACCCGTGCCCGGGTCATTCTGGCCAGCGTGATGATCTTGAGATCCTCTTGATCTGGCTTCAAGCGGCCACCTTCGCCCGGTTCCCGTCCAGCTCGCATTCCCGTCTGTCCCGCTTGCGGGTCCCCTCGGTGGAACTGGCTTGCTCGCGCCTCACGACACGCTCGCCTGCGCCGCTCACGGTAGCAACGCTACGCGCTGCGATCGCTGAGGCGCGCGCCGGCAGGCACACGCTCGACCAGGACCGTCCCGATACGGTTACGCCGCCCGGCCAGGCTTTCGGCGGTCAGCCGCAGGCCGGCCACGGTCGCCACCGAGCCGGCGATCGGAACCCGACCCAGCGCATGGGCGAGCAGGCCGCCCACCGTCTCGACGTCTTCTGCCTCGATGGTCACGCCAAACAGCTCGGCGAGCTCATCGACGCCAAGCCGAGCCGTCACCCGCGCTGCTGCGTCGGACAGCCATTCAACCGCCGGCTGCTCGCGATCGTATTCGTCGGCGATGTCACCGACGAGCTCTTCGAGGATGTCCTCGATCGTGACGAGCCCCGCTGTGCCGCCGTACTCGTCGATGACGATCGCGAGGTGGATCTGCCGGGCCTGCATCTCGCGCAGGAGCTCGTCGATCGGCTTGCTATCGGGTACATACGTGGCCGGGCGCATGATCGACTCGATCTTCTCGACCGACTCGCCCTCACGGTATTCATGGCTGCGCGCCACGATGTCCTTCAGGTAAGCGATGCCGACCACGTCATCCTCATTCTTCCCGACAACGGGAATCCGGGAGAAACCGCTGCGCAACGCCAGTGAGAGTGCCTGGCGGAGGGTCTTGTCACGCTCGATGAACACGATCTCAGTTCGCGGCACCATCACCTCGCGGGCGAGGGTGTCGCCGAACTCGAACACCGAGTGGATCATTTCACGCTCGCCCGGCTCGATCACCCTCCGCTGCTCAAGCAGGTCGACGAGATCCCGCAGCTCGGCCTCGGACGCGAACGGGCCCTCGCGGAGACCCTTTCCCGGCATGAGCGTGTTACCGATGCCGATGAGCAGCCGCGTGAGCGGGCCGAGCACCCGGACCAGCGGGTACGACACAACTGCCGCCGTGAGGGCCACCCGGTCCGCGTGCTGCTGGCCGAGCGTGCGCGGCGCCACCCCGATCGCGACGTAGCTGACAACGATCATGACCGCCACCGAGATGCCGAACGCGCGGGCGCTCGGCCCGAACAGGTCGACGAACACCGCGGCGACGACGATGGCGGCGGACATCTCGCAGCTCACCCGGAGCAGCAGCAGGACGTTCAGGAACCGTGGTGCGTCGGCAAGCATCTCCTGAAGCCGCCGCGAGCCGTGGCGGTGCTGGTGGACAAGCTCCTGAACGCGGACTCTGGACATGCGGGCGAGCGCAGCCGCGGCGCTCGCGCACAGGGCCGCGACGAGTGTCAGCAGCACCGCGCCGGCAATCAGCCAGCCCATGGGCGACATCACCCAGGCCCTTCCTGCCCTCCGCCGTCTTTATTTGAGCTGTCCGTACCCGGACTGTCCGTACCCGGGCGGTCCGTACCCGGACTGTCCGTACCCGGACCGTCCGTACCCGGGCCGTCCGTACTCGGACCGTCCGCGCCGGAGACGCCGTCAGCGGGGGCGCTAGCTGCGTGCCATGACGCAAGCAGCCTCTCCTGGAGACCGAACATGGTGGCGTGCTCGCTGGGATTCGCGTGATCGTATCCGAGCAGATGCAGGATGCCGTGGGTGCATAGCAGCTCGATCTCGTCTTCGGTGCGGTGGCCGGCCACCTCCGCCTGCCTGACCGCTATCTGCGGACACAGGACGACGTCGCCGAGCAGACCAGGCTCCGGATCCAGATCATGGCCGCCGGCCTTGCCATACCCACCGCCGAGATGCGGCGGGCGGAGTTCGTCCATGGGAAAAGCGAGCACGTCTGTCGGCCCCGGCTCCCCCATCCACCGTTGATGCAGGTCGGCCATGGCGTTCTCATCGACGAGCAGCACCGAAAGCTCGGCCAGCGGATGGATACGCATCTGATCAAGGACGTGCCTGGCGAGGGCCGCGAGCCCAGCCTCGCCGACGTCAACACCTGACTCGTTGGCGATGTCGATGCTCAACCGCGGCTCGCTGTTCTCGTCGCCCGCGTCACCGGCTCACCGCCTGCGCTTGCCCGTACCGCGCTCAATGCGCGTCCCCTGCTGGCCGGCCACGGCCGGGCCGGCCGGCCTGCTCCGTGCGTCAAACCGCTCGTACGCGTCCACGATGTCACCGACCAGCCGGTGCCTGACAACATCGTGACTGGTCAGCCGGGTGAAGTGAATATCATCGAGGCCATCGAGTATCTCCTGGACGACCCGGAGCCCGCTGGGCTGACCGGCCGGGAGGTCGACCTGGGTGATGTCGCCCGTGACCACGACCTTAGACCCGAACCCCAGCCTGGTCAGGAACATCTTCATCTGTTCCGGTGAGGTGTTCTGCGCCTCGTCCAAGATGATGAACGAGTCGTTCAGGGTCCGGCCCCTCATGTAGGCGAGCGGAGCGATCTCTATCGTGCCGGCCGACGTGAGCCGCGGGATGGAATCTGGGTCGATCATGTCGTGCAGCGCGTCGTACAAGGGGCGCAGATACGGGTCGATTTTCTCGTACAGGGTGCCAGGCAGGAAGCCCAGGCGCTCGCCAGCCTCCACCGCGGGCCTGGTCAAGATGATCCGGTTGACCTGCTTGGCCTGCAGCGCCTTGACCGCCTTCGCCATGGCCAGGTACGTCTTACCGGTACCCGCCGGGCCGATGGCGAAGACGATCGTGTGCTTGTCAATCGCATCCACATAGCGCTTCTGGTTCAGCGTCTTCGGCCGGATCGTCCGGCCGCGTGCGGACAGGATGTCCAGCCTCAGGACGTCCGCCGGTCGTTCCGCGCCACCGCGGCGAAGCATGGACAGGCTACGCTCGACAGCGTCGGCGGACAGCTCGGCGCCGCTTCCCAATAGCTCGATCAGCTCCTCGAAAAGCGTGGTGACAAGGGCGTTCTCCTCCGGCTGACCGGTAACGGTGATCTCGTTACCTCGCACGTGGATGTCAGCGTCAAAGGCGCGCTCGATGACGTGCAGCAACTCGTCCCTGGAGCCGAGCAGGCTGACCATCGAGTGGTCACCCGGGATCACGATCTTGACCTGGGACTTCCCCTGGCTGCCGTTTCCATGGCGCGGCTGCGGCGAGGCGCCGCCCTGGCGTGCCTCGCGGACTGCTGACGGCTGGCCGCGTGTGCGGGACTCGCTCGATGAATCTGCCAATGGCTCGTTTCTCCGCCCGCGTAGCTGGCCCGGGACAACCCCGGGCCCTGCGGGATGTGCTGGCCCGGCGGACGACTCCGGGTGCCACGCGGGCGTGCCCTCGTGTGCTACTTACATGCTACCGGCGGCGGCGGCGAACGGCGGCCAGGCTTAACCAGGTGGCCAGGTCATCGCGCGTCCGCCGAGAACGTGAGCGTGGACATGAAACACGGTCTGCCCGGCCCGCGGCCCGGTATTGAACACCAGGCGGTAGCCGTCCTCGCTGATGCCCTCGGCGATCGCCACGCGGTGCGCCTGGCGGATCACCTCGGCCAGCAGGCCATCCCCGGCCTCGGCCAACGCGACCGCATTCGCGTGATGCTCCTTGGGGATGACCAGGACATGGACGGGAGCCTGCGGATTGGCGTCACGGAACGCTATCGTCCGGCTGCTTTCGAGCACCCGCTCGGCCGGGAGCTCGGCCGCCACGATCTTGCAAAACACGCAGTCAGGCACGTCCGCGATCGTACCGGCGGCCGCCGGTCGCTGCGATCCCGCTCATGGCGGCTTATGTTGGAACATGTTCGGGAACCCCCACCCATCCGGGGCTTCCGAACATATTCTTGGCGCCAGCCCCTGCTGACCGGCATTCGTGCAGCTATGGTTTGAGTCTGTACTGCGAACCCTGAGCCAGGCTAGCGATCAGCGGAGGCCAGGCTGAGGCCAGGCGACCCCTGGTGCGACTGCCGCCGTTGTGATGCGATGCATACGTGCACTCGCAAGTCCGGCATATGCTGCGATCTTGCCAAGCATGCGTCGCGAAGCAGACGAGCCGGGCCGGGGGGCGGGCAACGTGGAGTGTCAGCAGGGGTGGCATTGGGGCATGAACGGGCGACGGCGAGTGGTGGCGCAGGAGCCACCAGGTACCGGTGTTCGCTCATCGAGCGAGCCGTCGAGGCGCGGTAGCGGCCGCGCTGGGCCCGCGCGCGCCGGTAGCCGGGGGCTCAAAGAGAGCAGGGCCGGGCGGCCATTGCGGGCGATCCCGCTGGACCAACACGGCGGAAACCGGCCATGACCATTCGTGAACCACGTAGTAAGGCAGCGCGTCCTACTGACGTGACCGAAACCCTGGTGGCTGAGAATGTCATCGGTTCGATCGCGGCCGTGCCGGACTCCGACGAGGCGGTGTGCACCCTTTACACCACCAATTACCAGTCGCTCGTCCGCCTCTCCGCGATCCTCGTGCGTGACGCCGGTACCGCGGAGGAGGTCGTGCAGGACGCATTCGTAGCGATGCACGGAGCCTGGGGCCGGCTGCGCGACACCGATAAGGCACTCTCGTATCTTCGCCAATCGGTCGTCAACCGATCGCGGTCGGTACTCCGGCATCGCGCGGTTGTGGATAAGTACGCGCCCAAACCCGCGCCGGATGCGCCGAGCGCCGAACAGGGCGCCATTACCCAGCTCGAGCGCTCCGCGGTTGTCGCCGCGCTGCGCACGCTGCCGACGCGCCAGCGGGAGGCACTGGTGCTGCGGTACTACGCGGATCTCTCCGAAGCGCAGATCGCAAGCACTATGGGGATCAGCAGGGGCGCGGTCAAGAGTCATACGGCGCGCGGTATGTCCGCGCTCCGTACGGTCCTAGAGCAGGAGTCATGACCGAACCGGAAGCCGACTACGGCGAACGCCTGCGCCGCGCGTTGCATGCGGCCGCGGACACCGTCGTGCCGTCCGGGGACGGGCTCGAGCGGATCCGCCGCCGAACCGCTCGCGCACCGGCGCAAGACGGCCTTGGCTGGCTCGCCGCCTGGCTGAGGTTCGCAGTGCTTGATCGGTTTGCGCCGCCTGGCGGCTGGCGCACGCCCGCATTCGTGGAGGGCTGGCGGCAGCGGCTGTCCCGGGCCTTCAGCCAGCTGGCCCTGGTGGACAGGCTGCGCCCGCTGTGGCTGTGGCTGTCGCACGGCTGGCAGCGGCTCGCCGGGGCTGACGCGCTGCGCCGCCTGCGGCCACCTGACGGCTGGCCGCGGCTCACCATCCCCGACGGCATGCGGCGCCTCGCACGCCCGGACGGCTGGCGGTGGCTGACAAGCTCGGCCGCTTGGCGGCAATTGCGGCTGCCTGACAGCTGGCGGCGGTCGGCGCCAGCCAACGGGTGGATGCGGCCCGTGTTTGCGACGGCAGGCGCCGTGATTGTCGCGATCATGGCGATCATGGCCATCCCGCAGCTGCGCCAGGGCGTCATCGCCACATTTTCCGCTGGCTCGAGCACAAGCTCGAATCCGAGCTCGCCCGGGAACCCGGTAGGAGTCGTGCCGAGCGGCACCGGCCAGGGCCCGCTCCTGCCATCCACATCGCCAGCAAGCACGTCGACACCGACGAAGAGTTCGACGCCGACGCCGACGCCGACGTGCTCGGGCGTTAATGGCACGGCTACGAGCCCGGCCGCGCCAACCGGGTCCCCGGCACCGAAGAAGACGTGCACCCCGCCGCCGACGCCGCCGGTCGCGCCGACGACGACGCCGACGACGACGACGCCGTCTCCCACACCGTCGGACTCGTCGTCGGCGAGCCCGACGCCCACCCCGTCGGACACTTCCGCGACACCGGCGACAGGGACCGGGGCCGGGTCGGGGACGGCGACACAGTCGGGCGCAGGCGGCTGACCAGGGCGTGCCTTGCGCACGGGCGGGCCGCCGTCGGGAATCACCAGCGGTGGCTGCGGCTGAGCAGAACGGCCGCGGCCACGGCGGCGGCGGTCGAGGCCCGTAGGACGGACGGCCCGAGCCGGGCAGGTGTCGCGCCCGCGGCGGCGAATGCGGCGCTCTCCACCTCCGTCAGGCCACCCTCCGGGCCGGCCACGACGACCACGTCCCCCGACTCGGGCACGGCCAGCTCCGTCAGCCGCGCCGTCGCCGCACGGTCGAGCACGACCGCCAGGGCCGCGGCACGGATCCGGCTGATGACTCCGTCCGTCGTGGCCGGATCGGTCACGACGGGAATACGCGACCGCCGTGCCTGCTTAGCGGCTTCGCGCGCCGCATCACGCCAGCGGCCCGCGGCCTTCGCCGCACGGTCGCCGCTCCATTGCGGAATGCTCCTTGCGGCCGCCCAGGGCACGATGACGTCCACCCCGACCTCGGTCATCAGCTCCACGGCAAGCTCCGCCCTGGAGCCCTTGGGTATCGCCTGAACAGCGACAAGCCCGGGCTGCGGCGGCGGCTCACTGCGCCGTGACACCACCCGCAGCTCGAGGCGGCCCGGCGACGCGACGGTCACCACACACTCGGCGACGAGCCCGCGACCATCGCTCAGGTCGACCCGCTCACCGGGCCCGATGCGCCGGACCGTCGCGGCGTGCCGGCCCTCGGCGCCGGATAGCACCACGGTGCCCGCGTCGCCACACAGCTGAGACGTATCAGTGAGGAAGACGGGCGCGCTCAGCGTTTCCCCCTGCCGGGTCAGCGGCCGTTGAACGCGTCACGGAGCCGGGAGAAGAAACCCTGCTGCCCGGGCGCGAACTTGCCCGGCGGCGCCTCCTCGCCCCGCAGCCGCGCCAGTTCGCGCAGCAGGCGCTCCTGGTCAGCATCCAGCTTGGTCGGCGTTTCGACCGCGAGGTGGATCACCAGGTCACCACGCCCGGATTCGTTCAGGTGCTGCATGCCCATGCCGTACAACGGCAGCGACTGGCCAGACTGGCTGCCAGGCCGGATGTCCACCTGCTGCTTGCCGTCGAGCGTCTCGACGGACAGCGTCGCGCCGAGCGCGGCCGCGGCCATCGGGATCGTCAGCGTGCAGTGCAGGTCGTCCCCGCGCCGCTCGAAGATCGGATGCGGGCGCTGCACGATCTCAAGGAACAGGTCGCCCGGCGGGCCACCGCCCGGCCCGATCTCCCCTTCGCCGGCGAGCTGAATGTGGGTGCCATCCTCCACGCCGGCCGGGATGGGGACCTTGATCGTGCGCCGGGTGCGCACCCGGCCGTCCCCGTCACACTCGGGGCACGGATGGTTGATCACGGTACCGTGGCCGCCGCAGCGGGGGCACGGCCGCGTCGTCATCACCTGGCCGAGGAACGACCGGGTCACCTGGCTTACTTCACCGCGCCCGCCGCACACTTCGCACGTCTCGGGATGAGTACCAGGCGCGGTGCCCTCGCCGGAGCAGGTGGGGCAGACAACCGCGGTGTTGACGACCAGCTCACGGGTGGTCCCGAACGCGCACTCGGCGAGATCGAGCTCCACGCGGAGCGTGGCGTTCCGCCCTCGCCGCGCCCGGCTGCGAGGACCACGGGCGCCCGCTCCGGCGCCGAAGAACGCGTCCATGATGTCGCTGAACGGGAACCCAGCGGCGAACCCGCCCGGGCCAGCGCCGCCGCCAGTGGGCGCGAACGGGTCCGCGCCCAGGTCGTACATCTGCCGCTTCTCCGTGTCCGAGAGCACCTCGTACGCCTGCGTGATCTCCTTGAACCGCTCCTGGGTGTGCGGATCAGGATTGACGTCTGGGTGCAGCTCACGAGCGAGCCTGCGGTAGGCCTTCTTGATCTCTTCCTGGCTGGCGTCGCGGCGCACGCCCAGGGCAGCGTAGTAGTCACTCGCCATTTAGGACCCCGCCAGAATCTGGCTCACATACCGCGCGACAGCCCGGACGGCTGCCATCGCGCCAGGGTAGTCCATCCGCGTCGGCCCGAGTACGCCAAGCCGGGCCAGATCCTGATCTCCGCCGCCATAACCGGTGGTCACTACCGACGTTCCTCGCAATCCCTCGACCGTGTTCTCTGCCCCGATACGGACTGTTACCGACGCGGGCCCGGCCGCCTCCCCGAGCAAACGGATGAGCACAACCTGTTCTTCGAGCGCTTCGAGCACGTCGCGCAGGCCGAACGACAAGTCGGCGGCGAGGTTGGCGGCGCCGCCGAATACGACCTTCCCGTCGTGGTGCTCAATGAGTGTCTCAAGGATCACCGAGAAGATCGCTGCGGCGTTCGGGCGCGCGGCGGGCGGGAGCTTGTCAGGCAGGCCGGACACGACACGCGGCACGTCGGTCAGCAGCCGCCCATCCAGCGAGGCGTTGAGCACGGCGCGCAGATGCGCGATCTCCTCGTCGGCGATCGGGTCAGGAACGTCGACCGACCGCTGTTCGACGCGGCCGGTATTGGTAATCATCACGACAAGCAGCCGCCGACCCGCGAGCGGCACCAGCTCGACATGCCGGATGACCGACCTGGTGAGCGAGGGATACTGCACCACCGCGACCTGGCGGGTCAGCTGGGCCAGCAGCCGGACGGTGCGGGTCACGACGTCGTCCAGGTCGTAGGCACCAGCCAGGAACGTCTCGATGGCCCGCCGCTCGGCCACCGACAGTGGCTTGATGCCGGACAGCCGGTCCACGAAGAGCCGGTAACCCTTGTCCGTCGGGACGCGGCCCGCGCTCGTGTGCGGCTGCGTGATGTAGCCCTGCTCCTCGAGTACCGCCATGTCATTTCGTATGGTCGCCGGGGATACGTCCAGGCTGTGGCGGTCGACGAGCGCCTTGGAGCCGACCGGCTCGTTGGTGGACACATAATCCT
>Ga0137365_10005351_pt1 | contig 10294 bp, 10 predicted proteins | sample SagtaG_9_FD_104799 | JGI IMG/M metagenome (GOLD analysis project Ga0137365, IMG submission 104799) | Vadose zone soil microbial communities from Sagehorn Ranch, Mendocino, California, USA - Sage1_L_40_16 metaG | ecosystem: Environmental > Terrestrial > Soil > Vadose zone | place: USA... | reverse complement strand
TGCCCGCCCCACCATCGCGCCACGCCCGCATGATCGTGATGTGAGCGGACAAGCAGCGGAACGGCGACGCTGGTGTCGACCGCGACCGTCACTTGCGGCCCGCGTCGATGAGGGCGAAGACCACGTCGTCATCGACCGGGGTCTCGGCGTCCGCGACGAGCACGCCGTCCTCCTCGACCAGGCGCGCGGTCCGGCCTGCAGGCAGGAGCTGCGCGCCGGCGCCATACGGCGTGATGTCGACCTTCGTGCCGGGCAGCAAGCCCAGCGCATCGCGGATGGGCTTGGGCAGCACAACCCGGCCGGCCTGATCGATGACTGCTTCCATGGGAAAACGATACCATCGAAATCCCGTAACCGCCCGCCCCGGAACGGCGTGCCCGGGGGTGGTGACCGGCGCTGGTATATCGAACCGGTCCAGGTCGCCGAGGTTGACGAACCCGATACCGCAAGGCCGTGCGAGACCACCGGCACGGCATCATGGGATGCGCCGGAGGGGATCAGGCAGTTCCTGCCGCGGTTCAGCGCGGCAACCACGTCGGCGGTGACTTGCCGGGTGCGCTGGTGCTGCGATGCACCTCGCATGGACCTGCGGGAGTTACCCCCTCGATCCCTCGTTGTGGGGCATCGGGGCCTGTCGGGGGGCCGGTGCTTGTCCGGTGAGCCCAGCTGAGCGGAAACTCTCCCTATGACAGGCGGGCAGACCGCGAACACGGCAGCCGGCTCCGGTGCGCTGCGGGTGGCGGTGCTGGGGGGTTTCAGTGTCCGTGTCGGGGGCCGCACGGTGCCGGATGTGTGGCGGCTGCGTAAGTCGAAGACTCTGGTTAAGCTGCTGGCTCTCGCTGAAGGCCACCGCGCGCACCGGGACATGCTGACCGAGGTCTTGTGGCCTGACCTGGACCTGGCTGCCGCGTCGAACAATCTGCATCAGGCCTTGCACGCGGCGCGCCGGGCGCTGACTGGGGAGGGACCGCCGGATGCTGGCATGCTGCGCCTGCAGGATGATCTAGTGATCCTAGCGCCGGGTGGTGGCCTCGTCGTCGACGCTGAGGTGTTCACCGTGGCGGCGCAGCGGGCACTGCGTTCCGGCAATGTCGAAGATTACCGGGCTGCGCGCGGCCTCTATACCGGTGAGCTGTTGCCGGAGGACCGCGACGCGGGCTGGGCCGCATCCCATCGTCAGCGGCTGGCCGGTTTGCATGACGCGATTGTGCTGGGGCTGGGCCGGGCCCTCATGGAGCGCGGGAATGCCGAGGATGCGGTCACGCTGCTCGGGACGCTGGCCTGGGAGCGCCAGAGTGACGAGCCACTGCACCGGGTTCTGATGGAGGCACTCGATCGGGCCGGGCGGCGGTGGGATGCGCTGGACGCCTACGAGCGGCTGCGCCGGGTGCTTGAGGAGGAGTATGCGGCGGTTCCCGAGCCATCCACGCGGAGCCTCTACCGGCGGATCCTGTCCGGGCAGGCTCCCGCCGGACCGGCGGCTGTCTCCAACCTCCCGGCGCCGGCGACCAGCTTCGTCGGGCGGCGCCGGGAACTCTCCGAGTTGCTGGCGCTCGCCGAGCGCACCCGGCTGCTCACGCTGGCCGGGCCCGGCGGGATCGGCAAGACCAGGCTGGGGATCGAGACCGCACGCCGCCTCGCGAGTCCCGATGCGGCCCCGGACGGCGTATGGCTCGTTGAGCTGTCCGGCGTCCGGGACGGGCGGCTGGTGCCGGCGGCGGCCGCGGCGTCGCTGGGCCTGGCGCTGACCGGTGCCCGGCCTACCACGGCGGCCCTGGTGAACCAGCTCGCTGACCGGACGATGGTGGTGCTGCTGGACAACTGCGAGCACCTGCTCGGGGCGTGCGCCGACCTGGTCATGGCGTTGCTGGAACGCTGTCCGGGCCTGACCGTGCTCATCACGAGCCGCGAGCCTCTTCGCCTGCCCGGCGAGGTGGTCTGGCGAGTTCCGTCCCTTGAGCTGCCAGATCTGGACCTTGCCGCCGATCCTGCCCGCCTGGCCGGCCGGGAGTCTGTCCAGCTGTTCCTGGAACGTGCGCGGAGCGCATCGCCAGCTTTTCGGCTTGACGCGTCGACCGCACTGCCGGTGGCACGCATCTGCTGCCGTCTGGACGGCATGCCGCTCGCGCTCGAATTGGCCGCCTGCAGGGTCGCGCATCTGGCTCCCGCGGAGCTAGCGGCGCGGCTTGACGACGCGCTAGTCACGCTGGCCGGGCGGATCCGGGGCGTCCCGGACCGGCAGGCCACCCTGGCGGCGACGCTGGACTGGAGCCATGACCTGCTGGCGGACATCGAACGGGCAGCATTTCGCCGGCTGTCGGTCTTCGCCGGGGGGCTCACGCTGGACGCGGCCGAAGCGGTGTGTGGCGACGGGCTTTCCGAACCGGTCGCCACGGTGATCTGGCGGCTGGTGGACAAGTCGCTGGTGGCGGCGGACACGGCGGGCGACCAGGCGCGGTTCCGGCTGCTGGAGGTCGTCCGGCAGTACGCGGCCGCCCGGCTTGACTCGTCGGGTGAGCTGGCTGAACGCCAGCGCAGGCATGCCCTGTGGTTCGCCGGCCGGGCCGAGTCCCTCGATCCTGACGTCGGCGGTGGCCTGGTGGGTGAGCCGAGCCCTTGGTTCGGCGTGGAGGGCGGGAACCTGCGGGTCGCGCTGTGGACGTTGTTGCGCGAGATGCCAGACCGTGCGCTGGTGACGGCGGTTGCCATGTGGCGATCCTGGATGGCACGCGGACTGCACGCCGAGGGGCTCCGGTGGCTGACCCAGGCCCTGGACGCCTGCCCGGCAGCATCGCCGCTGCGGGCCCGGGCGCTATTCGCGACCGCCGTGTTCGAGATCCGCCTGGGCCGGCTGTGGCGAGCCGGGGACATCGGCGCCGAGATCACCACACTCGGGCAGCAGCTCGGCGACCCCCACGGGGTGGCGGAGGCGCTTCACCAGCACACACTGCTCGCCTGGCTGTCGGGCGAGTGGGAGCAGGCAGACCGGCTCGCTCGCCAGGCAAGCGCGGCGGCCCGGCAGATCGCGAGCGTCAGGGCCTCGCACGACCACCTGCGCGCTTTGCTCGCCTTGAGCCGCGGCGACGTGCCAGCCGCGGAGGCGCTGCTGGACAGCTCGCTAACCGCCCTGGGCCAGGTGCCACCCAATGCGCCGCCGTTTTTCTCGGTCTGCACCCTGGCCTGGTCGGTTGACTGCGCCGGGAGCCTTCCGCTGCCGGTGTTCGAGGAGACCATGCTGGCTGGCCGCCGCGTCGGGTCGGCGCAGGGCCGCGGCTACATCCTCGCCACCTGGGCGCTGGCGGCCCGGATGGGCGGCCGTCCCGGTCACGCGTGCGTGCTGCTTGACCAGGCCGCGCGGCTGTTCGAATCGCTCGGGGACCGCGCGGGCCAGGCGCACGTCCTGGCGCAGCGCGGGCATCTGCTCCGCGAGCAGGGTGATCCTTACGCCGCCCGGGACTGCTTCCGGTCCGCCGCGGACCTGCGGGCGGCGATTCCCGACCAGCGCGGCACCGCCATCGCGCTGACCGGTGCGGCGCTCGCCGAGGCAGCGCTCGGGGACGTCGACCGGGCGCGGGCGCTGGGCCGGGAGGCGTGCCGCATGCTGGAGCGGTCGGGGGATCTTCCCGGCGACCACGGAGCGCTGAACAACCTGGCAATAGTCGAGGTCCTGGCTGGCTGCCCGGCGCGGGCCATCGACGCGGCCGAGCGGGCGCTGGCCCTGCGCGCGGTCCCCGATACCCACCGGTCGGTTGGCTGGCAGTACGCGCTGCTCGCGGGCCTGCGCGAGGCGTCCGGCCAGCGCGCGGCGGCGGCCGCCGCGCTGGTGGCGGCGCGGGCCTGCTTCCGGAGGATCGGCGAGCAGCGTGGCCTGGCCGCCGTCGCCGCCCGCAGCCGCCCGGCCGCCTCCGGCCGGGATAGCGGTGCTAAGCGGGTGCAAAGCCGGCGGCCGTAAGTTTCGGTCGCCGGGCCCGGCACGCCAGGAGGCGGACGTGCCGGCCCGCGTGAGTACCCAGCTTCCCGGCGACCTGAAGGAGGAGCCGTGTCCTACCAGGTGGAAGGTGAATACCTGAAGGCGTGCAGCTGCTCGGTCAGCTGCCCGTGTATCTTCTTGAACCCGGCGACGAAGGACGCCTGCGACGTCTTCTTCGGCTGGCACGTCGCCCGGGGCGGCAAGGACGGAATCGACCTGAGCGGCCTGAACGTGGCGCTGGCGGTGCACTCGCCCAAGCTGATGACCGACGGCAACTGGACCGCCGCGCTCTACCTCGACAACCGGGCCAGCCCACCGCAGGCCGAGGCCCTCACCGCCATCTTCTCAGGCCAGGCCGGCGGGCACCTGGCCAACGTCGCGCCACTGATCGGCACGGTGGCCGGGGTGGCCAGCGCGCCGATCCAGTTCTCCTCCGACGGCAAACACCGGCGGGTCGCAGTCGGCGAGATCCTGCGCGTCGGCGTCGAGGAGATGACCGGGATGGACGGCGCCAGCCCCATCGTCATCGCCAACCCCCTGCTGGGTGCGGTCACCCAGCCGATCCGCCAGGCCCGTTCCAGCGAGCTCGCCTACCGCGGCCACTGGTCCTTCGAAGCCGACGGGACCAACGGTTTCATGGCCGAGTTCAGCTATGAGGCTGAATAACGCAGTCGCCGCCGCGCCCTTCGCATCACGTCTCACCATGACCGGCGACTCGGCCAGGGCATCGGGCCTGGCGGCGCTCGCGCTGGTCGCCCTGACCGGACTGGCCCTGACCGCCCGGGGCCGTACATCCCGGGTCGCTGGCCTGGTACATCAGGAGGGGAAATGAGCACGCAGAGGGCGGGGGGCAGCGCGCGCATTCTGGGCGAGGCGACGCTGGCCGAACTCCGGGCACGGTTGCTGGGAGCGGTGATCTCCCCGGGCGACCCCGGCCACGACGCTGCCCGGCGGATCTGGAACCACGCGATCGACTGCCACCCTGCGCTCATCCTCGGCTGTTCCGGCGTCGCCGACGTCATCGCCGGGGTGCAGTTCGCGCGCAGCGAGGGGCTGCCGGTGGCGGTCCGCGGCGGCGCACACAGTGTCGCCGGGTTCTCCACCTGCGACGGTGGTGTCGTGCTCGACCTGTCCGCGATGACCGCGGTGCGGGTGGACCGGCGGGGCCGCCGGGCGCTGGCGCAGGGCGGCACGACCTGGCGGCGGTTCGACCATGAGACCCAGGTCCATGGGCTGGCGACCACGGGCGGGCTGGTTTCCTCGACCGGGATCGGTGGCTTCACGCTGGGCGGCGGCATCGGCCATCTGGTGCGCAAGCACGGGCTGACCTGCGACAACCTGCTCTCGGCCGAGGTGGTAACGGCCGACGGTGAGCTGGTGCGGGCCAGCGAGGAGGAAAACGCCGACCTGTTCTGGGCGCTGCGGGGCGGCGGCGGCAACTTCGGCGTGGTCACCGAGTTCGAACTCGCCGTGCACCCGGTCGGGCCCACCGTCGTGGGCGGTGTCGTGTTCTACCCGGGAGCGGAGGCAGCGCAGGTGCTGGCCAACTGGCGGACCGCGGTCGCCGGCGCCCCGGATGAGCTCACCACCCTGGTGAACCTGACCACCGCCCCGCCCGCCCCGTTCCTGCCCGAGGACCTGCACGGCCAGAAGGTCGCCGCCCTGGTCGCGTGCTGGGCGGGCGCCGCGGACGAGGGCGAGGAGGCGGTCCGGCCGCTGCGGAACCTGGGCACCCCGCTGGTTGATCTGCTCGGCCCGATCTCCTACGTCGCATTGCAGCAACTCGTCGACCCGCTGTGGGCACCAGGCGCGGCGAACTACTTCACCTCCGCCTTCCTCGACCAGCTTCCCGATCCGGCCATCGAGACGTTCGCTCAGGCGCACCAGCGTTCGGAGGGGCTTCCGGCCACCTGCGAGCTGCACATCCATCAGCTCGGCGGGGCAATGGCACGGGTGGATCCCAGCGCCACGGCGTTCAGCCAGCGGCAGCCGCCGTATGTCATCAACTGCATCGCGCGCACACCGACTGCGGAGGGATTCGGGGCCAGCCGCGCCTGGGCGCGCGCCACCCGGGACGCGATGGCCGGGTACGGGGGGGCCGGATGTATGTCAACTTCACCGGCGAGGCGGACCAGGACAAGGTGCGCGCGTCCTACCCCGACCAGACCTACGCGAGGCTGGCCGCGGTCAAGGCACGCTACGACCCCGGCAACCTGTTCCGCTTCAACCAGAACATCCAGCCTGCCCAGACCGGATGACCGCGGTGAGCCAGAAGGGGGAATACGACACGGTCGTGGTCGGCGGCGGGGCCGCGGGCTGCGTTGTCGCGGCCCGCCTCAGCGAGGACAGTGCGCACCGGGTGCTGCTGCTCGAGGCCGGCCCCGACTACCGGGCGCACATGCCCGCCGACGTGCGCGACGGCTGGCGGCCCACCACCTCGCACGACTGGGGTTACGTCGCCGCCCCGGACGCCGCCGGCGTCACTCGCGCGCTGCCGCGAGGCAAACTGCTGGGCGGGTGCTCCTGCACCAACGCGACCCTCGCGCTCCGCGGCCATCCAGCCGACTATGACGCCTGGGTACGAGCCGGAAACCCGGGCTGGTCGTTCGCCGGCCTGTTGCCGTACTTCACCCGGCTGGAGAACGACACCGACTTCGGCGGCGCGGCCTGGCATGGCGATGCCGGGCCGCTGCCGATCCGCCGCTACCGCAACGACGAGCTCACCGACGTCGCCCGGGCCGGCCTGGCACTGCTTGAGCAGGCAGGCTGCCCATGGGTGCCGGACGCGAACGCGCCCGGCACCGTCGGCCTTTCCTCGCTTCCCACCAACACCCTGGGCGGTGAACGCATCAGCACCGCGCTTGCCTACCTGCCGCCCGGCAGGGCGCGGCCGAATCTCACGGTGCGCTGCGACACCGAAGCCAGCGGCCTGATGATCGAACGAGACCAGGTCGTCGGGGTGCGGTCGGCGGCAGGCGGCGAGGTCCGCGCACCCCGGGTCGTCCTGTGCGCCGGCACATACGGTACCCCCGCGCTGCTGTTGCGCTCCGGCATCGGCCCCGCCGGGCATCTGCGCGAGCTCGGCATCCCGGTCCTGGCGGACCTGCCAGGCGTCGGTGTCAACCTGGCCGACCACCCCGCCGTCTCGGTCGACTTCGGCTACCCCCGCGAGGCCCGCCCGGCACCGCTGTTCCAGGTCTTCGCGACCATGCGCAGCCCGGCCGCCGATCGGAATGGCCCGCCCGACCTGCAGTATCTCGTCGGCGGGCCGTTCGCCAACGGTGACGTTGGGTCGTTCTTCATCGGTGTGGCGTTGCTCAAGCCCAGGTCACGCGGAACCGTGCGGCTGCGTTCCGCCGATCCATCAGCGGCTCCGCGCATCGATCTCGGATACTTCCGTGAGCCCGGCGACCTCGACCGGCTGGCCATAGGCCTGATGCTGGTCCGCGAACCGGCCAGCACCGGTCCAATCGCAGAACTCTCCGGCGGAGTGGAACTGGCGCCCGGGCCACCGGTCGCCGCGGCCGACCGGCAAAACCTACGGGAGTGGATCCGCCGCAACGCCTGGACCTATCACCACCCGGTCGGCACATGCGCCATGGGCCCCGACCCCCGCGTCGGCGCCGTCGTCGACGCCGACGGCGCAGTGCACGGTATCAGCGGCCTGTCCGTCGCCGACGCCTCCGTGATGCCTGACATCCCGTCAGCCAACACGCACATACCCACCGTGATGATCGCCGAGCGAATCGCCTCGCTCCAGGACCGGAAGGATCACCGTGAACGTCGTTGAGCTGCATCAGCGTGCCTGCGACCGGTTTACTGAACTTGTCCGCGCGATACCAGATGGCCAATGGGCCGTCGCGACACCGTGCGCAGGCTGGGACGTGCGCGCCCTGGTCAATCACGTCACCGCCGAGGATCTGTGGACACCGCCGCTGCTGGCGGGCGCCACGATCACCGAGGTCGGCAGCCGCTTCGACGGAGACGTCCTTGGCGCCGACCCCGCCGCCGCCTGCACCCACGCGGCGGCGGATGCCGTCACCGCCGCCAGCAGCGGCGGCGCGCTGCGCCGAACGGTCCACCTCTCGTTCGGGGACGTGCCCGGCGAGGAGTACGTGTGCCAGCTATTCACCGACCACCTCATCCACGCCTGGGACCTCGCCCGCGCCATCGGCGCAGACGACCATCTCGGCGCGGACCTGGTAGAGGCATGCGCGGCCTGGTTCGCCGGCAAGGAGGACGCCTACCGGGCGGCAGGCGCCATCGGCCCTCGCCCGGGCCTTCCCGCCCACGCCAGCCAGCAGGCCATCCTGCTCGCCGCGTTCGGAAGAACGACCACCGCCGGAGCCGCCACCTGATCACCGCACACCCCTGCGGCAGCGATGTCACTGGCGGCCGACCATGAGCGCCACGCGGCGGACCGAACCGATTCCCGGCAGCAGCCAGCTGTTGCCAGCCGCGGGTCGTTCCATCGATGAGATCCTGGCCAACGCCAGGAGCAGGCTGCGGCGCCTGCAGCCTGGCGAAGCCCATGCCGCGATGCTGGCTGGCGCGCTGCTGGTAGACACCCGTTCCCAGGCCCAGCGGGCGGCCCAGGGGAGCGTGCCGGGTGCGCTGCACGTCGAGCGGAATGTTCTGGAATGGCGCTTTGACCTGCGATCCAGCACGAGGCTGCCGCAGGCCGCCGATTACGGCCTTCGCGTGATCATCATGTGCGCCGAAGGGTATTCATCGAGCCTGGCGGCGGCGTCGCTTCAAGAACTCGGGCTGTACAACGCCACCGACGTCATCGGCGGGTTCGAGGCATGGGCCGCGGCGAGCCTGCCGGTCTGCCGGCCCGCGTTGTAGCCCGGTCGGTTGAAGGATGCCCGGGAACTCGTGGAGCAGCAGGCCAGGGAGAATCCGCGCTGGGGCTATCGCCGTACCCAGGGTGAGCTGATCGGCTTGGGCCACCGGGTGGGGGAGGGGACGATCCGCCGGATCCTGGCCGCTGCCGGCCTTGGGCCTGCGCCGCGCCGGGCATCGCCGACGTGGCGTCAGTTCTTGGCCGCCCAGGCGTCCGGCATCCTGGCGTGCGACTTCCTGCACGTAGACACCGTGCTGCTCCAGCGCGTGCATGTCTTGTTCGTAATGGAGATCCACAGCCGGACCGTGCACATCGCGGGCGTCACCCCCTGTCCAGCTAGCGCCTGGACCGCTCAGCAGGCCCGGAATCTGGTGATGGACCTCGGCGAGCGCGCTGGCCGGTTCAAGTTCCTGATCCGCGGCTGCGGTCATTGTCCTTCCCTGGAAGGTAAGCGTGTTGCAGCTGATCGTTTTGCCGGGCGTCAGCGTTTATGTTGTCCCAGGTAACGCCCTGCCGAGGTGGCTGCCGGCGCCGCAAGAACTCGCCCACATAGCCAGTGCGCCCCGACGGCGTGGTCAGCGGTCGATGGAGGCCATGTTCGCTTCGTCGTGGCGTTCGCCGACGGCTGGCGTCAGGTTGCTGAGCCGTTCGAGCTGGTCGTCGCTCAGTTCGGTGCCGTCGGCGGCGGTGTTCTCCTCAACGCGGGCGACCCGCCTGGTGCCGGGGATCGGGGCGATGTCGTTGCCCTGGGCGAGCAGCCAGGCCAGGGCGATCTGCGCCGGTGTGGCGCTGGCCTCGGCGGCGACGGCCGCGACCTCGTCGACGATGGCCAGGTTGCGCTGGAAGTTCTCCCCGGTGAAGCGCGGGTTGGTTTTGCGCCAGTCGTCGTCGGGGATGTCGCCGGCCGTGCGGATCTGGCCGGTGAGGAAGCCGTGGCCGAGCGGGGAGTAGGGGACGAAGCCGATGCCCAGCCGGCGCAGGAGCGGCAGTAGCTCGGCCTCGGGGTCGCGGGTCCACAGCGAGTACTCGGTCTGCAGCGCAGCTACCGGGTGGACGGCGTGGGCGCGGCGGATTGTGTCGGGGCCTGCCTCGGACAGGCCGATGTGAAGCACCTTGCCCTCGGTGACCAGGTCGGCCAGAGCGCCGGCGGTCTCCTCGATGGGCGTGTTCGGGTCGACCCGGTGCTGGTAGTACAGATCGATGTGGTCGGTGCCCAGCCGGGTCAGTGAGCCCTCGACCGCGGCGCGCACGTTGGCCGCGCTGCTGTCGGTGACGCCGGGCCCGCCACCGGAGTGGGAGACGAGGCCAAACTTCGTGGCCACCACGACCTGGTCGCGTCGGTCCTTGATCGCCTCGCCGACCAGTTCCTCGCTGTGGAACGGGCCGTAGATCTCGGCGGTGTCGATGTGGGTGACGCCCAGGTCCAGCGCGCGGTGGATGGCGCGGATCGACTCGGCGTCATCAAGGCCCCCGCCGCT
>Ga0137365_10005347_pt1 | contig 10297 bp, 12 predicted proteins | sample SagtaG_9_FD_104799 | JGI IMG/M metagenome (GOLD analysis project Ga0137365, IMG submission 104799) | Vadose zone soil microbial communities from Sagehorn Ranch, Mendocino, California, USA - Sage1_L_40_16 metaG | ecosystem: Environmental > Terrestrial > Soil > Vadose zone | place: USA... | reverse complement strand
TGGTTGGAGCAGACCGTGGCTGGCTGGAACCAGGACCCGACCCCGTTTGTGTGGAACGGCAAGCGCCGGGAGCGCCGGCAGCGAGCACGGCTCTAGCGGTTAGCTGGATCGGGAGCGGCCGTCCTGGCTTATGCAAGTTAATTGCAGATTGACCCACTCAGTGATCCACTGGCGCTCAAAAGCGTGATGAATTGCTTCAGGGTTGAGAGAGTTCGAGGGGCCCCTTCGAATGCGCTTGATTGCTTGAAATATTCTGTCAGACGGGAGGCCGATAAAATTCTTCACACAGCAGTTACCGACAGTGGCTTGTATGCCGTTGCGGCGGTTAAGCAGGACGCAGAGCTCGATGATAGGGAAATGACCACACAGGCAGGTCTCTGGTTCATCAGCTTCATAGATTTCGTACAACGACCACTCTCTCCTGGCTTCATCCCAGGTTTGAGCAACTGAGCGTTCTAGTATTTCAGTAGTGAGTTGGAACTGCGACACATTTTTCACCGCTCCAGCCATGGCTCTTTCGAAAAAACTTCATACTTTGTATTCTACTGCATCAGATGCCATACAGCCAGGGCATCGGTCAGGAAATTCAGGCGCCGAACTGCTTATTGGACGCGCAAGCCTGCGATCATTCAGTCTCGTTTTTTCATCACTGCTCGCTTCCTTTTAAGCAGCCTGTGAAGGACTTCGAGGGCGACGGTCTAGAGATAAGAGCGGGAGACGGGGCTCGAACCCCCGACAGCCTGCTTGGAAGGAAGCGGTTACGATATCGCCGCTCGCCTGATATACATCTGCATTACAGCCGGCTTCATACGATTCACTTGCAATGCGAGCGTGCCAGGCAAAACGGGTCACGTGCTTTTGCCGATGATGCAGGGCAAAAGACGTTGCGCGAACTGACGGCAGGAGGTCACACTACTGAGAGACACTATACCTGATCTCCTCATCTTTGGCAATGATCTCTAGGAAATACGTTCTACCCTTTCCAGTTTTCCTCTCTCGTGAGAGAATAGGTCCATAGTTCCTTGAACAACAAAATCGTATACGGGTTCCACCATGAAGGATGCTGGGTAAAAACACGACCGTGTTGAGCCGTTGCCGATCATGATGCGCCAGATTTTGCGGACGCTCTCATTCAGGAAGAGTCTCCCTCTGCGTATATTTGCCTTCACAGAAGACATCCGAAGGATCATCTACACCACCAACGTTATTGAGTTGTTGAACATGATCCTTCGGAAGGTGACGCGCAATCATCGGATTTTTCCTTCCGATGAGGCGGTTTACAAGGTGTATTATCTGGAAATGCTCAAGATCTCGAAGAAGTGGACCTTGCGCGGCTACAAAAGAAACAGGCAGAGCTACAAGAGTTAGTTGATGCCCCATTCATCAGACATGTTCCTCAAAAAAGCATTTGACCTTTTCGTCTGTCGACAGACAATAATCTAGTATAGTCAAGCAAGCCTGTAGTAACCGTCTGTTTCTAGTCTGTTCACCCACAGGCCCATCAGGGTACTTCCCGCCGTGAAACAAGTTATTTCTGACATCCTTCACCAGCCGTAACAAATATTCGGCTTCGCTTTCCCTGCTCCACTGTGAATTTGCCTCCCACCGAACAATTCTTTTGTCCTTAACAAAGATTTGTTTCCCTGGAGGCTCTTGAAGCAAATACCACCTGGCTTCCGTGAATTCTGTGTCCGGTATGTCGGCAAGCCGAGAATGAAGCTTCTCTCTTGCAAACCTACACCAATCCGCCGAAGCATTATTATGCCTATCGCCCTTGACGAACCCCGCTCGTTTCAGGGCGTATTCAAACCTAGAGAATGTTACCAAGAACTGTAAAACTATCTCATCGTTTCCCCCAGTAATCGACTGTATCAGATTGAGGTGAGTATTCACTTCCGTACGGTTCCTTTTTGGCAATCTTACCATGTTGCACCATCTAGCCTGACGTTCTGGGAATATTGTGCCATCATTCTATCATTCTCTTTCCTACTGCTCTCCTATTTTGCCTCGCTAATCCCAGCGAGATGAGCGAGGAGCGTGAGCGCGTCAATGGAGAATCTTCCCTGACGCGTTGCGCCATTCCTCGCGCCGCAAAATTCTATTTACCCTCTCGCCGCTTTTCCTTGCGCCGTAAGCGAAGCTGCCAGGGTAGCGGCCTCCGATAACGGAAAGGAAAATTGTATGGCTCCCCTGAAAAAATCCAGCGTCGCTTTCGTAAGCGTAAGCGTTGCCTGTTCTGTCCTCGCCATACGCGCCAGTTCCGCAGGGCTTGGCAGGATATTGACCATCTTGCCAATCCGCATGGGCTCATCACTGTATCCCGTTCGGTGCTTCATAAAACTCCCTACCTTTCCGCCAGTACCCCGCCCCTAGAATGCGGATTCTATCTTTCCGGATGGTAAACCGAACCGTCATTATCTTTTTACCGACACGCCCAAAGCAGAAATACCTGGTTTCTTTTTGGTTATTGTGTTCCTCATCAATCGCAGTAATACGTTTCGCATCAAAGAAAGCTTCCCTTGCCGTCTCGAAGTCAATCCCATGCTTCCCGATGTTTATCGCCTCCTTCGCCTTATTCCACTCAAACAGCATGTTGACGCTCTTGAATATAGCATATAATTGTATGCTCATAAAGCATATAATTAGCCTGGCCGCAAGAACTTTAGGTGAATCCTCCGGTATGGTTGCAGAAAGTTTAATGCGACTCTGGCGAAGTGCTTACCTGTTGACGGGCAGGTTATATTTATAACAGAGCCAGAGCATTGCAGGAGCGCCAATCCCACCCACACCGGATGTATCATTATGCCCCGAAGGCCGTAGCATATATACAAAAGGGCACAGCTTCAATCTGGATAAGGTGGAATTGTTTGCCAGAATACGGTAGAAGCTGGTTTATTCAGTAAGTGGGGGTGTCTGTAAGCTTTAATGAATAATGCATTCAAAGATTATTTTGACTCTGTCAAGTCCTATGACATTCAGGACTCAACGGAGCACACGATGCGTACCGCGCTCGAGAATTTATTAAACGCCATAGCAAATACCCAGAATGCCGGTATCAAGATCATCCACGAACCCAAAAAGGACAAGTCCGGCAAGGGCGCTCCTGATTTCAAGTTCAAGGTTAACGAGGCTATTCTTGGGTATCTCGAAAACAAGAAAATAGAGGAAAACCTCGATCAGATTCTAAAATCCAAGCAGATTGCAAAATATAAGCAATTGTCCGGCAACATCATCCTGACCAATTATCTGGAATGGGTATGGCTGCGCGACGGCAATATTCTGGAGCGGGAGACTTTATGCTACCTCAATGACGTGGGCAACCGCCGGGCAAAGCTTGATCCGGAAAAAGCGGAAAAAGTCGGCAGGCTTATCGATCATTTTTGTTCCACGCCACCTAAGCAGATCGGGCGTGCAAAGGATCTGGCGCTTGCGCTGGCTACGCGCTGCCACGATTTGCGTGATGTATTGCTGGAAGAATTGCTTCGCCAGGAAAAGGAACATCAGGAAGAAAGACTGTGGGGATTGTACAGTATCTTCAAAAGAGAGGTATTTCATGAACTGCAAGTAGGAGAGTTTGCCGATGCTTTCGCTCAGACTTTGGCATATGGCCTGTTTTTAGCGCGACTTAATATGCGGGATGTAAACAGAGAAAAACTGACACTGGAAAATGCCAAGAAATACATCCCTGGCAGTTTTGAACTCATACGCGAACTGGTAAATTTCCTGGATGAACTGGAAAAGGAGCAATATCTGCTTGCAAAACAGCCGGTAGATGAAATTCTTTCCATCATGAATGCGCTTAATTTACTGTCAATTCGGGAAGACCTTGCATTTACCAAAATGCAGAGAAGGCTGTTTGAGGAAACCGAAGAGGAACGCCTGCTTTTTGCCAAAGACCCGTATGTGTATTTTTACGAAGATTTCCTGAATGCTTATGACAAGGAAACCAGAAAGAAGCGCGGGGTGTATTATACCCCGCCACCGGTTGTGAATTTCATAATCCGCGCCATTAATGATGTTCTTAAAGATACATTTTGCATACCGCAGGGGCTTGCAGATCGTAAAAAGGTTACTGTGCTTGATTTTGCCACGGGAACCGGCACATTTCTGGTTGAAATCCTGTACCAGATTTTTGACACTGTGTCGGAAGGTGTGCGTGACCAGATCATTCAGGAGCATGTGCTGAAAAATCTCTATGGTTTTGAATATCTGATTGCGCCCTATACCATAGCGCATTTGAAGCTGTCACAATTTCTGCACGATAAGGGTTTCACCATGAAACCCAAAGAACGCTTGCAGATATATCTTACCAATACGCTCGAACCCATCTCGCCACAAACCAACTGGTTGCTTCCTGCATTGTCAAGGGAGGTAGAGCATGCACAGGAGATTAAAGACAAGCCGATTCTGGTGATCACAGGTAATCCGCCTTACAATGTCAAGTCGAAGAATACGGGAGATTGGATTACTAATTTGCTTAAAAAAGCCTACTTCACAGTAGATAATAAACCCCTTAACGAAAGAAATCCGAAAAATCTATTGGACGATTATGTGAAGTTCATTCGATTCGCCCAATGGAAAATGGAGCAGGTTGAAGAGGGCGTAGTCGGCATCATCACCAACCATTCCTTCCTTGATAATCCCACGTTTCGCGGCATGCGCCAGAGCCTGATGAAAACATTTAACCAGATTTATGTACTGGATTTGCATGGTAACGTAAAAAAACAAGAAACGACGCGGAACGGTAGCAATGATGCAAATGTGTTTGATATTGAACAAGGTGTTTCCATTTCCCTTTTTATTAAAAAGCAAGGGATAGAGCAAAAGGTTATGCGTGGGGATTTATGGGGAACGCGGAAAGCGAAATATCGCGCTTTGCTTGAGACGGATATCACCACATTGGAATGGGAGCCTCTGGAACCCGATAGTCCGTATTACTTTTTTACCTTACAGGATAAGAAATTACGTGACGAATACAAAAAATTTCAAAGTGTAACGGATATATTCAAAACTTATTCTTCTGGCATCAAGACATCCAATGATGAGCTGCTAGTTGGCTTCGATTCAAAGGACTTGCGTGGAAAATTAAGAGGTTCTGTTGATAATTTTGATGCGGGGAAAATCAAAAATTTTCTATACAGGAGCCTTGATAACAGAGTCATCTACTATGACACTTCTTTAGTTGCGAGAGCCAGGGAATCTCTTATGAAGCACATGCTCGATAAAGAGAATATTGGGATTATTTTTACCCGGCAGATTGTAGGGGACAAATTTAATCACGCATTAGTGAGCAATTTCATGGTATGTCACGGAACTTTTTATCTTGGGAACAAGGGGCAAGATTATTTAGCCCCTCTCTATCTTTACAATTTCCACGACAAAAACTCTAAAGCCAGTCTCTTTGAAGAGGACGATATTTTTGGCAACCATAAGCGAATTGAAAATTTTAACCCGTCCTTCCGTAAAGAAATGGATGAAAAATATGGTAAGCAATACAGCTCGGAACAAATCCTGGGCTATATTTATGCCGTGTTGCATAGTCCTACCTACCGCAGCAAATATATTGAGTTTTTGAAAACAGAATATCCGCGTATCCCGCTTGTTGATGATACAAAGACTTTTGAAGAGCTTTCTGCACTTGGCTGGCAGTTGGTGCAGGCGCACCTGCTAAAAGAAATTTCCGCCACGCCGGAAATTGAAATAAACAAAGGCAGCATGGAGGTTGAAAAGCCAGCATATGACGAAAAACACCAGCGGCTCTACATTAACAAAGACCAGTTTTTTTCATTTGTGCCCCAAAACGTATGGGAGTTTAATATTGGTGGTTATCAGGTATTGGATAAATATCTTAGTTCCCGTAGGGGACGCAAACTTACGCTTGATGAAATCGAGCACATTCAAAATACTGTCAAGGCGTTTGCCTTCACGATATCCCAAATGCTGATAATTGACGAGCTATGGAAGCCATAACGTTTTATGACCTTTCTGATTTAGTCCATGCACAAAATAACTGCTATTTGCAAGCTGCTACGGGTGATGATGGCTTTTTAATATTGTCTCAAAACCATTGAGAAGCGCTGTTATCTGATCATCCGTAACTACGTATTTTGCTTCATAGGTCATGTTTGGTGGTGAACCAAGTATAAATCCTCTGCCTTGGCCGAATTCATTGACTATTAACTGGTATAGCTGTCATTCGTCTCATAACATGGCCGTTTTCTGCCATGATTAGGTTCTTAGACACATTAAGTGTGCCTGCTTGTTTTCCTTAACCGCGACTATGTGATATAGTGAAGAGAGTAGAGAAGATGCTTGAGTGTAGTCTGGAGGTGTTGTGATGGATCTTGCATCTGTTCTTGGGTTTCCTCCAACGCTCGCTGTTGATACCGTTGAGCGGAGCGCTGAGGGATTGACTGTCTGCCTTCATGCAACCACATCCTGTGTCTGCTGTCCCAGATGTGGAACGGCAGGTTCGCGCGTCCACAGCCGATACTTCCGTACGGTTGCAGATCTCACCTGTGTTGGACAACGTCTTACGCTCAAACTGCTCATCCGCACATGGATCTGCCCATTGGACTCCTGTCCCCAACGCATCTTTGCCGAACAGTTTACAGGGCTGGCGCGTCGCTATGCACGCATGACGGATCGGTTGATCAAAGCCTTTCAATCTATGGGCGTCACCACCAATGGGGCAGATGGAGCGTGCTTGTCATCATCTCTTGCGATACCCACCACGGCGAAAACGCTCATTCGTCGTGTGCTTGAGCTTCCGCTTCCGAAAGAGGGCTCGGTTCGGATTGCCGGAATAGACGAGTGGGCCTGGAAGAAAGGGTCGCACTACGGCACCGTTCTGGTGGATCTCGAACATCGGCGGGTTGCCGCACTCCTACCGGAGCGTTCGGTGGAGGCTTCTACCGTCTGGTTCAAAAAGCATGCCGAAGTCAAGATGGTCTCGCGTGATCGTGGTAAGATCTTCCGCGCAGCGGCTGATGCAGGCGCTCCCCAGGCCAAGCAGATTGTGGATCGATTCCATCTGCAAAAAAACTTTGCAGAAGCCTTGGAGAAGTTCTTTGGTCACCATAAGCGTGTGCTCAAAAAGGCGGCACAGCACCTTGCTGGCAAGACGCTTCCTCCACCGAAGACAGATACGTTGCGGCACATCGAACAGGAACGCAAGCGCCGCTATTCCCAGCGCGTTCGTCACCATAAGCAGATCTGGAAGTTGTCTCGTGCTGGATACAGAAAAGAAGACATCGCACAGATGGTCGGGGTTGGGAGCCGAACCGTCTACCGAGCGCTGGAGCATGAACAGCCTCCCACCCGACATAGGAGGCACTGGACCCATCATAGAGCTGATCCGTATGTGCCTTATCTGACCAAAAGGTGGAATGAGGGATGTCATAACCAGGGAGTTATATAAAGAGATCGTGGCACAGGGGTATACAGGTTCGCTGCGAGCGATTGAACGGATCGTGGCTCAACTTCGCCCTCATGGGACCAAATCGGTCACCAAACACACAATCACGTTTCCGAAAGCGCCTTCGCCCCGCAATGCAGCGCTGATGATGGTTCATCCTGAAAAGTCGCGAACAGCAGACCAAACGACGTTCATTAATCAGCTCTGCAAGAGTGACCCGACAGCCGCCACTGCCTACAACCTTGCTCAAGCCTTTGGCTCCCTTTTACGCAACCGGGAAGGGAAGCCTGGATTGGAGCAATGGAAAGCCGACGTCCGGGCTTCGGGCATTGCTGAACTGAGAGACTTTATGGAAGGACTAGCCGACGATGCAGAAGCCGTCGTAAATGGATGTACCGAGTCTTGGAGCAACGGGATGGTCGAAGGATTCATCAACAAGGTGAAGTGGATCAAACGCAGCTCGTATGGACAAGCAGGCTTCCCGCTGTTGCAACGCCGCGTCCTGTTGCATCCGGCTTCAAGGCCCTCTCATCTGTTGGCACACTCCGCGAGCAGTTCGATGAGGTGCAGTCCGGCTCGCAATGTCTTCTCCTCCTGATCTTGATCAGGATTGTAGGTAGCCAATGCGACAGCTCTGAAACGGAAACGAGCGGCGACGACGCGGATGATCTCTTCCATCTGTGGCATCGAAAGTCCACCAGGGACTGGGGAATCAACGAGACCAGGAGCGACCTGCGGGTCAAAGGCATCCAGATCGATATGAAGATAGATTTCTTGCACGCGCTTGGTCAAGGCATCCAAGCGGGCCAGGACATCGGTCTGTGGCTTTCCCTCATGCCAGTTCACGACTTGTATGGCTGACTGGTGCAGCCGCTCACGCTCCGCCTCTGGTGAGAGGTCACGCACACCCAGCAGAAGCGTCGCAGCTTCAGCAATCGGGCTGCTCTCGCCGATCTGCGCCCAGAAATTCCGGTAGCAATGCCCGGTAACGATGGCCAGGGACATTCCGGCAAAGAATCCGCTGACCGTCGAGTCGGGGGTATTGAAATCCCCATGTGCATCGACCCAAATGACCCCACAGCGGGCATGGTCAAAGCCTGCGAGGATGCCCAGACTGACATCGCACGATCCGGCCAAAACCAGGGGAAGCTGTTGTGCTGCGATGGCCTGCCGGACGAGCTGGGCAAGCTCTTTGTTGACCGCCGAGGAGGCGCTCGCCGTATCGCGAAAAGGGATGCTCCGCTCCACACGCTTCATGGTCACAGTCAGACTCTGACTCTCCAGGATCTGTTGCACCCCGGCCTGCTCATAGCGCTGAGCGCCCTTGCTTCCGCCATTGTGCTCATAACCCATCGCATAAGGAACCTGAATGACACAGACCTGCATACGTGTCTCTTTCTCCTTTGATTATCGAGGAAATTCCAAGTTCTCAGCTTACCCGTCAACTCTACTAGTTGTATTATAGCAACAAATGTGGTGAGAATTGTTCCTGAATAGTGCTGGCACGATCAGGGTAACCATGTCTGTAGAGGGTTTGGTTGCCCTACAAAGCAAGCAGGCACACTTAAAGTGTCCAAGAAACCCATGATTAATGCCAGGACTTAGCCTGAGAGGAGCTTTGAGATGATTTTTGAGTATGATCTCTGTCGGATAATATGCCGAGACATTGTAGCTCATCTTTTCCATAGACATGTGCTAAGGTAGATCCATCAAATTTGCCAAATAATATGGCCGGCATTCATTAAAAGCCGCTTCTAGAGAGGCATCATCTTCTGCCACATAAATTGGCCCTAAACTTCAGAAAGAGCTAAGAATAACACTAAGATGTTGACTGCGAGGGGACTTTGAGATCTCGTAGCAGGGTAGTGAATGCTTGTTGGTAGACCATGCCATCTTGCCAACCAGTAAAGTTACCGATATGGCGAGTATCTCGGAGAGATATTGCCCAATCCGCTGCACACTGAAAGATAGCCTCATCGAGACGAATAGGAAAGAGGATTTCTTTTTGTTCACGAATTTCCCTGGCAAGAGCGAGCTCGACTTCGTAACGTACCAATCCACTCTTGACGGAGTGTTCTGAGAGAAGCAAGAAGAGTTTGTCCTGCGTCTGGACGGACGGCTCCGGCAATATCTGCCACGTGATCTGTGACAGGCATGCGACCCGGCGAGGACCGCGTGCGCTGATACTGTTTCAGGTGTAGGAGGAAAACCAGATGCTCATCGTAAACGACGCCCATCTTTGTCCAGGCTGGGCAGATCGAGCCTGGAGGAGCGGTGTCACTACTGCAAGAAGCCGTCTTTCTGCGTATCCGCTTGTCATGAGCGACGATGCAAAGCAGACCGTGTACCATGTCACCTGCGCGCTCGATCAAGCCACAGACCTCGATTTGAAGAGTGGATGGGTGGGGTGAGCCAGGGCAATCGCATCTAATTGACGCTCTCTAAAACTTTTAAGAGATAGTCATTACTCCACCCAGCCTTGAGACGTTTGGCTTTGATCCCAATTTTAGCGGTTTTCTCGTGCCGAAGGAGATTCAGAGCGAGGTGACGGAGCACCGCCAAATTGTGATCAGCATGAGAAGTCGCGAATACGTGACTCATCTTCCCGAAAAGCGATGTCGAGCACCCAATGCACCCTGTTTTCTATCCCCCAATGACTGCGCATCGAGGTCGCGAAGCGTTTGACATCCCTGGCAAAACTGAGCAGATAGTAGCGTGACTCGATCGTCACCTCCTGGCCAATCCGTCGTTCTGACTCCACCATCCCAATCGCTTGCAAGCCCTTCCACTTTCCTGCTTCATCCAGGTAATTGAGACATGCACGATCGTCAATCATCCAATGTTTACGGATTTCGAGCCGACCATGACCTTTCCCAATGG
>Ga0137365_10005343_pt1 | contig 10300 bp, 14 predicted proteins | sample SagtaG_9_FD_104799 | JGI IMG/M metagenome (GOLD analysis project Ga0137365, IMG submission 104799) | Vadose zone soil microbial communities from Sagehorn Ranch, Mendocino, California, USA - Sage1_L_40_16 metaG | ecosystem: Environmental > Terrestrial > Soil > Vadose zone | place: USA... | reverse complement strand
GGCCGGCACCGCACCGGCGATAGGCGGCAGCGGCTGCTGTGGCTGCTGCGGTCTGAACTGACCCGCCCGAGTCGACACCATCGACTCGCTCAGGATCTCGTCCTCGCCTGCATTCCCCAGCGCGACGAACGCCGGGGCATCGGCATATCTCGCCGCGGCGGCGCGCAGGCTCTCGATCATCTTGTGATCGAGCTGACGAAAGATCTGTTTGAGACTCGCCGTCGAGAACGCCGGCTTGCCCGGCTCGTCTTCGAGGAATGCCGGCAGGTCGCCCGGCTCGCCGCGGTGCTTCGCCAGGTGCGGCACGTTGCCTTCGTTTGGACTCGCGTGCGTCCGGGTCCAGATGCGGAAGCGCATCTGCCCGTCGCCCTGTGGATGCTGCGAGAGATGAAAACAGTTCCCGCACCAGGCCGGGACGTCGCCGGTCTTCGCGGTCCCGGGAATCTTCGGCCCGTAGATCGTGATCCCGGCATCATCCGACCCCTTGTTCTCCAGAAACGTGGCGACCGGCGGGACGACCATGCGCGGGACGCGGCCCATATTCCCCAGCCAGCTCGCGACTCTCTGCTGCGCGAATCCGTAGTGCGCGATGACCGAGCTGCCGAAGGTCATCGTCCCCGACACGATCACCGCCGCGGTGTGCCGGAGCTGATTCTTCTCACCCGTCATCAACCCCGTATCGCCAGCCGCCGCGCGCCGGGCCATGTCTTCCATCACCCAATCGGCCATCCCGGTAATCGAATCGTGCCCATACATGCCGACGTGCCGGGCGGCGGCCGGCACGATCACCTGCTCTTCGGCCTTCGACCAGTTGAGCATCGTCGTAATGACGCGGCACTCCGGGCAGCCCTGCTGAATCCGATCGAGCAGCGACTTAGCGGCTACCGTCATCACCTGATGTCCGTTCGGACAGTAGACGGTGTACCGGCGGATGAGCGGGGCGGCCAGCGGGACGTAGGGGTCGGCATACCCGGTTTCGCTGTCGAGGATCTCGTCCGGCCAGTACCCCAGCGAACACAGCTCGCAGGTTTCAAACGCCTCGATATGGTTCCGTGGGCGCCAGACCTGCACGATGCCCAGTTTGGCCAGCTTCAGGATCTTGCTGCCGAAGCCGCCCTGGTCGTAGTGATACAGCCTGGAGATCCGGTGGTAGGTCTCCCAGCAGTACTCGATCGCCTCAGCCTCCTGACTGGTCTTGCCCGAGCCAGAATCTCCGTAGAGTGCCGTCACCGCGTTGGCCAGGATCCCGCCGCCCAGCTCCATCAGCTGCGCCGTCCGGGCCTCGGCCTCCGCGGCGGCGCGCTCCTGCGCGGGGGTGGCGCGGGTGGTTTCGGCGAGGCTCTGCGTCGTGCCTTTCGGGGTGGTGTGGACGGCTGGCGCGGCTGGTGCCGCTGGTGCTCGACCGGCTGGTGCCGCTGGTGCTCGACCGACCAGCTGTGAAGCGTCAACGACACCGACATCTGCGCTGGTGATGCGCTGTGTCTCGCGCCCGGTGGTCGCCTGTGGACGACTTTTCGCCGCGGGCGGCGGAACTAGTCCACCCTGCGTTCCCGCCTGCGTTCCCGCCTGCGTTCCCGCCTGCGTGGCCGGCAGCGGCGTCGCCGGTGCCGGGTTGACCGGCCGGCTGGTCTCCTGCTTCGGCCTCGCTGGCGCCGCCTGTGCCGGCGTCGGTGCCTGATCAGGCTTCGGTTCAGGCACTGCAGCCGGCGGCATCGGCCGGGTCGGCGGCTTCGGGCCAGCGCCGGCTGCAACCGGTGTGGCCTCTGCAGGCCGCTGCGGCGGCGGCGGTGGTGCTGGCGGTGGCGGAGGTGGTGGTGGTGTCGGGTTCGGCATCGGTCTGTTTTCTCCTATTCGTTATCCGGCGAACCGGGTCCGCGTGATACGCGGCCGACTGGCTGGTGCGGCTGGAAACTCCCTCTGGAAAAGTCAGGGCGTGGACCCTCATTCACAACCGGTCGCGGCTCCTGCGAGGGGTGGCGCGGCGCAGCGGGTCTTCTAGGCGGTGGCTGCGCCTGCTGCGGTGGCTGCTGCGGTGGCTGCTGCGGCGACTCGATCGCCCCTTCCCAGGTATTCCGCATGTCGTGATACTGTCCGCGAGGCGGCTGCTCCGGCTGGACGTACGGCTGCTGCGGCCGCTCGCCGAGCCGAGGGATCATCGGCCGCGTCAGCGGGATCCCGGCCCGGCCGGTCATCTGCTCCAGGTACTCGATTCGAACCTTCTGGTCAGCGACCTGTGTGACGAGGTCGTTCACCGCATCGATCAACTGGTTCACACGGCTGGCGGCCTCTTCGAGCACTTGGAGCCTGTCTTCGGCAACTGCCGGCGCGACGAGCGCCTGCATGACGGCCTGCGTCACGTCCTCGATTGAGCGGAACCCGCTGCCCAAGATGAGCGGCGCCGTCTCCCCCGTACCGGTCGCCTGCAACACCAAGGTGAGCGTCCCGTCCGCCTCGCCGTGTGCGACCAGCATGATGGGCCGCGGAACGTTCGTCTCGTCCGGTACGGAAGGTTTACCCACCATGAGGCACCGCGCCAGTCGGTTGATGAATCGTCGGAGACGGCTGCCCTGTGAATCGTCCGAGCGCATCAGGCTGCCCGGCGTTGAGCTGATTACGACAGCGGATACCACAGGTCGTGCGTTCAGGCGTGTGTTGAAAGGCGGACGGCTTTCTGACGACGAGAGCACCACAGATCGCACAGCTTCGCGTTTCGCGTACTCTGGTGCGTGCCGCACGCTCGATGGCGTGGCGCCTCGCGTGCTCAACATGTGTCAGCGCCTCCAAATTGTCGGGCGCATCATTCAGTTTGTTCTCGTCGATGTGGTGTGGTTCTTCATCAGGCAACAAGGCACGGCCTAGCTTCGCTTCGAGAACCAGGACTGCCAGCTTGACGTAGCCGTTGCTCACAGCCCGTGGATGCTTCGGTTCTCGGATGAAGACATACCCGCGATCGATTCGAACGCCGCCCTTCCACCGCCCGTGCTGTGACAGCGCTCGATGGTTGTTGTGGACGCCTTTTGGCATTACTCGAATACCTCTTTGGGCGGTTCCGGATCACTCAGCCACGCCTTGACTGCTTCGGGCGAACCCCATGAATTCGCGGGACAAAAGTTATACAGGAAGCCGACAATCCAGCCGAGCGCGAGACTGCTGTGTTCGTCGGCTCGACCGACCGCCCCTTTCAGGTCGTTCGACAGGACCGCCATCAGGAAGTCCCCGGTCGGCCGGCGTGCGGCGATGTACTCGATGAGCCCTTCGTGCAGGTGCTCGGGGACGTGGTTCTCGACGAGCCGCGAGTACAGGTGCGTGCGATACTCCTGCGAGACCGCTTCAAGATCGACAGCCATCAGCCAATCTCCTCCATCGCGTCGGTTACTGCACCACGCTGCGATCGATGGACTGATAGAACAGCCGATTCGCCCGCCGTTCTGCGCCGGTCTTGGCCCACCGTACGTTGCCCGGCTCGAAGCACAGGTTCGTCGTATCGATCAGGGTCAATTCACTGAGGGCGGCCCACTCGGGCTCGGTCAGCGGTTGGTTGGCCGCGAATTTCTTCATCGCGAGCCATGTGGCGTACTCGGCCGGGTGCGCGGTGCTGGTTGCAGACATCACCGCCTCCGTTGCTGTACCGGGGTGAACACGGCGCGCTCTGGCGACCAGCCATGCTTCAGCCGTTCGTGGAGCGTCTGACTGTTCATGCCGACCCGACGTGCCCATTCCGACACGATCAACGACTCGCCACGAATCGTGAGACGGTGATTATTTCGCCGGTTGGCTGCTTGTTCTGCTGGAGTCGCCCACCGGACATTGCCCGGCTCGTAATCGCCGTACGGGTTTGGATATCGATCGAGGCTGTGCTGAGGTGAGGGACGGCGACCGACGTCAGCAAGAAAATCTTCGTAGAGGAACCAGCGAGCACAGACCTTCGTCCCGAACTCGACGTAGTACTTCACGGCAAGCGGATTGGTCCGTGCACGTTTCGGATCGCACCGTGCGTGCATCGAAACCCATGCGACGTATTCCGGTGTTGGTGGGTGGTCGATCCACGAAGACTCGCCGTGTCGATAGTTATGCTTTCGGGGAACCTGCTCAGTCATCTTCTGCATCCTCCCACGTCGCACCGCCGGGTTCTGGCTTCCATCCACGGGCCTCGGCTTGCAGCCGTTCTGCGGAGTGATGGGGCGTGCGGTACTTGTAAAGGCCGCTCCCGACCGGATCCCGCCAGCCTTCCTGCTCCTGAAAACAAATGGGGATATTGGGGCACGGGTGGCCGTCGTACGGAAGGCATCTAAATGACCGAGGCACAACGGTTTCCACGAACTTATGGAAGTCCGGGTCACCCCAGCCCTTTTTCTGTTCTACCTGAAATTGATAGATGGCCCAGAGCCGCTCCTGCCAGAGCTTCTCGACACAGATCAAACTGCGAAGTGCCATCTCGAGCTGGTCCCGCTTTTTCGGAATCGGGCCGACCTGCGCCATCGACCGCGCGAGGTGGTGCGGATAGTTCTCGGCCCAGTAGCGGACGATCCACTCGCTCGGCGACATCCACGACGGCTTCCCCGGAAACGAGTCGTCGTCGACCTCCCAGAGTCCGACCTTGCCGTAGCGGCTGTCGCGTCCTTTCGGCACGCGGTGCTTGATACCTTCGCGGTCGACATATTCGTAGGCCGGCAGCCAGTCACCGAAGCTCATGGGAGGATTCGGTCGTTCGTGGTAGGCATAGCAGAGCGGCGACTGCTGCGTCTTCGGCTGGCTCTCTTCGTAGGGATAGTCGCGCTTCCACTGCCCCTTGACCAGCCCCTCGATCCGGCAGTGCGTGATCTCCACCCCGTGCCGGCGCTCGGCGCCGAGCACCCCGACCAGCAGCTGCAGGTTCCGTTCGAATTGCTCCTGCCACGACTTCCAGGCCACACTGGCCGTCTTCAGTTCGGTGTAGCACCAGGCGTGGTCGATCCGGCGCTCGAGCAGCAGGTCCGGCCGGCTCTCGACCCCGACCCCCCCGCACTGCCGCGCCGCGTGATCCCGGAACCCGCCAATCCCGGTCCCCAGCCCGCAGCTGCAGTCGTCGACCCACTCCTCTTCTTCCTCGACGGCGACGATGAGATATTCCTGGAGGATGACCGGCAGCCGGTAGAGCGACCAGGCCCAGACCAGCCCTTCGATGAGGCAGACCTGCTCTTTGATCGTCCGCGCGAGCCCGGCAGCCGCGTCGGCATCCTCCTCGGTGATCTGCAGAAGCCCGCTTGCCGCAATCACCCGCTCGTATTCCTCCACGGCCAGCCTGACGGCCCAGCGAATGACCTCATCAGGTGCCCGCTCCGGCTGCATCCCGGTCTTCAGCCGCGCGTCGAGCATCCACTGGCAGACCTCGGCGATGGCGAGGTGCGTGTAAATGCCGGTGGTGAGCGGGAGCGATTGGGCCTTGCGGGAGAAGCCCATGCCGTACACACCCGCTCTGAATTCGATCCACCTCGCCATGTCACAATGGTTTGTTCCCCGTTCATGTTCTGACCGGGAAACCAACCAGAGTTGGAGAGGTTCTACTTGCGGCGCGGCTTCCGGCGTCTGTCGTAAGCCCGTCGGCACATCAGACAAAACCGTCTCCCGTAACAGTCGACTGTGTTCAGAACATGCCCATGCCGGCAGTGTGTGCGCTGCCGGTTCGCAATCACGTGCAGCGCCCGCTTCATGTTGACGGAGCGCGTCACCGGCTCAAGGTGGTCTGGGTTGATGCAGACCTTGGTGAAGCAGAGGTGATCGAGGTCCAGCCCGGGGGGAATTGGGCCTTTGAAGTACTCGTAGGCCACGCGGTGCGCGCGCTTCTGCTGACGGCGGATCATGATCCGGCCGTACCCAGCCTTGCTGAGCGTACCGAGCCAGAGCCAGCAGCCTGTGTTTGGCTCCGGGATCGACAGGCGCATGAGGCGCACGCCGAGGTCGTCCGGGAGGCTGCCGTAGATTCCTGGAAGTGATGTCATTCGGGCCATCCGCCATCCGCCGCCGCATCTTACCCGGCTTGCTGCTGTGCCTCCAGCAAGACCCGCTTCGCCCCTGCCATCACCTCAGTCGTCCAGGGGATCGTCCCGAGGTCGATGCAGTCAAAAAACAGCTCGAGCAGATCCTGCAGCTGCCGGGCTTCTTCGGCCCCATGCAGCGGTAATTTGAAATTCATGCCCCGCCAGCCCTTGTACTGCCCGGATTTGGGATCGAACAGCGACAAGGTGAAGCGGACGCGGATCGGCTGCCCTCTCTTAGCCGCCTGGCGCGCGACGTAGTCGAGCGAGCGGTCAGGGCGGTCGGACATGCGGTCGACGCCTTCCCACTCAGGCTCGACCGCTCGTTCGATCGGCTCGACAGATTGGTCGACAGATTGGTCGACAGATTGGTCGACAGATTGGTCGACAGATTGGTCGACAGATTCGGCCACCGCACAGTTCTACATCGAACCCTGACTGCCGGTCAAGTCCCTTTGAGCTGATTTGAGCTGACCGGGATTCCCATAGAAATTTCCACCGGGCTGACTCGCTGAGGACTTGTATGACTAGGACGTCCTAGACACAACCGGTAGGGATTAACTTCTGCGGCAGATTTGAGGTAGGCTCGCGGCGCGTGTTACGTGACTAAGGCCGGACCCTGCTGGTAGGCAGATATCCGGCCTCTCGCCCGTCTCCTCAACCCTTGTTCTCAGGAAGCGTGAGGTGTGTAGATGAGTAGCACAGCTAGGTCGAATGGTCAAGAGGTTCCTGATCTCATTCCCGACATCCTTCCCAACGGTTCCATCTGTTTGTTATCCGGTCCGGCTCACTCCGGCAAAACCGCACTGATTGCGTCGCTGCTCGGCGAGTGGCGCGAGACCGGGCAAATCTTCGGACGGACGGCGCCGTGGCCGCGGGCTGTCGTCCTGCTCGCCTCTGACCACAAGATCGCACACAACCAAGGACGGTGGCTCGCGCGGGCTGGTGTATCCGACTGCGTCCGTACCTACTCGCTGCGAGACGATGCGGACTTTACGTGGGCGTGGCTGCGTACGGCTCAAGGACGCAGGAAAGCCCTTGATCATTACCTGCTCAAGATGGCCCTTCTTCAGGGGACATTGTTGATTCCCGACCCGCTCGCCCTGTTCGTCGCCGGCAAGATGGGCGACTACAACGACGTCGCTATCGGGCTGGGGGAGATCGGTCAGGCCATCGCGAAGTACGGCGTGACGATTTGGGGGACCGCCCACACGGCCAAGCAGCTCGATGACCCGAAGAAAACCTACAAACGCCCAATTGACCGTGTTCTAGGCTCTGGTGGGCAAGTCGGATTCGGGGAGACCTCGATGAACCTCACCATGCCTGACGAGGACCACCCGTATTACCAGCTGTACATTGACCCGCCGATGATTCCACCATTTGAGATCAATCTCAGACGAACCGACGATGGTCTGTTTGCGATCTTCGAAGGGGTAGTAGATGCCTCCCAGAATGCCGCGCAGGACCGCCCGACCCAAATCGCGTGGCTGCTGACTAACACGCCGTTGACCACGAAGGAGTGGTGCCGGCAGTCCGTCGAGAAGTTTCGAATCAGGCGGACACAGTTCTTTGAGCATGTAAAGGTGTTGCGCGATACCCGTGGGACGGTCGTGAAGGAAGGCAAGTTGTGGCGGCTTCGACCGCCCTCATAGGGGCGAAAGGTCGGACCCTGTACGGCACACGCGACCGGACTGCCACTTTCGCTAGTACAGATCCTTATTATGTACTTCAGTCCGGTTTCGGTCCGGTTAGTCCGGTGCTGTCGAGCTGGTTTAGTCCGGTTCCGGACTACACCGGACTAATGACCGGACACTGCAAGTGACTGTGTACACAGGAGTTATCAGAAAATTCGGTTAGTCCGTTGCGGGCGCTAAGAGGTCACTTTCGCCCTCGTTCACTGTATTTCAAGGAGGACTGTATGCAGAAACTACCGAAGCCGGAGGTCATCCACCGCCACATCATTCCGGAGACTGCTGGAACGCTCCTAATCGACCTCGATCCATCCTCTGAGCCCAAGACGGTCGATCACCTCCTCCGCTGGCCTGTCGTCGCTTGGCTCGTTGAAGTGCTCTGTGATCCGGCTGGCGGAAACCCCGGCGTCACGGGACGACACACCGTTGTTGAAACGACACCCGTGATCTGCACAGGACTCCCCTCGTACTGGTGTCTGCAACTACCTGACGGCAGGTTTACCCGGCCGTACCACGACCCGGAAGTCTATGAGACGTTGCAAGAGGCACAGACTGCGGCGTACGACCAGTGGCAGTACCGGTTGACGAAATTCAGGAAGGGGGGAGAGCAACAGTCAGCCTGATTCCTTTTTCGGCTCCGTCCCCGCCGGCACGCTCCTCGCCGGCGGGTGGCATTCAGAGTGAATTCACTCTGACTTCAGGGTGAATTCACTCTAAATCCACCCTGAATTCATTCTTTCTTCCCGCCGTTCCCGCCAGCCTGCCCGGGCTCCTTCTTCAGCTCAACGATCTCGGTCCCGGCTGGAATGGATTTCGCCGCTCCGGCCAGTCCTTCCTGGTCGACCAGCCCGCCGTGAATCGGGCAGGATGCATTGATGAGGAAGCGGGTGCGGTAGGGCTTCTTCGCCGGCCTGACCGTGGGCTGGTAGTCGGCCGTCCCGTCGTTTTTGTTCTTCCCCCCGAGGTCGACGATCGTCCCGTTCACCGCCTGCCCGATAATCCGGCAGCGGCATCCCTCCCGCACGACGGTATTTCTCGGCGCCATCCATCCCTGGGCCTCCCACGCCAGGCGCCCGGTGGTCTGCGCCCGCAGCGCCATGCCTTGTCGGTAGGTCGGCACCCAGTCGACCGGTGGGGCTTCGCCGTGCCGATCGAGCTGACCGTCTTTGTTTTCGATGGGGAAGACGTACACCCCGATGCCGAACACAGCCTTGCAGGAGGGGCAGGTGAACCGGCCGGTGCGGAAGTTATAGGGGCCGGGGTCGAACTTCTTCCTGCTGCCGGTTACTTGGTTCATCGAGCGCCCAACCGAGTTGAGATAGAATACCTCTCCACATTGGTCACAGCACAAATCGAGCTCATAGATCCTGGCGAAGAGGAGGTCGCCGTCCAACTTGTGTGTAAACATACTGTTGGCGCCTGCGGCAAGGGCTCACATCTGAGAGTACGAGAGGTACGAGAGGTACGGGAGTACGAGAGGTACTCCTGCCCTGGGAGTACCGTACTCTCGAGGCGTACATGTGCTTCGAGAGTACGGAGGCTCCGAGAGGGACTCTTACTGTGACCGCCGGGGTTTCTCTTCCACGACCCAGCTCTGGCAGGGCTCGCTCCCGAATCCGCCGCACGTCGTCGAGTCGACTGTAAAGTGCCTCGGGAACGCATTAGACCGTCGCTGCGAGGCGATCGCGTGGTCGACCAGGGTAGGACATCCCCAGGACGACCACGCTGTCCAGAGAGCCAATAAACCGCCGGCAGTCAGGAGAGCGCCACGCACATCGTCACTCATAGCCGCCTCATCCTTCCCGTCTCCGCAAGCGAGACATACCGATTGGCGCCGACGATCAGGTGGTCGACCAACTCGATCTCGAACAGCTCGAGGGCATTGTGAATCCGCTGAGTCAGGTTTAGATCATCCGGGCTGGGCTCAGGGTCTCCCGAAGGATGGACGTGTCCGAGCACGATACCGTGGGTATTGCCGGCGAGCGCCGCCGCGACAATCACGCGGATGGGAACGCTGACGCCGGTCAGGCCGCCGCGGGCGACTTCCTGGACGCCAAGCAGACGGCGTTTGGCGCAGAGATGGAGCGCAATGAAGACTTCCTGTACCTGGTCCTTCAGGATCGGGACGACGACCGCCGCCGCCGCGGCCACCGTCACGATTTGGTTGCCGTCGACGAGCACGCGCGCAGGGTGTGTCTTGTAGACCACAGTGAGTTCACGGGCGAAGTGTGGGCCGTTGGGGCGCCGGACGCTCATTGGTCAATCCGGCTGGGTGGTTGGGTACTGGGTGGAACGATTTCCAATACCACTACCAGCGAACGCGGCTGCACACCGGGACGTGCGCTACGTGCCGCCCTGGCCGCACGAGCGACGGCAGTTTCCCAGCTCCCTGCTACGATCTCCCCTTTGACCGTATCCGGGGCTTGGGTGTCATATTCGTAAGTCAGGGACCAATAAAATGTACGTTGCCGGCTGACATAGCCGGGTGCAGGTAGTCCTGTAGGATCTTTGGTCGTAAACTTGGCGGCAGCCATCTGAGTACTTCCTAGTGCTCAGGTCGGTGAGGCGCCTGCACTCGGGGATCGGGTGCAGACG
>Ga0137365_10005336_pt1 | contig 10307 bp, 8 predicted proteins | sample SagtaG_9_FD_104799 | JGI IMG/M metagenome (GOLD analysis project Ga0137365, IMG submission 104799) | Vadose zone soil microbial communities from Sagehorn Ranch, Mendocino, California, USA - Sage1_L_40_16 metaG | ecosystem: Environmental > Terrestrial > Soil > Vadose zone | place: USA: California... | reverse complement strand
TGCACTCGATCCAGGTCGACGCGATCATGGAAACGGTGCAGCGCAACACCCTGGCGGTGATCGAGGACGGGCTGCTCACCGGCGGCCAGGAGGCACCCGGGGCACCTGCCTGGGCCGTGCCGGTCCCGTCCCGGCGTTCGGGATACGTGCAGGCGGCGCGTCCCCGGGCGCTGCTGCCGTGCGCCGCCCGGCACGGCGTCTGGGTGCGCCTGCGGCCCAGGGTCGGCGAGCACATCGTGGCCGGGACGACGCTGGCCTGGATCTGGCGGACCTCACCCACCGATCCCGCCCCGGACCCGGCGGCCTTCGCCCGGATCCTGGACAGCGGGATCCGGATCGGGTTCGAGCGGACGCTGGAGCAGGACGCCGCGTTCGGGATCCGGCAGCTCGTCGACGTGGCGTGCAAGGCGCTGTCCCCGGCGGTCAACGACCCGTACACCGCCGTCCAGGCCGTCGATCACCTGTCGGTGATCTTCTGCGCGCTCGCCCGGCGGCCGCTGGGCACCCACGTCGCCCGCGACGGCCAGGGGGTCGTGATCGTCCCGGCCCGGCGGTTCGGCGACTACCTAGCGGTGATGTGCGGGCTCATCCGCCGCTACGGAGCCGGCGAGCCGACCGTCGCCCACGCGCTGCTGCGCCTGCTCGGCAACTGCGCCGCCGTGGCCGGGGACGATCCGGGGCACTGTACGGCCATCGCCGAGCAGGTCCGGATCATCGTCGCCGACGCCGAACGGGAAGTCGCCCAGCCCGCGGATCTCGACTTCACCCACGCCGAGGCCGAGTCGGTGCTCCAGGCTGTGGCCGGGCACCCGCCCCGGTGAGCCGAGGGGGCTGGCCAAGCCGGCGCCGCCCGCAACGGCCTAGCCTGGCCATGCCGGGCTAGGCCGTGGCCGCAGACGATTCAGGAGGCGCCCATGAGCGACCAGGTTCCGGGTGAGTTCGCCGCTTATTCGCTGGCCTGGGCCGAGGAGTTCGACGGGCCGGCGGGCGCGCCCGCCAGCCCGCAGGCATGGCGCCCGGAGACCGGCGGGCACGGCTGGGGAAACTCCGAACTGCAGTACTACACCGCCGAAACCGCCAACGCGGCGCTAGATGGCGCGGGCAATCTCGCTATCACCGTGCGGCGCCCCGATCCCCAGCTAGCCACGGCCCGGTACGGTGGCTGTCACTACACCTCCGCGCGGCTGACCAGCAAGAACCTCAAATCCTTCCGCTACGGGCTGATCCAGGCCAAGATCAAGCTCCCCTGCGGCCGCGGGATCTGGCCCGCCTTCTGGATGCTCGGCACCAACATCGACAAGGCCGGGTGGCCGCAGTGCGGCGAGATCGACGTCATGGAGAACTTCGGCACCAGCCCGGCCGTGGTCCACGGAACCGTCCACGGGCCCGGGTACTCCGGTGCCGGCGGGATCACCGCATCCCTCGACACCGGCTCCCCACTCGCAGACGGCTTCCACGTGTACTCGGTCTGCTGGGAACCAGGCAAGATCCGCTGGTATACCGGCCAGACGCTCTACCACACCGTGACCCCAGCCAGCCTGCACGGCAACCGCTGGGTCTTCGACCACGACTTCTACCTGCTCATCAACGTCGCTGTCGGCGGCCGCCTCTCGGCATACCCCAGCAAGTCAGCGGCCTTCCCGCAGGCCATGCTGATTGATTACATCCGCGTTTACACAGCATAGACCTCATCGACGCGAGCGCAGATGCCCAGCGGTGCAGGCCGGCGCGTGGCGGCGTGCCGCCTGCTGATCTCACCGGCGGGGCACCGGTGCTGTCTGCCCGCGTGGCAGGTGTTCCAGGGCGTCGTGGAGCCATGAGCGCTGTTCGGCGTTGAGGACCGGCAGGGCAGTCTCGACGTCACGCTGATCCTTCTCGCTCGCCGAGCGAGACTTGAACAGCAGCACCACCTCGGGAGCCAGGAACGAGATGCCATCCCGGTTGCGGGTGATGCCGGCGAGTGGCCGGCTGATGCAGCGTGCGCCCCCGGTAGTAGACCCAGGAGGCTCCGACTGCGCTGGCCAGGAGCACCTCGGCGGGCAGCGGGAGGTTCTTGCTGTGCAGGACGAGGCGATCCGCGCCGATGGGCCGCCGCGGACCGAGCCCGGGGCCAGCGAGAAGCCGCCGGCCGGCCGGCCAGCCACGGACCGGATTGCCCGTCGCGGCCGATGAGCTGGACATCGACCTGCGTCAAAGTCGGTCCGCAGCGCGTGCTCGTCGCGTTCGAGCAGCATGATGTCGACATCGGCGTGGTCACGTGTGACACGTCCGACGGCGAGGTCGATGGCCCAGCCCCCGGCGATCCAGTACGGAACGGTCAGGGCGGACAGCAGGGAGCGGACGGCAAGCACCGGCCCGAAGCCGGCGTTACCGGGACTGTTCATCGGGAAACTGCCTCCAGGCGATGACGGCGGGACCGCTCCCCTGGTGGCTGGCGCAGCGGCGCTAAGCGATCCTGCTGGAGAGCGGTGCAACCATGAGTTCATCCGGCATCGGGCACCACCTCCCTTACGCCGCAGCCTCACGGACACAATAACTCGCGGGGAGCCAGGTGACGATCCGGGTCATGCCGGAGCAGGGGCGGGTCGCTGAGCCGGCCATTACCCCAAACCCGCCGGTCAACCCCAGTACGGGCAAGCGCTGCGGGGTGCACACCAGGTGCAGCCGCAGTCCCCAGAAGTACCGCGAGTGGCTGGCGTGGTACCCGTACTGCGCCCATCCGGCCAGCTCTGAGCGCCGGGCGGTCTCCCGGGACCGGCCGCACTCAACCGGCGTGGAATCTACCACCTTGTCGGCCGCGAAACGGGCATACGTCAGCCTGGGCGTGAAACACCTGGTCGTTCGGTTGCCTGAATGCCAGTGCTGTGGGCCGGGGCGCCGGCCGAGGGGATGGTGACCGTGACGGACAGGCCGCCGTCGTCGCGGGGCGGGCGGTGGCGGTGCCGCCGTGGACCGCGGCGATGGACGCGACGATGGCCAGGCCGAGCCCGAAGCCGTCATGGGAGGTGCGGTCGCTAAGCCGCTGGAACGGCTGGAAGATGCGGCCGATGTCGGCCGGGCTGATGAACGGGCCAGTGTTGGCCACGGTCAGCTGGCTGCTGCCCGCGATGGTGCGGGTGCTGACCCAGATGTCGCCGGCGGCGTGGTTGTACCGGACCGCGTTTTCGACCAGGTTCGCGATGAGGCGTTCGGCCAGCACCGGATCGCCTGATATGACGGCGGGCTCCAGCGTGGCGTGCGCCCGCCGGCCGCCCAGGGCGGCGGTGTCGAGGACGTCTTCGGCGGCCGTGGCCAGGTCGACGTCCTCGCGGACGGTGAGCCCGCGCTCGTTGCGGGCGAGGATGAGCAGCGCGGCGATGAGGTGCTCGGCGTGATCGACCGCGGCGCGGATGTCGGTCGCCATGCCGCGCAGGTCGCCGGGCGTGGCATCCGGGTTGTCCAGCACGACGTCGACGGTCGCGCGCATGACGGCGAGCGGGGTCCGCAGCTCGTGCGAGGCGTTGGCGATGAACCGCTGCTGGCCCTCGAACGCGGCCTGGAGCCGGCCGAGCATCGCATCGAACGTCTCGGCCAGCTCACGCAACTCGTCGCGGGGGCCGCTCGGCGCGACCCGCGCCGACAGGTTGCGCTCGGACGCGGCGCGGGCGGCCGTCGTGATCAGCTGCACCGGGCGCAGCGCCCGCCCGGCGACGATCCAGCCGAGGACCGCGGCTAGGGCGATGACAACGGCTACCGTGATCAGCGAGTACTGCAGCAGGTGCGACAAGGTGAGGTCACGCTGGGCTTGCGCGGCCTGCTGACCAGCTCGCTGAGCAGGAGCACCGCTGCCTCACCGTGCGGGTGCCGCCGGCCGAGCGCTGGGCGCCTGGGGACGGCGGCGCTGGCCGTCAGCGGGCTTGCCGCTGTCCGGCCCGGACACGGCGCACGTGCGCTGCGCGCGCCCGGCCCACGGAGAACGTGCCGGGGACGGCGCAGCGGGCCGCCGTGGGCGGGCGCTCAGGCGTTCAGGTGGGGCGGTATTGTCGGCACCATGCACGATGGGGAGAGCGATCTGTTTTCTGGACGGTGCCCCTGACAGCGGGGGCACGGGATGAGGGCATGGCAGTATGGACATGGGGACCCAGTCCCGCTGCCGCCGCAAACCGCTGACTACTCATAAATCGGGTTTTCGGCCCCTTTTTTCATTGCCAGCCCCGATTTTTCTTCCGACGGAAGGCAGAGTGCCGGTGTAGGGGTCCGGTGAAGATGTCATCTGGGCCAGTTAGAGGACTCTTTCGTCCACGCCGGACCGTCGGCCTTGGGCCTGAAGAGGCCCGCTGCGGACTCGTTCGCCGTTGGGTTCTCAGCCCGGTCGTTGTGGGTAAGCGCGTGGAGAGCACGATTGAGGTCATCAATGCGGTCGTGTAGTTCGCGCTGGAGCCGCTGGGACAGGCGGTCCCAGTCCTCGGGTCCGGGGACCTGGCCTTCGGGCAGTTCGGCCAGGGCGGTCCGGATGTCGGCGATGGACAGGCCCACGCGCTGGCAGGCGCGGATCATGGCGACGCGGCACATCACATCGGCGTGGTAGCGGCGCTGGTTGCCGGCGGTGCGGTCGCTGATGATCAGGCCCTGCCGTTCGTAGAACCGCAGCGCGGAGGGGGCGACGCCACTGCGCGCGGCGACCTGGCCGACCGTGAGCCCGGCCTCGTGCCAGTCGAAGGGTTCCGCGTCCATGACTGCTCCCCGCTGTGCCCTGCCTCGATCGGTGCGGTCCGCGAATGAATGCCGGCTCGCTCGCTCTTGACTTCAACATTAGTTGAGGTTCTAGCGTCGGCAGCAGTGGGGCTGCCCGGCCTGGGGCAGCGATGGATGCAGCGAAGGAGATCATCGTGATTCTGGTTACCGGGGCGACCGGGACAGTCGGGCGGCAGGTCGTGACGCAGCTCAGCGAGCGTGGCCTGCCGGTGCGCTCGGTCACCCGCGATCCCGCGTCGGCCGGACAGCCGGCTGGCGTGGAGGTGGTGCGCGGCGACCTGGCCGATCCGGCGTCGCTGGAGCCGCACCTGGCGGGAGCGGACGCGGTGTTCCTGGTGTGGCCGTTTACCTCACCCGAGCTGGCCGCTGGCCCGGGCGCGCGGGTAGTCGAGCTGCTGGCCCGCCATGTCGCCCGCGTCGTTTACTTGTCTGCGCAGGCCGCGGCCGGGCGGCCGGACTCGTTCTGGGCGGTGATGGAGCGGCTAATCGAAGACTCCGGCGTGGCCTGGACGTTCCTGCGGCCGACCGGGTTCGCGGCCAACACGCTGATGTGGGCGGATCAGATACGCGGCCAGGGTGTCGTCCGGTGGCCCTACGGCGCGGCGACCCGGTCGCTGGTCCACGAGTCCGATCTCGCCGCCGTGGCGGTCCGAGCGCTGACCGAGGACCGCCATGCTGGCTGCCGGTACCTGCTGACCGGACCGGAGGCCATTACCCAGGCCGATCAGGCGCGGATCATCGGCGAGGCAACCGGCCGCGCCGTGCGCTGGGAGGAACTGTCACCCGAGGAAGCCCGGCGACAGCTACTCACCGCCTGGGGTGACCCTGGCTTCGTCGACTCCGCGCTCGCCACCTGGGCCAGGCTGGTCACCCGGCCAGAACCGGTCACCAGGACGGTCGAGGAAATCACCGGCACCCCGGCCCGCACCTTCCGGCAGTGGGCAGCCGATCACGCCAGCGATTTCCGCCTGCCATCCACGGTCGAGGTGGCCGACCGGTACGTGTCCGCATTCCGCGCCGGCGACCTCGACGCGGCCCTGCAGCTCCTGGCAGCCGATGTGCTGCGGGTCGCGCCACTGGAGACCGGGGACGGGCCGGGCGAACTGCGCGGGGTACAGCAGATCATGGACAACAGCGGCAGGTTCAACGCCGACTACCAGATCCACGCCGTCGAGATCGATGACCCGTTCGTGCGCGGCGACCAGTTCGCCGTCCGGTTCGCCTTCGACCGGACCCACCTGCCGACCGGCAAGCGCGAGACAGCCGTGAAGATCTCCCTCTACACCGTCGTCGGCGCGGCTATCGTCCGCGAAGAGGTCTACTACCACACGCCCCAGCACACGCCGGGACACTGACAGGACCAACCCGGATGACCCACCATGCGGCGCCGACGAAAAGTGGTGAGTCCCGCCAAGCCAAGCGATCATCCGACAGCACGGCTTCCGGGTCGCCGAACAGCGGGTCACCCACTCATCTGGATCAGCGGCAGCGCCAGACCGCACGCCCTTCAGCTACGGCAGTCACACCAGCCGGCCCGGTACCGTAACACCGCCGGTTGAGGGAAATGACAACTTCCCTGCGCTGAAGACCTGTGACCACAAACGTTAGATGGCTTGTGAGCTTGCTTTGTTGTGGCGCTTCGCTGAGCTTGCCAGGTTTAATGCGACACCCAGCTTTAGTTGGCGGCCCCCAGAATTAGGTGGCGGTTCCGTCGAAACGTGCAGGTCGGATCATCGACCCTGGACCAGGCCGCCACCTAGAGCTGGGAGGTTCCGCCATCTGTAGCTGGTGGTTCGCGCAAACGCCGAGGTCGTGGCGGCCACCCTCCGCCATGTAGGGCTGGGTGTCACATTTAACTTAGCTGGCGTGATTTCCCTGGTTCAGTTGGCGTGCTGGTCAACTGCCACTTACCGGCAGAGGGGCAGCGGAGGGCTTCCTGCTTCGAAGTCGCGCATGGCGATGGCCTGCCAGGCAACTGTCCAGGTTTCTGTGCCGGCATGGCATGCGTGCGCGAGCATCTCGAGGATCCGCGGCCGGGGCAGCGTGGTCCGTCTCGCGTTCAGCACCGTTGCGATACGATGCTGCTTCATTACTGTGGGGAGGCGGCCATGAGGCACCGCGGCCAGGCCGGGGAACAGGTGGCCGATTGGGGAATCGGCCACTACGAAACCACTGCGGAGCAGCTCTTCCCGGCCGCTCGCGCCGTCGTCGAAAGCGCCGCGATCCGGCCTGGTGAGCGTGTGCTTGACCTCGGGTGCGGAACCGGGAATGCCGCCTTGCTCGCCGCGGACCATAGCGGCGAGGTCACGGGAGTGGATCCGGCGTCGCGGCTGCTGGAGGTGGCCCGGGCCCGGGCCGCCGGTGAAGGGAAGAAGGTTACGTTCCTTCGTGGCGAGGCCACATCGTTGCCGGCCGGCGATGCGAGCGTGGATGTCATCCTGTCGGTGTTCGCGGTGATCTTCGCCCCCGGTCCGGGCGCCGTGGCGGCGGAAATGTCGCGCGTCCTGGTTCCGGGCGGGCGCATCGTATTGAGTGCGTGGATCCCCGCGGGGGCCATGTTCGAGCTGAACTCGGCGGCAGCACAGGCCGTCCGGCAGGCTGTGGGGGCGCCCCCGGCGCCACAGCCGTTTGCCTGGCATGACCGGGACGCCCTGTCGGGCCTGCTCGCGCCATACGGTTTCCGGGTCGAGACCGCGCCTCACCGCCTGGCGTATACCGGGTCGTCGGCGCGGGATTTCCTCGGCACCGAATCCCGCAACCATCCGCTGGCGGTCGCCGTCTTCGGTGTCCTGGAGCCGCTCGGCCAGGCCGAGGCGCTGCGCGCCCGCCTCCTGGAAATCCTGGAGAACGCCAACGAGGACCGCGACGGGTTCCGGGTAACCAGCCGCTACGTCGTCGCCACAGCTCGCCGCGATGGTTGAATCGGAACCCCGGCCGCCGCTACCGGGCAGGTGAGGGAGGCAGCGCACGCGACGGCAGGAGAGCGACGCCGTCTCAGCCGATACCCGCAGCCGCCGGCCGCCAGTCACAACCACCCGAGCAATGCCGCCATTCCTGCGGCCACGGACTCTCCCGGCAGCGGCCACGCCAAGTAAACCCGGGAAACGCCACTTATCGCTGGGAGTCACAAGACCGGATATCCCGACCCTCCAGATGACGACAAGGCTGCGCGGAAATGACATCTTCGGTGAATCCCTACAGCCGGCTCGAAGACCAGAGAGGTCGTCGGTCCGGCCTCGTAAGAGGAATACGGAATAGAGTACGGATTAGCTGACGGTATGGAATGCCGACTGGCGGTGTAGGGATCAGATCTTCCTGAACAATCGACCGGCTATCTGAACACCTACCTGAACAGTCGATGTTCTATGTGAACAATCACTCCTCTCCGATTACATAAGGTGATGTTCCAGAGCGAGCCGGAGGCAGGGCGGCCAGGGCGCCGTCGAGGGCGCCGAGCGCTGCTGCGGTGAGGGCTGGCCGCTGGTCGCGCTGGCAGCCTGCGGTGACCCAGGACAGGCAGGCCGCGTCAAGAAACCCGAGGTAGCCGTGCAGGGCGTGGTCGCGGGGCTGGCCCGGCGGCAGGCCCAGGACGGCCCGAAGCAGGGTGACGTAGCGCTCCCGGGCCGCAGCACGCAGGCTTGCTGCTTCGGCGGCACCGTCGCACGGGTCGCGCAAGGGGGCCGCCCAGCCTTCCGGTGTGCTGGCGACGAAGTCCAGGTAGGCCTCGACTGAGGTGGCCAGCCGCTGGCGGGCGGTGGCTCCCGGACCGAGCGCGGCGTCGGCCTCGAATTGCCGCTGAAGCAGGGATTCGATGGCCTCCCGGACTATTTCCGCGTACAGGGCGCCCTTGGTCGCGAAGTACTTGTGCACCAGAGCCTCCGAGGCGTCGGCCGCGCTGGCCACCGAGGCGAGGCTGACCTGGTCGTAAGGGGCCTGGGCGAACGCGTCGCGAGCCGCATCCAGGATCGCCGTGCGGCGCTGCGCGGGGTCGAGGCGCTGGCGAGGGCGGCGATCGGAGCGGGTCACCGTTGCACGCTACCAGGGCTAGTGAGGTATGGTCACTAATGTTTAGTGAGCCGTCATCACTAGGAGGGGCGTTGCCAGGCTGGGTCGAGCACGCGATTTGGTGGCAGGTCTATCCGCTGGGGTTCACCGGTGCCCCGGCGCGATCCGGCGAGGAGGCGGTCGTCCACCGGCTGGGCCGCCTGGAGGCGTGGCTGGACTACGCGGTCGAGCTCGGCGTGTCCGGGCTGGCCCTGGGGCCGGTGTTCGCCTCGCATACCCACGGCTACGACACCATCGACCACCTCCGCATCGATCCGCGGCTGGGCGACGAGGACGACTTCGCCCGGCTGGCCGGCGCCGCTCATCAGCGCGGGCTGCGGATCCTGCTCGACGGGGTGTTCAACCACGTCGGACGGGGCTTCCCAGCCTTCACCGCGGTCCTCGAGCAGGGGCCAGCCGCTCCGGACGCCTCCTGGTTCCGCCTGACCTGGCCCGACGGCGCCCGGCCGGGAACCGAACCCGGATACGGCACTTTCGAAGGGCACCGGCAGCTTGTCGCCCTCAACCATGACGAGCCCGCCGTCGCGGACTACGTCGCCGCCGTGATGGCGCACTGGCTGGAACGCGGGGCGGACGGCCGGCGGCTTGACGCCGCCTACGCGGTGCCCCCGGGCTTCTGGGCCAAGGTCCTGCCCCGGGTACGCGCCGCCCGCCCGGACGCCTACATCGCCGGCGAGGTCATCCACGGCGACTACGCGGCGATCGTGCGGGAATCGGGGATGGACTCGGTCACCCAGTACGAGCTGCGGAAGGCCATCTGGAGCTGCCTCAACGAGGCCAACTTCTTCGAGCTGGCCTGGGCGCTGGACCGGCATAACCAGTTCACCGCTGCCTTCGCCCCGCTCACCTTCGCCGGCAACCACGACGTCACCCGGCTGGCGAGCAAGCTCACCGATACCCGCCACCTGCCGCACGCCCTGGCGATCTTGCTCACCGTGGCCGGGACCCCGTCGATCTACTACGGCGACGAGCAGGCCTTCCGCGGCATCAAGGAAGACCGCCCCGGCGGCGACGACGCGATCCGCCCCGCCTTCCCCCGCACCCCAGCCCAGCTCGCGCCCTACGGATGGGACACCTACCGCCTCCACCAGGATCTCATCGGGCTGCGCCGCCGCAACCCCTGGCTGCACCGCGCCCGCACCAGCATCCTGCACCTTGCCAACGCACAGGTCGCCTACGAGGCACGCCACGACGGCTGCCGGCTGATCACCGCGCTCAACGTCGCCGGCAACCCGGCCCGCCTGCCCGCACCGCACGCACGCACCATCCAGGCCGGAGCCGGCGACCTCCACCAGGCCAGCACTCCCGACGCGTCCATCGGCCTCGGCCCGCACGGCTGGGCCATCCTCACTCCCTGACCAGCCCGCCATGCGCGAGTTCCACTCACGCACCGTGACCGTATCGGCAGCGGGGATTGTTCACCTAACCGGAACTCGGCGCGAAAAGAACTGTTCAACTACCCCTAACGCTCCAGCTCGGAGCGTTCAGGTTCGCCTGATCCCTACAGG
>Ga0137365_10005333_pt1 | contig 10308 bp, 9 predicted proteins | sample SagtaG_9_FD_104799 | JGI IMG/M metagenome (GOLD analysis project Ga0137365, IMG submission 104799) | Vadose zone soil microbial communities from Sagehorn Ranch, Mendocino, California, USA - Sage1_L_40_16 metaG | ecosystem: Environmental > Terrestrial > Soil > Vadose zone | place: USA: California... | reverse complement strand
CGGAGATCAAGATTGCGGTCATCATCGATGAAAAAGACGCGGAACGCGCTGCGCAATTGATCCACGCCGAGTTTGGTCTGGCGCGATTGGTGCCTGCTGCTTCTGCAACGCGGCCGCTCGCTTGAGCGGTTGCCACCTGTTAAGGGTGGGAATCCATGCCCCGCGCGATCAAGGCGCTATCAGGATAGCGACCTGATTGCACCGCCGCAGCTTGAACCGGCCCCCGCCGTGCAACCGAAGCAGTGGTCACCGGTCATGATCTCACGATCTTCGAGCGAATCTGGATCGATGTCCCAAAGAAAAAGCGGCTTGCTCCCGCCATTGGACCATTGCATACCGAGCTGCTGATTGAAATCGCAATCGTAAACTTCGCCGCGCCAGCCGACGCTGATCGTGTTGCGACACATGAGACCATCGATCGTCGCGGGATTAAACGCGCTGATCAGCAGCTCCATGTAATCATCGAGTTTATTATTGTGGCGCAGATAACTCGCAAACCGGCCGATTGGAAGATTCGTAAGTGCATAGAGCTTATTAAATACAATTCCGAAATGCTTTTTGAGCTCGCGCTTGTAATCGACTTCCAGCTCGTCCTGCGACGGCGGCAGAAATGCGCCAACCGGATTATAAACAAGGTGCAATGGCAGTCCTGGGTCGATTCCGTAGCCTAACGAGTTCAGCAACTGGAGAGCGGCGATGCTCCCTTCAAAAACGCCTTCGCCCCGTTGCGCATTGACGTTTTCTGCGGAATAGCACGGCATTGACGCAACAATCTCGACTCTTTTTGTGGCCAAAAATTGAGCGAGATCTTCGTACTCGGGCTCGAGCAAAATCGTCAGATTGCAGCGATCGATAATTTTGCGCGGCGGACGTAAACCGTCGATGTGCTCCACGAAATACCGAAAGTCTGGAATCATTTCCGGCGCACCGCCCGTAAGATCTACGGTGGGAATTTCCGTTCCGGCCAACCACTGAATGACTCGATCGATGGTCTCGCGCGTCATGATTTCTTTGCGCTTTGGCCCCGCATTCACATGACAATGCACACAAGTCAGGTTGCAAAGCTTCCCGACGTTGACCTGAAGAATTTCCGTGCGCGCGCGACGCAATTGTAAACCTTCCGCAGCGAGTCGATCAGAAAACCGATTCACAAATTCACCGAAGTTGTAGCCGAGTAAACCGCCCCCGCAAGAACTGTCGCGCAAGGCAAGGTAATCAACCACGAAAAAACAATCGCCCTCATCATTTGCAAATTCGCTTTGCGGGTGGTTAGGCCGATCCCGAAAAGCGAACCAACCGAAACGTGAGTAGTGGAAACCGGCAGGCCAAACACACTGGCGGATACGACTAAAATCGCAGTTGTGAGATTTGCCGTGAAACCCTGGCCATGATTCATGGTGGTGATTTTTTGGCTCATTGTTTCGGCAACCTTGCGCGCGTTGAGCAATCCGCCGATCGCCGTGGTGATCGCGACCATCGCGAAGCGCCAACGGATGTCGAGCGCCTTCCACAAAAGGAGCAGCGCCACAAGCTTCGGCGTATCGTTTAAGCCTCGGGCAAAGCTCACCGTTCCGGCGCTGACAAAATGTGCGGCATCCACGATCTGTTGCGAGCCAAGCCCGAGAAAAGATCCTCTGTAACGCTCAAGACAGTTCTCTTTTTCATCAACGGAGAGCGTAATTGCCGATTCAACGCTGTGCAGCGCCAAAACTGATGAAGGCTGTGGCATCACGACGATGCGTTGCTGCTCTCCGACGCAAATACACCATTCCTTGGTCGTTCCGGTGGCGACTCGAAGCGCATGAAAAACGATGTAGAAAATGCCCGAGACCACGATTGCGAGAACGGGACTGAGCAGTAGCGGTAGAACAAATCCTTTACCGAGCGCCGAGAAATCAACCCGGGGACCGACAGCGACGAGGCCGCAACCAGTGATTGCGCCTGTTAACGCATGTGTCGTCGAAATCGGAAAGCCAGTCAGCGTCGCGACCATCACGGTGAGGCCCGCGCCAATCGCCACAGCGAGCAAGAAATATTCAAAGCCGACGAAGTGATCGGGCACGATGCCCCTGCCGCTGAATCTTTTCAGCAGCGTCTGGGCAAGAAAAATCGACATGATAGAGCCGGCAAGAGTCGTGATCGTCGCCCAGGAAATCGCAGTGCGATAATTACAGGTGCGGCTTCCAAAAAGCGAAGAGACGCCTTTAAAATTGTCGTTGGCGCCATTGGAGTAGGCGAGGAAGCAGGTTGCCAGGAAAAGAAGAATCAGCGTCGTCAAGAGCACCTGCCGCCATCGCAGCATTTATTATTCGCCTTAATCGTCACATCGTAGTCCTCGCCTTTCGTTTCCTTGGGATGCCGCAGCGAGGTGCGCGAGTAATCAAACGGGTTGGCTTCGGCCAGCGATACATCGACAATCGGATCGACAAATTCGAAAAACTCGCGGTACGGCGCCTTTTTGTAGAGATTGTAAGTCTTATCGCAAACCGCGTAACGCTTTCCGCGTTCCACGCGGTGATTGTCGTCGTCGAGCACTTCCTTGAAGGGTCCGCGATAGATCACGGCCTGGTTTCGCTCGAAACATTCGCCTTGCTTTCCTTTGAACGCTTCGATGGTAACGGAACGAAACTCGATCCCTTGTACCGTGCGCCACGGTTGTGCATCTCGTTTGAGAATTTGAATTCCGTAAAATCCAGCGTGTTCGAACGCCTGAAGAAAACCTTCTTCCGTCAGCGCGCCGGAAATGCAGCCGCTCCACAACTCCGGATCGTTCTGCATTTCTTCGGATGCTGGCTCATCGCTTACAATGTCACAGATAACGGCTCTGCCGCCTTTTTTGAGAACGCGGAATATTTCGTCGAAGAGCTGTCGCTTTGATTTGGGCTCGACCAGATTGAGAACACAATTGGAGACGACCACGTCGATGGAGTCGCTGGCGATCAGAGGATGTTTGACCCGCAATTCTTCGGCCAGTTCGTCTGCTGCAAGAAATGAAGGCGCGTTTGTGATTGGGCTCTCTTTCAATTGTCGATCTAACAATTCCAGATCGAGTGCCAAATCTTGGATGCGGCCCTTTCGAAATTCGATGTTCGCGTAGCCGAGGCGTTCGGCGATGATCAGAGCATTGCGTCGCGCCACTTCGAGCATTTCGTCCGTCATATCGATGCCAATCACTTTCCCATTTGGCCCGACGATCTGCGCGGCAATAAAACAGATTTTTCCGGTGCCACTGCCCAGATCGAGAACGGTTTCGCCTTCGTGCAGATAGCGCGACGGATCGCCGCAGCCATAATCGCGCTCGATCACCTCCTGCGGAATCACCTTGAGGTATTCGGCGTCATAATCGACCGGACAACAAAGTTTCTCCGAGCGTTCTTTTGCTCCTGCCGCGTAACGCTGGCGTACGATGGTTTCCTTGCGAGTAGCTTCGATCATGTTAATGCGAAGTCCTAGCAGACCGGTTTATTCCTGAAAAGCCTGCAATCGGTTCGTGTCATATCGAGCGAAGTCGAGACATCTCATATTTTTACTCAGTAAAAGATTCTTCCTTCGATTATTTGAGGTCCCCAGTCTTCTTAAGCGCAGCGCGTGCGATCTTCGTCATCCAGATTGTCACGATGATTGTGGCGCATTTGAGAGGCGAGGGAATAATAGGTGCGTCAGAAGCATCTTCTATATTGTCACGATGAAAGTTGATTGCGTTTGTCGCATGTACTCTGGCTGTCTTGCTGGTTTCATTGCCATTGGGCTGATCTTTTCGGAAACGGTATCGGCGCTCGCGAAGGAAGCTTCGCCGCCGAGGACAGCAGCACCGGAATGGGAACTAACTGATCTCAATGGCAAGCTGGTAAAGTTTTCCGATTTTCGCGGTAAGGTTCTGATTCTGGATTTCTGGGCGACGTGGTGCCTTCCGTGCCGTGTGGAGATTCCGCACTTTGTCGAATTGCAAAAGCAATATGGCGCCAAGGGCCTCGCGGTTATCGGGGTTTCGCTGGATGAACAGGGACCCGATGTGGTGAAGAAGTTCGTCAAACAATTCGAAGTGAACTACCCGATTGTGATTGGAAACGAGAAAATCGCTGAGAAGTACGGTGGGATCGTTGCCCTTCCGACTACTTTTGTGATTGATCGACAAGGCCGCATCGTAGGCAGGCACATAGGCTACAACGACAAAGCGACTTTCGAAAAAGAAGTGCAGTCACTGTTGTAGCGATGACCTAGGAACCCAGCAAGGGCACAATCAATCGCCATATCAACATGGCGATTAATAGCCACACGAGCAGAACGAATGCGGCTCCGATCCATTTCCAATGCGCCGGCTGGTCGAAATTCGCCTGGCGTGCACGTTCTCGGCAATCGGCCATTACGGAATCGGGAATCATTCGAATTGCGAGTGCGATGCCGAGAGGGAGCAGGATCAAATCGTCGAGATGACCAATGATGGGAATTGGATCAGGAATCAGATCGATTGGGCTAAGCGCGTAGGCGATGGTGCACACGATCAACAGGCGCGCTAACCAAGGTGTGCGCGGGTCGGAGTACGCCAGCCCAAGCGCATGAAGCTCATTCTTCAGTCGCGACGCCTGCTCTTTCAGTTTGGGGAGTAACTTCATGTATGACTGAGGATCTGCCTGCTGATCGAAGTTCGAATGTCTGATACAGCGTCGGCAGCAAGAATAGCGTCAGGAATGTCGAACTCAGAATCCCACCAATCACTACCGTTGCCAACGGGCGTTGCACTTCCGCTCCTGCGCTCGTTGCCAATGCCATTGGAACGAAGCCGAAAATGGCCACAGCTGCGGTCATCAACACCGGACGCAAGCGTGTGAGCGAACCTTCTGTGACAGCGGCCAGCACATCCTTGCCTTGTTCTCGAAGATAATTGAAGTAACTGACAAGTACAACGCCGTTGAGCACGGCCACTCCGCTCAGAGCGATGAAGCCCACGGCCGCCGCGATGCTGAAAGGCATACCGCGTATCCACAAGGCGAACACGCCGCCCGTGACTGCCAGGGGAATGCCTGTGTAAACCAAAACGGCCTGCCGCACGCTGCCAAACGCCATGAAAATGAGCACGAAGATGAACAACAATGCGACGGGCACAATGATGCCGAGACGCGCCTTGGCTTCCAGGAGGTTCTCGAACTGGCCACCGAACTCGATGGTGTAGCCCTCGGGAAGCTTCACTTGGTCGCGCACTTTCGTCTCGGCTTCGCGCACCCAGCTTTCCACGTCGCGGCCTTCGAGGTTCACCATCAAGGCCGATCGCCGCTGGCCGGAGTCGCGCATAATGGGTGAGACAGTAGTGACACGCTCAATGTCCGCGAGCATACCAAGCGGGACCATTCCGGCTTCGCCCACACGCACCGGCAAAGCACGGATGGCGTCGAGGCTTTCGCGGTCCTTTTCGGCCAGGCGCACGACGATGTCGAAACGGCGATTGCCCTCGATGAGCGCGCCCGCCGTGTGTCCGCCTAACGCGGCTGCGATGACTTGGTTCACGTCGCCGGCTTGAAGGTTGTATTTAGCGAGGACATCGCGTTTCACTTGTATCTCCAGCATCGGAGTGTGGCCCATGGTCTCAAACTCGACTTCGCCCTCGCCCTCGCGCGTTCCAGGAATCTTCTCCAACACTTCTTTAACTTCTTTACCGAGCCGTTCGAGCACCTGATAGTCGTTGCCGAAAATCTTCACCGCGATGTCCGCCCGGATACCTTCGAGCATTTCGTTGAAGCGCATCTCGATGGGCTGCGCAACCATGACATAAGCACCGGGGTTGAGCATTTCGGGTTCCTTGGTGATGACCTTGGCGAGCTCCGCCTTGGTGATGGGATGACCGTTCACCTTCCGCCACTCGGCGCGTGGTTTGTAAAAGATGTAGAAATCGGCATCGCTCGGCGGCATCGGGTCGGTGGCGATTTCGGCGCTGCCTATTCGCGTAAAGACTCTTTCCACTTCAGGAACTCGCGCGCGAATTTCGCGGTCGGTCATGGTCTGCGCCGTCACCGTCGCGTCCACGCTGATGCTCGGGGTGCGATAAACCATCATAGTGAACGCGCCTTCGTCCAGCACCGGAATGAAATCCGCGCCGAGTCGCGTGAAGACGAAGACGGCCAGAGCGAATAGCACAACTGCCGCAGCCACAACGAGCCAACGCAACCGCAGGGCCGCGCGTAATGTCGGCAAGTAAAGACGCTTGCAAAACCGGATGAGCCTGTTGTCACCTTCGTGAATGCGGCCGCGCAGAAGGAACGAACACAGCGCCGGCATGAGCGTCAGCGCGAGCACCAACGCGCCACCCAGCGCGAGCATTACCGTCAGCGCCATCGGATGGAACATTTTCCCCTCAATGCCCGCCAGCGACAGAATGGGCAGATAGACAATCGTGATGATGAGCACGCCGAAGAACATGGGACTGCCCACTTGCTTGCTCGCTGCCACAGTAGTGTGCAGGCGTTCTTCTGTCGTTAACGCGCGACTCAGTTGATGTTGTTTCAGCCCGAGTTGGCGGACAACATTTTCAACAATAACCACCGCGCCGTCGATGATGAGCCCGAAATCGATCGCGCCCAGGCTCATTAAATTGCCGGAAATGCCGAAACGCGCCATGCCGGTAATGGCAAAAAGAAACGCGAGCGGTATGGCCGTGGCGACAATGAGCGCCGCGCGCCAGTTGCCGAGCAGGAACAACAACATTGCCACGACGAGCAACGCGCCTTCAAAAAGATTCTTCTCGACCGTGTGGATGGTGCGGTCGACCAGTTCGCTGCGCTTGTATTGCGGCTTGATGACAATGCCGGGCGGCAGGCGCTTCTGGATGTCCTCGACCTTGCGCGCGACGCGCTCCGAGACGGCACGGCTGTTTTCGCCCATGAGCATCATCGCCACACCAATCACGGCCTCAACGCCTTCATCGGTTGCCGCACCAGTGCGAAAGGCGTGTCCGATTTGAACGTCCGCCACGTCCTTGACGCGCAAAGGCATCACGCTCGAAGCAAACTTCACCGGAAGCTCAGCGATCTCTTGCGGTGAGACTACACGGCCAACACCGCGAATCACGAGTTGTTCGCGGCCGGAGTTGACGATGCCCCCGCCAGCGTTCTCAACGTTCTCGCTGACGACTTCGATCACCGTGAGGCCTGCATCACGTAGTTTGTCGAGCCGGGGCTGCACGACAATTTGCTTCACATGCCCGCCATAAGCGTTGATCTCCGCAATACCCGGTACGGTGCGAAGCTGCGGTTTGATGATGTACTCCTGCACTTGCAAGAGTTCCATTAGTTGCGCCTCACGCGTGGGCGGAGCGTTGGTCGCGCCAGGCGCGTAGTCCACGGAGTAATAGAAGACCTCGCCGAGACCAGTGGTAATAGGCACAAGCTTCGGTGTCAGTCCGGGCGGCAGCGAGTCAGCCGCGCTTTGCAAGCGTTCGGTCACTAACTGACGTGCGCGATACACGTCAGTCTTATCCGTGAATTGCAGCGTGATCTGGGACAGGCCAAAGCGCGAAAGCGATCGCATTTCCGTTACGCCGGCGATGCCGCCGAGCGCGGTCTCCAGCGGGAAGGTAACGAGGTTCTCAACTTCTTCTGGTGCGAGCGCAGGGATAGTGGTGTTGACTTGGACCTGAACGCCCGTGATGTCGGGAATCGCGTCCATCGGCAGTTTGTTGGCGGACCAAAGACCCACCAGCAGCAGTGCGAGCGCACCCATCAACACGAGCACACGCTGGCGCACAGCGAACTCCAGAATCTTGTCGATCATGGTCGCTCATCCTCGCGGTAGAGCTTTAATCCAGTAAGAATTTCCAGTTCTTGCGCCGCTTGCAGCGCATCCTTCTTCATCTCCTGCAACGCGCCGACTATTTCGAGATACTGCCTTTGCGTTTCCACGTAAACCGGTAGCGCAACCGCGCCGAGTCGATAATTGCGATCCGCGAGCTCGGTGGCCTCGCGGAATTTCGCGATCGTGTTCCGCTGCCATTTCGCGATCTCTTCACGTTTTGCCTCAAAGGTCGCAGCGCTTTGAGTGACCCGTCGTTCTACTTCTCGTTGCGTCGCGAGGAGCGATGCTTGCGCTTGTTCTTCACGTGCCTTGCTGGTCTCGATGTTTCCGATGTTGTGGTCCCAGAATGGCAACGGCAATGAAATGCCAATGCCCGCTTGCTGCTCTTTATCTGCGGCATTCTCTTGCGAGTAATATGGCCCGACCGCAATGGCCGGAAAACGTTCGTTCCTCGCCAGCGCTACTTTGAATCCTTGTTGCGCTAATTCTCTCTGACGAATGCGAATCTCGAATGCGTTGGCACGCGCAGCATCAACCAGCGTTTGCAGCGACATTTCGAGAAGGTTCAACTCGCCGGCGCTGACTTGGAGTGCGGCATCCGCTGGTCGGCCACACAGTTGATTCAGTTCCGCTGCCGCTGTTTTTACCGCGAGTGCCGCTTCGCGCTCTTGTCGCCGAAAGTTAAGCGTGTTGGCATCGATGATCCTTATTTCCAACAACGGCGTGACGCCCGCAGTCGGGCGCTGCGTCAGAACATCGCTCAGCGCCTGAAATCGATCGGCAACTTCGCGCGCTGCAATAGCCCGATCCTGCGCGATGGAAATACTGTATGCCAGCGTGCGCACACGCGCAGCGAGTGTTACCCGAAACTGCTGTAGATGAAGCTCGGCAAGATTGACATCTCCTTTCGCAATCGCTTTTCGCAAAGCGATTCGCCCCGGATATTCGAACGTCTGATTGACTGAAATCGACCACGCCGCTCCTTCGCCATTCGGACCTCCGAAGTTGTCGCGCGTGTTCTTGTATCCAGCCGTAGTGTTCAGCTCCGGATTCCGAATCGTTCTAGCCGTTTTCAGCGTTCCGTTTGCCGCGGCAATTTCGGCAGCGAAAAACTTCAACTCGGGATTGTTGGCGAGCGCCTGTCGTACAAGTGCCGCCGGCGTAATGTTATTCGGCGCAATGGACGAATTCTCCGCGCGCGCCGGCGTAACGCCGATGATCAATACACCAATGGAAACTCCGAAAATATTTTGCCTCATAACTGTTCCACAACCGCAATTCCAACGAAACACACCGCGGCGTAGAGAACGCCGCCCGACAATCCTCTGGAGGAGGATTCAGTTACGAGACGGAAGAAGGAGCCCGCGGCGCTGAGGCAGCGCGAAAGAAAAACTGCCAGCATTTACCAAGCTCGGGCGGCGCCACACCAAATTCCGCGCAGGGGATAAGATTCTGCAGCGGCGCAAGCTCAAAGAGTTCGTTGGGCAGCACGAGCGTGCGAGTCGGTGTCGGCGTCGGCTCGCGCTGGTTATGAAGCAATTTGTGAATCGCTGGCGCGACATTCCAACATGGGCCCGTTTGCGACGATTCGCCGACCGGAGTTCCGTCATCGATATCGGAAATCCATCCTGCGCGTTCAAGACAAGACCACGAAGTCGCCGGTATCCAACACGCAAATATCAGCGTTGCGAGGATGGTTTTTAACGGGCTCATTTCTTGAACGAATAGACTTCGATAATTCGGGTTCTTCAAGCACACCTTGGACAGCAGACAAATCGGGCCACCAATCGGAAAACAGCGAACCTTCCTTTGTCGGAAGAACAAGACGACCGAACCAAAAAACAGCATGTATGCCGACACCAAGCTTTAAGGAAAGCAGAGCTCGCGCTTGAAGTCGCGACGCCGCTCTTTCAGCTTGGGGCAGCAATTTCATGTCTGGTTAAAGATTTCGTCTTCGATGCTACGCTCGTCGCGTGCTCGATCGACGCGCATTGAGGTGGCGCGGGTCTGGTCGCGCCTTTCGCCCCTTTCGCCCCTGTGGTAAACATTTAATGGCCTGCTCAGCTTGAAATAGATATTGCACCCGTTATTGCGGGAATACGTTGCTCATTTGACGCATCTAACAACGATGCACCGTTCTCTTTCACGGTGGCAGTGGGGTGTTGCATTTGCTTTGGCAGTGAGCGCAGCGCTGCCAGGCCGTGCGGCTGACGAACAACACACCAACCGGCTCGTTCACGAGAAGTCACCGTATCTGCTCCAGCACGCGCATAATCCGGTCGACTGGTACCCGTGGGGCAAGGAGGCGTTTGACAAAGCGAAAAAGGAGAACAAGCCCATCTTTCTCTCAGTCGGTTACTCGACCTGCCATTGGTGTCACGTCATGGAGCACGAGTCGTTTGAAAATCCAGAGATCGCAAAGCTGATGAATGAGAATTTCGTCAATATCAAAGTGGATCGGGAAGAACGGCCGGACATCGACCAAGTTTACATGACGTTCGTGCAGGCGACGACCGGCAGCGGCGG
>Ga0137365_10005321_pt1 | contig 10318 bp, 8 predicted proteins | sample SagtaG_9_FD_104799 | JGI IMG/M metagenome (GOLD analysis project Ga0137365, IMG submission 104799) | Vadose zone soil microbial communities from Sagehorn Ranch, Mendocino, California, USA - Sage1_L_40_16 metaG | ecosystem: Environmental > Terrestrial > Soil > Vadose zone | place: USA: California... | reverse complement strand
TCATCGTCATCGTCGTCGGCCGCGACACCATCGTCGTCCGCGACCGCGAGTCCGTCCGCTGGCTCAGGCTCGGCGGCCACGCCGGCGCATCACTGCCCCAACATGGGCCGCAACTCCGCCGGTTCCGGTCCGAGCGGTTCCAGTTCGAGCGGTTCCAGTTCGAGCGGTTCCAGTTCCAGTGGAGCCAGCACCAGCGCCTACTGAACTGAGAAAGGAGGGCGACTGGGCCACCGGGGTCACCGCTTGCACCTGGTGGCCCGGTCACCGCGCCCGGGCAGATTGGGCCGTATCCCTGGTGGTCGCCGCTGGTGCCGGGTGGGGTGGCGTGCGACTGTGGAGGCGTACTGTCCGCCCATTCGTTGCGCGGAAGGGGACATATGGGCAGGGACATTCCTGCCATCACCGTGAGCAGGGAGGACCGTCGGCGGTACCGCGAGAAGGTGCGGCGCTGCCTGGACGTGTTCGCCCGGATGCTGCGTGAGGCGAGATTCGAGACCGAACCCCGTCAGGTCGGCCTCGAAATCGAGCTCAACCTGGTGGACGACCGCGCCGCCCCGTCAATGCGGAACGCCAGCGTGCTCGAGGCGATCGCCGACCCGGCCTGGGCGACGGAACTCGGCCAGTTCAACCTCGAGATCAACGTGCCGCCCCTGTCGCTGGCCGGCGATGCGCTGGCCCGTCTCGAGCAGGACGTGCGCGGCAGCCTCAACCACGGGGAAGCCAGGGCACGCGGTACCGGCAGTCACCTCGTCATGATTGGCATCCTGCCGACACTGCGCGAAAGCGAGCTCAACGCCGACGCGCTGTCCGCGAATCCGCGGTACCGGCTGCTGAACGAGCAGATCTTCGCCGCCCGCGGCGAAGAACTGCGCATCTCCATCACCGGGCCGGAGCGGCTGCTCGTACATGCGGACAGCATCACCCCGGAAGCCGCGTGCACCAGCGTGCAGTGCCACGTGCAGGTGAGCCCCGAGGCGTTCGCCAGCTACTGGAACGCCGCCCAGGCTTTGGCGGCCGTGCAGGTCGCGGTGGGTGCCAACTCGCCATTCCTGTTCGCCAAGCAGTTGTGGCAGGAGACGCGCATCACGCTGTTCGAGCAGGCTACCGATACCCGGCCGGAGGAACTCAAGGCGCAGGGCGTCAAGCCGCGGGTGTGGTTCGGCGACCGGTGGGTGACGTCGGTGTTCGATCTTTTTGAAGAGAACATCAGGTACTTCCCCGCGCTGCTGCCGCTGTGCGAGGACGACGATCCGGTCGAGCAACTCGAGCGGGGCGAGATACCGCAACTGGCCGAGCTGAGCCTGCACAACGGCACCATCTACCGGTGGAACCGGCCCGTGTACGCGGTCGTGGAGGGTAAACCGCACCTGCGGGTAGAGAATCGGGTGCTCCCCGCCGGCCCTTCGGTGGCCGACACCGTCGCCAACGCCGCGTTCTACTACGGGCTGGTCCGCGGGCTCGCGGAAGCGGAGCGGCCGGTCTGGACGCAGATGTCGTTCGCGGCAGCCGAGGACAATCTGCGTGAGGCCGCGCGCCTCGGCATCGACGCCAAGGTGTACTGGCCGGGAATGGGTGAGGTGCCCCTCACCGAGCTTGTGCTCAGGCGCCTGCTGCCGCTGGCCCGCGACGGGCTGGCGCGATGGGAGGTGGATCCGCCGATCGCGGATCGCCTGCTTGGCTTCATCGAGCAGCGCTGCCTGACCGGCCAAACGGGTGCGGCCTGGCAGGTGGCAACCTGCCGCGCCATCGAACAGGGGGGCACCGTGGACCGGCACGAGGCCCTGCGGCTGATGACACAGCGCTACATCGAGCACATGCATACCAACGAGCCGGTGCACACCTGGCCGGTCGGCTGATTCGCCGGCCGCTCATGGCAGTGACACACTGCGGCAGCCGTTTTGTATATGCATACGTAACGGCTGCCGCGTTACAGCTGTGCCTTGGACCAGTCGACCGACGTGGGCGGCACTGCCGGGCTGCCGACGTCCAGCTGAATGTCGGTGTGGGAACCAAGCGGGATCGCGCGCGGGTCGCCGCTGTATTTGGTCCCGTTCACGAACGCGGTGACCGTGCCGGTGGCTGGTCCCGCCTGATGGGTGCTCAGTGGTTGGCGCCAGATGTCAAAGAAGTTGCCCAGGGTGTAGGTGTGTCGGCTGGGCGACTCGATGTGGATGATGCCGTCGTTGGTGTGCGTGTGCAGCCAGTAATAGCAGCGCGTCGCCGACGCGAACGGGCCGTTCGCGGTCTGCTGGACCGCGGGCTCGACGACGCCGATGCCGAGCGGGATCTGGCGCACGCTGCCGTCGACGTATACGGCCAGGTGAGAATGGATGTGGTACACGGCCTGCTCGCTTGCCTCGCACTGGATTCCGCCGACCGTCTGCCCCGTCGCCGCGGTGCTCGCCGGGGCCAGCGCGGGTCCCGTCTCCAGCGCGATACCCTCGGGCCCGAGCGGGCCTGATGTAGTGCCACTGGTCCCGCTCGGGCTGCTGGTCCCGCTCGGGCTGCTGGTCCCGCTCGTGCTGCTGGTCCCGCCGCCGGCCGCCAGCGCGATCCCGGTGGCGACCGCCGCGACGACAATGGCGGCACCCACGCCGGCGAGCACGCGCATCCGGATGGTGCGCGCCCGCTGCTCACGGCGGATCTGCTCCACCTTCCGGCGTGCACTGCCCTTTTCTGGCTGCGATTTGGCCATGCCGCTGCCCTGCCCGTTCAGTAGGCGCGCCCAACAGACACGCTTGCCGTATGCAGAGTCACCCGCGTTCGTCACGCGTCACACCCAGAGGCTACCGGCCCAGCGGCTAGGGCGATCGCGCTCAAGTCGGCGGTTCGGCGGATCTGCTGGCGATCTCGTCGGGATTGGCACATGATGTAGTGATTTCGGCCGATGGCGGCAGCGACGACCGGAGGTAGCCCATGAATTACGGATGGACGACCAGGCCGGATGATCTTTCGCAGGGTCTCGAAGCAGGTTCGGGCCGGTCAGGTGGTGCGTCGCGCGTGTGGCCGGGCAACGACACCTTCGGGTTCCTGCTCGCACCCGGGATGAGGACCAGTAGTCTGGCTAACATTCTGCTCACGTTCCGTTCCGTCATCGAGATCCCGGCGCATTAGCTCCGCGAAGTCGCCAGATCGGGCGGCCCTACGATGACCCATCGATGGACTCCTGGCCAGGATGATCCGCGGCCTCGGCGCGCCGCACCGGATGACCGTGAGGACAATGGCGGTCGGCGTGGCCGGCGTGGTCGGCGCGGCTCGCGGCACGGGCGGGCGCCCGACGATGATCCGGCCGTGGGTCCGCCTCCTGACCCCCAGGCTGGACCCGTTGATGCGCCGGGACATCCCAGCGCGGCGTGGTTCGGGCGGCCGGAGTACGGGGCTCCTAATTACCTCGACTCGCAAGCTGGTTACGTAGGCGGGCGGGCGGCCTACCAGGGCGAGCAGACCGGTCGCCGCGGCGAGCGGGCGGGTTACCCCGGCGGCCAGGCCGGTTACCCGGGCGAGCAGGCCGGTTACCCGGGTGAGCGGACGGGTCGCCGCGGCGAGCAGGCCGGTTATCCGGGCGAGCAGGCCGGCTACCCGGACTGGCAATCGACCCGCCGCGCGCCCGACTACCGCGCACAGGGTTATCGGCGAGAGGATTTCCAGCGGCCGTCCCAGGCGGATCGCACCGGCCCCGGCGACACCCGCGATGACCTAGGCGCGGTCCGTCAGGACGGCCAGGTCGGCCAGGTCGGCCAGGTCGGCCAGGTCGGCCAGGTCGGCCAAGGCCGCCGGGCGCACCTTCCGGCCGAGGATTCCACCCGCAGCCAGCAGGATTGGGTGCAACCGCCCGATTACGGCACCCCGGCTGATCCGCGGGGGATGACCACGCGTGCCGACCTCGTGACCTATCCGGGCTGGGGGGCCGATCCCGAACCCGCCGATGCCGGGTTCCCCGTGTACGGCCCCGGCGAGCCCCCGTACGAACCGCAACCGTCGCGCCGCTCGGCCAGCCGCGGGCGGGGCAGGACAGGCCGAGGGCGGGGCAGGATCACCAAATGGCTTGGCGTCGGCGGAGTTCTTGTGATCGCCTTGGTTGCGGCGGTGGCGGTCGTTTCCGGCGGGTTTGGCGTGCGAGCCGGACACCCTCAGCCCTCGGCACCGGCTCATTTGCTCACCACGCCGCAGCGGATTGGCAGTTACACCCGTGATCCGCAGGCGGAACAGGAGCTTGGCCTGAGTCACGGCGAGCACTACCTGACTCAGATCGATCCCGGACACATTTCTGGCATCGTCGCCGCCGTGTACGACACGCGCACGGTCCCCGGTTCTCCCGGCAGCGCCGCGGTAATCGCGGGCAGGCTGGGCAGCACCCCGGTCAGCGTGGTGATCAGGAGTTTCATGCAGCAGGAGACCGCGGAGGGTCACGCGCCCGTGGCCATTGCGGCGGGCCCGCTTGGCGGCCGTGCGGCGTGCGCGGGAAGCACGGCATCGGCGATCTGCGTCTGGGCAGACGCACAGACGGTGGGTGTCGTGGTTTCCGCGGCGATGAACGCGCGCCAGCTATCCGGCGTGGCGCTCGTCATCCGGTCGGGGGTCGAGGTGCAGGGCCGACGAACCCCGTAAGGATCACGGTGGATTTCAGGCGCCATTAGCCGAAACCTCGCCGACCTTATGGTGCGGCGTCGGCTTCGCCTTCGGCGGGCGGCGGATCGCCGGCGAGCGGCGGCGGCTCGTCAGCGGGCGACGGATCCTCGGTGGCCGTCGCAGCGCCGCCGGCTGGCGCAGCTGGCGTGACACTGGTATCAGCAGCGACCGCGTCCGTGGTAGGGCTGGTGCTGGCGGTGCTGGCGGTGCTGGCGGTGGCGACTCCGCTTGGCACCGGGCGCGGCGTGCGCAGGGTGAACCTCGCGATGACGATGCCGATCGCGGCACACAGGGCGGCGAGCGCGATCAGTTGCGTGCCCATCAGCCGCCGGTCGATGGGCCCGACAGCCGCCACGGATGCCGCCGTCCCGTCGCGGGGCGCCGGTTGCACCACCGGGCTTGGTGTCACCACTGGGACGGCCGGCAGCAACGAGCCGACACTTCCGCCCGGGCTGCCCGAAGTCACCAGCGCTGGCGTCACGCCTGTCAGGCCCGCGCTGGTCAGGCCAGTTATGTTGGTCAGGCCAGTTGTGTCGGTCAGGCCCGCCGCGCCCGCGGTCGCCGACCCGGTAGAACCCGATGTGGAGCTTTGTGTGGCGCTGTGCGTGGGCGTGGGCTTCGGCGGCACGACGACCTTGATAGACGCCGACGCGGTCACGGTCCCGCTCGGCACGGCGACCGCCATCTTTGCCGAAAGCTTCACGACCGCGCCGTTGGCACTCGTCTTAGGGATGGCCACCGCCGCCTGGAGCTCATAAAGCTGGCCATCGGCGAGCGTGGTGAGCTTGCACGTACTGGTGTGGCCGCTCGGGCACACGCTGAAGTGCGGGGTCGCAGACGTCGGGCTGGTCGTGAGGGTGTCAGTGACGTCGCTCGCCGCCGCGCCCGTAGAGGAGAGCCAGATCGCGAAGTACGCCGTCCCACCCGGCTTGACGTTGGTGCTGCCCGAGAATACGTCGATGCGCTCGCATAGCTGAACGGGGGTCGGTGTTGCCGCCGCGGCAACCTGCGCGGCGCTCGTCGCTATGGTCGACGTGGCTGACGCGGTCGGCGAGGTCGTCGTGCCCGAAGGGGCGGTCGCCACCGCTGTCGTCGTCGCCGACGCGGTGGGCGACGGGCTTGGCGTGACGGTCGCTGTCGTGCACAGCGGCGCTGTCGCCAGCGGGCGGGCAGTGCTGCTCGTGCCAAGGGTGAGTGCCGTCGTGCCAAGAACTCCGGCCACGACGCACAATCCGGTTGCGATGGTTGCCAAGGTGGATCCGTGGTTGCGGACTCTCACTCGGCTGACCCCATTCCTGCGGTCGTCAGTGGAGGGTTCGTCGTTCACGCTGTATCGCCACACTAATGAGTTACCCGCGAGTTGTGCTAGGCGACCTCTGCCCCGACGCTCGACGCCGCCACGTCCTTGCCCACGACTCCTATGACGTAGCGGGCGGTAGAAACGGTTCCGCTGTGATGCGGACTGAGCGGATTATGGCCGTGGATTCACGACAGTGCAAGATCACCTTGCCCGGTACCCGTGACGCTGCCCGCACGGGCGTAGCGATTTTCGGTAACCGCCAATGTCTCATTATGGTACCGCTGTACAGTTCGCCCCATATTGATGCGCTGCGCGGGTTGCACGCTTGGATGCGGCTGTCGGCCCCGTGGTTCTTGACGGCAGGCATCGCGACCAGGCGCCCGGATGGTGACTCAAGCTGACGGATGTGATCTGAAGGGATCTGGATGTCGGTGCGCAGGGACAACGGGCTGACCCGGGTACGGCGGGGCGTCCGCGGCTCTGGGGCCGTGGCCGGGGTCCTCGCGATAGGAATCGCGACGATCGCGAGCGCGTGCTCATCTGGCAGTCCTGCCGCGGGCGGCTGCCCGCCGGTCGTGCTGAACGTCGCCACAGCGCCGCAGATCGCACGGGCGGTCGAGACCATCGCGGCGAGCTTCAATGCTACCCATCCCAAGCCGGGCGGGAATTGCGTCAGGGTCGCGGTCCAGCCGGCCGCGTCCGCCACGGTCGCGAGCTCGCTGTCGGGCCAGGGAGTGATCACGACACCGACCAAGCCCGATGCCTGGATCCCTGACTCCACGCTCTGGATCGATCAGGCGCGCGCCACGACGGCTGGTGCCGCAAAGGTCAGTGCCATGGGCGAGTCGGTGGCCATCTCCCCGATCGTCCTTGCGCTGCCGGCCCCCGTCGCCATGCAGCTGGCCAAGGCGGGCAAGCCGGCGAGCTGGAAGATGCTCATCCCGAACGCGCTCCCGACCAACGTGGCCAGCGGATCCCCTGCGGCGGTCGCCGCACCGTCGATGGCCTCGCCGCTCGCGCTCAAGATCCTTGATCCGGTGACCAACGCATCGGGCCTGGCGGGCCTGCTCGCGATGCGGACGGTGGTCGGCCACGGGCAGGCCGGGCTGGTTCGGTTCGTCACGGTCGCGCGAGTGGCACAGTTTGTCACTGAACGGAATGACACCGCACTGTTCGGCGCGATGTTCTCAGGTACCAAGCCCACTGCGGGCGTTACCGCCGAGCAGTCGGTATTGGTGCACAACAAGACCGACCCCAAGCACCCGGCCGCGGCCGTCTACCCGTCCGAGGGATCGCCGGTGCTGGACTTCCCGTACGTCGCGACAACCCAGGACTCGGCCAAACGGCTGGCGTTCACGGCTTTCTCCCGTGCACTGCGCGCTCCAGCCGCGCAGCAGGCGATTTTTGCGCTGGGACTGCGCGCTCCCGATGGCACCGCCGGTCCAGGCGTTGGCCCGGCCGTCGGCGTCAGCACGCAAGCGCCTGCCCCGATTCCGCTGCCGAGCGCGAGGGTGGTTAACTCCGTGCGCGCGATGTGGGGGAGCATCCTGGTCGGCGCGCGGATGCTCATCGTGCTCGACGAGTCGCCCTCCATGGGCAAGCTGGTGCCTGGCACCAACATCACCCGCCTCCAGGCGATCCAAGCGCTGAGCGTCCAAGGAATCGACCTGTTCAACAAGAACGACGTGATCGGCCTGTGGACGTTCGACACCGGCCTCTCCGATCCATTCAACTACCGCGTCGTACTGCCGATGCGCCCGCTCAACCAGCGGGTATCGCTCCCTGCCGGCGCGGGCACCGCGTCGCAGCGCGAAGTGCTGCTCGGGGCGCTCGCGCAGCAGCGACCGCAGGTCGACACGGTTACCGCGCTCTACCAGACGATCCGCTCGGCGTACCGGGAGGTCAGCCGCGGTTACATCCCCGACAGGTTCAACGGGGTCATCGTGGACACGGACGGCACCGACTTCGATCCGCGGGCGAACCCGCTCAAGTTGAACCAGCTTCTCGCCACCCTGCGGAGTGAGTTCAACCCGCAGAAGCCGGTCAACGTGCTCATCATCGGCTATGGCCACAGCGTCGACTTCCCCGCGATGACGAAGATAGCGGCCGTCACCGAAGGCGCGGCGTACCAGGCGAACAGCCCGGCCGGGGTTGAGACGTTCTACCTGCAGATGCTGACCCAGCTTGTCTGCAATGCCCGCTGCCTGGCACCGTGATGCGCCCTGCGCTCTTGGCTGGCCCAGATGTGCCCGGTTCGGGTTCGCGCGTGCCTAGTCGGCCGTGTCGCTCCAGCGTGGCCGACGGTACGGAGTAATCGTCCAAGCCAACGAGCTACTGCCACGTTCGGTGGTACTGGTCGCGCCCACCTCTCATAGCGCTAAGGCCGCATCGTTCCGTCCTGAGATCGCGGTGCTCGGCGAGACCACCCGCGTCCTGGTTGAGCAAGTCGGCGCAATTGACGCCGGGCGGCTTGGCGACCTGGTCGGCCGGCTCACCCCCGAACAGCAATGGGGCATCGACGAAGCGCTCACGACCGTCCTGGGACTCCGCTAGGCGCTGGCAACCGATGGACCATGTGCGGCGACAGGCTGCGGCCTTCGGGGCAGGCGCCAGAAGGGGCAGCAACACCTAAGCTCTCCTAGGCTGGTGGATAGAGCATCCGGCCTTGGCCATGTTGCTCTATCACCGGAGCGTCTATCACCGCAGTGCACGACTTGGGCAGTCGGCTGAGAAGCACGAAACCCCAGGTGCCCCGGTTGGTGCATCTCGCGCGGAATCGTCCGGTTCAGTTTCTTGTGGGCTACGCACGGGTCCTCTTGGCGAGGACGGGGCATGTTAACGGGCGCTCGCGCGCTCAGCGCGGCGCCGGGTTCTTCGCTCAGTAGCCGCAGGATGGCGGTCATCAAGGTGCCATGTAATACGGTCAGATGCGTGGCTGACCGTGCAGGAGCCTACCGTCCGCTGAGTGTCGCCAGGCTCGGGCGCTTGTTGGCTGGCGCTGACGAGGCGCTGCGGTGGCGATTGGTCGCCGAGTTCTTGGAGGAGTACCGCTGGGAGCCGTCTCCAGATCGACTGGCGCTGCTGGCCGAGGAGCCGACCAGCACTGGTGATGAGCGGTGGGATGTGTTCCTGGCTGCCCTCACCGAGCATCTCGCTGCGCGGGATGGCCGTGCGACGCCGACGTGGTCAGAGTCCCGGTCGTTGCGTTGGTTGTGGTTCCCGTTCAATACGCGGGCTGCGCGGGTCGATGCAGTGGTGCATGCACCTGCAGCATTTCGGCGGCGTGGCGTCTATGTCGCGGCGCAGGAGTTGGAGGTCGCATGACTGCGGAAGACCCGCTCCTTGATAGGAAAATGATCGCTGAAGCGTTCCGGCGACTCGGCGACCGGCCGGCTCGGCGCGGCTTGGTCGCTGACGTGTACGTTTTCGGCGGCGCTGCCATGGCCCTGGCTTATGACGCACGGCGGGCGACCCGGGACATCGATGCGGTATTCGAACCACACGGCGTGGTCGTAGAGGAAGCGCAGGTTGTTGCCGATGAACTCGGATTGCCGCGATGGTGGTTGAACGAGCAAGCCAGCGCTTGTCCAGGAACACCTCGGCGCACAACGCCAGAACTTCTGCGGCACTGTTGAGGAGGTGCCGGCGCGGGCAAGGCTGGTTCTGGAGGACATTTTTGGCGATCATTGACCGGCTGATGGGTTGCCGCGTTGAGCAGCGGCCGCCTTAGGGTGCGTGCACCAGGAGGGCAATGACACGCTAAGCTCTCCTACGCTGGTGCGTGTACCGGCCTCGGCCATCACGGACGCTGCACAACCGGTGTGCACGATCCGAAGATACGACCGGGAGGTACGAAACCGCAGGTCAGACAACTGAAGACAGGCCCCCTTAGCTCAGACGGCAGAGCGTCTCCATGGTAAGGAGAAGGTCTACGGTTCGATTCCGTAAGGGGGCTCCAGGAGGTATTCACACCTCACCAATGTTAATCGTCACATTTGGGTCTGACAGTTTGCCGACGAGTCTGGCTGGCGTGCTTCGGTGACGGTTATGCCCGCGGGTTCACGCTGCCGGGCGCTGCTGGGCTGGGTGTTGAGGGCGCGGCTGAGCAGCGCTGGCGCTGCTGGTGTTTGACGGCGGCTGCCGTGGCGCTGGGGTGGCGGCTTGCTACGGGGGCGCGGCGGTGTCGGCGGGGGCGCGGCGGCGCTTGCGGGTGCGGGGTGGCTGGCCGCTGGCGGCGCGGCGGGCGTTGTCTTGCTGGTGCTCGTCCCAGGCGAGCAGGATGCGCTGGTTGCGGACGGCGGCCAGGCAGGCCAGCCACAGCATGAGCGGGGTGATGCCCATGAGGCGGATCCAGCCGCGGTTGATGCTGCTGGTCGCGGTGTTCTTGAT
>Ga0137365_10005320_pt1 | contig 10320 bp, 9 predicted proteins | sample SagtaG_9_FD_104799 | JGI IMG/M metagenome (GOLD analysis project Ga0137365, IMG submission 104799) | Vadose zone soil microbial communities from Sagehorn Ranch, Mendocino, California, USA - Sage1_L_40_16 metaG | ecosystem: Environmental > Terrestrial > Soil > Vadose zone | place: USA: California... | reverse complement strand
TTCGAGCCGTTCCAGCGGCTTCATTCGGATACCGAGTTTCCTGGTACCGGAATCGGCCTGGCCAGCGTTCGGCGGATCATCGAACGCCACGGCGGGCGCGCCTGGGCCGAAGGCGCTGTGGGCCGCGGCGCCACCTTCTACCTCACTCTGAACGCGAAGGAGGCACCACGCTATCCTGTTATTACTCTAAGTCACTGCTACAATACAAACCGTGAGGCAGCTAGTCCCGCCCGCCGATGGCATGTTCGTGGCGCTCCTGGAGGCGACGCCTGACGCGATGGTGTGCATAGCCGCCGACGGCCGGATCGCCCTGGTCAACGCCCAGGCGGAACGACTGTTCGGCTACGAGCGTGCGGAGCTTATAGGCCAGCCAGTCGAGATTCTGGTCCCAGATGCCGCCCGCGCCGCGCACGCGGGGCACCGGGCCGGATACGTCGCTGACCCGCGACACCGGCCAATGGGCGCGGGCCTGTCGCTCGCCGGGCGCCGCCGCGACGCCAGCACCTTCGCGGCCGAGATCTCGCTGTCCGCGATCGACACCGATGAAGGCATCCTCGTCGCCGCGGCCATCCGGGACGTAACCGCCCAGCTTCGGATGAAAGATCTTGAGGTTTCGAATCAAGGCCTGGAGAGTTTCATCTATACCGTTTCCCACGACTTGCGTGCCCCGCTGAGGTCGCTCAGTGGTTACAGCGAGCTCCTGCTTGAGGAGTACGGAGAGGTTCTCGGCGACGAAGGCCGCGGTTATGCCGAGCGGATCGTCGCCGTCAGTGAGCACATGGGGCAGCTGATTGATTACCTGCTGCAGCATTCGCGCGTCTCGCGGGCCGAGTTGCACCTGCAGCCGGTCGATCTCGGCGAGGAGGCTGCCCTGATCGCCGAGGAGATCCGACGCCGGGATCCGCCTCGGCGCATCTGCTTCACTATCGCCAAGCCAGTCCAGGCTCTGGCGGATCGTAGGCTTATCCGTACGGTCCTGCAAAACCTGCTGGACAACGCCTGGAAGTTCACGTTCGGCCGGGACGACACGTCGATCGAGTTCGGGACGGCACCGAGCGGGTACGCCACCGTGTGCTGCTATGTGCGGGATAACGGCGTCGGCTTCGATCCGGCCTATGAGGGCAAGCTGTTCCAGCCGTTCCAGCGGCTGCATGCGGCCCGCGACTTCCCTGGCACCGGTACCGGCCTGGCCAGCGTGCGGCAGATCGTGGAACGCCACGGCGGCCATGTCTGGGCCGAGGGCGCCGTCGGAGCAGGCGCGACCTTCTACTTCACCTTGGACGAGAAGGGAAGCGCATGACAAGCCAAACTATCTTGCTCGTAGACGACAATCCCGACGACGAGGCGCTGACGCTGCGGGCCTTCGAGAAGAGCTACATCCGCAACGAGGTCGTCGTGTTGCGAGACGGCGCCGAGGCTCTGGCGTACCTCTTCCCAGGCGACCGCTACGGCGACGGCGACGGCGCGCCGCGTGCGGCTCTCATCCTCCTCGACTTGAATCTCCCTAAGGTCGGCGGGCTGGAGGTCTTGCGCAGGATGCGGACCGACGAGCGGACGCGACTGATCCCGGTCGTCGTCCTGACCAGCTCCAAACTGGATGAGGACATCCTGGACAGCTACCGCAGCGGCGCCAATGCGTACGTGCGCAAGCCCGTGAGATTTTCCGACTTCGCTGATGCAGTCCGCGCCCTCGGCGTGTTCTGGCTGAACTTGAACGAACCCGCGCCCAGCCGCGGGCCGGAATCGGATTAAGGTAGGGCAGCCATGAGCGGCGAGCAGCAGCGCAACGAGCCGGGGACTGGTCAGCCGGAGGCAATCACCGTTCCAAAGCAGGCGAACGCCGAGACCGGAGGCGAGGCGGACCCAGCGGGACGCGCGCGCATCCTGATTCTGGAGGACGAAGACTGGGACGCCGCGCTGGCCCAGCGCCTTCTGGTCAGCGCGGGCCTTAACTTCGTCGCCGTAGTCGTTGACACCAAGGCGTCGTTTATCGAGCAGATGGACGCCTTCCGGCCAGACATAATCCTGTCCGACTACCACCTACCCGGCTTCTCCGGCCAGGAGGCGCTCAAGATCGCTCAGGAACTCTACCCGGACACACCGTTCATCATCTGGTCCGGTGTGCTCGGAGACGAGGCAGCGGTCGAGCTCATCAAGCAGGGGGCCACCGACTACGTCCTGAAGGACCGGCCCGCCCGCCTGCCCTCGGTTATCCTGCGCGCGCTGGCCGAGGTCGAGCAACGGGCGCGGCTAGCCAACCTCGAGGACCAGTTGCTGCAGGCCCAGCGCCTGGCGAGCCTCGGCCAGCTGGCCGCGGCCGAAGAGGCGATGACCCGCATCCGCCAGCTGCTCACCGCCGCCCGCGGCGAGGCAAGAGTCGCAGAACCCCGATCCTGAGGGCACCCGGGCACGGGGACACAGTAAAGGGGACAGGTAATGCGCGTGTGGGGAGACGGTCACGTCATCGCCGGTTATCGTGGCAGCGAGGTGCTGAAAGGGCTCAAGGATAAGCCGGCCATCGCTGGCATTCCCGCCGCCATCCTGTCCGCCGAGGCCTCACCCGCCATTATTCGCGACATGCGCACCAAGGTCATCGCTTATCCCACCAAGCCACTCGACCTCACCGAACCGGGCCAGCTACTCGACTTCTTCGCGACCGGGCACGACCACGGGGCCGACCCGGCCCCCCGGACGGTACCGGCACCATGAACGGCGTCGTGCTGTACATCGACGACAACCAGGACAACATCTTCCTCCTCCAGCGCATGTTCAAGCACAGGCGCCCGGATATCCAGCTGCACACCGCCATGACCGGCCGCGACGGCATCAAGGCGGCGATCGACGGCCAGCCGGCCCTCATCCTGCTCGACAACCGCCTTCCCGACACCAACGGCGAGCAAGTCCTGCTCCAGCTTGCTACCGCCCCCGCCACCGCCGCGATCCCGGTCGTCATCCTCAGCGGCGACTCGAACCCGGTGACCGTCAACGAGCTCCTCGCGGCGGGCGCTGCGGATTTCCTGGTCAAGCCGTTCGACATTCACCAGCTCCTGGCGATCATCGGACGTTACCTCCACTGACCACCGCGGACCGCAGCCAGACAGGAGCAGCTACCCGCCTGAGCGGACCGCCTTCCAGGGCCGCCCCGGACACCCGGCCCGGCAAGCGGTCCGCAAGCAAGCCACAGCAGCTCGCGCTGATCTTCCACCCGCACCGCTGGAAAACCAGCACGTCGGTACCGGCCCCGCCGCAGGCACGAACGAGGCCACCCCCGCCACCCAGCGCGAGCAGGACTGCGAAGAACGGAACCGGCCGGCCGGGGTATCCGGCACATCAGTCAGAGGAGCAGTCCGGCGCACGGATAACGGGACAAAACGGGCGCAGATCGGCAAAGCGGTCGGTTATACGCACCGCTCGTTCGGCCCGGACGCTGTCCGCCTATTGTCAGCTGTGGAGTGTCTCGGCGGCGGTTTCTATGAGGTGGGCGACTTCGTCCGGGTGGGAGACCATCGTCACGTGACTCGACTTGACCTCGATGGTGGTGGCGCCCATGCGGGCGGCGAACTGGCGCACGGCGTCCGGCGGGATCACCTGATCATCGGTGGCGACGAGGTACCAGGACGGGTGTGATCTCCAGGCCGGGACGCCCATCATGTCTTGGAGGGTGCTCACCGCCAGGGGTTGCTGCACGGCGTGCATCACCCGCGCCCTAACCGGGTCGACATCGGCGGCGAAGTGCTTGACGAAGTCATCTTCAGGCATCCAGGCGAAGCCGCGGGAGTCGATGTCCAGGTGCTCGAGTACCGGGCTCGGGGGACCTTGCGACAGGAGTGCACCGATGGACTCGCCCTCGTCGAGCCCGAAGGCAGCGATATAGACCAGGCCGACGACGTTCGGCGCGTTGTCGCCGAGGGCGGTGATGATCTGCCCGCCGTAGGAGTGCCCGGCGACGATGACAGGGCCGTCCTGACGGTCTAGTACCTGGCGGAGCCGAGCGACGTCCGCCTCCAGCGAGGACTCGGGGAACTGCGGGGCGGTGACGTTGTACCCGCGGCTCTGAAGGCGCTCAATGACGCCGCTCCAGCATGAGCCGTCGGCCCATGCGCCATGTATGAGGACAATATTGGGTCGAACGGGCATGTCAGTATTTCCTCTCGATACGGGCACCAGAATCGCCCGTCATGATCAGGGTCAGGTCTTGATGAAAGCCGTAAGGCGACGCTGCCCACGGCGCCGCCGGGCCCAGACTCGGTCTCGCCACCCCGGCCGGCAGGCTAGTCACACACCCACCGCGGTGCCCTGGGTCAGTCCGACAGGAAAGCCACGGTCGCGCTGGCCGCCTTTGCCGCGTACTGGAAGATCGAGCCGTGTGACGCGTCCGGGTAGATCGTGACCTTCGCGTTGGGGATGAGCCCGGCAAGAATGTAGCTAGCCGCTGTCGGGATCATGATGTCGGCGTCGCCCTGGAGGATCAGCGTGGGCTGGCTGATATCCCGCAGCCGCCCGACCGCCGCCCAGTCTGACACTCCCCACGCCAGGACCGCCTGGTACTGCGCATCCTTCGATTCGAGCGACGGCCCCTCGTCACGTCCTTCCTGCCGCTGGAAGATCCGGCCGAGCGAGGACTGGCCGGCGGCGCGGCTGGAGTCGGTGTGGGCGTAGAAGACGGAGACGTACCCCTCCGGAGTGACGTCGTCGTCGAACGCCACGCTCTTGACGACGTCCGGCCGCCACTCCTCCATGCCCGGGGCACCCTTCGGCCCCGTGCCGGCCAGGATGAGGCGGCGGGCAAGGCCCGGACGGGTCAGGGCGATCTCCTGGGCGACGAAGCCGCCGAGAGAGAACCCGAACAGGTCGACCTCGCTCAGGCCGAGGGCGTCGAGGAACGCCACGGCGTCACGGGCCATCTCCTCGACGGTGCCCGGGGTGGTTCCGTTGGTCCCCCCCACGCCAACGTTGTCGAACAGGATCACCTCGCGGTCGGCGGCGACCGCGTCGATGAGGGCGGGATCCCAGTTGTCGATGTTGCCGCGGAAGTGCTGCAGGAACACCACCGGCACGCCAGCTGCGGCGTTGCCGAACCGGCGGTATGCGTAGCTAATGCCGTTGGGGGTCTCGGCATGGAGGAGTCCCGCGTCTATGAGGCCGGTTGTCACGGTCATGTCGTCGTCCCTTTCGTGATCGGGGGGTTCAACGCCACCGGGATGAAGCAGCTCCCGGCCCGAGGCGAAGGTGATCAAGCGCACTGCCTGTGCGCACTTCTTAAGCAAGGAGACGGCTGGTGGTTGCCTATCGGGTAGGCCGTGCAGCTGCGGGGTGGTTCAGCCGGCCGCGCGGGCGGCGTTGAGGATGACCCTGGTCACCGCGCCGGGGTCGCTGATCATGGACAGGTGCGGAGCATCGATCTCCGTGATGTGCGCCCCGGCCCGCTGAGCCATGGCGAGCTGCTCGGCGGGCGGGATGACGTGGTCCTCAGTGCCGATGACGGCCCAAGACGGGATCCTCTGCCACGCGGGCGCGTTGGTCAGCGACTCCAACAGAGCGCTGGCGGCCAGCGGCCGCTGTTCGGCGGCGAGCGCGGCTCCTTCGCTGGCAGGCAGGCTGTTGGCGAAGCACCCGGGAAACACACTCTGCTTGACGTACAGATCCACGTCGCCGGACGGGCTGCCCGGGTAGGGCGCGAAGTTCAACACCGTGGCCGGGTCCACGGCGAGGCACGATCCCGGCTTAGCGGCGGTCAGGCTCTGCGCCGTGTCGCCCGGCGCCGGGATGAAGGCGTCGTCGTAGACCAGCGCCTTGACTTGCGGGTTCCCGGTGGCGGCGTTAGTGATGACGAACCCGCCGTAGGAGTGGCCGACCAGGACGATGGGACCGGAGATCGTGCTCAGGAAGTCGGACAGGTAGGCGGAGTCGTAGGACACGCCGCGCAGCGGGTTGGGCGCGGCATCGACGGTATAGCCGAGCGACTGGAGCTGCTCCGCCACGGCGTTCCAGCTGGAGTTGTCGGCCCACGCGCCGTGCACCAGCACGATGGTCGGCTTGGGGGCAGCGTCCGCGCTCCAGGAGGGCGCGTGCCTGGCGGCGGTCGCGGCTGTCGCGGAGCCGGTCAGGCCGGCCCCCAGCAGCGTCCCGGCAATGGCCAGCGACACGCCTGCCACGGCGAGCCGCGGCCTGGTCAGCCTCGGGATAATGGAGATGCGCATGAAAGGTTGCCTTCCTCGTGAATGCGGAGGTCGTGAGGCCGCGAGGCGCGGCCGGATTCGTCAGGAAAATCCAGGATTTCCTTCGTGACTGGGTCGGCATGCTTCCAGGCGATGGAACGCGTGCCGTTCTTGATGGCGGTCGGCTTTATGTCAGCGCCTGCGGCACGCCTTGGGGGCGGCGAAGGCGTCGTGGTCGTCACCCGACGGTGACATGCGGCATGCCAGCAAGCCTGCCGCCTGGCACGCACGCGGCGCATGACTTGATCAAGTGATTAACCGCTGCCCGGCCTCGCTGTGGCGAGGATGGCCGGGATGAGTGATGCGCGGCACGGCGGCCGACGCCGAGACTGGCACTCACCGCGGAATGACGGAGATGAAACCATGGGATTCGCGAACTACATGCGTGACTCCGCCGCCTGGCGCTCGCCGGCCCGGCGTGCCAGCTCCACCCGGGACCGGATGCCGAGCTTGGCGAAAACGTGGCGCAGGTGCGAGTTCACCGTGTGCGCGGAGATGTAAAGCCGCTGGGCGACCTCACGGTCGGTCGCGCCTTGGGTAACTAGCCGGACGACCGCGAACTCAGAGGCGGTCAGCTCCGGCCAGTGCGCCGCGGCCGGGTCTGGGCGCCAGCGTCCCCGCTGCGCGCCGAAATCGCGGAGCAGGCGGCGGACACGTGCGGCGTCTCGTTCGGCACCCGCGGCGGACTGCAGCCTCAGCGCCTCGTCTAGGTAGCCGACTGCCTTGTCCTCCGCCCGTTCCCCAAGCAGTCGGCCGGCATCCTCAAACGCCGCCGCGCGGACCAGCGACCGAGGGTCGCCGCGGTAGGCCTGGACAGCGGCCAGGGCCCGTTCGGGATCATTGTCAAGAAGCGCGTGCGCGTGCAGAGCGGCGGCGCGCAGCCCCGGAAAGCCCGGATTCCGGTCCGCACCGCTCTCCAACCGCGCGGTGACGGAGGCGGCGTCCGCCCGTTGCCCTGCCGTCAGCAGGAGCCGCACCAGCTCGACCGCGTCGCAATGGCCGACCGGGCTGCAGGCGTGCACGTACCCGGGCGCGAGGACGTCGAGCAGGTCTGGGCCGATATGGCCGCCGTCCAGGCGGACAGTGAGCCACGCGCCGAGGCGCTTGGTGGTCGCGCAGCCGCTGACCGTGCCGTAAAGTGCCGTCGCATCCCGCCGGGCGGTCTGTAGCGCGGCAGTGTCACCGGTGCGCAGCGCTATGTCACCGAGGACGTATCTGGCGATGTGGTTGAGGTAGCCGAAGCTCCCGTCGCCGATCTCGTCGGACATGTCCAGGATCGCCTCGGCTTCGGCGCGGGCGTCGGCGAGCTGCCCGGCAGCCAGCCGTGCCCGGCACCTCAGCATGGACCAGACCCGGATGTTCCTGGAGACGTTCTCAGCCTTGCGGGTGCCGGCCTCGATGATCGCGTGCGCATCCTCCAGCCGCAGCTCCGAGATCAGCAGCAGCGATTTCCACGTCTCCGGCAGCCACATCCGGAGCTCCTTCGCCTCGTGCTGGCGCCTGGCCGCCTCGCCCGCCAAGCCGATGGCTCCCCGCCAGTCGCCCTGGGCGAAGGCGAGCAGGGCGCGCGGCACAAGCGTGACGATCTCGGCAGTGGGGTCGCCGCTGGCTGCCGCCTCCGCGATCGCGTCCGCGACGGGTCCGGCCGCCGCGTCAGCCTCGCCGTTGATGTCCAGGCTGCAGGCCAGCAGGGACAGCAGCTGGACGCGCAGCGCCGGCGGGACGCCGGCCAGCCGCAGAGCCGCCTGGCACTGCTCAGCGACCGCGGCCGGGGCATACTGGGCCATCAGCATGCCGATGCTCAGCCGCGCCTGCGCCTCTGCAACGGGATCGGCCAGGTCACTCTCCGACGCGGCGAGGAGCTTCGCCGCCTCGGCGGCCCGGCCGGCCTGCACGAGCAGGTCGATGGCCTGTACGACTGCCTCGCCGCGCCCGGGCCCGCCGCGCGGCGTGAGGTCCAGGGCACGGCGGGACAAGGGGGCTGCCACCGCCGGAGACACTTGCCCGATCTGCGCCGCTGCCCGCCGCAGCAGGCCAGCCGAGGCAACGTCGCCGGGCTCGGCGACATCCATGACCAGTTGCGCGACGTCGGCGGCCGAGGCCCCGTGCTGAAGCATCACCTCGACCGCGGTGCGGCGCATGCTCCGTCGCACCGCTTTAGGCAGGCTGGCATCGACGGCCTCGCGCACCAGGTCATGCCGGAACCCGAGACGGTTCCCCACCTCGGTCAGGAGCCCCGCGGCGATCGCCTCCCTGATCTCACTCCGCAGATCCAGCGGCAGCCGGCCGAGCAGCCCGGCCAGCTCATCCAGGGAGAAGCTGTGCCCGAGCACCGAAGCCATCTCCACGGCGTCCCTGGCGGGCGCGGTCAGCCGCGCGAGCTGGCCGGCCACCGAGTCGACGAGCCGACGCGGCAGGCGCGCGCCCGCGGCCAGTCTGGCCATGCTGCCGTCGACGGTCACGAGGTTTTCCGTGCGCAGCCCGCGCAGCAGCTCGGTCAGCAGGAACGGCTGGCCGTCTGCCCGGCTGAGCACCTCCCGCAGCGCCTCATCGGGCTTGCCGCCGAGCATGTCACGGGCGATCTGCGCGACCGCGGTCTCGTCCAGAGGGCCTAGCCGGATCTCGGACGCACCCGCCGACTCCAGCCGGCCGACCGCATCCTGCGCGGCGTCCGCGAGCTCCCCGCGGCGCAGCGCCAGCAGCCAGCTGATCTGGTGTGTTGCCAGCCGCCTGGACAGCGTGACCAGGGCGCTGGCGGTGGCGGCGTCGGCCCATTGCAGGTCATCGACGACAACAAGCAGCGGCGCGCGGCGCGCGGCTTTCTCGAGTGCTTCCTGCAGCTCGCGCAGCAGCCAGAACCGCTGGTCAGGAGACTGGCTGAGTTCGTGAAGCCGCGCGGGATCGACGGGCGGATCGTCCGTGGAGACGAGGGCATCCAGGATCGGCCCGAGCGGCACCGCCCGAGCCGCGGGATCCCCGCCGCCGCAGAACGCCAGGATCCCGCCGTCCGCGGCCAGGCTTACGGCCTCGGCCAGCAGCGTGGTCTTCCCCACGCCCGCAGGGCCGGTGACGAGCACGACGCTGCCATGCCCGGCGCCGAGCGCGTTCAGCTGCCCGCGCAGCACGTCGACCTGGGGCTGCCGACTGTGCAATCTGGGGGGCACCGGGCCATCGTAATTGACATTCAGCCTGCCGGCCTTCGGCAGCGCTGCTCTTCGACGGTGTCCCGCTCGAAAATAGGACCCGCCTGGTGATCTGTGAGTCTTCGGGATGTCAGGCGGCGCGTGAGTATTCGTTTGATCAGGCCATTGAGGATGGGTCGGCGGTGGATCCGTTCGCGGTGGAGGTCGGCAACGGCGAGGTGGCCACCTTCGTATTCGCCGTCGGGGATGAGCTGGGCGACGCCCTAGTGCGGCCGGGCCGTGTTGTCGTGCACCTTGTATTCGGCGTATTCGGCAAGCACGGTGCGCAGATGTGCGTCACCGAGAATTAGCCCACGGCAGAGGAGCTCTCGGCGCAGGGTGACACCGACGAGCCGCTCGCAGATCGCGTTCATGCACGGCGCCTGGACGGCGGTGCGCACGATCCTGATCCCGGCGGCCTGGAAGACGGTGTCGAAGGATGGCGTGGAGTTCGATCCGCGGTCGGGCTCGTCTCCATTCAAGGCCCGGCTGCCGTACCCCGAAATAGATCATGGGCGAGTACCTGAACGGGCCGGAAGCCGCGTGAATTAGCCGCAAATCCCCTGTCCGGAAAACGGGGCCCCTCAAACGCGAGCCAGGCCATCACTTTGGACTGGGTGTAGTGCCGCCGCGGCCCGCGGGCCTCCCACATGCCGTCGTCGGGTTCTTGCCAAGCGCTCTCCAGGTAGTCCAAGAGGTCGCGGAGCCATAAACGCCTCTAGATCCTGCGCCTTAGCAGGTCAGAGGCGCTTCGTACTGCGGCTAGACCGAGTGGGGCGGGTGGGGCTCGAACCCACGACCGGCGGATTATGAGAAGTACGGCCTCGAACACCGTACGCGCTAGCTGCACAGATGACACGGATCATCGCATTGACGGCTCTCGCTGCGCTGGGATTATCCGGCGCGCCGGTCCACGAACC
>Ga0137365_10005319_pt1 | contig 10321 bp, 8 predicted proteins | sample SagtaG_9_FD_104799 | JGI IMG/M metagenome (GOLD analysis project Ga0137365, IMG submission 104799) | Vadose zone soil microbial communities from Sagehorn Ranch, Mendocino, California, USA - Sage1_L_40_16 metaG | ecosystem: Environmental > Terrestrial > Soil > Vadose zone | place: USA: California... | reverse complement strand
TCAGGCTCTTTACCGGCAAGGCGGGATGCGTGAAATGCCACAGCGGCTTTGCCTTTACCGATTATGCATTCCACGACGTCGGTCTGCCGGGCGAGGACCGCGGCCGTGGAGCGGTGCTGCGGCTTGCAGCGGCGGAGCACGCGTTCAAGACGCCCGGGCTGCGCGAGATCGCCCGTTCCGCTCCCTACATGCATGATGGCTCGCTCGCCACCCTTGAAGACGTGCTCCGTCACTATGTGAGCGGCGTGGTCGATCGACCAACCCTTTCCAAGGATCTCACGCGCGGGCTCAAGCTGTCGGATGCGGAGCGCGCAGACCTCATCGCATTTCTCGGCACGCTCACGAGCGAAGGAGAGCCCGTGCTGCCGGACAAGATCGTGGCGGTGAAAATTGGCCCGTCGGGGCCGGCGGAACAGGTCAGCACGGTGTCCCAGGACGACAAGGCTTTCTACCCCACGCATGTTGCGCTTCCGCGCGGCGGGCGATTGTGGATTGTCAACAACGACAGCCGTACCCACAACGTCCGCATATTCGACCCTGCGCTCGACTTCGATTCCGGCGCGCAGGAGCCGGGCGAGACGGTGGAAATCGGCTTTCCCGTCGCAGGCTCCTTTCTCGTGTTCTGCGGCATCCATCCGAAGATGGAGCTTTACGTCGATGTCGCACGCTAGGTGACCAGTGTGTCGCGGGCCTTCCCCCTTGCGTTGGTCGCGGCGAGGGGACTATCTAGCCGCGAACTTGCGGACCGCCGGGGCTGCAAATCCGAGTATCAATGCCGGTGCCGAAATGCGTTTCGGCACCAGGGGCCCGTGAATCAGGAGGAACATGTCCATGAAACGCCGCGAATTTCTCAAGGTTGGGGCCGCCGGAATGGCCGCATCGGCGCTGGCTGCGCCTGCCGTTGCGCAATCCATGCCGGAGGTCAAATGGCGGCTGACGGCAAGCTGGCCGAAGTCGCTCGATACCCTCTACGGCGCTTGCGAGACCTTCGCCAAGCACGTGGCCGAGGCCACCGACAACAGGTTTCAGGTTCAGCCCTTCGCCGCGGGCGAGATCGTGCCTGCTTTGCAGGTTCTCGACGCCGTTCAAAACGGCACGGTCGAGATCGGCCATTCGGCCATGTATTACTACATCGGCAAGGACCCGACCTGGGCGCTGTTCTGCGCCGTCCCGTTTGGCCTCAACGGCCGCCAACAGAATGCCTGGTTCTACGACGGCGACGGCACGAAGCTGATGGACGACTTCGGCAAGAAATACAATGTCTACCCTCTGGTCGGCGGCAATACCGGCGCGCAGATGGGCGGCTGGTTTCGCAAAGAGATCAAGACCGTCGACGATCTCAAGGGCCTCAAGTTCCGCATCGGCGGATGGGCCGGCAAAACGTTGCAGAAGCTCGGCGTCGTGCCGCAGCAGATCGCCGGCGGCGATATCTATCCGGCATTGGAGAAAGGCACAATCGATGCGGCCGAGTGGGTCGGTCCTTACGATGATGAGAAGCTCGGCTTCTATAAGGTCGCGCCATATTATTATTACCCGGGTTGGTGGGAGGGCGGCACCGCGCTGCACTTCCTGATCAATCAGGCAAAATGGAACGAATTGCCGAAGAATTATCAGGCGATCGTCATCGCAGCTGCGGGTTTCGCCAACGTTGAAGTGACGGCCAGGTACGACGCGCGAAACCCAGCCGCCTTGAAGCGCCTCATTGCGGCCGGCACGCAGTTGCGCGCGTTCCCGCAGCCGGTCATGGAGGCGTGCCTGAAAGCGTCGAACGAGGTCAACGCCGAGACTGCGGCGGCGAATGCCGACTACAAAAAGGTGCTGGATTCGATGCAGGCATTCCGCAACGACGAGGTTCTGTGGTGGCAAGTGGCGGAATATACCTACGACAGCTTCATGATCCGCACCCGAACACGGACGTAAAGCGAGGCGGCCCCGCGAGCGGCGGCGGCTCGCCTCGTGAGCGCCGCCTTTTGCCAAAGGGAGCGGCCGAGTGGCTTCACGGTCGGCGACCAATGCCGACGTTTTCAGCTTGGGCGAAGATGATCTAACATGCTGCGCGCGGGCTGCGTCGGCGGCTGACAAGTTCAGGAAGGAACCAGCGATGAAACGTCGGCAATTCCTGCGGGCAGCCGGCTTGGCCGCCGCGGCGACCGCGGTCGCCAAGCCCGCCATCGCGCAGTCCATGCCGGAGCTCAAGTGGCGGCTCACCTCGAGCTATCCGAAATCGCTCGATACGCTCTACGGCGCGGCGGAAGCTTTCGCCAAGGCCGTCGCCGAGGCGAGCGACAACAGGTTCCAGATTCAAGTCTTTGCCGCGGGCGAGATCGTGCCGGGCCTGCAGGCGGCCGATGCCGTGCAGAACGGCACCGTCGAGATGTGCCACACCGCGTCCTACTATTATTTTGGCAAGGACCCCACCTTCGCCTTCGGCACCGCGGTGCCGTTCGGACTCAACAGCCGCATGCAAACCGCCTGGATGTATTTCGGCGGCGGCATGGAGCTGATGAACGACCTCTATAAGAAGTTCAATATCTACGGGATACCAGCCGGCAACACCGGCGCCCAGATGGGGGGCTGGTTCCGCAAGGAGATCAAGGAGGTCTCCGATCTCAACGGGCTGAAAATGCGGATCGGGGGATTTGCCGGGCACGTCATCTCCAAGCTCGGCGTGGTGCCGCAGCAGATCGCCGGCGGCGACATCTATCCCGCGCTGGAGAAGGGCACGCTCGATGCCTGCGAGTGGGTCGGTCCCTACGACGACGAGAAGCTCGGCTTCTACAAGGTGGCCCAGTACTACTACTACCCCGGCTGGTGGGAAGGCGGTCCCATGCTGCACAATTTCATCAATCTCGATAAGTGGAATGCGCTGCCGCCGGCCTACAAGTCACTGATGCGGACCGCGTCCTCGATGGCGAACGAGTGGATGCAGGCAAAGTATGACGCCGCCAATCCGGCTGCGCTCAAGCGATTGGTGGCGGGCGGCGCCCAGCTGCGGCCATTCCCGCAGCCGGTGATGGATGCCTCGCTGCGAGCGGCGCTCGATCTCTATGCGGAAGTGTCCAAGAGCAATGCCGACTTCAAGAAGGTCTGGGAGGCGATGCTTGCCTTCCGCAACGACCAATATCTGTGGTGGCAGGTCGCCGAGCTGACCTACGACAGCTATCTCGTTCGCAACCGCAGCCGCACCTGACTGCCGTCGAGCGGACGATTATTCCTCGGCGGGCGGCGTCCGTTCCCCGGGATCTTTGAATGAATGCGCGATCGCGCTGGAGATGGCGGTATACGTCTGCTGTTCGGCCGTCTATAAATATTGAGTTCTTTCGCCGAGCGCCGTCACGCGTCTCTCATGCTTGGTGAAGAGCCGAGCGCTGTCCGGCGCCCGCATGAAAAAACTCAAGGCCGACGGGCCGACAGGGAGGATCACCATGAAACGACGGGAATTTCTCAAGGCGGCGGGCGTTGGGATCACGACGTCCGCGGTCGTCGCGCCGGCTATCGCCCAATCGATGCCGGAGGTGAGATGGCGACTTGCAGCGAGTTGGCCGAAATCCCTCGATACGCTCTTTGGCGGATGCGAATACTTCGCCAGGCGCGTGTCCGAGATCACCGATAACAAGTTCCAGATTCAGGTGTTTGCTGCAGGCGAGCTCGTGCCGGGGCTGCAGGTGCTGGACGCCGTTCAGAACGGTACTGTCGAGATGGGCAATACCGCCCTCTACTACTATTGGGGCAAGGACCCGGCCTTCACCTTCGGCACCGCGCTGCCGTTCGGATTGAACGCGCGCCAGATGAATTCCTGGCTTCGCTTCGGTGGCGGGTCCGAGCTTCTGAATGATCTGTTGAAGAACTTCAACTGCACCGGGGTGGCAGCGGCCAATACCGGCGCTCAGATGGGCGGCTGGTTCCGCAAGGAGATCAAGTCCGTCGACGATCTCAAGGGCCTCAAGATGCGCATCGGTGGGTTTGCCGGCACGATTGTCGCCAAGGTGGGGTTGGTGCCTCAACAACTCGCCGCCGGCGACATCTATCCAGCGCTGGAGAAAGGCACACTCGATGCTTGCGAATGGGTCGGCCCTTACGACGACGAGAAGCTCGGGTTCTACAAGGTCGCGAAGTACTACTACTATCCCGGTTGGTGGGAAGGTTGCGGCCAAGCCCACAACATCACCAACCTCACCAAATGGAATGAGCTGCCGAAAAGTTATCAGTCGGCAATCCTAACCGCCTCCGGCGATGCATGGGAATGGGTCATCGGCAGGTATGACTATAACAATCCGCCTGCACTCAAACGCTTGCTGTCGCAAGGCGTGCTACTGCGTGCGTTTCCTCAGGATGTCATGGAAGCCTGCTATAAAGCCGCGACCGATATCTACGCGGAGCTGTCGAAGACGAACCCCCACTTCAAGAAGCTATACGACAGCCTCGTGGCGTTTCGCGGCGATTCTCTGCTGTGGCTGCAGGTCGCCGAGCTCTCGTTCGACAGCTTCATGATCCGCATGCGCACGCGAACCTGACGGCTCGCATTGATCACAATTAATCGCTGGGCCCCGGAGCCTCGGCTCCGGGGCTCGCGATTTTCGCGCCCGACTTCATTGCGACTTGGGTGGCGGGCCGAAATCGAGCGGCGGCGGCGGGATGTCAAGCTGGGGGATTTCGATCTGAATCTTCGACGGATCGATCTGCGGTCCCGTCCCCTTGTAATGCATGACCAAGGCCGGGAACGCAATGACGAGCCCGACTGCGATACATTGAATCACCACGAACGGTACCGCGCCCCAGTAGATTTCGCCGGTCGTCACCGGGGCCATCCGCTTGCTTGAAATGCGGTCGATATACGACTCCCGCGGCGCGACGGAGCGCAAATAGAACAACGCAAAACCGAACGGCGGGTGCATAAATGAGGTCTGCATGTTGACCCCGAGGACCACGCCGAACCAGATGAGATCGATGCCGAGCCGCTCCGCCGCCGGCCCGAGCAGCGGGATTACGATGAAGGCGATCTCGAAGAAATCGAGGAAGAATGCGAGAAAAAAAATGAAGACATTGACGAAGATCAGGAACCCGACGACCCCGCCGGGCAGGGAGACCAGAAGCTCCTCTACCCATCTGTGTCCATCAACGCCGTAGAAGGTGAGAGAGAACACGCGCGCGCCGATCAGGATGAATACGACGAAGGCAGAAAGCTTGGCGGTGATCTCGGCGGCCTGGCGCGTCAAGTCCCAGGTCAACCGCCGCTTGATGAGCGCGAGAATGAGGGCACCGCTCGCACCCATGGCCCCGCCTTCGGTCGGGGTTGCAAGCCCGATGAAGATGGTCCCGAGCACCAGGAAGATCAGGAACAGCGGCGGTACCATCACGAAGGTGACTTGTTGTGCAAGGCGCGACAGGAAACGGATCTTCAACACCCTGTCGCAAGCCCAATTCACCACCGCGACGCAAAAAGCGAAGACGATGCCGATAAACATCACGAGCACGACGTAATCCGCACCGTGCGTGGTCGAGTTTCGCATCGCAAGCACGCCGACAGTGCCGCTGACGACGAACAGCGCCGCAAGCGAGGTGAGGCCGCGTTTGCCGTCGTCTTCGCGGTATCCGATCGCCTCCAACGGCAGGCCCGGGGCGAATTTGGGAAACAGCAGCGTCACCAGCAGCACGTAGCCGGCATAGAGGCCCGCCAACATGAGGCCCGGAAGGAATGCGCCCTCGTACATGTCGCCGACCGAGCGGCCGAGCTGGTCGGCCATCACGATGAGCACCAGCGAGGGCGGGATGATCTGCGCGAGCGTTCCGGAGGCCGCGATCACGCCCGAGGCCAGACGCCGATCGTAGCCGTAGCGCAGCATGATCGGCAGCGAGATTAGCCCCATCGAAATCACCGAGGCTGCCACCACCCCGGTAGTGGCCGCCAGCAGCGCACCGACGAAGACCACTGCATAGGCAAGGCCGCCGCGGACCGTTCCGAACAGTTGGCCGATCGTGTCGAGCAGGTCTTCCGCCATGCCCGACCGCTCCAGAATGAGCCCCATGAAAGTGAAGAATGGTATCGCGAGCAGAATATCGTTGTTCATGATTCCGTAGATGCGCTCGGGCAGCGCCTGCAAGAAATCAGGGCGGAATAGGCCGAGCTCGATGCCGAGCAATCCGAAGATGAGCCCGTTGGCAGCGAGCGAGAACGCGACCGGATAGCCGAGCAGTAGGAAGACAACCAGCGACGCGAACATGATCGGCGCCATGTAATGGATGAGCATGGCTGTCATGATCGTCGTCGCTCCCGGGCCTACCGTTCGCAGCTACTCAGCATCCGTTTTGGCCAAGGCGAGAATGCGTTCGGCCTCCGCCTCCGCGGCCGAGTGCGCCCCATCCCCGCTGACGTACGGATCAGGAATGAGAGCTCGCATCACCGCAATGCGCTTGATGAGCTCGGAGATGCCCTGCCAGAACAGCAGGATGAAACCGATGAGGATGAGCGACTTCGCCGGCCATTGCGGCAATCCGCCGGCATTCATCGATTGTTCGTTGAGCCGAAACGATCGGATGAAGAAGGGAACCGAGGTGACGATCATGACGATCGTCAGCGGCAGCAAGAAGAACGCATGGCCGAAGACATCAATGCCGTCACGCCAGCGCTTCGGCAGCATGTTGTTGACGATGTCGATACGGATGTGTTCGTTGGACAGAAGGGTCCACGGCGAACACAAGAGAAAAATCGCTCCGAACAGAACCCACTGCAGTTCCAGCCAAGCGTTCGACGAGGTGTCGAACACTTTTCTGATCGTGGCATTGGTCGCGGAAATGATCACCACGATCAGGATCAGCCAAGATAAGACTTTGCCGATCCGGAAATTGACCGCGTCGATGGCGCGGCTCAGCCTGAGCAAACCCTCCACGTACGTTCCCCTTGATCTCGTCGGAGGGGTCGCCGAACCGCCGGTGCCGCCTCCTGCTTTTGGCCCCGACGGCGCCGCCGCCCGGACATCCGAACCTTCCTAGACCCCCGCGCGGACGTCAATTGGTAAAACGGACGACCCACGGGCGACAGCAGCCCGTGTTCGCCGTCCGTCCTTTGTCGTCCGGGTTATCCCCCGGTCACGCTCATGTGGCGGGAGAGCGCCGGCCGCTGATGGCGCCGGTCGATGATGAAATCGTGGCCCTTGGGCTTGCGCGAGATCGCTTCCGCAATCGCCGCATCGAGCAAATCGTTGCCTTCGGACGCGCGCAACGGCGTGCGCAGGTCGGCGGCGTCTTCCTGACCGAGGCACATGTAGAGGGTCCCCGTGCAGGTCACCCGCACCCGATTGCAGGATTCGCAGAAATTGTGGGTCAGCGGCGTGATGAAGCCGAGCCGGCCGCCGGTCTCGGCGACGTTGACGTAGCGCGCAGGCCCGCCGCTGCGATAGTCGATGTCCTCGAGCGTGAACCGTTCGCCCAAGCGCGCCCGCACGATCGACAGCGGAAGGTATTGATCGAGGCGGCCCTCGCCGACGTCGCCCAGCGGCATCACCTCGATGAGGGTCAGTTCCATGCCGCGCCCGTGCGCCCATTCGAGCAGCGCCGGGAACTCGTCCTCGTTCACGCCTTTGAGGGCAACCGCATTGATCTTGACCTTGAGTCCGGCCGCTTGCGCCGCATCGATGCCGGCCAAAACCTTGTCCAACTCTCCCCAGCGCGTGACGGCGCGGAACTTGTCGGGGTCGAGCGTGTCGAGGGAGACGTTGATGCGCCGCACCCCATGGCCGGCGAGTTCGTCGGCATATTTCGGCAGCTGCGACCCGTTGGTGGTCAGCGTAAGCTCGTCGAGCGCGCCGGTCGAGAGATGGCGCGCGAGCGAGGCGACGAGGGTCATGATGCCGCGCCGCACCAGCGGCTCGCCGCCGGTGAGGCGAAGCTTCCTCACGCCGCGCGCAATGAAGGCGCCGCACAGCCGGTCGAGTTCTTCGAGCGACAGCAGGTCGGCCTTGGGCAGGAATGTCATGTTCTCCGACATGCAATAGACGCAGCGAAAATCGCAACGATCGGTCACCGAGACGCGCAGATAGGTGATCGCGCGTCCGAACGGGTCGATCAGCGCGGGAAGCGCTTCTTGGCGGTCGAATGCGAGATTTTGCGCGTCGTGCGTCATCACGGGGCACTGCTCAGCGCCCGAGAGAGCGCACCTGTGTTAAGGCGCTCCCGGGCAAGGGCAAAGGGCGGTCTTTCCGCCGTTTCATATGGGAATTCTGACGGATATCGGCCAGAGCGTCCAGCGCTGTGGCAAGGGTCGCAACGACGATAACCGCTGCCCCGCTATGGCGCCGCCAACCGAAATTATCGCGACGGCCAGGGATAGTTGGTCGCCGACGGCGCCGCCTCCGTCGGGGCTGAAGGCGCCGGGGCAAGTGCCGGTGCAGGCGCAGGTGTCGGCGCCGCCGTCGGCGCGGGCGTAGGCGCTGCCGAGGCCATGGGGGGCGGTGCCGCGGGACGGGCCGCTGCCGCGACGGGTTTCTTCTTCGCAACCGGCTTTTTCGGCGGTGCCGCCGGCCGCAGGTCCACGTGAACCGGATTGGGCGCGAGCCGCGGCCCAGCGGCGGCGCCCTCCGCCTCCGGACGCACCGACACGGTCTGCGGCTGATAGCCGCTCAGCGCAAGCGTTACGGAGAACTCGCTGCCGGGCTGGACCGAAAGCTTACAGGGCGTGCGGCAGCTCTCGCCCAACGAGGTTTTCGCTTCCGCCCCTGGCGGCTCGGACTCAATGGCCAGCGCCTCGGGCTGCGGAGTCGACTTGAGGAAATCCAGGCTCGGCATCGTTGCGGAACATGCGGCCAGCATGAAGCCACACGCCATGACGGCAATGACTCGGCTCATGATTGGATCCCACCACCTGGGCGGCATAGGGCCGCCTCTCCCCCAAGACCACGACCATAGAAAGAAGCGCGGCAGGGCCTGCACAACCTAGGGTCCCTTTCCCCGCATGCTATGGCTTACCCGCCCTAAAAGGCCCCCAAGTGTGGCGCCGATAAGGTAAAATAGGATTAACGTCGGTTTGCCGCAGTGGGGCTGTCGGCGCGCAACAGGTCGAATACAGCGCTTGGCAGCTCGGCGAAGGTACTGATGACCCGGTCGGGCCCCAATTCGCTCACCGGGGTCTCGGTGTAGCCATGGTCGACGGCAACGACCGGAACTCCTGCCGCGCGGGCGGTAGCGATGTCGCTGATGGAGTCCCCGACCATGACCGCGTGACCGGGCTCGCCGCCGGCACGCGCGATCGTCCGCCGCAGCAAGTCCGGATGGGGCTTTTGCAACCCGAACGTGTCCGCCCCGCAAATGGCGGCGAAGCGATTTGACAGGCCGAGCGCGTCAAGGAGCCGCACCGAGAGCCATTCGAGCTTGTTGGTGCAGACCGCAAAACGGCAGCCGCCGGCGGCGAGTTGGTCGAGCGCTGTGTCGAGGCCGGGGAACGCTCGGGAGCGGTCGGCGATGTGCGCGGCATAGTGCTCGATGAAGTCTTTGACGAGGCCGTCGACCCCGGCCGCGTCGAGCGTGCGCTCTTGCGCCGCCAGCGAGCGTTCGATCATCGATCGCGCGCCGCCGCCGACCAAGTTGCGCGCGGTATCGTAGGCGACCGGCGGCAGACCTTCGCGGGCGAAGATGACGTTGAGCGTGGCGACGAGATCGGGCGCGCTGTCGACCAGCGTGCCGTCGAGATCGAAAACGACGGTCGGAGCAACCATCATCCGTGATCGCTACCGGGTGATGCGCGGGATGGCAAGGCTCGCTTTGGTGCGCGTTCGATGGCGAATGGACTATGCTCTCGCGCTGAACGGGGCTAGATAGACGCCGTCCTCGCTCCGATGCCGGGCCAATTGTTTCGATCACGATGGATCTCGATGTCCAAAAACGTGCAGCCGCCGCCCGCGCCCTCGAATTCGTGCGCCCCGGCATGCGGCTTGGCCTTGGCAGCGGCTCGACCGCCAAGCATTTTGTCGAGCTTTTGGCTGAGCGCATCCGCGCAGGCCTCGACGTGATCGCGGTGCCCACGTCGGAAGGGACTCGCAGCGACGCCGAGCGGCTGGGCGTGCCGCTCACCAATCTGGACGAGACGCCGCAGCTTGATCTTACCGTCGACGGCGCCGACGAAATCGCGCACGATCTGAGCCTGATCAAGGGCGGCGGCGGCGCGCTGCTGCATGAAAAGATCGTCGCCTCGGCCTCCGCGCGCATGATCGTGATCGCCGATGAATCGAAGTGGGTGTCCGCGCTCGGCCGCTTCCCGCTGCCGGCCGAGGTGGTGCCGTTCGGATTGGCCGCCACGAGGCGGGCGGTCGAGGCTGCGGCCGCGGATATG
>Ga0137365_10005318_pt1 | contig 10321 bp, 7 predicted proteins | sample SagtaG_9_FD_104799 | JGI IMG/M metagenome (GOLD analysis project Ga0137365, IMG submission 104799) | Vadose zone soil microbial communities from Sagehorn Ranch, Mendocino, California, USA - Sage1_L_40_16 metaG | ecosystem: Environmental > Terrestrial > Soil > Vadose zone | place: USA: California... | reverse complement strand
CGAGAGGGCCTTCGGCGCGACCGCGGCGAGCGGCGTAGAATTGTCCACCGTGGTCGCGAGCGGGTCGGCCCGATGCCCGCCAGATTCGAACGCCTTGCACATCCTTTCCGCCGCGGTCCACGCGGCGACGCGGGTGGAGGCCAGCGCGAACACCGTCGAACCGGATCCGCTCATCGCGAATCCCGCGGCGCCGGCCGCCAAGGCTGCCGCCCGTGCATCTTCGAAGCCCGGGATCGCTGCGGACCGGGCGGGCTCAACGAGGCGGTCCTCCAGGCAGCGACCCGCGAGGGCCGCGTCGCCCCGCGAGAGCGCTAACGCCAACGTGGCGGCCCGCCCGATGTTTCCGACGGCATCCCGCAGCGGGACGGTCTCGGGGAGGAGCCGCCGCATGTCCGCGGTCTTGAGCACGACGTCGGGGATCGCGATCGCGATGGCGATCCGCGGGCTCACGGATTCGCGGGCCAGAACGAGGGGCTCGGTCGAGGCGATCGCGACGAACCCGCCGAGGAGCGCCCCGGCGACGTTGTCGTAGTGGCGGCCCGCGACGGACGCTTCGCCCTCGACGGCGGCCTGGATGAAGCCCTGGACCCCGAGGGACCTCGAACGAGGGAACGCCTTCAGGAAAGCCAGCGCCGCCGCGGCGCACGAGGCCGCAGAGCTCCCGAGCCCCCGCCCGGGCGGGATTCCTTTCTGCACGCGGACCGCGAGAGGCTGCCTCACATGGGTGCGCTGGCGGAGGGCCTCGATCACAATCCCCGCCGTGTTGTGGGCGAATTCCGTCGGGATCGATCCGGCGCCGAGACCCGTCACCGCCAGCGAATCTTCGTTCGCGGGCCGGATCGCGACGTCGTCGGACAGCCCCCGCACCGCCAGGCTGAACACGTCGAACCCCGGACCGACGTTCGCGATCGTGGCCGGCGCGCGGGCGTGCACCCAGCCCGACGCCATGGACCGCCTCATCCGCCGGCGATGGCGGGGAGCAAGTCGACGGTCGCGTCGCGTGGGATCGGCGTCTCGAGACCCTTGATGTACCGAGCATCCTCGCCGTTCACGTAGACGTTCACGAACCGCTTGAGCCGACCGTCCCCGTCGAATATCCGTTGGTGGAATTGCCGACCGTACCTGCCCGTGACGATCTCGAAGAGCTGGGCGAGCGTCCCCTCGAATTCCAGGTCGATCTCCCGCTCGCCTTGCGTCGCGACGGCGATGGGAGAGGCGAGGACGAGCCTAACCATGGCCGATCCCTCCGAGGAACGCATCGACCGCCGCGGGCGTCGGCGGGACGGGCGTCAGCGGCGGGAACGTCTCCCGCCAGACACCGGGCGCCTTCAGCCCGTTTCCCGTCACGAGCAGCACGACGCGCTCGTCGCGATCGATCCGGCCGTCCTCGCGCGCCCGTTTCAGGGTCGCGACGGTGGTGCCGCCCGCCGGTTCCGTGAACACGCCCTCCGTCCGGGCGAGGAGCCCCTGTCCCCCGAGGATCTCCGCGTCGTTCGGAGCGTCCGCGAAGCCGCGCGTCGTGCGCATAGCCTGAATCGCTTCGTAGCCGGACGCGGGATCGCCGATGGCCAGGGACTCTGCGATCGTCTCGGGCCTCTTGACGGGACGCGGTCGTCCGTCGGGCGCCTCGAAGCCCCGGACGATCGGGGCGCAGCCCGAGGCCTGCGTCCCCACGAGCCGCGTCGCATCCCCGGAGACCTCGTCGAGCTCGCGGAGTTCTCGTATTCCCTTGTCGACCGAGGTGAGGAGCAGGCCGGATCCGAGGGGCACGATGATCACGCCGGGCAAGTCGAACCCGAGCTGCTCCCACGTCTCGAGCAAGAGCGTCTTGGAACCTTCCGCGTAGTACGGTCGCAGGTTGATGTTCACGAACCCCCAACCGCGACGATCCGCGGCGAGCAACGCGACGCGGTTCGCCTCGTCGTACGTCCCGTCGACCGCGACGACCGTGGCCCCATAGATTCGCGGCACGAGCAGCTTCCCCGGCTCGAGGGAGGCGGGGGCGAAGACGTAGCAAGGGAGGCGCGCCTTCGCCGCGGCGGCGGCCGTGGCCGCGGCGAGGTTGCCGGTCGATGCGCAGCCGACGGCGGGGAGGTTCCATTCCCGAGCCTTCGCGACCGCCACGGCGACCGGCCGGTCTTTGAACGAATACGTCGGATTGACCGTGTCGTCCTTGACCCACACGTCTCGGAGGTCGAGGGCCTTCCCGAGGTTCTCGGCGCGCCGGAGCGGCGTGAAGCCAACCTGGAGGTCGACCTTCGCGGTTTCGTCGAAGACGGGCAGGAGCTCCCGATACCGCCAGAGGTCGCGGGACCGGGCGGCCAGCGCCTCGCGACGGAACGCCTCGCGCACCGCGTCGAACTCGTACGCGACTTCGAGCGGGCCGAAGCAGGCGTCGCAGACCGTGAGCTGCGCCGGAGGATACTCCGCGCCGCACTCTCGACAACGAAGTCCGCGCACGTAGCCCATTTGATCGACTCTCCGAGCGCCGCGTCGGGGACCGATGAAATCTAGATAAGTGTTGTGACGGAAAATAGTCGGACGGGAATACCGATATTCGTATCGGAAGTCCTCGGCGATCTAGTCCGTCGTCCAGAACGCCTTCGCAGTCCACGTTCCCTGCCACCGCAAGTCGAATTCGTATGCGCTGAGCGAGGGCAGCGGGGCTCCGTCGCCGGAAACGAGGAACGAATCGCCGACGCCCGGGGCGCCGTCGGCGTCGGGATCCAGCCATGTGATCCGATAGAAGTTCGGTCCGATCGAGAAGCGTGCTATCGACTGGGGCGGCCCGAGCCCGATGGACGGACCCGGAAAGTCGTTGACGACAAGCGTCGTCTCGAATCCGCCGTACGAATACGGTCCGCCCGATTCGCCCTGCACGAGGAAGGACGCGTTGCCGTCGACGAGGGACACGTCGGAAAAGACGAGCTTGTCCGTCGGAAGGGGCCGAGACGGCAAGAGCGAGTCGACGTAAAATGCCGCGGCGACGACGAGCCCGACCGCGACGAAGCTCAAGAGCACGAACCGAAGGGTTCGGCGCTCGCGAATCGAATCGCCCCTGGCCTCGGTCGCGCCCGGGAGGTCGCGGCTTTCGGTGTCGCTCCCGACCGGATCCTCGGCGGGTGGCATAACTTGGCCATGGAGCCGAGCATCGCTGATAAGCCTCTCGTCCGCAAGGTGGTCTTCCACCGGAGGTGTGTGACCAACCCCGCGGCTGTCGTAGCCATGGTTGCGACGGGGGGAGGTCGCCGAAAGTGAAAATCCGGACGAAGGTTCTAAAGCTTTATGCCGCGAGAACTCCGTTGGCGGCCCGGCCCTCCATGCTCGCGTGCCGGGTTCTCGATCCCCACTGCCACCGGCCAGTGTCGACCGCTCCCGCCAAGAGGGACAGGGAGCCATGACGGCCACCGGCGAAGCGGATCCGACGGGATCGACTCCGCTGGGCAGGAAGCAACCAGGGCGCCGCCCAAGATGGCTCGCGAAGGTTTCAGCGCGAACAATCGGGCTGTGGATCCTCGTCGGGGGCTTGTCCGCCCTCGCCGTGATCATCGCGGTCGCAATCGCCATCGCGCAGGTTCGAGGCTTCTCGCCCGCGCCGCTCGGGCTCGGCTTGCTGTTTCTCGCTCCGATCGCCGGCGCGGTCGTCGCGATCGCCTTATACGCCCGGAGCCTGAGCCGAGCGACGCTCGGGCGAGCGGAGGCCGTCGAGGCCGCCCGCGCGAGCGAGAGCGGCTTCCGGACGGTCGCGGCAACGATGGCGGACGGCATCGTGACGATCGACGAGAAAAGTCGAATCCAGTTCGTGAACGAGTCGGCCGCGAGGATTTTCGGCTATTCCCAGGACGAGCTCCTTGGCCAGGAGCTCACGATGCTCATGCCCGAACGGTTCCGGCCCCTCCATCTCCGGTCGTTCCGTCGGTACAACGAGACGGGCGAGAAGCATGTCCCGTGGCAGAGCATCGAGTTCTTCGGCCTCCACAAGAACGGACGAGAGATCCCGATCGAAGTGTCGTTGGGGGAATACAGGACGGCCGACCGGCGCTTGTTCACCGGCGTCTTGCGCGACGTCACGGAAAGGAGGGGAGAACAGGAAGCGATGGGGCGGCTCGCAGCCATCGTCGAGAGTTCGCAAGACGCGATCATCGGGAAGACGCTCGAGGGACGAATCACAAGCTGGAACCGTGGGGCCGAGCGCATCTACGGCTACACGGCCGACGAGGCACTCGGCCAGCCAATTGCGCTCCTCGCGGCGGACGAAGCTCGGGACGAACTCCGGCGAATCATGGAGAAAATCCAGAGGGGAGAGGCGATTCCTCGTTTCGAAACGACCCGGATCCGAAAGGACGGGCGGAGGATCTCGGTCGCCCTCACCATCTCTCCAATCCGAGATTCGGCCGGCCGACTCGTCGGAGCCGCGACGATCGCGAGGGATGTGACGGAGGAGGCCGCACTGCGACGGCGACTCCTCGAGAGCGAGCGCTGGGGTTCGATGGGACGAATCGCCTCGTTCGTCGCCCACGAAATCAACACGCCGCTCACGAACATTTCGCTCCTCACGGCGAGCATCAAGCGCCGGACGGACGACCCCGAGATTCAGACACGCCTTGGAAAGATCACGGCGCAAGGGAAAATTGCCGCAAGCATCACCGCGGAACTCCTAAAATTCGGGAAGCCGGGCACGCTGAACGTCGCGGACGTCGACTTGGCCGAGATTGTCCGCGCGTCCGTGGAGCAAGCCGAGGTCTACTGCAAGGCCGATGTCGCCACGCGCGTCGAACTCGGGGATCGACCGATCCCCTGCCGGGCCGATCCGATCCGCATGCAGGAGGTCCTGGTCAACCTCCTGAAGAACGCGTACGAGGCGACGTCGAAAGGCGCCGTGCGGGTGCGAACGGAGGAGCAGAGGGACTTCCTCGCCGTCGTCGTCTCCGACACCGGGACGGGCATGCCCCCGGACGTACAGAAGCGCATCTTCGAACCGTTCTTTACGACGAAGAAGAAGGGGGAAGGCACGGGCCTCGGCCTCGCGCTGAGCAAGAACTTCGTCGTCGCTCACGGCGGAGATATCGTCGTCACGTCGGAGGAAGGAAGAGGCTCGGCGTTCACGGTCCTGCTCCCGCGGAATCTCGAGGCCGTGTCGTCCGCAGAGGCGCCCCGCCCCGAAGATGCCGAGGGACGAGAGCCACCACCGCGCGAGCCCGCGCGGGTCGATGTGTCGCCGGACCCCCCTTAGGCCGGCGGGCCCCGAAGCTTGTCGAGCGGAATTGACCGACCGCATAATACCCGAGCGGGTCTCGAGGCGTCGGGTGATTGTGTGAGGGGGTCCGAGCCACAAGGCCGAAGGCCGTCCGTCCTCGTCGTCGACGACGACGAAGGCATCCGCGAGAACCTGGCGGAGCTGCTTTCGATGGACGACTACCGAACCTTCACGGCGGCGAGCGCGGAGGAGGCGTTGGAGCGCATCGAGGCCGACGAGGTCGACCTGCTCCTGACGGACTTCCAGATGCCCGGTGCCAGCGGCGTGGAGCTAATCGAAGCCGCCCGACGAACGCGACCGGCGCTCCCCGCAATCTTGATCACGGCCTTTCCGTACGTCTACGAGCAAATCGACCCCACACGGCGTCGCGGGGTGACGCTCCTGTTGAAGCCGTTCGCGGCCGAGGAAGTCCTCCGGATCGTCGCCCGGGTCCTCCGGCCGTGACACCGTCAGGCGCCGACGCGGCGGAGCGAACCGCGCCAGAAGTGGGCCCGGCCAGATTTGGACTGGCGACCTCCCGGTTATCAGCCGGGCGCTCCAACCGGGCTAAGCTACGGGCCCGCGGGGCCGCGGAAGATGGTGACGCGACTTAAACGTTCTCTCGCTCGACTGCGTTGCGAATCGGAGGCGCAGACTCCGCGTTCGTTCCCCTTCACCCGAGAGGTCGCGCCGGACCATCGAGCGACCCGAGGCGCGATCCGGATTCCGATGTGCTACGGTCGTCCCTTCCGGCCCGCTCTCCGCCTCGAGAGTGTGAGCGCAACCTCGGCCGCCGCGACCACACCGATCACGATCGCGACGGCCACGCCGATGAGGACGACCGGCGGCAGGCCGGCGACCGAGACCGGGGTCTGCAAAATCACGGTAATCGTCTTGGTCTGCGTGTTGCCCGAGGTGTCCGTCACCCGAACGTAGATCGTGTTCGAGCCTTCTTGGAGCGTCACCGTCGCGGACCATGAGGTCGTGCCCGTCGCGGTGACCCAGTTCGTTCCGTCCATGCTGAGATCTACCTTCTGGACGGCGACGTTGTCCGAAGCCGTTCCGTTGACGGTCAGGGTGGCGGACGTCACCGTCGCTCCGGATGTCGGCGAAACGATCACGACCGTGGGCTTTGTGGTATCCGGGGGCGGCGCCGGCATCGTGGAAACTTCTGAGCTCCGCTGGCCTTCCCCGGCCCCGTTCACCGCGCTCACCTGATAATAATACGTGACGCCGTTCGTGAGGCCGGCGTCGGTGTAGGAGAGGACGTTGCCGAGCTCCGCGACAAGCGACTCCGCGGCGGCGATGGTGCCGCGGTAGAGGTTGTAGCCGGTAATCGGCGATCCGCCGTCGGAGGACGGAGCCAGCCACGAGAGCGCGACTTGCGCATCGCCCGCCGTCGGCGGGAAGACCGCGGGGGCCGAGGGCGTCGCCGCCGGCGTGGCGGCGACTTCGTCCGACTTCGGCCCCTCTGCAATCGCGGTCGAGGCGCTCACCTGGTAGTAGTACGTCGCGCCATTCGTGACTGCGGTGTCCGTGTAGGAAAGGACCTCGTCGAGGATCTTGAACTGCGTCTCCCCGCCTGACGATGTCCCTCGGTACACAGAGTAGTTCGTGATCGGCGAGCCGCCGTCGGAGGACGGTGCCTGCCATGCGAGCACAACCCGGACGTCGCCGGGATTCGCCCCCAAGTTCTGCGGCGCGGATGGGATTGTGACCGGAGTGGCCGAGACCTCGCTCGACGGGGGGCTTTCTCCCACGGCGTTCACCGCACTCACCTGATAGTAATATGTGAGGCCATTCGTCACTCCCACGTCCGTGTAGGAGCGGACATCCCCGAGCGTCGCGATCTGCGTCTCGCTGCCGGGCGACGTCCCCCGGTAGATGAGGTAGTTGGTAATCGGGAGGCCTCCGTTGGAGGCCGGCGCGAGCCATGCGAGGTCGACCCGGCGGTCGCTGGAAGTCGCTTCCAAATTCTGCGGCGCGGACGGGATCGTGGCCGGCGTGGCCGAGACCTCGCTCGACGGCGGGCTCTCTCCCACGGCGTTCACCGCACCCACTTCGTAGTAGTACGTCACCCCGTTCGTGAGGCCCGTGTCGGTGTACGTCAGCTCGGTGCCTGCATCGGCGACGAAGCCTTCGCCGCCCGACTCGGTCCCACGGTAGATCCGGTAGTTCGTGATTGGCGTACCGCCGTCGGAGGACGGTGCCTGCCACGTCAGGGTGACCTGGGCGTCGCCCGCGGTCCCCTCCAGGTTCTGAGGCGCGGACGGAGCGGTGGCGTGTAAGGCAAGTTCGTAGATGTAGGCGGCCCCCGTGTGGCGGTCCTTGAAGGGGGCGCCGATGAGGGCCGTGTCACCGCTGACGGACACACCCACGTCTGCGAAACCATCACCGGTTGCACCGTCGCTCGCGGTCAGCTTCGCTTTCTGGGACCAAGTCGTACCGTTCCGGACGAACAGGTACGCGGAACCAGAATCGGTCCCGCGATCGTCGTCGCCCGGCGCCCCGATGACGGCGATCTCTCCGTCGAGAGAGAGCCCTAGGCCGAACGCATCACCGGCGGCGGTATCATTCGCGCCAAGCTTCGCCTCCTGCGACCAGTTCGTCCCATTCCGGACGTAGACGTAGGCGGCTCCCGTAGCGTTGTCTTTGCCAGGGGCCGTGACGAGGGCTGTGTCCCTCCCGAGGGAAACGCGATTCCCGAACAAGTCCCCCGGCAGCCCATCGCTCGCTGTAAGCTTCGCCTCCTGCGACCAGTTCGTCCCATTCCGGACGTAGACGTAGGCGGCTCCCGTGCCCCTTCTTTTGCCGGGGGCCCCGATTACCGCGGCGTCGCCGTTGATGGAGCCGCCGAAACCGTCCCCTGACGCCCCATCGCCTGCCGTAAGCCTCGCCTGCTGAGACCAGGTCGTCCCGCTTCGGACGAAGACGTAGGCGGCTTCCGTCTGATTGTTCTTGTAGACCGCACCGATCAAAGCGGTGTCCCCGTCGAGCGCCACGTAGATGCCAAAGGACACGAAGGGCGCGGCATCGCTCGCCGTGAGCTTCGCCTGTTGCGACCAGGTCGTCCCGCTCCGGACGAAGACGTAGGCGGCTCCCGTGCCGTTGCCACCGTAGGGGGCCCCGACGAGTGTTGTATTCTCGCTTATAGAGGAGAACGTTCCGAATGCGTCATACGGGGCGCCGTCGCTCGCCGTGAGCTTCGCCTGTTGCGACCAGGTCGTCCCGCTTCGGACGAAGACGTAGGCGGCTCCCGTGCCGCTGTCTTTGCCCGGCGCCCCGATCACCGCGGTGTCCCCGCTCATGGACACGCCGAGACCGCCGAAGAGGTCGCCGATGGCGCCATCGTTCGGCACGAGTCTCGTTTCCGTGACCGTGGCCGCTCCACGAACGCCGGCAAGGACGAGAACGAGAAGGAGCGTCCCAACCGTCAGGACTGATGCCCACCGAAATTTCATCTTCCTCCCCCATGCCGGCGACGACGGCAGCGCTTCAGCTTGGAACATATGAACCTGGCTCTATTAGGCCGTTTCCGCGGTGATCTCTCGGGCGGGTCCCCCGCGGATACCCGACGATGTCGAATTTTGAAGGATCGTCGCCCGGGGGACCCGGGCCAAATGGTGCGGTCACGAGTCAGCGTCGCTTCGGGCCGGATGTCTCCCTCCGCAACGAGAGTCGAAGGGGAATAACCATCCCGAAACGCTTATTATCACCACGCCAAATCGGACGCCTCGGGACGATATGGAGGCCCTTGAGGCCATCAAGTCGGTGAAGAGCGTGAGCAAGTACAAGCCCGATCCGGTCCCCGAGCAGAAAGTCCAGGCGATCATGAACGCGGCCCGATTCGCCCATTCGGCGGAGAACCTGCAGCCGTGGAAGTTCATCGTCGTCTCGGACGAGGACGCGAAGCGGAAACTCGCGGGCGCCTGCACGAACTCGAAGCACATGGCCGACGCGCCCTTGGTGGTCGTCGCGTGTGCCCGGCTCGACGAGGCGGTCGCGATGATCGGCGGATACATGAACTCGTATCCGGTCGATGTGGGCATGGCCCTTGCGAACGTCACCGTGGCGGCCACGAGTGAGGGGCTAGGGACCTCCTGGATCTTCGCCTTCAACGAGGAGAAGGTGAAGGCCCTCCTGAGCATCCCGGCGGACGTCCACGTGGTGGGGTTCACACCGTTGGGCGTCCCGGAGGCGTTCGAGCCTCCGGCGGGCAGGAAACACCTCTCGGAGATCCTCGCGTACAACGCGTACGACTGAGACCTCCGGGATCCCACGGTCCTCGAGCAGGCATCGATGGCCCAGCGCGCCCTCACTCCCGGCAACGCCGCCTACTGCAGCGAATGCGGAGCGGAGACGCTGCCGGACGCCGCCGCGTGCGCGCGGTGCGGGAAGGCGTTCGAGGGCTCGATCGAGGCGATCCTGTGTCCCATTTGCAACTCGATCAACGCCGCCAAGTCGACGGAGTGCGTGAACTGCAACGCGAGGTTCCCGGAACCCGGCTCGCTCACGCCCGTCCGACCGCCCCTCGAGCCCGCCGCGGGTTCCCCCGCGGAAGAGTACCTGCGACGGATCCTGCAGCTCAGCCGCGAAAGGGCGAAAGCCCGGAGCGCACCCCCGGCCAGCGCGCGACGCGACGCCGATCTTCCGGCCATATCGGACGCCTCCGAACAACCCGGCGGCGCGCTGGACGAGTCGCTCTGGAAGCTCGCCGAGCCGTTCGATCGGATGCTCGACCGGCGCAAGCGGCGTCTCGAGCACATGGACGCGCTAATCGAGCGGGCGCGGGACCGCATCCGGTCGCTCGAATCGTCGACGGATCCAAAGGACGTCCGAGAGCGCGAGGAGCTGAAAGGCCAGATCGCGGGCCTTCTGCTCCAGAAGGAGGACATCCTCAAGCTCGAAGAGGGGCTCGTCGACATGGAGCACACGTACCGGAACATCCTGCGCATGCAGGAGGACGAGCTCAAGGCGCGGGAGTCCTCCCTCCGGAGTCGCGTGGAGGCGTTCCGTCGCGAGCTCGAGTCGCGCGAGAAGGAGTTCGGGCAGCTCAAGGAACGGGAGTCGGACGTCCTCCGCCGG
>Ga0137365_10005316_pt1 | contig 10321 bp, 9 predicted proteins | sample SagtaG_9_FD_104799 | JGI IMG/M metagenome (GOLD analysis project Ga0137365, IMG submission 104799) | Vadose zone soil microbial communities from Sagehorn Ranch, Mendocino, California, USA - Sage1_L_40_16 metaG | ecosystem: Environmental > Terrestrial > Soil > Vadose zone | place: USA: California... | reverse complement strand
GCCACGTTGGTGTTGTCCCAGGTGCCGCCCATGCCGACCTCGATCACCGCGACGTCGGCCGGCGCGTCCGCGAAGGCTGCGAACGCCATCCCCACCAGCACCTCGAAGAAGGACAGCGGAACCCCGGAGCTGTCATCGACCATCGTCAGGTAGGGCTCGAGCTCGCGGTACAGCTCGACGAACTGGTGCTCGCTGACCGGCTCGCCGTCCACGCAGATCCGCTCCCTGATCGACACCAGATGCGGGCTGGTGAACAGCCCGGTGCGCAGTCCGCGAGCACGCAGCAGGGTGTCGATCATCCGGGCGGTCGAGGTCTTGCCGTTGGTCCCGGTGATATGGATCACCGGGTAGGCCCGCTGCGGGTCGCCGAGCAGGTGGACCAGGGACCTGATCCGCTCCAGTGACGGGTCGATCGAGTGCTCGGGCCTGCGCGCCAGGATGAGCCTGGTTACCTCGGCGAACTCGGCGGATCTGGTCGCTGGTGCGTCCGGCCTGCCGGAACCGCCTGCACCACCGTCGTGTCGGTCTGCGTGGGTCACGTCAGCAGAGTCTACGAAGCGGCCAGACCGCCTGCGGCGGTCGCGTCCTCCGCGGCCCGGCGATCCGACCACGAGCCGCCGCAATAACTGGACCGTTGCGAACCGGCCCGGCCTGCTGCTTGCCGACGAGCCCATGGGTGAGCTGGACACCGGGACGGCGGATCAGGTGTTCGGCGCGCTCAGGCACTCCAGCGCGGAGACCGGCGTCACCGTACTGGTCGTGACCCACGACGCGGCGGTATCGGAGCACATGAACCGCACCATCGCGATCCGTGACGGCCGGATCAGCACCGAGGTGCCGCGCAGGAGGCCGTCGGCCGGCCGATCAGTTAGATCAGCTAGATCAGCTAGGTCGGCGAAGGCTTCGCGCGGATGCGGCGGGTTCTGCCGTTCTTCGTGAGGTATTCGGCGGGAATGCGCAATTCAGCCGCTCTTGCTGGTCTATTCTGCTCTTCGGCGCCGGCCCCACAGCTCCGGTGCGGCTGATTGTGCTGCGAGGCGACGAGATGGATCAGATGGCCGGGTCGATCACCGCCAGCCGCGGCCAGGCCGTCGGTTACATCACCGACGAACCGGACCAGCCGGACCCGGACGACAGCGTGCTTGGCAATTGCGTTACCGCCGATTCCGGCACCATCTCCCTGGTAGCCCCGTCCCCAGCGTTGCCGCCCCCCGCGCCGTCCTTCATGCTGCCATCGCCGGCACCGCCGCCCCCCGCGCCGTCCTTCATGCTGCCATCGCCGGCACCGCCGCCCCCCGCGCCGTCCTTCGTGCTGCCATCGCCGGCACCCGAGGCAGCGCTGCCAGGGCCGCCGCCGATGCCCGCCTGGCTGATCAACCCGCCAGGGAAACGGCACCGCAGGAAGGCGGCGCTGGCCCTGGCCGCCATGACCCTGGCCTGCGCCGCGCTCGCCTATGCGGCGACTTTGCTGGCGCTCAAGGGGGTCAGCGTCGGCGCTGCCCAGGACAGCTTCGCCGGCCAGCTCGCGGCTCCGGCGCCCGATGAAGCCGGCGGCCTTCCGCTGCGCTCCCCCGTGGTGGGCAATCAGGGAACCAGGCGCGCGATCGCGGAGTTCCGCCGCCGGTTCGGCGAGCTGACCAGCCATCGGCTAACCGCATACCCGATCGGCCTGTACAGCGAGCCGGGACGGGTCGACCCGGTGACCAACGCACCGGCGTGGATCATGTACCTGGGCTTCAATCCGCCGGCCGAGCAGGCCAGCCCGGTGGTCACCGTCGGCGCGCTGCTGACCACGCTGGCCGGGCCGGCCGCTCACGACCGGCCGTGGCGGGTCGCCCCTGGGCCGGCCGGCGGCGCCGCCAAGTGCGTGATCACGGTGATCAGCAGGACCCAGATGGCGGTGTGCGGCTGGGCGACGGGCTGGACCATGGGCGCGCTGATGTCGCCCACCAGGGACACCAACGTGACCGAGCTTGCCTACCTGATGAGCCGGATACGGCCCGACCTCGTGCGGCGCTGATCCCTGGCAGCCCGCCGCGGGCGCAGGAGGCGCCGGTCAGGCCGACTTCTCGCGCGGCGTCCTGCGGCTGACGTCGCGCGGCACGATCGTCGGGTTGACGTTCTCAAGCACCGCCGCGGCGGTGATCACGACGCGCTCCACATCCTTGCGGCTCGGCACCTCGTACATCACCGACAGCAGCACTTCTTCCAGGATCGCGCGCAGCCCGCGGGCTCCCGTGCCGCGCAGGATCGCCTGGTCGGCCACCGCCTCAAGGGCATCGTCGGTGAACTCCAGGTCAACCCCGTCCAGCTCGAACAGCCTGCGGTACTGCCTGACCAATGCGTTCCTCGGCTCGGTCAGGATCCTGATCAGGGCGTCCCGGTCCAGGTTGTGCACGCTGGTGATGACCGGAAGCCGCCCGACGAACTCAGGGATCATGCCGAACTTGAGCAGATCCTCTGGCATCACGGCGGCGAACTGGTCAGACACCGACCGGTCCGTCTTCACCCGCAGGACCGCGCCGAAGCCCATGCCGCTCCGGCCGACCCGCTGCTCGATGATCTTCTCCAGGCCCGCGAACGCTCCGCCGCAGATGAACAGCACGTTGGTTGTGTCGATCTGGATGAACTCCTGGTGCGGATGCTTGCGGCCGCCCTGCGGCGGCACCGAAGCGGTCGTGCCCTCCAGGATCTTCAGCAGGGCCTGCTGCACCCCCTCGCCTGAGACATCGCGGGTGATCGACGGATTCTCGCTCTTCCTGGCGATCTTGTCGATCTCATCGATGTAGATGATCCCCGTCTCGGCCTTCTTGACGTCATAGTCCGCCGCCTGGATGAGCTTGAGCAGGATGTTCTCGACGTCCTCGCCGACGTAGCCGGCCTCGGTCAGTGCGGTGGCGTCCGCGATCGCGAACGGGACGTTCAGCAGCCTAGCCAGCGTCTGGGCAAGCAGCGTCTTGCCTGAGCCGGTCGGGCCGAGCAGCAAGATGTTGGACTTGGCCAGCTCGACGCCGTCCTCGGCGGCGGCCCGCTCGCCGCCGGACTGGATCCGCTTGTAGTGGTTGTAGACCGCGACCGACAGGCCCTTCTTGGCCTTCTCCTGGCCGATCACATAGGAGTCGAGGAACTCGTAGATCTCCCGCGGCTTCGGCAGGCTGTCCCACTTGATCTCGGACGGCTCGGCGAGTTCCTCCTCGATGATCTCGTTGCACAGGTCGATGCATTCATCGCAGATGTAGACGCCGGGCCCGGCGATCAGCTTCTTAACCTGCTTCTGGCTCTTGCCACAGAACGAGCACTTCAGCAGATCACCGCCATCGCCGATGCGTGCCACCAGTTACCCCTTCTGCTGCGCCGCCCTAGGGACGGCTCGAACCACCTGAAGCAGCTGCTCCGCCGCAGTCACGGCTTGACGCCGAGACTAGACGGTACCGCGTCCGTGGCGGTAGTCGCTGCTCCACGGGCATTACCGCGACCGCGTCGCCGCCAACGCCGCACACCCGCTAGGACGACACTACCTCGGGCCTGCGCTTCACCATCGTGAGAACATCATCCACCAGTCCGTAGTCCCTGGCTTCATGCGCCGTCAGGAATTTGTCGCGCTCGATGTCGTGGCGGATCTCCGCCTCGTCCTTGCCGGTGTGCTTGGCAAGCACCTGCTCCATGGCCTGGCGCATCCGCTGGATTTCCTTGGCCTGAATCTCCAGGTCACTGGACTGGCCGTAGCCGCTCTCCACGGCTGGCTGGTGGATCAGCATCCGCGAGTTCGGCAAGGCCATCCGCTTGCCCTTGGTTCCCGCCGCCAGCAGGACCGCGGCCGCCGAGGCTGCCTGGCCGAGGCAGAACGTCTGGATCTCAGGCTGGATGTACTGCATGGTGTCGTAGATGGCCATCATCGAGGTCATCGACCCGCCGGGCGAGTTGATGTAGATGAGGATGTCACGGTCGGGATCGAGCGATTCCAGCGTGATCAGCTGTGCCATCACGTCGTTGGCCGACGCGTCGTCGATCTGCACGCCGAGGAAGATGATTCGTTCCTCGAACAGCTTGTTGTACGGGTTCATCTCCTTGATCCCGTACGGCGTCCGCTCGACAAAGGACGGCAGGACGTACCTGGCCTCGGCCAGGCCCGGCCGCCAGGATCGGGTCAAGCCTGTGCCCACCTTCGGCTCCTTCGGTGTTGGCTGGAAGTTCATGACACCGCGCCTTCCGTCGGGACCTCGACGGCACTGCGGACAACGTGGTCGACGAAGCCGTAGTCCTTGGCCTCCTCGGCGGTGAACCAGCGGTCGCGGTCGGAGTCCGCCTCCACCTGGTCCACGGTCTGGCCGGTGTGCAGCGCCGTCCGCTCGGCAAGCACCCGCTTCAGGTACAGGATCTGTTCCGCCTGAATCCTGATGTCCGACGCCGTACCGCCGATGCCGCCGTGCGGCTGGTGCAGCATGATCTGGGCGTGCGGCATCGCATAGCGCTTGCCGGTCGTGCCAGCGCACAGCAGGAACTGGCCCATCGACGCGGCCATGCCCATGGCATAGGTGGCCACGTCGTTCGGCACGTACTGCATCACGTCGTAGATGGCCAGCCCGGCGCTGACCGAGCCGCCAGGCGAGTTGATGTACAGGCTGATGTCGCGCTTGGCGTCCTCGGCCGCCAGCAGCACCATCTCGGCGCAGATGCGGTTGGCGGTATCGTCGTCGACCTGCTGGCCGAGGAAGATGATCCGGTGCCGCAGCAGCCGCTGGAAGAGCTGATCGCCCAATGGCAGCAGCGGGGCCTCCGTGGCCCGCGCGAATACGCTGGCCAGCGGCCGGGCTTCTGGCTGCCTAGTCACGGTGCCTCCTGGATGTGATGCCTGCACGGCGCCCGCTGCGCCGCGCCGTTCCGCGCCACAAAGTCTCACAGCGACCCTAACCCGGTGCCGGGGCCGACCGATCCGTAGCGGCCGCCTGTTCGCTCTGGGCGCAGGCGGCGACCACACGCTGTAGCCGAGCCGCCGTCATGACCTGCCCTGTGCTGGCAATCCCGCCTTGCCTCGGCGGCGCTGCTCGCCTGGTTAGGAGCCCGGCCGCTTACTGGCCCGCCTGGCCGCACGGCCCTTGGGCGCCGGCGCCTCGGCCTCGGCCTCGGCCTCGGCATCGGCATCGGCTCCAGGTTCCTCGCCGACCGGCTCGCCAGCCGCGGAGTCGCCGGCGGCGTCCTCGTCCGGCTGCGCGCCGATCTGCACCTGCCGGCCGGACTGGTCGGTCACCTGCACCCGCTCGGCGAGCAGGCCGGCCGCCTTGGACCGCAGCACGTCCCCGACCACCGCGCCGAGCTGGCCCTGGCTGGTCAGCTGCCTGGCCAGCTGATCCGGGCTGACGCCCTGCTGATAGGCCATCTGGGTCACGTACTGGCCCACTTCCTCCTGGCTGGGCTCCAGCTTCTCGCGCTCGGCGAACTGGTCGAGGATGAACCTGGCCCTGACCGAGCGCCGTACGTCGTCGGAGATCTCCTTCTCGACATCGGCGACGGTCAGGCTGCGGCTCTCAGCGAACGCCTCCATCGTCAGCCCGGCCCGGTCCAGTTCGGCGGCCAGCGACTGCTGCCGGTGCTCCACCTCGTGCTCGACGACCGACTCAGGCAGCGGCATGTCGATCTGCTCGAGCAGCGCCTCGACCGCGCGGTCCCGCGCCTGGCCGGCCTGGCCCGCCCGCCGCATCACTTCCATCTGCTTGCGGGTGCTCGCCCGCAGCTCGCCGACGGTGTTGAACTCGCTGGCCGACTGGGCGAAATCGTCGTCGAGGCCGGGCAGGTCCTTGACCTTGACGCCCCGCACGGTCACGGTCACATCGGCCAGGCTCCCGGCGTGCTCTCCCCCGGCAAGCTCGGTCTGGAAGGTCTTGGTGTCCTGCGCGGCCAAGCCGGCCAGCGCATCGTCCAGGCCCTCCAGGATCGAACCGCTGCCGACCTCGTAGGAGATGCCCGTCGCCTGCGCATCCTCCACCGGCTGGCCATCCACCTGTGCCGACAGGTCGATCGAGACATAGTCGCCGGCCTGCGCAGGGCGGTCGGCCGGACGCAGCGAGGCGAACCGCTCCCGCAGCGAGGTGAGATACTCCTCGACCTGGTCGGGCCCCACCTCGGCGTCATCGACGACCACCGATATCCCGCTCAGCTCGGGCAGATCGAAGCTCGGCCTGACGTCGACCTCGGCAGTGAAGGCCATCTCCTCGCCGTCGTCCAGCCGGGTGACCTCCACCTCGGGCTGGCCAAGCGCCAGTACCTGTGCCTGGCTGACCGCCTTGGCGTAGAGCTCCGGTACCGCATCGTTGACCGCCTGCTCAAGCACCGCGCCGCGGCCGATCCGCTGGTCCAGGATCTGGCGCGGAACGTGTCCCGGGCGGAAGCCAGGGATCCGCACCTGGCGGCCGATCTCACGATAGGCCTGGTCCAGGTTTGGCTTGAGCTCTTCGAAGGGCACGGCGACCGTCAGGCGCACGCGGGTCGGGCTCAATTCCTCAACGTCGGTCTTCACGACGTGGTCACTCCTTGCCAGGCGGGACGGGCTTGCTCGCCGCTGGACGGACGTAGGGGCGTCACTTGCGGCCACCGCGGCCAAGTCTGCGGTTACGGCGGCCAAGTCTATGGCCTAGCCGGCCGGTTCACCCGCCACGGGTGGTGATCGGCAACGCCAGCGGGCCGACCATGAGTGCACTGAACCGACAGACCGTTACCTGAAGGAGGTCTGGGTGACCACACCACGTTCGGCCTGGTCCGCCAGGCCCGGCCCAGCGGCCGAGCCTGTTGCGGGCGATCCGGCCGCCGGCGGGCCGATGAGCCCGGATTTCGCCCGCGGCACGTGGCCGGCGTTCCTGGCCGCCGGCCTGGCTGGTCTAGTCGTGGGCCTGCTGCTGCTGGTCTGGCCGAAGGCGACGCTGACCATCGCCGCCGTGCTGATCGGCGCGTCGCTGGTGGTGGCCGGCCTGCTGCGGCTGATCGACGGCTTCACCGATCACGACGCAAGCGGCGGCAGGCGAGCGGCAAGCGTCGTGATCGGCCTGCTCGCGATCATCGTCGGCCTGTACCTCCTGCGGCACCACAACGTCACGATCGCCGTGCTGGCCATCGTGGTCGGCCTGTTCTGGGTGATGCACGGCATCGCCGACATCGCGGCCGGACTGTTCCACGGCCCATTCCCCGACCGGGGGCTGACCGTGTTCGCCGGCGCGCTCAGCCTGATCGCCGGCTTCATCGTGTTGTTCTGGCCGGCGATATCGCTGACCTTCCTTGTCGCCGTGATCGGCGCCTGGCTGATCGTGTACGGCATTCTCATGACCGTGCTTGCACTGCGGCTGCGGCGCGGGGCGTCCAGGGCGGCGGCCGGCCAAACGGCAGGCCGCTGAGACACGCAACCGCGCAGGTCAGGCCGGGGACGTTCCACCCGACCTGGACAGGGTATGACGCAGATCAGCACAACACTCGCTGGCCGCCAGGGGGAACAAACGGCGCCTGCGGGGCCATGGTCGCGAGCACGCCGCTCGCGGCTGGCGAGAGAGGGGGCGGCTTGACATGAGCAGTGCACAGGAGCGACAAGCCGGAACGACAAGCTCCGCCGCTGGCTATGAGCCTGCCGGCGGCGGGTATCCGACGGCAGGCAGGCACGAGGGCACGGGGCACCGGGGCGCGGTCGTCGGCTTCACCGCGCTGGCGGGAACGCTCATGCTCATCTCCGGGCTGTGGAGCGTCATCGTCGGCACGGTGGCTCTGGCGCACGGTCACGTCTTCGTGGCGGTGCCCTCCTACACGTTCAGGTACGACATTCGCTCGTGGGGCTGGGCCGAGCTGATCATCGGCATCGTCGTCTTCGCCGCGGGTGCATGCGTGTTCCTCGGCATGACCTGGGCGCGGATCGTGGGTGCCGTGCTCGCGGCGTTCAGCGCGATAGCGAGCTTCATGTTCCTCCCGTACCAGCCTGTCTGGTCGATCATCGTGATCGCGCTCGACGCGTTCGTGATCTGGGCGCTGCTCACGCCGAGGACCGAGCAGGAGATCGTGTAGGCTGCCGCCGCCCGGCACGGGCGGCGGCAGACGCGGCTCGATGGGGCCGCGCCCGGCTAGCTGCCCGGGCGCGGCTCAGCCGCGGGCCCTGGCGAGCGCGGCTGGCACCCGCCGGGTCTCAGCCGCGGGCCCTGGCGAGCGCGACTGGCACCCGCCGGCGTTCACACGACGCCGGCCAGGCCGAGCGCTCCGTCCAGCGTGACCGCGACCCCGGCGACGGCTAGCGCGCCCAGGTACAGCACCCGCCCGTGGACTGCCAGCCAGGCGTTGAGCGCCCGGAGCGTGCGGCCGGTCCCGTCCGGGCTGGCCAGGTAGAGCAGGTAAGGCAGCCAGGCGGACGCTGCGTACAGGACGATGACGAGAACCAGCGCCAGCACGGTGATCGCGGCGCCCGACCGCGCCGTGGCGACCACCTGGACGGCCGAGATGAACGTGACGGAGCAGAAGAACAGCCCGAAGCCGACAGCGAACGCCAGCGCCCGCCTCGGGTTGGTCAGCAGCCGGCCGCGCATGCCGCCGAACCTGGACCTGAGCCGCCCGTCGCTGGCGCTGGCCGGTCGGCGCGCCCGCCGTCCGCGCCATAGCAGGAACGCGCTCAGGGCAAGCATGAGCAGGCCGAGCCCGAGCCGCAGGCCGTACCTGGCTGGATGCTGCCTGGCCAGATCCAGGTGGCCGGACTTAAGCAGCGCGTACACCGCCAGGGCCACGACGGCGCTGGCCGCCAGCGCGCCGGCGACGAACATCAGCCCGATCGGGCGCGACCGCTCGTGCGCGAGATAACCGGCCAGGACAAGAAGGGCGGCAGGGTAGCAGGCAGCGAGCAGCGCAAGCCCGGCGGCCTGAGCTAGCATCGGGCGCCGCCGGGCCGGCGGCGCGCGAGCCGCATCTCATTCGCCCCCTGCATTCGCGGTCCCCGTCTCAAGCCATGCGGCCGGTGTCACTGCTCCCCGCCGCCCCCAACGCACGGTAACGTTCCGTGACGACCTGAGTACGATAACGCGCGCAGATTCAGTGTCCGTGGTCGGCACAGCCAGCGGCTGCGGCGACCAGGCGGCGGTGGCGGTCGGCCGGCACCGCGCGGAAGAGGAGGCCGAAGACGGCCAGCCAGCATGCCGCGGGCGGCGCGCCGCAAGGTCACGGCCAGCCGCGGCACGGCAGATACGGGCTGCTGCTGATCGTGCTGATCATCAGCTATCTGATGTCGGCGTTCGTCGGCGCCACCTGGATATACATCGCCCAGCTTGTGCTGTTCACCACCGCGGGCTTGCTGGTGCTGCGCAATTCGCCGTTCCGGCGCAGGACCGGGCAGCTGATCGTCGCCGGCGCCCTGCTCGGCTCGGTCATCATGATCATGACAGCGGCGTTGTACGGCGGGGACGTCGGCTACGCCATCGCGTCGGCATGGACCGCGATCCTGCTGCTGCTCACGGTTGTGCTGATCGTCAGGCAGATCCTGTCACTTCGGGTCGTCACGCTGCAGAGCATTTACGGTGCGCTCAGCACGTATCTGATCATCGGGCTGATGTTCGCCACGCTCTACGCGGCCATGTACCGGCTGAACGGTGATCAGTTCTTCGCTCATGGCCAGCTGCCAGGCTCGCGGCAGGTGACTCCGATATTCCAGTACTTCAGCTTCACGACGCTGACCACGCTGGGCTACGGCGACTTCACCGCGGCAAGCAGCGGCGGCCGCGCGGTCGCGATGCTTGAGGCGATCACCGGCCAGATCTTCCTGGCGACCCTGGTCGCCCGCCTGGTAGCGACGTTCAGGTCCTCGGCTCAGGGGCCGGAAAGCCGCTCCCCCGGCCAGGTGCCGGCGCCGGACGCGCCCGGGCCAGACGGCTAGCCGGCCCGTCCCCGCCAGCGCCGCCCGTCCCCGCCAGCGCCACGTTCCCTTCAGCGCCGCCCGTCCCCGCCAGCGCCGCCCGGCCAGCTCACGCGTTGTCACATCGCCCGCGAAAGAGTCGTTATGTCCCGTGGTGACGCCGCCACGGCGTGGAAGCGGGTAGGCGACCGCCACCCTTTTCAAGATCGGCCTAGCCCGGGGAGAAGGCTCGGCTCCACACCCGCACTTAGCACCGATTGGGTGCGGACGAAAGCCGCAAACCAGGGCACGGAATGACTGTAACCCGTGCAAAGTGCAGCTCGCCGACGCTGGTGGGACCAGCGTGGCTGAGGTGATCGGATCGAGGGCTTCGCTACGCCGGGGATCGCGTCGCTGCGCCGGGATCGCGTCGCTGCGCCGGGGGTCGGCCCAGGCGGCCGGAATCGGGGCCGAGGGTCG
>Ga0137365_10005307_pt1 | contig 10325 bp, 7 predicted proteins | sample SagtaG_9_FD_104799 | JGI IMG/M metagenome (GOLD analysis project Ga0137365, IMG submission 104799) | Vadose zone soil microbial communities from Sagehorn Ranch, Mendocino, California, USA - Sage1_L_40_16 metaG | ecosystem: Environmental > Terrestrial > Soil > Vadose zone | place: USA: California... | reverse complement strand
GTGCGACGTGGGCGACCTGATCGGCCAGCATCGAACAGCCCATGCAGGCATGGTCGGGCCAGCCGGCCACGCCGGGCTCGAAGAACGCACGGTAGAGGATCAACTGACGGCGACCCTCGAACAAGTCGAGCAAGCTCGCCTTGCCCTCAGGCCCGTCGAACTCGTACTCCTTCTCGACGGCCAGCCACGGCATGCGCCGACGCTCGGCGGCCAACGCATCACGGGCATGGGTCAACTCCTTCTCCTTCACGAGCAGTTGCTGGCGTGCAGTCTCCCACTCCTGGAGCGAAACGATCGGGGGTGTCTTCATTTGAGATGTCCACCTTTCGTTGAAGCGTTTCATACCGTTCAATTAGCGACAACACCACTCTACTCATCTCGATTCCTCCTGACTGGACCCGGTGAGCCCGAGCGTCGCCGTCAGGCCGCACGCCCCAGCCTCGGTCAGCTCCACGGCTCGCTCGCCGAGCAGCCTGCGGACCCAGCCCGTGTCGCTCGCTCCAGTCGAGACACGATCGCGCGCGACCGACCGACGCGTGCTTCGAGCGGCCGCGACGTCGATGCCCACCCGGGCGAAGCGAGGCGCACCGAGGAGCCTCACGCTGGAACGGGCCTCGCGGCGCCGGCGGCGGCGCGAGCGCCGCCTGCGCGGGGTTGCGGAGAAGCACGAGGGCGACGACGGGGCCCGACGATTGCTGATGGCTTCCCTGCGCCAGTCCAGTCCGACCTGTTCCGATTGGTGGGCCGCGGTGGACACGAACCACCTACCTCCGCGATGTTTGGCCCTGAACCTTGATCTTCGAGAGCGGGGAGCCGCTGGTTCGGCCTGGTGTTGTCAGGCCTGGCGGGTGGAGAGACCTGGCCGACCACTTCGCCCTGATCGAAGCATTTCTGATCCCGTCTGCGCTTACACGCTCGTATGAAGCATCGACCGACACGCCGCCGCCGCCCGCAGCGGACAGCAAGGGTAAGCCTACGAGGGTGAGGGCCTGCGCCTCGGCCCGGGCCGGGAATGCGAGGGGACAATCATCGGCCGCCGTTATCGACGATCCGCTATAGTTGGCGTATGCGTTCCGAATCGACCGCTGGTAGGTTGCTCCGCGAGGCGCGCCGGCGCGCTGGGCTGTCACAGACGGACCTGGCTGCCCGAGCGGGCGTCACCCAGAGCGTAATCAGCGCGTACGAGTCCGGGCATCGGCAGCCTGCTATTCCTACCTTGACCGCTCTGATCGAGGCCACGGGACACGAGCTGGTCTTGAGTCTGCGGCTGGAGCCGCAAGGTCTGGCCAGGCTATCCGGACCGGTGGGCCGTCGGGTGCGTCGCAACCGCCACAAGCTGATCGCGGCGGCTGCCGCGCACGGCATCACCGGGCTGCAAGTGTTTGGCAGCGTAGCCCGTGGTGATGATCGTCCAGACAGCGATGTTGACCTGCTCGCGGATCTGCCGCCCGGTCTTGGCCTGTTCGGGCTGGGACGGCTGGAGGCTGAACTGGAGGACATCCTGAGCACCAGGGTGGACCTGGCGCCTGCAGGGAGCCTCAAGCCGCAGGTACGCGAGCGCGTCGAGCACGAACTGGTGCCGTTGTGACCTATCGCGATCGCCAACGCCTCGCAGACGTACAAGCGGCCATCGAGGCAATACGTTCACACTTGGAGCGGGGCGGCCTATCCGACAGAGTCCGCGGCGTTCTACCTGCCTGCCGGCTGGCGGTCGCTTGGACTGGAGCACTGCCAAGCGCTCCCTCAGCAAGTAAGCAATTCGGTCTCAACCAAGCGGTTCGACCGCTGTTCCGTCGGACTAGCCGACTTCGAATACGTGGTGGGCCGCGGGTCACGGCATAAGAACCGGGCCGCTCTCGTCGCGGCCGGTCCGATCGAACTGTCTGGTCCGTGACCGGGCCACCTGGGACCGCGGCTACGGCGCCCCCGCCGCACAGCGTGACGCCGGGCTGCCGCTACGAGATCATGGACGAGTCCGAGGTCCTCGCAGGCGTGGCATCCGAGCGACAGCCGGCATCGTAGGCCGCGCGAACAGGCCCCTGGCTCAGCCGGGCGGCGGCAGGCTCGGCGTGGGCGGCGCTGGCCGGGCCGGGGGCGCCGCCCCCGAGCCATGTGCGAGCTGGTCGGCCTCCTGGACGTCGCCGACCGCCTTCCGGATGTGCTGCTGGTAGCCTGCGAGGTCGTCGTTCCTGAGCGCGTCCAGGGCCGCCTGATACTCCCTGAGGGCGTCGTCGAGGAGCCTGGTCACCTCCGGGTTGGCCGACACGGGCGGCTGAGCCCCAGGCGGTCCGGTCGACACCGGTGCCTCTCCGATCAGCTGCGCGAGCGCCTGCTGAAGCGTCGGTTGGAACGTCACCGGAGAGAGCCCGGTGGCATCGGTGAGTATGACGAACTTCAGCTCGGGCAGCGCCTGCGTCGTGAGGGTGGACTTGAGGTAGACCGGCTCGAAGTAGAGGAACGAGTCACCGATCGGCACCACCAGGAGCGTGCCCTCGATGAGCGACGAGCCCTGCTGGTTGAGCAGCGTCCGCGCGCTGGAGAAGCCGGGCGTCTGCTGGATGCGGCTGCTCACCTGCTGTGGCCCGAGCACGACCCTGTCCTTGGGCAGCACGAACGCCGTCATCTGGCCGTAGTGGCCGGGATCATTTCGGACGCCCAGCCAGGAGACCAGGTTCTGCTTCTTGAAGGGTGAGTAGGGGACGATCTGCAGGTACTCCGCCTGCGTCTCGCCCGGCAGCCGGATCTCGACGTAGTACGGCTGGTCGACGGCCAGGTCCCAGATGTCCTCGCGGTTGTACAGGACCGAAGGGTCCTGGACGGAGACGTGGTAGGTGCCGTACACCACTGACTGGACGAAGAACTGGTGGGCCGGCACCCGGAGGTGGGCCGGCAGCCCCGCCGGCAGCCGATCGATGGGCTTGAAGAGGCCGGGGAACGTGGCGGCGTAGGCACGGATGATGGGGTCGGTCGGGTCGGCGATATAGAAGCCGATCGTGCCGTCGTAGGCGTCCATCACCGCCTTGACCGAGTTGCGCAGGTAGTTGACGCCGTCGCCGGCCACCCGCTCCTGCTGCGAGTACGGGTAGGTGCCCGCGGTGATGTAGGCGTCCTGGATCCAGTAGAGGTGGCCGTTCACCACGACCAGGTAGGGCGGGTCGTCGAGCTCCAGGAAGGGCGCGATGGCGGAGATGCGGGACTGGACGTTGCGCCGGAAGAGGATCTGGGTGCGGTCCTGGACCTGGTCCGAGACGAGCAGGTTGAAGTCGTCGGTGCGCATCGCCCAGAGCAGCCGGTTGACACCCGAGAGCGGCACACCGCGCGTGCCCCGGTAGGTGGTGAAGGCGTTGTCAGAGCCCTTCGGGTAGTCGAACTCCGGCTGCGCCGACGGAGCCAGGGCGTAGTCCGTCGTGAGCTCGCCGAAGTAGATGTCAGGCTCGGTGACCTGGAGAGGTCCCTGGGGCGGAATGTTCCCGGTGACGTAGTCGGGCAGGCCCTCGCCGACCACCGCGCTGACCGGGCTCGCCGCCCCCCCATAGCCGTGGGTGTAGACCAGCTTCTGATTGACCCAGGTCTGCGCCTGCAGCGGCAGCTTGGACTGGTCCATCTCGCGGGACGAGATCTCCACCTGCTGGAGCCGGCCGTCCAGCACGTAGCGGTCGAGGTCGATGTGGTTGAACGAGTAGTAGGTGCGGATCGACTGCAGCTGCTGGTACGTCTGCTGGATCTGGCGGTCGTCCCACAGGCGCAGGTTCTCGATCGTGGCCTGGTCGGCGCCCACGTCCTGGGCGGTGACCTGGGCATTGCCGCCGTAGGGCCGCACCTGGACGTCCCGGACGCCGTAGGCGCGCTGCGTGAAGTCGATCTCACGCTTGATGTAGGGCGACTCCCGCGACAGCTCGGCGGGCTGGACAACGATGCGCTGGACCAGGCTGGGATAGGCCCCGACGAGGATCGAGACGACCAGCCAGGCGCTCATCCCGCCCACCGCGACCCACAATCGGCGGAGTCCGGCGTTGGCGATCATGAGCCCGGCCAGCACCAGCAGCAGCGCCGCCTGCACGACGGCGAGCCCGCTCCGGACGTTGACGTCCGTGTAGCCGGCGCCCCACACGACGCCGTTGTGGAAGTAGAGCAGGTCGTAGCGGCCGAGGAATGCGCTCGCGGCCAGCGTCAGGCCAAGCAGCCCGAGATGGACTGAGAGGTGGCCGATCGCCTGCGGGGAGAGGCGGAGGTCGAGCGCCCGGCCGCGCCAGGCGTAGAGAACGGCGGTCAGCAGGCCGACCGTGAAGACTAGCCCGAAGGACCAGCCGACCAGGTCGTGGAGGAAGGGCAGCGTGAGCAGGTAGAAGCTCGTGTTCAGACCGTAGAGGGGCTCTGTGACACCGGTCGACGTGTAGGGCGTGTAGTGGAGGAAGAGGGCCAGGTCCGTCCAGCGCGTGCGCGCCCCGGCCGCGACCACGAGGGCGATCAGCGCCGCGGCGGTCAGGCCGGCGGCGCCAACCAGCGTGCGCACGACGCGGTGGCGGATGCCGGCCGCGCGCAGCGCCGTACCCGACCGCAGCCGCAGCGCGATCCACACGTTGGTGGCGGCGTAGCCGAGCGAGATGGCGAACGTGACGAAGAAGAGCAGAGCCTCATAGGCGATCCGCGTGCGGTAGACATCGCCGATGCCGAGCGCGCTGTACCACTCGTTCTCGGTTACGAAGCCGACCAGCGGCGACGTGATCAGCACGACAACGAGCGCCGCTGCGATGAAGCCGAGACCGACCCACACCCGGCGCGGGAGCCGGGCGAGGATCACGCGGCGGCCTCCGACCGGAGAGGGCTCGAAGGACCCGAACCGGCCTCGCATTTGGCGACTCAACCCTCACCGCGAAGCTTAGTCACCTCCGCGGCAAAAGCCAGTCCAGGCTACCTGTTCCCGGTCCGCCACGCCCGCCCCTCCTGCACCACGTCCCCGGACGCCCGCCTGCCCCCAGCGCGCAGCGTCCGACGAGCGGGCGGAACTGCGGCCGGACGCGACTCCCGAACCGAGTGCGCGACGACCTCGAAGCCGCCCTGCCCAACGGAGTCCTCCAGCGTCTGCAGGATTCTCGCCGCGTCGTCGTGAGGTCCCTGGACATAGAGCGGCCGGCCGTCTCGCCCGAATCGAATGGCGCTGCTCTCTGTGAGCGGTCCGAGATGGGCGGCCGTCGCGTTGAAGCCATGGGCGGGCTCGAAGCCGAGCGTACGGGCGTACTCGACGGCGCCCCAGGCCAGGTGCCGCGCCAGGTCGATCGGTGCTGCCAGCGGTGGCGACGGGTAGCCCTCGTAGTAGCGTTCGACGAATCCGGAGAGCTCGCGCTCGTGCATGGCCCGCGGCCCGACGACGTCCTTCACGCCCAGGCAGTAGACATCGACCAGGTATCCACAGACCGTGACCTTGCCGTAGCGATGCTCGCGCGCGACGAGCACGGCCACCAGCCCCGCCGCGCCGCTGTCAGCGCCCTCTTCGTCCGGCCAGTCGGGATGGCCCTCGACCGTGAGCCCGGCTCTCCATCCAGGGCTCACCCAGCACCCGACGACCGCCGGCTCCGGAGCCGCGACCACTTCCCTGCGCGCGATCGTGCGGACGAGCGCAGCCACCGTCGCGGGTCGCACTCGAAGGGCCCGGGCAATCTCCTTGCCGGAGCGCCCCTGCGCGCGGAGCGCCAGGACTCGCAGCTTCAGCTCTTCGTCAGTCATCCGGATACTTGTACAGGAGTTGGTGACAGCGAGGAGGCCTCCCGGATTGCGACGGGAGCGGGGGAAGGTGCGGCTGCTGGTGTACAGCAGCGCAGCACGGCGCCGCGCCGATTCCGCGGGTGGGCTTTCGCACTTTTCGCAGTCCGTGGGCCGAGCTGCTGACGACGCGTTGACGGGCGGGTGAGGGTGGAGTAGCGAAGGGGGAGGCGCCCCCGTTGGAACGGTTGCTCTACGACCAATCCACGGAGGCGCGCTCTTGCTCACGATATCCTCTGCGTCCCCTGCCGGTGCAGCGCCCGGCCCCGACGACTCGCCCATCATCGAGTGGGAGCGCCTACTCGGCCGCTTCACCGACCTGTTCACCAAGCCGTCCTCCGCTCTCTTCCTCACCCTGGTCACCGGCTGGGTGCTCCGCCCCGGCCGCCGCACCGTCACCCGCATGGTGGACGTTGCCGATCCGGACGGCGTCCACGCCCACGACGCCTATCACCGCTTCCTGCGCGAGGGGAAGTGGGACATGGCCCAGCTCTGGCGCCGTCTGGCGCCACTGCTCGTCAGCCACCTTGAGGGCAACCTGCGCCTGGTCCTGGACCTCGACGACACCCTCTTCCACAAGGCCGGTCGCAAGGTGAACGGCGCCGGCAGCTTCCGTGACCCCATCCGCTCCCGCGGCCAGCGCACCGTCTTCGCCCACGGCTTGAACCTGGTCGTGCTCACCCTGCGCGTCCGGCCGCCCTGGGGCGGCGAGCCGATCGGGCTGCCCATCAACATGCGCCGCTACAGCAAGCGCGACGGCCGCTCCCTGCTCGATCTGGGCCAGGAGATGATCGAGGAGGTGGCCGGCTGGCTGCCCGACCACTCGTTCATCCTCGGCTGCGACGGTGCCTACTCCAGCCTGGCCGGCCGCGAGTTGCCCCGCACCCACGTCGTCTCCCGCATCCAGCGCAACGCCGCCCTCTACGATCCGGCTCCGCCCCGCCGACCCGGGCAGCGCGGCCGGCCGCGCAAGAAGGGCGCCCGCCTCGGCACCCCTGCGGACCTCGCCGCTCTGGCCGTCGATGGCTGGACCATGACCGACATCGAGGTGCGCGGCGAGCAGGTCGAGCGCGCTCTGTGGGCGCGGCCACTCCTGTGGTACGCCGTCCGACCCCTCCAGCAGGTCAGGCTCGTAGTCGTCGCCGACCCCGCCCAATGCGAGCACGACGACCTCCTGTTCTGCACCGACCTGACCATCACCCCCGAGCTGGTGGCCAGCCTCTACTACGGGCGCTGGTCGATCGAGGTCACCTTCCGCGACACCAAGCAGCTGCTGGGCGGCGAGGAACCCCAGTGCTGGAAGGCGCAGGGCCCGGATCGTGCGGCCGCGCTCTCGTTCTGGACCTACTCGACGGTCTGGGTCTGGTACCTGGCCTGCCACGGCGCCCGACCGACCTGGCGAGCTCGGCCTTGGTACCCCGCCAAGAGAACCCCCTCGTTCGCCGACGCGCTGGCGGCCCTCCGCCGAGCGCTGTGGTCGCGGAGGATTTTCGACGCTACCGAACCGGCCTCACTCATGTCGAAAATCCCGCAGGTGCTCATCGATGCCATCGCCGAGGCCGCCTAGCCCGATCGCCTCACCATTCACACCGCAACCGGCCGATCACATGGAACTGCGAAAGTCCACCGCGGGGCGGCCTGAGGAAATGACGCAGGAGGGGTTAACCCACAGCCTGCCGTACCGCTGCTGAGAGCGAGCGCCACGAGATGTTGGGCTGGCGATAGGCTGAACCACAACATCTTTGGTGGGCCGCGGTGGACTCGAACCACCTACCTCCGCGTTATCAGCACGGCGCTCTGCCAGTTGAGCTAGCGGCCCGGTTGTCTGGCAGGGGCGGTAGGATTCGAACCCACGGCCCTCGGTTTTGGAGACCGATGCTCTAACCAGACTGAGCTACGCCCCTTTTTGGCCAGGGGCAAGTTTACCCGCTTCGCCTCCCTCGGAGCGCGGCCTGCCGAGGGCGCCGACCGCGGCGTGGCAGCGGGAGCTGGTCGCCACCAGCACCGGGACCTGCCGCACCGCCGCTCTGGCGCGGGCGGCCAGGACGTCGCCGACCCGCACGGCCCCCACGCCGTTGGCGAGGTGCAGGCAGCGGAAGACGGCCGGCTCGTGGCCCAGCGTTCGCGCCCGCTCGACGATGAGGTCCGCCAGGTCCCAGTCGCGGGGCGCGTGCAGGGCCGGGCAGTGGGCGGGCTCGACGCACGTGGCGGGGCACGTCCACGCGGCTGCGGACAGGTACAGCTCGCCGCTCGGTCCCGGCTGCTCGTAGGGCAGCCGCCAGCCTCGCGGGGGGTCGAGCCGATCGGCGCCGAGCTCGCTGGCCAGCCACTCCCACAGCAGGTGGGGCGCCAGCGGGGCCGGGACGAGACGGTCGTCCGGGCTGGCCGCCTCCAGCCAGCCGCGCAGGAAGTCCAGCCAGTCGGCCGTGGCCAGCGACACCTCGGGAGCGGCCCCCAGCTCCCCGGCGGCGGCGCAGGACGGGTCTCGGTCCACGATCACGATGCGCTCGCGCGGCAGCCTGCCGGCGCGGATCGCCTTGAGCAGCTGGCGCGCATGGTAGCTGCCGAAACAGCCGCCTCCGATCACGACGAGCATGGTCCTACTATCCGGGGAATGCCCGCCTTCCTGGCCAACGTCGGCGCCAACGCCGGCCATCGCGCCCGGTCGCCGATCTTCCCCGACGGGTCCTTCGTGCTGTACCCGATCCCGGAGGCGCGGCCCTGGACGCCGCCGATGCGGCGCTGGCCGGACGTGTGGGGCGAGCGGGCCGTCCACCTCGATCCCGACCTGGACGGCGACCCCCCGACCTACGGCGACAACTGCCGGACCGCCGGCCGCGCGTTCAGCCTGCGGCGGGCGGAGCCGGGTGACGTCATCTTCTTCATCGCGCGACTGCATCCCCATCCTCGCGACGGCGGGTCGCCGGGATTCTTCCTGGTCGGCTCCCTCTCCGTCGCGGAGGTGAGGGCCGACCTCACCACGGACCCCGGGTCGGGCTGGTGGGACGCCAACGCACACGTGCGGCGCGCGCGGGCCGGCGCGCCGTGGGACTCGTTCTGGGTCTTTCGGGGGGACGGACGCAGCCGTCTCTTCGATCGCGCCGTCCCCTTTCGCCGCGAGGAGGCCGACTGAGTGTTCGCCCGGACGTGGGAATGGCGGGAGGGCCGGAGCGAGCTGCAGACGATCGGCTCCTACACCCGGGCCGTCCGGCGGCTGACCGGTCGTGCCGAGCGCCGCCTGCGGGACCTCTGCACGTGAGCCGGGACAGGTGGCGGCGGGCGGCGCCGCTCCCGGACCGGCGTGGCTGAGCGGATGGACCTGCCCATCCTCGTGGTCGGTGACGTGCACGGCGACCTGGAGCGGCTGTTCTCCGGGCTCGAGCCCTATCCGTCCGACCGGTGGCGGACCATCTTCCTCGGCGACCTGGTCGATGGCGGGCCGTTCGGCGTCGGCGCCCTCCGCTACGCGCGCGACCGGCCCCACAGCACCGTCCTGCTCGGCAACCACGAGGTGCTGATGCTCGGGGCGCTGCGCGACAGGGCGAGCCGTGGGCCGGGCCTGCACGCCTGGCTGGGCGCCGGAGGCCAGCCGCACGACCTGGAGGAGCTGGCTCGAGACGAGCCGCTCCAGAGGTGGCTGCGCGAGCTCCCCGCCATGCTGATGCTGGAGCACGGCACACTCGCCCAGCACTGCGACAGCGACGAGCTGGGTACCCTGGTCCCGGCGGACGAGCCGGACCCGGTGGGCGCGATCAACCGGGAGGTCGGCCGTCTGCTGGCGGCGGGTGAGACGCAGCCGCTGGTGGACCGCATGACGTCGCGCGGGGTCTTCCGCCGGCAGCCCCTTCGCCTCGAGGCCTGGCTGCGCCGGACGGGCGCCAGGCGAGTGGTCCACGGCCACACGCCGCACCGCAGCCGGCAGCCCGACGTGTACGCGGGCGGCAGGGCGCTCGGTTTCGATGGGGGAATGGGCCGCTGGGGCAGGCCCGGCGCGTTCCGTGGTGGATCGATCCGGGGCAGCGTGGGAGCATTACCGGATTAGCACGGCAGGATCGTTGGACTCGAGAGGCAATCGGCGCTGCGCAACGGCGCGAGGCCCCTCGCGCGAGCTCGGGGTCAGGTGGGCGTGGACGAGAACGACGGCGTGCTCACGTCGTCGATGAGCGGGATGACCGGCGCTCGGCAGACGGCGGCGGCCGTCAAGCATCCGGCGCCGGTTCGCGGCGGCGGCAGGCCGATGATCTCGGCGCGCCGGATCGCCAGGCGGGTGCGGCAGCTCGGAGAGGACATCTCCGGCGTCTACGCCGACCTCGACCAGCCGCTGGTCATGGTCGTCATCCTGAAGGGCGCCGCCGTCTTCGCGGCCGACCTGCTGCGCAGCCTCAGCATCCCCGCCGAGCTGGAGTTCGTCCGCGCATCGAGCTACGGCGGCGGCACGTCGAGCTCGGGCAGGGTCAAGTTCGCGCACCTCGTGGAGGGGCCGCTGACGGACCGCGACATCCTGCTCGTCGAGGACATCGTGGACTCCGGCCGGACCGTCCAGTACCTGAAGCAAATGTTTAGCC
>Ga0137365_10005297_pt1 | contig 10337 bp, 8 predicted proteins | sample SagtaG_9_FD_104799 | JGI IMG/M metagenome (GOLD analysis project Ga0137365, IMG submission 104799) | Vadose zone soil microbial communities from Sagehorn Ranch, Mendocino, California, USA - Sage1_L_40_16 metaG | ecosystem: Environmental > Terrestrial > Soil > Vadose zone | place: USA: California... | reverse complement strand
GTAGTTCGCGAGACCAAGCGCGTAGAGGAAGATCGGTTGTTCGTATACCTGGATTATCCGGTCGGTGGCGAAGACAATTTCGAATGGCAATTGTTCTCGCCTGCTCAAATGATTTCGATGGCAGAATCGGTTGGCTTGCGCCAGTTACTCGCGTGCACAGATTTTGACGAGGCGACGCCTCCATCTCTCTCGAATCCCCGCATCCAATTTCTTTTCGAACGCTATCGCGCCTGACGTAGCCACAAATGTTTGCGACACTCATAGAGCGCCGCTACAGAAAGAGCATGAAAATTTTGTGTTCGTTAGTCGCAGTCTTTCTTGCCGCTGCGACTTCGCTTTTCGCGGTCGACGAATTGGCACTGCGCTTGAAACCAGCGCTGGAGGCGATCACGCCGGACGGCATACTCGCGCACATTAAGGTTCTCGCGTCGGATGAGTTTGAAGGGCGCGCACCGGGGACGAAAGGAGAAGAGCTTTCGGTCAAATATATCAGCGATCAGTTCAAACAGATCGGGTTGAAACCCGGAAATCCAGACGGGGCGTACACACAAGAAGTTCCGTTGGCTGGGATCAAGAGCGAACCCGGGATGTCGTTCGTCATTGGAGATAAAACCGTCGATCTCAAGTATCCCGAGGATTTCATCGCCTCCTCGGCACGTCTCCAACCGGAAATCAAGATCAACAATTCAGAAGTCGTCTTTGTCGGGTACGGCGTCGTCGCACCGGAATACGGATGGGACGACTACAAAAATGTCGATGTTCGCGGCAAGACGCTGCTGATGCTGATTGGCGATCCATCGATTCCCGATCCGAAAGATCCATCCAAACTCGATGAAAAAATGTTTGGAGGGAAAGCAATGAGCTACTACGGCCGCTGGACTTACAAATACGAGATCGCTGCACAAAAAGGCGCTGCAGCCGCTGTGATCATCCATCAGACCGAGTCGGCGGGATACCCTTATTCCGTGGTAAGAACGAGTTGGGGCAAGGAGAACTACGAGATCGATTCGCCAAATAAAAACGCGGACGCCGTGGAAGCGCGCTCGTGGATCACGCTTGATACTGCGAAAAAATTGCTGGCCGCTTGTGGTCAGGATTTCGAGGCGCTGCAGAAATCGGCAATCACAAAAGAATTCCGACCCGTGACGCTGAAAGCAAAGGCCAATATCGACATCAAACAACAACTGCGTTTATTCAAATCGCATAACGTGATCGGCAAGCTCGAGGGAAGCGATCCGAAATTGAGGGATGAAAACGTCATTTACACGGCACACTGGGATCACCTCGGACGTCATCCCGAGTTACAAGGCGATCAGATTTCTAACGGTGCCATCGATAATGCGTCTGGCGTCGCATCGCTTATCCAGCTTGCGGCTGCGTTCGCGAAATTAAATCCGCCGCCGAAACGGTCGGTCTTATTCATGGCCACAACTGCCGAAGAAGCAGGATTGCTCGGCGCGAAATTCTATGCCCTCCATCCGCTGTATCCGCTGGAAAAGACGCTCGCCGACATCAACATCGACACCGTGAATCCGTGGGGGAAAACCCGCGATATCGAGGACCTCAGTAACAACAACTCAACGCTCGACGACCTGCTGGCCGCAGCGGCCAAACGCAACGGGCGAGAGATGAAACCCAATAGTCAGCCGGAGAAAGGCAGTTTCTATCGTGCCGATCATTTTGAATTTTCCAAGCGCGGCGTGCCTTCGCTTTATACCGGTGGCGGCAAAGACTTCATCGGGAAACCAGCAAATTTCGGTCAGGAAAAGAAGGACGATTACACCGCGCATCATTATCATCAGGTGTCGGACGAAGTTGATCCGAATTGGGATCTCTCCGGCGCGGTGCAGGATGTCGATCTCTTATTCGAAGTCGGTTATCAGGTAGCTAACGGCGATAAATTTCCAGAGTGGAAAGCTGAAAGCGAGTTTAAGAGCAAGCGAGATGCAATGTTAAAGAAGTGATGTTACCCAGCAATGTGAGAACTGGGTTGCATTGCAGCGCATCTGATGGTTGAATCGGAACTCGCGAATTTGAAAATCTGAATGGGCTCTCTCAAGAAAAGACGCAAAGCGAAAATTGCGAAGCATAAGCGCCGCAAGCGCATGAAAGCGCATCGGCATAAGAAGCGGCTCCGGTACAAAGCGTAACAGGAGTTGTCGCGAGGCTGTAACGGGCCTGTCAACCGCATCCATGAAAAGCCCGGCCGGCACGGTTGCCTATACAGGTTTGGGTAAGGTTTGCGGAGGCTGTGCCAAAAGCTAACATTTAAGGTGTGAGGGAGCCCAAAAAGCGGAGCGTTTCGCTGCGCGGGTGGTTTTTCATTGTGTTCGCTTTTCTCGTTAGCGCGAGTGCAGTAGTCGCCCGAACGCCGAAATCTTCATCGGCAGCAACCAAAAAGACTGGTCGCCAGGACGATTCGCTCTATTCCAAGCCGGCTGCCGATCTCGCACTACGTTCGGAAGGCGCACATAAGGCGGATGCGCTGACGCATTTTGTCGAGGGAATGTCACTCGAAGAAAATGGCGAGATGGATCGCGCGCTGGAGGCGTATCGCAAAGTGCTAAATGTCGATCCCGGCCAATCGCGACTCGCCTCGCGCGTGGCGGCTTTGCTCATAGAGCAGGATGATTTCCCACAGGCGATTGATGTGTTGAAAGATGCAATCAAGGCGAATCCGAAGGACGCCGACCCGTATCAACAACTCGCATTCATTTACGCGAAGTATCTGAAGAAAACCGATCAGGCTATCGATTATGCCAACCGGGCAATTACCCTCAATCCCGGGGACATCGACGGTTACCAGCGTCTGGTGGAAATCGAAGTTGCGGCCGGACAAGAGAAAAAGGCCCTGGAGGTTCTGGATCGCGCCACAAAGGTTCGCAGCAACGACGCCAACTTTTGGATGCGACTAGGCAAACTTTACGTGGCAATTCTTTTCAAGTCCGATTCACAGCCGAAGCCCGACGAACTGAAAAGGACCAACGAAATGTTCAAAAACGCAGCCGAACACGCCGGCGATGACCCTGCGATTCTAAAGGATGTCGCCGACTACTATGCAGCCTCCCAGCAATTGAAAGAGGCAATTCCGCTTTATCTGCACGTTCTTGAACTGCAACCGGACGATGCAAACGCGCGAGAGAAACTGGCGACTGGTTTTATCCTGACAAATCAGCGCGGTAAAGCAGTTGAGATGCTCGAGCAAATTATCAAAGAGCATCCTGAAAAATACCAAACCTACGATTTATTGGCGCAGGTGCTGGATGATGAAGCGCGATCGCTCCAACGCGCAAAGAGAGTTGACGATGCAAAAGCAACCTTTGCGAAAGTGGCGGCAAATTACGAGCAAAGCCTGCTGATTAATCCAAATCACGTGGGCACATATTTGCATCTGGCAGAACTGCTGCTTGGACCTTTAAAAGATGCCGATCGCGCGGTCAGATTGCTGACAGAAGCCTGGCGCCGATTCCTGGGGGCGCCGGAGATCGTTTACTATCTGGCCATTGCCCAAAGCGAAGCGAAACAAACTCAGCAGGCCGTGGCGACTTTTGAGGAAGCATTGCACGAGGCGCAACTCGACCAAGGCAATGACATGGTAAATGCCAGGTTCTATTTCAACTATGGCGCGGCGGCAGAGCAGGCAGGCCTGTACGAGAAGGCGGCTGATCTCCTTCGCAAATCAATTGCGCTCGATCCGGCGAACTCAGCAGAAGCCTGCAATTATCTCGGCTATATGTGGGCCGATCACAACATGAACCTGGACGAGGCCGAAACGATGACTAAACGCGCCCTCGAGATAGAACCAAATAACGCCTCTTACCTTGATAGCCTCGGTTGGGTAGAGTTCCGAAAAGGCAAATTTGATCAAGCGTTGAGCAACCTGCTCCGTGCTGCAAAAACTGCCGACCACGATGATCCGGTTGTCTTCGAGCATATTGGCGACACCTATTTGAAATTGAATCGCGTGCCGGAGGCTCTGGAATCCTGGCAAAAAGCTCTGGCGCTCGATCCAAAGAATAAGAACCTGGCGAACAAGATCGAAAGAACAAAGGCGCCAATTGGCAACGGTCCACCAACAAAGACAAATCCAACCCAGTGACCCCCGGCGTTCTCGCAACGAACATGAGCGATTATCCCACACCGTGGCAGCGCAAGATGATGTGGGCGGCGCTCACAGCTTTCTGTGTCGTTCTTCTCATCGTGATTATCGGCACCGTGATTTGGGCGAGCGCCAATGTCATTAGTTTCCTCCAACCGATCCTGATCCCAGTGGCCATCGCGGTGATTCTGACTTATTTGCTGGACCCGCTGGTGACAAAAATGTCTCGTGGGACGCTCAGTCGCACCAAGGCGGTGGCTCTTCTTTTCGCCATCGCTTTTTTTGCTCTCGGTGGATTGGCCGCGTGGCTCGTCCCGACCATCTCAATACAAAGCGTGAATTTCGCCAGGCAGGTTCCTGCGTATACCGAGCGAGCTCGCGACTACATTGTGGATCTAATCTACCGATTCGATCAAACGTTCGGATTCCTTGGCGGTAGCCGTGCGAAATCTGCATCGACAAGTTTTACAAACTGGCTCATCGGACCGGCGCCCTCTCCTTCGCCTCACGCGCAACCGACTGTCTCTCCCACCCCAAAATCCTCCGGCACGGCGCCTGCACCTGAAACAATCGCGCCGAGCCCGCCAAAGCTCACCACTGCCGAACGCCAGCGCATTCAGGCGTACGTGGAAAAACAAATGCCTAATTTGCAGCAGGCGCTTCCAACCCTGATGGAAAAGTTCTGGGATATTCTTAAGAAAAGCATCGGCGGCTTTCTTGGTGTCACAGGTTTTTTGCTCAGTCTAATCTTGGTGCCGATCTATCTTTTTTTTCTGTTGAACGAAAAGCCGCGCATTGAAGCGCACTGGAGAGAATATTTGCCTTTACGCGCGTCGCCTCTCAGAGACGAAGTCGCGGAGCTTTTGTCAGAAATCAATAGCTATGTCACTGCTTATTTTCGAGGACAACTGCTGGTATGTCTTGTTGATGGCATCCTCATCGGGACGGCGCTGACTCTTCTCGGTCTCAATTTTGCGCCTGTGATTGGTGCGTTTGTTGTTGTGCTGACAATGGTTCCCTACATCGGGATCATCATCTGCTGGGTGCCAGCGGTTCTGATTGCAGCTTTCCAATGGGGCGATTGGGCGCACCCTATCTGGGTAACGGTAATTTTCATCGTAATACAAAACTTGGAAGGCATATTTTACGCCCCGCGAATTGTTGGGAATTACGTTGGGCTGCATCCAATGACGGTGATTGTATCGATCTTTGTCTGGGGTTTGATCATTGGCGGGATAATCGGTCCCCTTCTTGCCGTCCCACTTACAGCCACCGTAAAAGTGTTGTTGGGACGATATGTTTGGGGCCGGCGTTTGAGGGAAAAGATCGAGGACTCGGTGAAGTCAATTCCTGTAGTTGAAGAGCCAGAGGTAGCCACGCGCCCTTAGCCTCGGTGGTCGGCACGGGTGTAATGGAAAGAAACAAGCGGATCGTTTGCGCTCGGAGACACGAGATGAAAATCGCGGAACGAACCGAAGACGCTGGATATAGAAGAATCCGCCGATCGCTCTTTGGTCTGGAGTCCTTCTTCCAACGACAGCTCTGGCCAGCTCGTGTCGCTCTTATAGCTGCTGCCTTGGCAATTGCTATTGTGCTTGGCGCTCTTTTTTTCAGGTACGGCTTAAGACTATACGAAGACTGGCGCCAAACCCGCTTGTTACATGAAGCCGCTTCGATGTTGCAGCAGGGAAGATTCAGTGAGGCAACGCAGACCGCGCGGGAACTCCTGGCACAACGTCCCAATTCTTTGCCGGCCCTGTATATACTAGCGGAAGCAGCGGAGAAAGAGAATCTCGAAGACGCGATTTCATGGCGTGAACAAATTGCGCGCCTGCGACCAAAAGATCCGGACAGTCAGCTTAATCTCGTTTCCGCCGCACTGCGCTTTGGAAAGCTCGATCTTGCTCGAAAGGCGCTCGATCAGATTCCCGCCAGTGATCGTGACAGGGCTGCCTTTCATGTTGTTGCAGGCTGGTTGGCTTGTGCCCAAGGAAACTTTGCCGAACAAGAAGAACAATTCGCCGCTGCCGTAAAAAAAGAACCTAAGAATGATCTGTACCAGTTCAATCTCGCAGCTCTGCAAATCCATTCCAGTGATGCACAAAAGAACGCGAAAGCCCGCGAAAATCTCGAGCGGCTCAGCAAGCTCGCTCCCTATCGGACCGGCGCGCTGCGTGCTTTGCTCAATGATGCTGTGGCACGCAATGATCTCTCAGCGGGGGATAACTTCGCGCAACAGCTCCAAATGTCGCAGGAGGTCAACTTCGGCGATTATCTTCTCTGCCTGAATTTTTATCGGAAGCTCGATGAGAAAAAATTCCACCTGCTGCTGGAACGCGTAAAACCTTTTGCCGCAAAAAATCCATCCGATCTCGCATCGCTCATGAACTGGATGAACCGAAATGGACTCACTGGAGGGGTTATCAAGTGGATCGAGAAGCTTGCGGTAGAGAAACTGACTGCGCCGCCCGCGGCTGTTGCAGTGGCAGACGCGTACGCCAATGCGAAGAATTGGATGCGTTTGAAACGATGGACCCGCAAGGGAATGTGGGGCGAATCCGATTACCTGCGCCTTGCATATCAGGCAATTGCCACGCGCCAATCACGACAAGACAATGCGGACACAGAATTCCATGCGCTTTGGCGCGCCGCAGAACAATCGACACACGACCAGCCCGAGCGCGAACTTGTCCTCGCGCGTCTCGCTTCGAAATGGAATCTGGAGAAAGAATCCGAACAACTGTGGCTGCGCGCCGCAGAAGATCCGCCCATGCGACGCGAGGCCCTGGACGCCCTTCGCCGGCTTTATCGCGAGGACAATGACACCGAAAAACTTTACGATGTTCTTCAGCGTCTACACGATAGCTCTCCCAACGAGGCGCCGATCACGGCGGATCTCGCGCGACTAGGCCTCAACCTCGAGCGAAATGTAGAACACTCGCATGAACTCGCCAAAGAGGCGCACGACCGCGCGCCGAACGAAGTCAACTGCGATGTGACTTATGCGTTCTCTCTGTATCGCCTTGGCCGACACGCGGAGGCCGTTGCAATTATTCAAGGATTGCCAGCAGATCAATTACGCGACCCGCACGCAGCAGTTTACGCGGCGCTATTGCTGGGCGACGCAAGCCAAATCGACGCAGCAAGGGATTACGTGGCCGCCGCGGACGACGGGATTTCTCCGGAAGAAAAAGTAGTGCTCGACGAAGCGAAAGCGAAAATCGCCAGAGTATCCGCAGCTCCGTCGCCAGCAGTTTCACCGGTTTTTGCCCAACCGAGTCCAATGCCAGCGGCTTCGCCACGTTGAATCGTTAAATTCCGATCCATGGTAACGTTGTAACGAATCACGCGGGCTTGCCCCGCGCTTTTTCCTCTTTCGCGATCGCCCTTGTCCAATGCGCAATATCCTTGGCATTCATATGGACACGTTGCTGCAGCCTTGCATCGCGAAATCCCCGCTCTTGAATGTCCAGCAGATATTGCTTTCGCGAAAGCAGCGTGCCGCGACAAATGCGGTCAGCTCCGGCAGTGCGCTTCTCACTTTGCAACCGCGCGATCAAATCGTCCATGATAGCGGCGGGAATTTTATCGCGCTCACCCGGATAAATGTAACCGAACAGCACCAAATGGCTGAATAGCACTCGCCAGTCCGGACCAAAGCGGTGAACCAGGTGCGGCCAGTCGAGTTTCTCTGCGCAGCTTTGAAGGATGTGCGCAATGTCGGCACCGTCGAACCGTTCGCGTTCCATGATGTACGCCTTCATCCAAATCATTTCCTCTGGCGCACAAAGTTTCACTGGCAAGTCACCGAACTCGTGATTGTGCGCCCGCTCAAACCATGAGTCATCGACTTCACACAACCCATTGCCGGCGCGAAAAATCAAATCAACACAGTCGCGACCGCGCCTAGCTTTGGCGAGCCAATGCGGAAATGTTTTTTCTGTCTTATATCCCGCACGCTTGAGTGCATCGAGGGCGAAATCGACATGCTGCGGTCGCAGGTATAAATCGAAGTCTTTTGTCTGACGCGAGACACCTGCGTAAACCTCCACCACATAAGCACCGCCGATCAAAAACGGAACGTCAGCATCCTGCAATGCAAGGACCGATCTGCGATGAAGACTATCGCTTTTACCTTTGTCTTTCCTGGCCGTTGTTCTCCTTGGCGTCATCACCACCATAACGCAACTAAAAGCGATAATGAGTGCATAGGCACCGCGTCACCCCTGCGTTGCCAAAACGTCCGTTAGCGCCGGCGATTACGTTTCTCAAAGAGAATGGCTAAGCGCCAGCTACGAATTGCCGCGACCGCGGACCTTCATTACGGCAAACACTCCCGTGGTACCTTGCACGAAGCGTTCGCCGAGATTTCAGGCATTGCTGATATCCTGTTGCTTTGCGGCGACCTCACCGATTATGGACTTCCTGAGGAAGCTGAGGCACTCGTCGCCGATATTCGCGCCGCTGTGACAATCCCGATGCTCGCGGTGCTGGGCAATCACGATTTCGAATCGGGACAGGCGGAATTGGTTTGCAAAGTTCTCGATAACGCGGGCGTGATTGTGCTCGACGGCGAAGCCATCGAAGTTGCAGGAGTTGGCTTCGCGGGCATCGCCGGCTTTGGCGGCGGTTTCGGCCGGCGAATGCTAAACGCATGGGGCGAACCGCTCATTAAGCAATTCGTGCAAGAATCGATTAGTCATGCTGTCCGGCTGGAACAAGCGCTCGCCAAGCTCCAAACAGAACGACGGATCGTAGTGCTCCATTACTCTCCTATCCGTGCCACCCTAAAAGGGGAACATCCCGAAATTTTTGCCTTCCTTGGTTCCAGCCGACTAGAAGAACCGATCAACCGGTTTCGCGTCAACGCTGTGTTCCACGGCCACGCCCACAACGGCATTCTCGAAGGAAAGACTTCAACCGGTATTCCCGTTTACAACGTCTCCGCGCCCGCGCTTCGCAAAACCGGCAAGCCCTTTCGAATTGTCGAGCTGTAGCGGCGCTCTATGAGCGCCGACAAAGGCAAGCTAGGTACGCAAAACTTTCTCGCTCACAACGCGCCATACCTCTACATCGGCGCGGTTTTGTGTCGGTGAAATGCACCGGACGGCTTTCAATGAATCAAAAACTACTTGAGAAAACGGCACTTCAATTGAGCGGGCCAGCTGGCGCCGTGTTTGCACCGACATCCTCTTATAAAGCAAGCTTAAGTGTGGCTTGAGATCGTAATCGGACGAATCTGGCGCGGCGCTACGAATGACTTGATTGAGCTGCCGCAATTTCGTGTTCAGCCCGAATTCGACAAAGAGTGTTTTGATAAATTCATCGGAATGGCTGACCTCGAGCGCTTGGAGCATGATTCGCTTGCAATCTCGGGCGGCCTTTGAAAGCGTTGTATTAACTGCATCTGTGCTATTCGCTCCGACGTAAATCGTCACATGCGGCTCGAAAACGGGCGCATCATATCGGCGCGCGAGATCGTTAATCAAATCCTGAAAGAAGCGGTGCGCCGGCTCAGCCGGTACGAGCCAGTGAGCAATAACGATTCGTCTAGACACGGGCAGGGCGCGGAACGATCTGCGGTTCAACTCCACTTCTGCAATTCAACAATATTTCCTTCCGGATCTCGCGCATACACGACTCGAAGAACACCGACGCCATCTACTTCTGTGGTAACAATGTTTCCGACTGTGCTGCCGCCAGCAATCACTGCCTGCAACGCCTCGTCTACATCGTCCACCGCAAATGCGATGTGACCGAACCCGCACTGGTTCGCGGACGGCAGTTCGGGCTCGACCAATTGGTCATAGCTGAAAATCTCAAGCGTCGGACCATCATCGCCATAGCCGGGGAGTCGCAGATGAATGCCGCTAAGATGCGTTCTGAAGCGAAGTCAACTGATCCAGCCAGGCGCCAGACACGTCGCGTTCCGGAGGCCTGAGCTCGCATCCGAAGACCTCGGAATAGAATCGAGCCAGTCTTTTCCAATCTCTGGCAATCAGATTTGTGTGAACGTATTCGGCGCGGATTGGCATTATCGTCTCCTTTGCTAAAGTTTTTCAGATACTAACGCGTAATCTTCCTTTATGCCGACGAATGTTCTTGGAACTGAACTAAAATGTTGTTGCCGCGATCCGATGACTGGATTTTATCGGGACGGATTTTGTCGAACGGGCCCGGAAGACATTGGCCTTCATACGGTCTGCGTGAAAGTCACGCAGGAATTTCTCGATTTCTC